>UEXM01001264.1_pt1 | contig 22190 bp, 13 predicted proteins | sample 1796661 | NCBI WGS metagenome assembly UEXM01 (sample SAMEA4772469, study PRJEB27181) | metagenome | reverse complement strand
CAGTCATAACCGATGAAGGTCGGAGACAGCTAGCTAGTGGAGAATTCAAGATAGAGTTCGCCACATTCTCAGATAGTGAAGCATTCTATAGAGCTGACTTAGCTTCTGGTACATTTGATATGCAACAGCTACTAATGCTCGAGGCTCCCTCTGCGCATCCGACTGATGTAATTACTATGGAAGCAGATCCCTTTGGAAACGTTAGTGCTTATGATCTACCTTCTATTACAACAGGCAGTTTATTAAACGGTAGATTTGTAAGTTACTCTGGAGCCAACCTCGAGAACCGTACGATACTTTCTGGGTCTAACTTCGATAGCTTGATAACTAACGTCATCTCTGAGGGGTTCCAGAACTTTAACAGATTGCAGACGATCGGAACTACGGATCAAGTTCTTGAAGACCTTAATCTCACATTAGATAGAGAACGAATTGATTTTGAAATAAATGATGGGAATGTTGATCGCATCTTTTCCTCGCAAGAGCCGATTAGAGTTGAGAAAGCTGAAAGTCATTATCAAGACCGCCGACTTTCTCATTTGGCAAACTTTCAATATTTGCCGCCAAGGAATAAGCCAACCCCTGGAGATCCTGAAGGCTCTCTAATGTTCCCATATCCAAACAATCAGCAAACACCAATTACAACTTTTGATGAGCTATCTAGAGAGTTAAAATATTTACCTAGTGAAGAAATTAACTTTATTAATACTTCAAGATCAAATAACATTGTAATGCAACTCCTTGATGTAAACAATAATTTCCTATCCAGACTTTCTGTTGTTGATTTTGGTGAATTTACAACAGACGATCCAGAGCGCCCAATAAAAAGGGTTTATTTCGTTGGAAAAAACTACCCGATGGATGAAAACGGTTCGCAGACCTTTATTAACTTATTTACAATGGTGATTGACTGATGGCTTTAGTTGTTGGAAAAAATGTTATATACGACATTGATCAAACTATTCCTTCAAAGAGTGAGCTATATAGCTTTGAAAATATGTCTGTGTCGAATATTATAAATGTCCGCCATGACCCAATTGACGGAGACGTCGTTGATTATCAAATAAAATTTGCAATAAATACTACGCAGTTTAGAGTCACGCAGGAAAATGCAGACTATGCGAGAATTAATAGCTTTGATGTAAAAATATACGTAAATAAAATTCAAGTAGCCAGAGAAGAAATAAACGCTAATCAAGTAATCGACAAAAACGGATTTCTGCAAGAGATGTTGACTTACTTTACAATTAAGAAAAAAGAATTAGACTCCGCTGCAGCCAATGTGTCTTTAATTGTCTCTGCCACCTCAAGTAGAGGTACAAACATTCCGGGCTTAAGCATCCAGGAAAAAATTGACTACATCGCAGACAAGAAAAGATATTTTATACCTAATAACGAAGTTAAAATATCTGTTGCACCTTCTTCATTCAATTCTTTTCTTGTGACAGTAATCAAGCCACCCAGGACTAATATTCAAGGTGTCAAGATAACAAGGAAGCTCGCTGGTGAAGACAGGCCTAGAAGAAAAGTACGTGAAATAAACTTTAAAACTGAATTAGGTTCTAACATAGGCGAAGAACTTGTTTATCAATTTATTGACTCGGGAAATTCTTTTGAAGACACAAAAAACAAAGAGCCGGGAACTCTTGACGCATTTCTTAGTTATGAATACCGAGCTGTACCCATAGGATACGAAGGTGTGCAAGGAAATAGATTTTTCGATGCAGCTACAGAGCCTATACAACACACGTCAGTGCTTACAGGTGAAAACCTAGAAGTATTATCATCAGCCAGTGATCGATCCAAGGTCGGCCTAGTTGACAAAAATATCATTGCTGTTGGAAATCCAAAGGAACTCCCAAGTCAGCTAGATATAGTTTCTCAAGTGTCAGAAACAGGCGTTCTAGTTCAGGTTCACGACATCCCTAGCGATCATTATGCTAATATTGTAAGAAAGAATATTACTGAAGGCGATACATCATTTTCTCGCTTAGATAGTCCAGAAGCAAACGGGATCTTTGGCGGCGGCCAAAAAGGAATAGTGACATTTATAGACACAACTGCATTAAGTGAAACCACTTATGAATATGCGTGCGAAATAGTTTCAATGTCTGGCGCATCCTCTATGTCATTCGATACTACTACGATAACTCATATTGATCTAAAGACTATATCGTTTCCTGGAATCAACACAAGAGTGAGCTTAGTATCTCAAGATTTTAATCAAGTTGTATTTACAATAACAACAGAGATTCCTGAAGGCCAAATAGACGCAGTGACTAGAGAGTTGCAAGACAGAGGAATAAAGTCAAATTTCGACCAAGACATCCAGGATAATAGAAGCAGCTTACAAAACTCAATAGCATACAAAGTAGTTAAGCTGAACTTATCAACAGGCGAAGAAAATGATTTCCTTTCTTCAGACGGTATATACCCAGGATTTGAAAATAATGATGAGTCTGAAAAAGTATCTACCGTAAAGTCTGTGACCTTTACCGATGATCAAGTTGAGCAAGACAGCAAATACAGATACATAGTCATAACACTGCTAAGAGATATTGAACAGCTTTTAGAAACGAAAATACCCGTTATTGACAATAATAACTCTTTTATTTCTTTTCCGGCTAAAAATTTACATCCCTTGGCACTAAGAAGAGGTATCCTGCCTCCAACTAAAGCCGGCAAATTTTTTGATCTAGGGTTGGTTAAGAATGAAAATTCAAACCCAAAGAGGCTCCTTGACTACTTCACACCTCTTTCTGAGTTTGAGCTTGGAGAAATTTCATCAAGAGCTTTCTTGCCAGATGAAGACGGCGTAATAATGATTCAAAGGCCCGGAAATCAGCTATTCATTGTCCCGGAACTCTTAAAGACCTCAGCACCCTCGACCATTTTTAATTGGACACTCAGCAGAACTCCAAGCGTCAGTTCATTTGAAATTGTAATAACAGATCGTTACTTCGATAAAAGAGGAGTGAAGCTAGCTGAGCGATCAAGCGTACAACCCTCATTTCCAAATGACAATCGGACAAACTACCATTCCGAGGATATTATTGAGACATTTACCTCTAAAGATATACAAGACAGTAGAATAGTTACCTTTGACACAAATATTTTAGATGCCCTGAATAATACAGTTAGAGTCCTAAGAGACTATTCCATCACACCGACATACTTTGACGGAAAAAAAGGGCAACCTCAAACCTCGCAACCTGTAAATATTTCAAGTGAGACGCTTGTATGAAAAATTTTAAATTTGGAAACCCGCCAGTTTTTGTAAATCGAACTCCAATTCGAAAGTCTCCGAAATCACAAAACCCTGCTGAGAAATCAGCGCCAACTTCAAAAAATCAAATTCAAGCTAGGTCGGTAGTAAAAACTCCAAAGCCACAACTACCTGTTGTCGCAGATCAGAATAGAAAAGTTCTACAAAGGCAGCAAAAGGCTTCAAATCCTAAGTTTTCGCCGCAGCAAAAAATACTAAGCAAGAACACAAACACAATAAATCCTGCATCACCAATAGTAGTTCAAGAAAAACCTCAAATATTTAAGACACCCTCTGAGAGCACAAGGATAAATTTAGGCGTAATCGATCCTCCTGTACCTCCCTTAAGTGCTAAGATTATAAAGTCTAATGTTTCACAATATGCTGTTTTGAAAAATAGGACAAATGAACCTCAAGGTTTTAAGAAAAAGATGCAACAAGAAGTAAATAAATTAATTGAAGATGAAAATAAAAATAACAAAACGCTCTCAGCACAAAGATCGATTCAAAACAAAGAAAGTTTCGATGCCGTTGTTGAAGAAAGGTCTAGAAGAGTGACGACTCAAGTAAATGATTCATTGTCATCCGTGAACGGCCTAGGCGGATGGAGGTTATAGATGGCTGCACCACCACCACGAGGCGGTCCTGGAGATAGAGACGCAGAGTTAGCTGATGAAGTAATCGAAGAGCGGAACAGGCGCAATCAACAAGCCCAGGAAGATCTCCATCGGCATGCCAATGGCTTGCCGGTAACAGTAGATGGCTCCAGGCACCCATCTCATGCTCGAGGTGTTTCAGTTCGAACACCTGAGATAATTACAGTTTTTGATTACCTACCCCTATATAACAACTCAAACCCACCTGTTACTTCAAAAGGCGGCCAACTTTTTGATATTCAAGTAAACGCCAGAAGAATCAGAATCCAGCAGCTTTATTCTTTGCTCGAAGAGCTATCAAAGGACCCAGAATCAGCAACTGCTAAAATCGTAGAACAGCTAAAGGCTGAAATGATCGAAGAGATGAAGGGCGTCCAAAGTGACTTCAATCTGTACAGAGCAATTCATGATGTATTTTACGGGTATTTAGGATCTTTTGACCTTTTAGCGAATCAAGATGAGCTTCTAAAGAAGACACAAATAATAAGAGACCAAAGATTTGAGCAGCTCAATCCTTCTCTGAGAGAGTTTTTACCAGAAGAAATAAGCAATTTTACAAATATTTTAAAATCTAATCATGGGTTCAAGCCTGACTTAATTGAGGCAAGCAGCAACACAAAATTGCTACTCTACATCATGTATGATCTATCAAGATATCTCTTAGAGGCAGGACCTGGTTTTGCATCAAGACTAAGATCGATAAGACCTTCAGCTACTCGTCAAAAATACCAGTTCACACTTTCGCCTGAAAGACTACGTCAGAATCTCGGCTACACTACAGTTTTACGTCCTAGAAGAGATCTTGATGCTGACCCGTTTGGCGACAGAGAATCTCTTTACCACACAGGTAGGCTAGGTCTTTCTTTGTGGATGCTTGGCACAGTTGACGACGCTCACATCAAAGGCGACAGTCTAAGCTATTATCCGACAGACAATCAGCTTGGAACAATTATAGACACCGAACCACAAGCTATCTCGATGCTCCTAAGCACCATATCTAGAGACATGGCAGTTTCTTCCGGAATACTCAAAGAGGAGGTACAGCCTATTATCAACGGAACTGATGCAACTGCAGTCAGCCGCCTTTTTAGCTTTCCTCTCTCTAATAGCCCTACTGGAATTTTGGAAACGCCAAGAAATCTTGAGTTTGGATCATTGACAGATAACGCTTTAAAGGCAGAGCGCGCCAACCCAACTCCAGACCGAAGACCGACACCTTTATTCGACCCTCAACTAGATGAGTCTCCGCCGCAGTTTAAAATTGATAACTTAAAGACTCTTGTTATTGACAACATTCTCAACACAGCCGAAGAAGATCAGTTTAGTTTTGAGGGCGTTGACGCAGTCTTAGGAAAAGTAGGAAATCTCTCTACGTTATCACAAGCTTTTGAGTCACTTGCGGCGCTTAATGTCCCAGAATTACAACCGCAGCAAATATTTAAAAGGCTTTTGACAATAATGTCAGACTGTCTTGGTCGCCTAAATCCAAGCCAAACAGCAGACGGTTACCGCGACGATGATTTTTTAGACCTTTGCCTTATAGCAGAGTGTACAAAAAATATTGAAACAGAAGGAAAGTTTCCAGAGACAACAGACGGTTCGCAGACCATAATCCCAATGATGGATCTTGTAAATATGTTACTCTACAAGATGGGAAGAGGTGACGGATTTTACAGTCATGCAACCCTGCGACCAGGACAGCCAATTTTTCGAAGAGGATTCGGCGACCGGAGAACTGACGATCCTAACTTGCTTTTGCTCGACAACATAGAAACAGCAATAAAAGATTATTTAACTACAAGACACAACCACTGGATCAACTACTTTCAACCGAGGCGCCTCTATATAAACCCAGACTCAGAATTAAATCCTAACAATTATAGTGGTGTCTATTACGATCGATTTCACAATGACGACAACAATCGAAAAAGATCTGCGTCTGTTCCCGACGATTTCCAGAGAGTCGATTCAAGTGTCGCAAACGATGGGTACTTCAACGTCATGGATCGAGATGAGCTATTTCCCCTCATAAATGCCACCGGCGCTGCAAAGTTAAAAAAATCTGATTTAATCCTTACTTCCATCTCTCGGGCAAGCGAAAGCCGAAGACCTTCAATTTTCAAAGATATTGTAACTCTCTTAAATGATTTAGACAGCGCAGCCTTGCAAAGAAGTGAATATTATGTTTTCGATGAAGAGAAGCAAAGAAACCAAATGAGATATTCTGGAGTTGATAATAGCGTAATCGGAAGTTTTGTCCTCAACGCACTTTCAATAATGGTCCGATCACTCACAAAGATAACTTTTAACGAGGCGTCTTCTGGCGGCCATAATGGAAGATTTGTCTGGCTCAGAGCACCTGACCATGATTTAATAGAAAATCTTCGAGACGATCTATTTTCTTTTCGAAACGATGGTATGGCAGGTCTTGACCAACTGCAACCAGAAAATCAGGCATTTATCAGTGAAGTGATGGAAGCATTTCAAACAGATAATAATATGATAAACGATGCTGTTGATTTAATGACAGGAATAACAAAATTAATAGCTGATAATTCTAGTGATCTAGTATCTGCGCTTCGATCTGATACACCGACAGGAAGATTAATCCAGCAGCAAAAAGGAAAGCTAATTTCAATAGTAGATCCTTCCCAGCAAGCGCTCGCACAAAACAAGTATGCAGAATTTACTTCTCGGTTGCAAAACAATCAATATTTTGATAATTTTTTGGAAGGCAGAGACACAGAAAGTGCTATTTTATCTTTTTGCAAAACAGATCAAATGTTTCGAGAGGGCTTTGGGGATAATTTAAAAATATTGGCTGTCGGCATTCCCGATGGATTTAGTAGAAATGTTCTAGATTACAGGCTCCTTTCTAACAATCCTTCACACAGAAGGACAAAAGTTAGAATAAAAGTACATAGACATGACATTCTTTTAAACAATACACTTCTTAACTTTGGAGAGTCTCCTCCCGGCAGAGAACCTGATGAGCAATTTAAGATTACTTTTAAACCTAAGGAGTTTGATTTCGACCTGAGGCTATTCTATAAAGGATTGTCTCCGATCATCGGAGCAGAACAAGACATTAGAGTGTCGCAGCTTGATAATGATAATAACGCCACCCGCCGCCCCAGGGTCATTGATGACAGAAGATTTATTGACTTTAACTCACTCGTTCAAGGAAACTTTATTTTTAGAAAGTTTGATGACAAGTTAAAGCAGTTTAATGACGTTACATTTCCCTTTACAGGCCCAGACACTCAGCGAGCAATCTTCGCGAACCACGCTGTAGACTTTATTGCAAAATCGTATATTAGATCTATGACAGGTGCAAAACTAACAGAAGAAACATTTTTAATCGATCGGGCAAGAGAAGGTCAATCATTAACTCCGGGAGAGATAATAAGATTTATTGATCTTATAAACCAGTATATAGGTTCAATTGCTCCTGGTGGGAACGTTAACGACTATCTGTCAGGAAGTCGAGCAACCCGCGAACTTTTAAGAAGGCTAGAAGGAAACGGACCGACGTCACCTATCGTTGAGTCTGTGCTGATAACAGACAATAACCTCTCTGAAGATATCAATGTGAAACTAACCGAAGACATGATTAGATTTACCAAGATGATCACGCCAGACAGTTTGTTATTCGGCCCTTCATCGACTCGACAAAGCGTAATCGAGCCCAAGCTCTTTGAAAGAGTTTTCTGTTTGTTCGTAGATCCAGACAGTTTTGAAATTGATGATATAGACCCGGCTTTTAAAAATAAACTTGTTGAGGTAGGTCTCATTCAGCCCGACACCGACCCACCGGTTCTCTCACAAATTACCAATTTAATGAGTGTACCCCAATTCAATCAGTTTTACGTGGAAGTAATCTAATGGCAAATTCAAGAAAATCAAACAGCGCCTATATTTTTGATCTGCCTAAGCCTAGAAATATGAGGGCAAGGTTTTTATACAACTACTTCACAAAAGATGAGTCAATCGACGATGTCGATGAAGTGACAAAAACTGATCAATTTTTCACAGATCCTGACCCAGCATCTCGCCCAAGAATGGTCTATTTAGAATTTGATGATCCTATCAACAGTAACATCGCCAGGCAAACAGAGCTCTTTGGTAAATTGCCACAAGTTATGTCTCATGCTTTTAGAGCTCTTTTCCTTGAAAGACTTGATACTTTTCCTGATATCCTTAACAGGGCAGCAAATGATCTTGAGCTAATACCGACATCTAGATTTACTGACATTACTTTCCAGGATGCAAATATAAGCTCAAAGCTTTTTACGCTTGTTCAAAAAACTTTTAATAGAAGAATTATTCAAACCAACGAAGAAATAGAAGACGCTATTGATCAAGAGCAGTCTGATTTTAATAATCGTCGCGCAAGAAGCCAAAACGATTTCGCTAAAATATTAAGAAGGAGCTTATCAAATGTCAGTGATGACTTCTTAGTAAACGCTTTGAATCAAACCTCAGAACTAAGTGAAGCATTCATAGACGAGAACGAAAGAGAAGAAATTACTTCAAATATATTTGATGATATCAAAGGCCTAGGGTTAAACGCTAGAGTAAATAGCAAAGTAGTAGGAAGTGTTGTAACATCTGTTTCTAACGAAGGCATTAGTATCTACTCTGAGGAAATGACTGCACTTAAGCAGGCAGCACTCGATGAAGAAGAAGAAAGCGCTCAAACTTTCCAATTTGGAAACGACGCCATGTATTTCACGCTTTTAGACTCTTTTGGTGGCCAAGAAATCACCCTCCCGGGAATTGAAAACATCACGCTAGATTTACTTGGGTACGCAGTCGATAAATTTCAAGATCTTGGCGACGGAAACGTAGTAAAAAAGAAAACAATTTTAGTCAACATTATTAGAGACGGATTTTTCAATCCCGTTAAGTTTGATTTTGACGTTGCTTATGGGACAGGGTACACATATTCTGCTCGAGCAATCTACATTATGTCCGTTCCGACTGAGAACGGAGACCAAAATTCAAATGCGGTATTTTTAGTATCATCTAAGCCTTCCGAGTCAGCATTTGTATCAACTCACGAAATCATCCCACCTGAGCCACCTGCTGACTTTGTTGTAAGCTATGACTTTCAAAAGCGAGCTCCTTTGCTTACCTGGACTTTCCCTAGAAATAAAGCAAATGATATAAAAAGGTTCCAGGTGCTTAGAAGAAGGTCCATTAATGATCCTTTTGAACTGATGACAGAAATTGATTTTGATGATTCAATTGTTAAGTATGATACTCCCGAGTTCATCAGTGAGCACAACAAAAGAGTTTACAAAAATCCGATAACGTTCCATTTCGATGAACAGTTCAAGCAAGACGAATCTTACATATACACGCTTAGATCTGTAGACGCCCACGGAAACGCGTCAGGTTACTGCGAACAAATCAGCGCTAGGTTTGATAGATTTACAAACAGCCTAGTAACAGACATGGTTTCCATTCGAGGAACTAGAAGAGGGTGCCCTGTCCAATACCCTAATTATTACATTGACAACAGTGTTTTGCAGCAAACAGCTAAGGATTCCTTTCATTCAAGAGTTAAACTTTATCTGGATCCGGAATATTTAAAGGTGTTAGCTAGCGATCCCGATGATCCGCAAAGAACTCAAGATCTTCATTTCCTGCCTTTCTCTGGAGATGGAGAGAACGCTCCGGCGTCTAAGTTTAAATTGCAGATTTTAAATACGGATTTACAGCAGACAAAGATTGTTGATATAGTAATAAAAGACGGTAGAACTCAACAAGACAACTAATTTTAGGAGTGAAGAATGGGATTTCTCGCTAACGATACAAACAACATCATCTTAGACGCAGTCCTTACCAACGAGGGTAGGAAAAGACTTGCAGCTAACAACGGAACTTTTCGAATTGTTCAATACTCATTCGGTGACGATGAGGTTGACTACAAGATTATTCAAAAATATGGAAGAACTGTAGGAAGAGAAAAGATTGAGAAGAACACCCCCGTTCTAGAAGCTCTGACTAACTCTTCTATTGAAAGAAGAAATCTTCTTGTTACGCTTTCTAATGACGGGCTAACTGCGCTTTCAACATACACTCTAAGCTCCGAGTCAGTAACACTTACAAACGCTGTGTCAAGAGCAGACACCAGCGGATTCTTTACAGCAAGTCAGCAAGGCGCAGCAGGTCAAACTATACCGACTGAAATCAGGGATACAGTAGCTGTTGTTTCTTTAAATAGTAAATTCCTTACGCTGGCAAACGCAACGCCATTCGCTCGAAGCGGCAATATTGAATATTTTAATGTTGCAGTTAACAATCCAAATAGTGACACGCCGGCATTTCAGGTAAACATACAAAATAAAGTTCTGACAACAGCAGACTTCACCACGTTCGGTGCAACGTCAGACAAAACAAGCATAAATACAGTCGTTAGAGTTCAAGGCAGACAATCAGGTTTGATTAAAGATGTCCAGGTAACTCTGAACAAGAATTAAGAGGCAAATAGATGGCAACCACCAAGGCATTTAGTAACAGCGATATACAGACAGCACAGTCTTTTCTGACGCAGCTGATCGATGTCGTTCAAGAGGACGTATCAGGTTCTTTAACTAGAAGAAAATATCAAGTTTTTGTGACGGGCGGCGTAGGCCCAGGTGTCACTTCATCTCTTTTCCAGACAGTTTATGATCAAGATTTCTCTCTGCAAACTTCTAATCCAATGTTCGACATAAGCGTCGGAATATTTTCTGGAAGCTCAACAGTATCTGACTCATCAACAGGAATCGAATCTACAGGAAAACTTTTGTTTGCTTCGACAAGCCTTATGATGAGAGAAAAAGTTGATGTATATCATGAGTTTGCTCAAACACTTTTAGGCGATCGAGATCGAGCATTCTTTGCTCCTTTTACTAATAATAATGCTGCTACAAGTCTTTCAACTACAAATAATCGCGTTAACAACGCAATGTTTTTAACGTTCAAAAGGCTTTTTCATCGCGACGGAATCAAAAAAGAAACCTTCGCTATGAAGTTTTACCAATCAGCATCACGCGCCCCGATATCAAACTATGTAGGCGATGAGGGCCCGAACCTGAATAAGACTTCTGTATCCGGTTCTCATATCTTTACCGATGCAGGCTCTGCAGCCACATTTAAAGTTTCAAATGCTGGCGGAACAGTTGGTGATATTGTTAACTCAACTAACACAGACGAAACTGTAGGTCTAATGTTCTACGACCGCGGCGTCGCAGTTTTTGACTTATCAAAGATACTATCAGGTGCGCAACACGTTTCCGGGGTAATATCTGCAATGTCAAACAACGCTCATGCAGATGCTGTTGCTGGTCAAACTGTTATCGGTGATGCAAACGGTAACATTAAGGCAAAGTTCATTCCGGATTTTATGGTTTCTTCATCAATTGATAACATTGTAGATCATTTAGCGTCTACAAGATTCCAGTCAGGTACTTTAACAGCCATGACTTTCCAGAACTTGACCAATATCAATTCAACACTTTACTTCTGTCGTGCTAACGCAGATGAATTCAACTATTCTTCGAACCCAACGTATTTAGATAATGATGGAAACATTAATGTTATAGATGCTTCCGCCCGCCAAGATGGTTCTCAAAAGTCGTTTTCGTTTATCACTAAAGTTGGACTACATGATGCCCAAGGAAATCTTCTTGCAGTGGCCAAACTCAGCCGCCCTGTTGAGAAAAACCCTGAGAAGGATGTAACATTCCGAGTTCGATTGGACTTCTAATCCGTCCTGAGCAAGGAGCTAGTAACCACGTAATTCGAGTGTCTTTTGAGATTTAAGCTATGACAATTTTTAAGATCGATAGAGCTAATTTCGAAAATACGTCGATTCAAGCTTCTCCATCTAAGTCTTTTTCATCCAGTTCTATGGGCGTTACTGGCGCACTGAACGTGTATCCTAGGCGATCAAATTCGCTAAAGGAAGTCATAGAATTTCCCAATCAAAGACCGCGCCCGCAGTCCTTTGATGATGCATCTTTAGAAAGGCAGTTTCAAGACGCAAGGGTCATGATACAAAATGATATTGCAGATGCAGGGTCTAGCTCTGATCATGCCGGCGCAATGGAAAAAATTCTTTCTTACATAAACCGCAGTCTGCCGCCGTCTCCTATCATAAATCAAACAACTGCTTCTATACAGCGCTTAACAAGATCTTTTGACGCAGATCAAACATTTGAGAAGAAAAGATATATTGTCGATAATTTATACCCAGCTAACAGGGTTAAATTTCCTGCCTCACACTTTTCTTATACTAATTACCACTCACTTAATTTTTTCACTGCATCACAAGTGCCTACTCAAGCGTGCTTGCTCTACCCAAATTCAGCATCAATTGAGCAAACTGCCAGAACATCAGGTTCTTATGTAGTATCTGACGCATTTACGTTTGAATTTCACATTAAGCCAAAAAACCTATTTGAGGCAAATGACTCTGGGTACAACGCGGGAACGATTCTTCACTTAAGCTCTTCTTATGCTATTTCACTAGTTTCCGGCTCTTCAAAAGATGCAAAAGGCAACGCAGATAAATTTAGAATACAGTTACAATTAAGCCACAGCGCTGATGTGACACCAAGACTGGCGACGCCTGGAGGCTATCCCAACAATCTAATCTTTTTATCTGAAGACAATGCTTTATCAAAAAATGACTGGCACCACATCGCAATAAAGTGGAAAGCAGAAAGAGACAATAATACAGGTACTTTTGTAGTTAATAGCCAAGAAGCAGGAACTTTCTCTCTTCCTTCGTCCTCAGTCGCCCCAGAGCCATACGGTGCAGGAACTAACAATCCAGCGGCTTTAGTAGTAGGAAACTATTATGAAGGAACCAATCAGGGGACAAGTGCACAATCTAGATTCTTTTCTGGAAAAGCATCGAAGAACTTCGGTATAAAAGATATGGATCCTGATGTAACTGAAACAGAGCCTGAAGTCTTTAGCTTCACGTCTCCTTTGTGTGCAGAAATTCATGATCTAAAGATATATGAAACTTATCGAGAGCAAGAACAGATACAGACAGGATCTGTGCAGGGATCAGGTAATAGAAATGAAGCCGGCCTCCTCCTTCATGTACCCCCTTTCTTTATAAAACAGTCGCCCAAAAGAAATATTGCAACTACGCTTACTTCAGACTTAACTTCATCAACAGAAACTCCTTTTAATACAGAGCTCTCATTTAGAATTGGTGGACACAATCTCAATATAGAAAACTTTACTAGAGATTTAAAGACGCTTAATTTTCCAAGGCATATGTCTTTGACTGGCACTGTCGGCTATGATCTTCCTGCTAATGGCGACGCCAATGCCGCTCTTTTTAATGTGCCTGAGGTCAGATATAGAAATCTACTTTTACTACCATGCGATGACGGAAACTTCTCTCCTAATTTTTCAATTGTTGAGACTGGAAGCGTACCGAGCACGCCAGTAAAGTCTGGATCTCTTTTCTATCACTATACAAATGACTTAGACTACGTTGACCTTAGCATGATCAAGCTTCGTGAGCTAATTCCGTCCAGATCATTCCCGGGATGGGATGGAATAGAATATGATGCCATTAGAACTATTACAAGGATTAAACAAGAAAGACCTGACTTGGCAACCCCTGAGGTCCCTAAAGGAAGCTTTTACTCTGTTCCTTTCTTGTACGGAAGAACGCTCGATAATTCGTCTGATGAAATAGCAATTTTTGACGTAAGCAAATTATATTATGGCGAACGAATAAAGCCCGGATCTTTTGAAATAAAAGATACATCCCTGACAGGTTCCGGAGGCCAAGTCGGCGTCGCTTTAAAGGATAATGGCTTTGGAAGTCTTTATAGAGCGGACGCAGGAACTTCTCACGCTACTTGGAACTCCGTAGGGAATATTTTCTATGACGAAGGAATTGTAGTGGTTAAGTCACCTAATATTCCTCTGTTTGGCAAAGACCAATTTTCAATATCCCTTAAGGGTGAGAGAGAGGTTCATGCAATGAAAGTTCACGTAATTGCTCCGGCTGCTTCTCTAAATTCATCTTCCAATCCGTCTTACATACCAGTTTCAGCCTCTCTCAATGCAAATGAAACAAATCCAGAGTTTGTTGCAATTACAGGAATTAATTTTCATGATGACAACTTAAACGTTATAATGAAAACGAAATTTGCTCAACCTGTAATCAAAAGAACTGATGACCGCGTCATGTTCAGGAGTAAACTGGATTTTTAATGTATGTCTTAGGCCTTGATATATCAACATCTTGCACGGGCATTGCAATCCTGCATCATTCTGGTGAACTTCAGCAGCTAAATTATGTCGACTTAACAAAATGTAAATCATATTGGGAAAAAGTTGATCTATTTCGCGCAGAAATGAAAAAAATTATCGATCTGATCGACGCTCCAGTAGAAAAAATCTTTATAGAAGAGAGTTTACAGCGCTTTAGGAGTGGCATGTCTTCTGCCAAAACGCTTTCAGCTCTAACTAAGTTTAACGGAGTAGCTTCGTTTATAGCAAGAGAAATCACTGGAATAGAACCCGACTATTTTAATGTAAACACTGCAAGAAAGGCTGTAAGCCTCTCTGTTAAACGCGGCGAAAATGCGAAAGAGAAAGTCCAAGAATGGGTCGACACACAAATCCAATTTGACTGGCCTACAAAAATTCTAAAATCAGGCCCGCGAAAAGGTACTGAAATAAAAATAAAAGCATGTGAAGACATGGCCGACGCATATTTGATCGCCGCTGCAGGAATAAAAATTGTAAATTTAGATTAGCTTGCTTATAATCTAACTGTGAATAATTTAACTACTACTCATGAGAAGGTTACCTTCTTAAAGGGCGTATTTGGTAGCGGCCGCCTCATGAACGACGGCATTAATTTTCACGTAAGCTGTCCGAGCTGCGGCAATGGAAAAAAGAAAAAATTCGTAATCAGACTTGACAACGACTTATGTCACTGTTTTGTTTGCGGCTTAAAATCTAAAAACTTAGTTCCTATTCTCAAAAAGTATGCAGATCCAAGTGACCTACAAAAATATATCTCTGCTTTCTATAAAGGTGAGATGGCCACCGGCGAAATTGAGACAGATAACGAAAAGTTGAGGCTTCCTGAAAAGTTCAGGCTCCTTGCTTCATCTTTATACGACGATGATCCGGATATCAAAAGTGTTATTAAGTATGTTCTATCTAGAGGTCTCACGATCCGAGATTTGTGGTACTATAAAATCGGCGCCACTACAGTGGGCGGCGATAGAAGAAGGGCCATAATACCTTCTTTTGACACTAGCGGAAATCTTAACTTCTACACCGGAAGAGATATTGACGGTGATAGATTTCCGAGATATCTAAATTCTGCTGTTGATAAAAAGCTTGTTGTGTTTAACGAGATAAACATTGACTGGAACGAAGAGCTCACGCTAGTAGAAGGCCCTTTCGATCTTATGAAGTGTAACGACAATGCCACATGCCTTTTAGGTTCAGGGCTTGCAAGAGATTCTCTTCTTTTTAATAAGATTGTTGAAAATAAAACTCCAGTAGTTTTAGCTCTTGATCCTGACATGAAAGCTAAGACAATGTCGCTCGCTAAAAGATTGCATGAGTTTGATATCCAAGTTAGAATTTTAAAAACTGACGGCTTTGAAGACGTCGGTGCAATGTCCAAAAGACAATTTTTAGAAAGAAAGATGTCTGCCACATCTTGGCTTCCTTTTGACAATCTTAAGTTTAAGATATCCAATTTGGCAACAGGCAGTATAATTTAATAGGAAATGATATGAGTATTAGAATCGCACATATCGGCGATGTACACTATAGAAGCTTGTCTAGACATGATGAGTATAGAAGTGTCTTCACCGAGTTTTGTCAAAAAGTAAAAGAGATGAATGTCGACGTAATTTATGTGTCCGGCGACATCTATCACACTAAAACGCAAGGGATCTCCCCTGAAGTCATAGATGAAATGAGTTGGTGGTTTTCAGCACTAGCCGAAGTTGCTCCAACGCATGTCATCCTAGGAAACCATGACGGCAACATGGTCAATTCTCAAAGACAGGACGCGATCACCCCCATTATAAATGCGCTTAACAATCCAAGAATTCATCTTTATAAACAGTCTGGAACTTATCCTACTGGAATTAAAGGTTTTAACTGGAGCGTTTTTTCTTGCTTTGATGAAAAAGGCTGGAAGGATGTTAGGCCTGTAGAAGATGAAGTTAATATTGCATGCTATCATGGTTGCGTTGTAGGGTCTACTACTGATCAAAACTGGGAGCTTGATGGCGAGATAAAACTTAGCTTCTTTGATGATTATGAATTTGTAATGCTAGGCGATATTCATAAGTTTCAATTCTTAAATGACAAGAAGACAGCAGCTTATCCAGGGTCAACAATCCAGCAAAATTACGGAGAAGATCCTAATAAAGGGTTTTTAGTCTGGGACATTAGAACGAAAGATGACTTTGACGTTTCTTTCCATCGCCTTTCTAACCCCCATCCTTTTGTTACGATTGAATGGAAAGGAAGCGTTCCCGAAACCATCAGAGAAGCTAAAAAGCATAAGCCTGGTTGCCGATTCCGAATTAAGACAACCGAAACAATACCTCAAATAGAAATAAAGCAATTTCATAATGAACTAAAGATCCAGCGATCGCCTAAAGAAGTTGTTTGGAAATTTGATCAAGCTCCTGATAATAATAATTTAATTGATGCAGAAAACAAGCTTGTCAAAGAAGATCTTCGAGATCCAAAAGCACAAGTTCAAATATTAAAAGATTATGTTTTTGATGGAAAGTTTAACGAAGATGAATGGGATGATATTGAAAAGCTAGTCAATAGATACATCACCCTAGCAACTCAAAGTGAAGATGTCACAAGGCACACCAAGTGGTCAATCAAGTCTCTTGAATTTGATAATACGTTTTCATACGGTAAAAATAATAAGATTGACTTTACTAAGCTAAATGGAATTACAGGCATCCTCGGAAGGAACAGGGCGGGTAAATCTTCAATTGTTGGTACAATGGTTTATACACTTTTCAACGGTACTGACCGAGGCTCGATTAAGAATCTTCATGTGATAAATTCAAGAAAAGGTCACTGCAATGCCAAGATGATCGCAAAGATTGGTGAGCATGATCATCTCATCGAGCGTCAATCTGTAAGGTACGAAGACAAAAAAGGAAAGCAATCTGCAGTAACAACTCTAAATTTCCAAAAAGTTGACCAAGAAGGCAACGTAATTCAAGACCTAAACGGCGAGCAAAGAACTCAAACTGAAAAAGTAATAAGAAGGATGTTTGGAACATCAGACGACTTTCTGTTAACTTCACTCGCCACGCAAGGCAACATGAACGCCTTTATTAATCAGGGTTCTTCTCATAGAAAATATGTTTTATCTAAATTCTTAGACCTTGACATCTTTGAAAAGATGGCAAATCTTGTAAAGAGTGATTCGTCAGAAATTAAAGGAAAGCTATCATCATATCCAGAAAGAGACTGGAATGCTGCCATCGTGGTTTTGAGAAACAAGAAAAAAGACCATGATAATGAAATGACCGAACTTGAAAATGAACTAGTAGGGCTCAGATCAGAGGCACAAAAAGTACAGCTTGAACTTTCTAACTTTTCTGAATCAGATCTCATCTCAGAATCTGAGATAAATGAAAAACAGCAAGCGGTCGAAAAGCTTTCTGAGAAGTCTGATGAAATTCAAGTTAGGCTACAATCAAGTTCTGACAAGGTCAAAGACATACAGGAAAAAATTAATAAGATCGAAGAAGTCAAAAAGCAGTTTCCCATAGCGGAGATACGCCAAAGACAGGAGATCTACTTAGATATTGAAAAGCAACTTTCTTCTTTGACACACCAGCACGAACTAGGAAAACAGCTTTTAAAAAGTAAGAAAAACTTGGCTAAAAGACTCAAGCCATGCGACTGCGTTGTCCACAAGCCAAGCTGCAAGTATGTAAAAGAATCTGATAAAAATGAACAAATTATCAATGAGCAAAAAGAAGTAGTTACAGCCTTTACAAAAGATTTGAAGGCTATGAAGCGGACATTTAAAAAGTTCGAAGACGAATCGCTTCCTGAAAAAATACAAAAATATGAACAGCTGATGTCTCGGCTTACAACTTATAATGTTAGCCTAACTAGAAAACAAAGTGAAAAAGAGGTTCTTCAAAGAGACTTTAGAGACGTAACTGACGATCTAGAATCTTCTATTAAAGCGCTAGAAAGTATGAAAATAAGATCTGCTGCCGCTGATGTCTCTGAAGTTGCCAAAAGCTTAAATGAGAAACTAAGAGATATGCTATCTGAGGTTCAACAGAAGGATGCCAGAAGAATATCGCTAGCTGAACTAAAGGGAAACATAGACAGCCAAATTAAAAAGCTCCAGACTGAAAGAGACGAGTACGGAAAACTCAAAAGAGTTTGGAAGATTTATGACTTTCTTATGAAAGCATGGTCGAAGAAAGGTTTGCCGACGCAGATAATAAGATCACAGCTACCAGCCATAAACTCAGAAATTGAGAAAATCTTAAGTGGCGTAGTTGATTTCTCTATAAAGCTAGAGACAGACCCTGAGTCAAATTCAGCAGAGATTTACTTAGACTACGGGGACAGCAGAAGAATTATTGAGCTAGCGTCCGGCATGGAGAAAATGATATCATCCCTGGCTATTCGAGTTGCGCTATTAAACGTCTCCTCTTTACCCAAGACAGACATGCTAATAATTGATGAAGGTTTCGGCTCTTTAGATGAGGCACAAGTTGCTGCCTGCAATAGCCTCTTGGTTTCTCTTAAAAAATGGTTTAGAAATATTCTAGTAATTACTCATGTTGACTCTGTAAAAGATGTTGTAGATAACACTCTCGAAATCTCAGGCAACGGAAAGGACTCACACGTTTCTTATGCCTAAATTAATTACGGAATTTGAAGAAGGCTTCACTCTAATACAAGACAAGGAATCAGACATGGTTCCTCTTTCTTGCCCAGTTTGCAACTATTTCATTGACACAGATCAAGACGCGCAGTACTATAATGAATATAAGTGCTGTTTTGACTGCGGTGTTAAGTGGGCAGAAGGCATGAACAAAGAAAAATGGCTAAAGGGATGGCGTCCTTCCAGTGATATTATTCAGGAAGACAAAAACTTTAGAAGGAAAATGATCTCACCGTTAAGGTTTGATTGATCTGGTATATTTATAAGTGAGCTTATGCGGAGATTACTATGCTTTCATTTGAAGATGTAAACGTCTTAGGACAATTAATTAATACTACTTTTGGATACTCTTCCACGGAAGAAAAAAAGTACCAAATTCCAGCCGGGCGATCTATTAAATCCCATATTTCTGGTGAAACTGGAGAAGATCGTCTTATTGTAAAATTTACAACAGTTGTTAATTTGCACGGTGATGAGAGGCAGATGCTTGACTCAAACCACCCAGGTGCGCGAAGAGTTAAAGAAGAATCTCTTAAACTAACCAAGGACTATATTGCTGCTCTTAAGAAAGAATTCAAAGAGGCAACAGGAAAGACGCTTCGTCTTGTGGAGGAATCTACAAATGATAGCATCGAGCTTGTCAATTACAATATTTTCAACCCAAATAGGACTGTGTACTATAGAAGGAATTCTACTTTTGCTATAAAGTCCTAGTATGGCTATTACTAACAAACAAAAGCAAGTAAAAGAAATCATAAGATGCGGGAAAGATCCTGTGTACTTCATGCAGAAGTATGTAAAGATCCAGCATCCGACAAGAGGGCTCATACCTTTTGAGACCTACCCGTTCCAGGAAGATTGTGTCGGTGATTTTGAAAACAATAGATTTAATATAATATTAAAGTCTAGGCAGCTAGGCCTTTCAACTTTATCTGCTTCTTACGCACTCTGGATGGGAATATTCCAGAGAGATAAGAACATTCTTGTTATTGCAACAAAATTAAATGTTGCAATGAACTTTATTAGAAAAGTTAAAACTATGCTCCGGTCACTTCCAAAGTGGCTTGTCTTGCCTGAGGTTGTTGCTGACAACAAGCAAACGATCGAATTCAGTCACGGCTCAGTAATCAAAGCTATTCCAACATCAGACGATGCAGGTCGCTCTGAAGCGCTTTCGCTTTTAATTGTTGACGAAGCTGCGTTCGTTAAAAACTTTGATACGTTGTGGATGGGCCTCTACCCTACACTTTCAACGGGTGGTCGCGCCATTGTTCTTTCTACACCTAACGGTGTCGGCGGTCAATATTATAAGCTTTATACAGACGCAACTCAAGGTGAAAATGAGTTTAATCCAATTAACTTACCCTGGAGTGTTCATCCTGAGCGAGAAGAAGAGTGGTTCCAAAAAGAAACACGCAACATGTCAAAGCGACAAATCGCGCAAGAGCTTTTATGCGATTTCGTAGCCTCAGGTGAGACTTTTCTAAATTCAGATAATTTAGACTGGATAAGAGAGGCTACTAGAGACCCGCTAGGAAGAGAGCACGAGGATAGAAACTTATGGATTTGGGAATATCCAAAAACCGGACACAGTTACATAATATCCGCAGACGTAGCTCGAGGTGACTCAAAAGATTATTCTACCTGTCACGTCATCGACATTGAAGCAGGTGAAATATCTGCTGAATATAGGGGTAAAATACCACCTGATAGATTCGGAGAATTTCTAGATCATCTGGGTAGGCGGTATAACAATGCGCTTCTTGCTCCTGAAAACAACACCTTTGGTTACACGACGGTCATGAAATTAAAAGATCTTAAATATCCAAACGTTTATTACGCAAAAAATCGCGCTGTTTATCTAGGAAATTATTCACCTGAAAGAAACGACCAGGTAGGCGGATTCAGCACTCAAGGGCAGTCTCGCTTACAGATCTTATCTAAGCTCGAAGAGAACATTAGAAACAAATCAATTAAAATTTACTCTGCCAGACTTTACGAAGAATTAAAATCTTTCGTGTGGAAAGGCCAGAAGGCACAAGCTTTAAACGGTCACAATGATGACTTAGTGATGAGCTTAGCTATTGGTGCATGGCTTTACGACGGCATGATGGGTGGAAATCAAGGCAGTCAAGATCTAAGCAAGGCGATAATCTCTGGAATGTCTATGTCTAGCAGGTCAAAAGATGACATTGTTCATAGTCCTGCTCATAGAATGCCTCAAAACCCTTTTACTCCAATAAAGCAAGAGCAGTGGGAAAAAGGAAATAAATCCTTTGATAAGAAAAAGGGTTACGGTTGGTTACTAGACTGAATTATTTACTGCAGATGATAAATACTGTATGTTATGAATAGTTATTGACAGCGCTAATTCAAAAGTGCTCTCTACCTAAATGTAGGAGCTTCGATGGCAGACGAATCAAGTTTTTTTAACAGGTTGACACGGCTTTTTAGATCAGGGCCGATTGTCAAGAGAAAAATAAAGGCATATCGAGAGCCTTCGACTGGAACTGCAATTCAACAGTTTCAAAGATCACAAAGTCATGTATACGCAAATGCAATTAGCGCATACGGCATGTATGATCGAATGAGTCGATATGCAGATTTTCAAGAAATGGAAGCTACCCCAGAGATCGCCTCTGCGCTTGATATCTATTCAGACGAAACAGTCGCACAAGATGAAAATGGAAAAAGTCTTCACATCTATTCTGAGAATGAAAAAATTAGAAAGATTCTTGAAGAGCTTTTTTACGATAATCTTAATATTGACTTTAATCTAAACCCATGGGTCAGAAATTTATGCAAATATGGAGATTTCTTTCTTTTTCTTGATATTAGTCCCGAATATGGTGTGCTTAGTGGCTTCCCGGTTCCAGTCAATGAAATAGAAAGAGAAGAAGGATTTGATCCTGAAGATCCAATGGCAACTCGTTTTAGATGGGTGACTCAAGGAAATAAAATTCTTGAAAATTGGCAAATCGGGCATTTTCGCCTCTTAGGAAACGACGCGTTCTTGCCGTACGGCTCATCAGTGATCGAACCCGCTCGAAGAATCTGGCGTCAGTTGATCATGATCGAAGATGCAATGCTTGTTTACAGGGTAATCAGATCGCCTGAACGAAGAGTCTTTAAGATCGACGTCGGCAATGTCCCACCTGAAGAAGTTGAAAATTATATGCAGCAAGCTAAGTCTGCATTGAGATCAAGTCAAGTAGTTGATAAGACAACCGGTCGCGTGGATATGAGATACAACCCACTCTCAGTTGATGAAGATTACTTCCTCCCTGTCAGGGGTCAGCAAGACGGGACCTCAAGC
>UEXM01001262.1_pt1 | contig 22197 bp, 17 predicted proteins | sample 1796661 | NCBI WGS metagenome assembly UEXM01 (sample SAMEA4772469, study PRJEB27181) | metagenome | reverse complement strand
CTTGAGCGAGCGTCTTAACTTCCTGCATAGCCTTGCGTACACGGGTTCCGGCGGCATTGTTTCCAGTGCCAAAGAACTTATCGTGATCATCGCGAGTCTCTTCAAGAAGCGTAATCAGCGTCTCAAGACGGTTCGTTGTAGTAGTTGTCATAACTCTTCCTTTCTTTAGTGAGGCACCTGATAACCCTGTGCCTCCCTGTGGGGGGGATATTAAAGAGCGCCAAGCTCCGCAAAGGCGTTGTCAACTGCGTTGCCTTCGCCTTCAGTTTTAGTACCGTACTTGGTCGTCTCTGTGCTAACGCTTTCCGGGTCGGTGACCTGGGAGTTAACAAAGTTGTCCAAGATAGTCTGAACATCAGCTGTTGCCTTGCGCTCGAACAGTCCCGAAAACTCCGGAATGCCGTCAAGCAGTTCGGTGCACTTCTCAGGGGTCATATCCTCACAAAGAGAAGACGAACGTCGGCGTGGCACCAGCTTGGTCTGCGGGAAAGATGCTCCCGGGGGCTTACCATACGTCAGTGTAAGGTCGGTGCCGGTCTCAGTATCAGTTACATCACCATACTCGGGGTTCAGTACAAGCGTCAACAAACTCTCATAAGCCATTTTGCCGTAACCCCAGATACGCACACCCTTGTCTTCTTCTCCACGTACCATGACGGGGCTGAAGAATCGCTGTCGTACAAAAAGGCTTTTAGCGGTCTTCTTGCTGTGCTCGTCGTTATTATCAACGCCTTCGCGCCAAAGCTGCGAAGCAAAGTCGCACACGGGACATTCGTCACCGAAGTTGCGCTTGGGGCATAGGAAGCCGCCCTTTTCGAGATTGTAGTGAAACCACATCTCCTTGAAGGGATCGCCGTCAGCTGTCGGAACGATCCGAATATCCTGATCGCCGTCTTCCGGTCGCCAGAATGTGTCATTTGAGTTGCCGTCTCCACGTAGTGACGAGAGCTTCTCTCTCATCTTGTCTAAATTGATACCCATTTTTATCTCCTTATAGTTGGGTTAAAGTACGATCAGCCAATATCCTGATCGTCTAGTAGTTCACCATATGATTGTACCATAGATGAATATTTAATGCAATAACAATATTTTTGTTCATAGCTTGTTTCAAAGACGCCGTAAGAAACGTTAAGCCCTTCTTCGATCTTCGATTTAACAAAGCGATTAATTCTTCCGAAGAGTGTACCATCGTTCTTAAGGTCATCCTTTCCAATACCATAGTAGTATACCACATCCCTAGGGCGTGTCAAGTGGTAAAACCAGTTTTCTTTATCTTTCGTCTCTTCTTCGTTGTCCATCATAACCACGCCGATGGTGGCAATACGTGCGATCTCATGTGGCTGAATAAAGTTCCCTAGGATGGGCTCTGTGTTCTCAAACACGTTAATCATGTGGATAGTGTTCACCACCGCGTGATTAAGGGTGTCATAATAACCAACAATCGAGACTTCGCCAATACTGCGCTCGATGGCGAGGTTGTCGATCAGATATATTCGCTCTACCAATCCTGATCGCGCATACTCCTGTAGCACGTTTTTGACCACCCTTTCCTGCTTTTTCTGAGTTTCACTCATGAGTGACAGGTCCGGTTGAATATAGAGAACTCGGAGCCGATTGTGCGTCTTAAGTTGCTCCATAAGTCGTAGAATACCGCCGGAAATCTTGCCGGCACCACTAGTCACCACCAATACATCCTCGTCTTTAGCCTTGAGTTTGCGTCGCAAATCTGGGAAAGAGGTGTCATACTCTTCATGGCTGGACCTTGACTTAATGGTGATCGTGGCATCTTTGGTGGTGTCAATCCCAAAAGTCTCATACTGCGGAAACTTTCCAAAAGCTTTCGCGATATTGCAACCAGCCTTACCTAGACCTACTACAATCATTCGTCGTCTACCCATTCAAGGATAACACCCTGCTCAAAGCCACCGCGCAGGATGCGCTTGGAGGTAGCTTGCGCCATGATGGCGCTATCGCGGATGCCTAGTTTGTCGCACAAGAAGTGAAAAATCTCCATCACATCTGCAGCCTCTTCTGCAGAAGGGTCCTCTGAGAATTCTTGAACCTCTTCATGAAGCTTCTTAAAAGCATAGGAAATAATCTCTTCCTCATCCGCCTTACGGGTGGCGAAGGACTTTCCGTCGTCTGCAATAATTCCAGGGATGCGATCCCTCACTAGTTTTTGATAAATCTTCTTCACAGTTTTAATTCCTTCATCTCTCCGAGGTTCTTTCCTGCGGAGACGTTAACCTTGAACATATCATAACGCGTTTTCTTGAACGTGTCAAGCAAATTCAGCAAATCATATCGATCTTCGTCGGCCAAATCAATATATACAGCGTCGTGAATAAGAAATGCGATGTGGCTTTTTCTCCCCTTCAAAAGCTCGTAGACCTTGTAAGCCTGCTCGTGCACCATGTCAATTGTGGTGCTTTGAACGATGTAGTTGAGCGCATGGTGCTCGTCTACGTTCTCCATTATTCTACCATAATCTGTCGTAATTTTGAAGCCATCCCAGTACTTATTTCGCACAAAATCCTTGGTATAGAGTCGCTCTAACTCCTTGTTTTCATTACTAGAATACAGCCATGCGAAAGTCTTAACCTTAGCTTCATCGCGGCTCAATGAGCCACCAAAAACGTTCTTTACATTCCAGTCATGAATGTCATTTTGGGGCTGCTCTTGACCAGATAGCGCCAACAACACTCGCAACTCTGCCGCATTAAAATCCAACTCCACAAGCCAGTCATTCTTTGGCTTTATGCAGGAACGAAACTCTTTACCCATCGTCAGAACTGGGAAACTCTTCGGATTTGACGCCAGTCGCCCCGTGACAGTCCCCCATGGGTTGTAATCACACACATGACGCGTGGACTGTACGGTACGATGAAAGTTCTGCCCCTTGACCGAGCTTAAAAGGTGGCGGATGGGGGCAATATCCACATTAAGTTCGTGTCCACGGATGGCAGTAACCAGTTCGAGGAGGTTCTGCATGTGGCGGTAGTTGCCGGGGCGCACATGGGTATCCAAAACGTGCTGTGTTATCTTGTTTTTTGCCTCCAGATACTGATAGAGGAAGTATTCCGGCACCAAATCGTAAAAACAGTTCTCATTCATTGAGATACGAGAGGTGTGGAAGGCTTTGAGACACGATTTAAGCGTCTTTTTGATCTTTTCCCAGTCAGCCTTCATATCTTCCGGACAAACGTCTGTAATCGTCGCTCCTTGGCTGTAGATGCGGGCAATCTCGTAGTCTTTGCCGAGCAAATGCGGGGAGTAGTCCCACGTAGACCCCTCCGGGGGGAGATTACGTTGGGGATAGATGACATTATTGGCGTAGTAGCCGACACAATCTGCCTTTGTGTCTAGAACCTGAAAAAGCAAGAAGCCTCCCTAATAAATATTTTTGGCAATCGCGCCACTTGTAGATATTTTACCACCTAGGGCTTGATTGTCAAGGGCTTTTTGCAATAATAATTCATTAAGGAACAAATAGTCTATACTGTAGATGTAGTCTCGATATACAAGATTAACATAATCCGCCACATTCTGCAACGGAGTAATAGACTTTTTGGGTTGGGTTTGATAAATGCTAGACATCTCCACTTTAAACTTATGGGATGGATCTTCGGACAGTCCACTCTCAGCATGGCGTAACGCCAGATAGAGATCTGCCATGTACTTGTCGGTGAGCACCGCGTCCACAGCACCCTGGGCTACAAATTCCGATTGTCGCGATTTGGAGATGATCTTGTATTTGTCGCAGTTAGGCAAATAGACTCTCTCCTCATAACCGGGACGCATATCGATAAATGCTGCGTAGGAGTTAAAGATAAAAATCTTTAGATCCTCTATATCGGTAAGATAGGTTTTCATGTAATAGGAGTCAAAGAAAGACTCTTTAGTGATCGGGTTATTATAACTATCCGTATAAGCATTGATATATGTCATCATGGCCGGGGAAAACAAATCTGCTGTCAAGATCCATGGTGCATTTTTATTCACGATAAATCCAAACTTCTTTGCTACGCGCACATAAAAAGTAAAGTTAGGATCATTGATCCACTTTTCATATTTATAAGTATCGTTATCTGCATCTCGGCGATCTAGTGCGATGGAAAGTCCGCTATTTAAAACATTAAAGATGCTGGTAAGCAAGTAGCCGCTCTTCGTAACAGGAATAAATCTAGCCGTGTTCTGAAGAAAGGACACATAATGTGTAGTGAAGGACTTGAAATTAACAATCTGATTGGACTGTTCTGGCAAGAGGGTGTCTCGGAACTGGTTCAGGATTTGTTGCAAATAATCATTGTAAAGTCGCGTGGGGTCTTGATACGCCTCATAGGCTTTAGGGTTATAGATTTTGCCATTTGTCGCAATCATTTGTCCCTCGGGAGAGGGGCGACTTTTACGGATAACTCCTAGAATAACAGAATTTTTCATCTGTCCTACAAAGTCCTGAAATGCATCTACTACAAAATTGAGAGCAAAGAGGTTCGGTTTTGAAGCCGCAGGAATGGTTTGCAAGTCCGAAATACTGGGGATAACTGTGTTTTGCATCTGATCCACGCGACCATAATATAACTTATCGTACCATGTGTCCAGAGGCGCAAAAAGGCGGGCAGGATAAAGAGCCTCCTTATACATAAGTCGCTGATAGTACATGGCAAAAGAAGACAATCCGTTATTGCCTCCCGGGTTTCGCATATCAAAACTAGTATAGTCGAATGTTGTCATATGCCCGCTCCGAAGTCCATATCTTCATACTCTTCCTTTTGTCTCGCCGCGGTTTCCGCCTTCGTCTCGCCTTGCCTTTCAGCGCGGGTGGAGGCGGTTGGGTCCGGCTCGGGGTCAAAATGTTCATCTTCTTGCGGATTCCAGTATACTCTATCTAGCACCTCTGATGTGAGTCCCGTATACGTCTCGGGTGCAATGAGCTGGTTTTGTCCGAACTTCACCCCTTCATGCAGAGCATGAATGACCGTATCAAAAGACTGATCGGTGATCGTCGATGCCACAGAGGTTACGAGGTAATACCCGTTTAGTCCCAAGAGTTGGAGCTGTTTTTTGGTCGAGGGCAACAAAAGTGGGCTAATATAAGTATACGCACCGTTCTGGTAAAGGTTATTCCCAACCATATCTATTTGGGCTGAATACAACTCTCGAAGCTGTTCGGCTCCTAGGACTCCGTCTTTTTGAATTTTTGACTCCCGGAGGTAAGGCTGGTCCTCTCGGTTAAAACTAATGTTTTTAACAAGCCCACAGGAAGACCCTAGGTAATTATGATAAATACCCTTGCGCAGATCGGAGTTAAACTGTCCTTTTAAGTTCTTGGGGCGCGAATCCGTCGGCATGAGAATCAGCCCCAATTTGCTAACCTTTTCTTCGCACGTTAGGTTTTGGCGGGCGCGGGCGAGCGTCTTCACATTGACAACACTACCCGGTCTAATAGACGTACTTGGAGCTAACGTAAGCGGCTGTGCATCAAATCGCTGTTCAAAATTTAAGGTAGGACCAAAGCAGATTGAGCGGAGTGCTTTCGTAATGAGCCCATTGCAAATATCTTTTACAAAATGTAAAAAGAAATATTTCGAGCGCCCCTTCGCAACTACGGCATTTTTGAACCAGAGCTGGAAGGCGTCTACCGATATAGGAATGTCTCCGATATTCATAAGTTGTACAACTCCGCTAAACCCACTATATTTAACGGGATTCTTGGCAATGAGGGCTGTAAGAAACCCAACATTTTTAAGTGTACCGCAGGCGGACAGCTGCTCAATGTTTTTAAATTGAAGAGCCAAGAGGGGATCGACCATTTCCACATCGGACAAGAAAAAATTGAAATCTAGAGCGGTGCCCTGGTTCTCCTTTATCTGCTCAAGAACGTTGTCCAACAAATCTCCAAGGTAAAAAAATGGAACATTAATTGTATCTGCAGCGTCTCCGGTATATTTGGTGCGCATCTCTACAAACCGCTTACTTTCCGTTTCGCTATAGGCTTTACTTGCTTCTTCTGTGGTGTCGGCGACTGCAAGATCTTTCAGCAATTGATAAGTGTTCCCTTTAGAATCTGTTATGGTGGCGTTCTGCGCTTTACGACGCTTAGCGCGTTCTGCACGTTGCGATGGAGTAAGGTCGGCATAGGGTATGAGAAGAAGTTCTTGAGCGGGCACGGGCAGGTTATATACTTTCCCTTCGCGGAATAGATTTTTGAGTAACTTACGGTACTTCTCTAGTTTATCTTCTTCTCGGATTAAGCGGAGACTCTCTACGGCACTAGCTAGCTTTTCTTCGACCGGCTGCATGGTCGAACTGTCGGAACCCAGTTCTTTCAACCGTTTTCTCTTTTTATCTAGCTTGTCAATCTCTTTCTCGGCTGCCTCCACGTTCCTCTTGGCCCATTTCGAAGAAGAAGCAAAGATGTCCGAGCCGCTCCCTTTCAACAGCCCACTCAATGAGGCTTGGTAATCAATACTTAAAGTTACGGCGCCGTCCTGTTGAAAGTCAATATTATGGCGAACCTGCTGGAGATATAAAGAGACACGCGTCGCTTCCAGCGCCGATTCAAGGGCTTCTTCCTCTCCGTCTTTCATCTTAAACATCGTCCCTAGATTGTCCGGTGTTGCCCAGCCGGCACATACCTTAATGCGGAAGTTGACCCCATCATACTGCTGATGCAGGTCATCTCCTGCCAAGCATTTACCCGGTTTTTCACGAAGTGACTCTGCGTCGTCATCTCTAATAGTAGGGGAGGCAATAATCAAGTCTAGAAATGAAGGGTTTTTCTTTCCACCTTGGTCCGAACCACCCGCAAAGAAATCTGCTACTGTCTGAAAATAAATTTCAAGTTTCGCGCTGATGTTGTTGTCTACCTCTGCGGGCTGTACTCCCGCAAGGGTCCATGAAAAGGATTTAATACCCGCACCCGGAGCGCGACCGAGATCGCCATCCAAAATTTTCTCCAGATCTGTTTTTTTTAAGAAGTTGGGAATTTCTAGCTCCTTTTCCGAGCTAGGAATAATTTTCCCCTTACTATCATACTCCACCCGAGACAGGCGAATATATGGCACCAGAGCACCATAAACATCAGGGCACAAGTTAAGAAGAGTGCGCGCCTGTTCTGTCTTCTTCGGAGTGTGGTTGACCGCATTCGTAACTAAGGCAGGCTGTGAGTTAGTGTCTACCATAACAACATGCTTATAGTTCGTCTTATGTGTCGCACTCAGCTCCGAGATTCGCTCCAAAAGATAGCACTGGAAATCATTAGGAGTAAGATTGCGTTTCTTTGGTACTGTTGTTTCTTCTGTAAGGGGCTTCTGGAGTTGTTCAGATTTTGACCCAGGCAGTGCGGACTGAATGGCGCGCTTTTGCTCTGCAAAGTTAATATCTCCCCATATTTCCTTTGCTACGGCGCGCGCGGCAGTTTGGAGTTGATCGGGATTACTGCGCGCCACGCGCTCAATAAACATTTTAAAAAGCTGGCTAGCCCCGGAAGATTGGATATATATCGCGGCGGGGTTTTTAAAGACCACCGGAATATTGTCCAGATTGGGGACTTCTCGACCCGACTCGATGTAGGTCGAGAAGCGATCGGGGATGAGTTGCTCATACGTACGGAAATTGTAATCTCCACGCCAACCACTCAAGTCCGGCTCTGTGTAAACGGGGCCCATAATTATTTCCCCATCAATCTCTATGGGCTTCACCAGGGCGTACCACTGTGGAGCGTCGCGGGTTCCGCCTAACCATATCTTGTTATAGAAATCACCCCGGCTGACGGAGAACAGCCCGCCGGCGCTGCCGTAGTCAATGCGCCCGATCTGCTGCAGCATTGTCATAAAGACTACGAACTGCTCCGACGTTAGGTATGCGGACTCGTTCGGAGGAGGACCCACCGGAGATGTCTCGCTCGCAAGAGGCAAGATTTCTGGCATGTTCTGTGGTTTGGCCCAGTCGAGGATCCAATCCATTCTCGCGTCACGCACCTCCTTAATAAACTTCTTTTTCCATTTTGTGCCAGTTCCTCCATATAACTGGTTTGTTACTCGCTTTACTTCGGCGTCGGAACCCGTCACAGTCCGGGCTTCTCCGCTTTCCTCGTTGATTATAAAGGGACCAAAGGGAGGTTCATTGAGGCGCGAAGGTTTTTCTGTAAAGTAGTCAGCAATAAAAGCCTTAGCAGCCGGCATCACTAGATCTTGCTGGAACTGATATACGAGCTGTTGGTCTCTGGTTGTGGCCATTTTTTTATCTACCCCTCTTGTCCGAACATTCTCAACGTGGCATCCAATGGCAATGGAATATAAATGAGGTCTCCGACATTGAGGCTTGCATCTGTTGGGCGCTGGTTAAATAGGGCAATCAGCCACCAGTACTGGGCACTCCCGTAGTTCTCGATAGCTAACTTATAGAACCTGTCGCCGGCTTTCCAGATATAGCGAACACGCGTGAGGGTTTTCATTTCTTCAACGGTAGGATACTTTAACATTCCCGTAGCATACTGCCGGATATTTCTCATGTGTCGATTCTGCATGAAGCTTTCATACATTTCGTCATCGTTGAGGACAATTCTTCGTTTATCGTAGCGGTTTCCCATGATATATTCCTCTATTACTCCAGCACCAAGGCTTCATTGGTCAGATCATTAGTCACGCTTAAGCTGCCGGAGGTGGTACCGTCGGGCGCTGTCGTAGAAACAGCATCTATGTTGGTAACTGTTTTGATATAGGAAGCATTTGGAAACTTACCGTTAACATTCTTGTCACCAAAAACATATCCATTTTGCCCATCTTTATACCAGCCGGTTAAATGGGTATGCAATACAGTATAATCCAGATTGATATCTAGCCTCTTGGGAATGTAAGATCGCTTATCGGTAACCGTGGTGTTTGAGGTACCAACCTTGGTACGGGTATCCCACGTGGTGAACTCATTCGCTTCTGTCTCTACAGACTGATCTTTGAGTACAAACCCTCCTTGGTCCATTTGCGGGCTGTATGTTAATCCACCGAGGTAGCCGGTAAGACGAGCACCCGAGCTAGCGTCACTGATAAGATTAGTCCACTGCATGCCAATGAGGGGACCAGCCTTAAGTGTGTTCTGTACACTGCGGCCGCTGCTCTTCTGATATACTGGGTATAGAAACTCGATGAGTGCGTTTACATTGGCTAAATTTGCTACTGCTTCTTGGCGAGAATCGGAGACTACGGAAAATGCAAGAGCGATCTGTCGACTAGTCCGTTGAAAGGTCGACATTGGGTCCATACGTCCATATACCGGAGTCTCATTCCAGATTGAGGTGAACTGATCGGAAAATTCATTGACCCATCCCTTGAACTGAACCTCTGTTTCAGTAGGAAGGTGGATAAACTTAATGGTGAAAAAATCATTTGTAGCTAAACTGGGTGTCTCGATATATGCCATCTTCTAATTTTCTCCTATACCATAGAATAGGGGGTTATGACCTTCCTACCTGTTGGTGAATTGAGTGCTTCCACCACAACATCGTCAATCTTCTTCCGACCGATGTAGACTGCGATCTGTATTGGCGAACCACCGGTAACGCCGCTGGCTGTCATCTTCTTCAGCCCGTCTAGCAATTCTTTAAAGTCTTTCTGGGAGACAACCTCTGTTCCCTGTCCGCCTGTAATCAGCATCTCGCCGGGGTGAACGATAGCCTGCTCAGTGGTGACTGTTCCGCCAGTAGCGAAGTGAGGGGTTCCACCGCCTCCGCCTCCGCCGCCTCCGCCGCCAAACGCTGCTAAGCCGGCTGTGCCCGCGATCGCCCCATAGGTAATCAGGGAAGCCCCCCCAGTAAACGGGGCGCCGACGAGTGCTGCAATTCCTGCGGCAGCCATACCAATTTTAACAAACTTGCCCATGGCGTTCTCCGCGGATCCTATGAACTTGGCAAAGTCCCCTACATAACCAAGAAGATGCACGAAAACGTCTATCAAAGGCTTGCCATCGGCTAATAGCGTCTTGAATGCCATAGAGAGTTGATCCATCACCGGCTGGGCCTTTCTGGCAGCTTCCGCCATTTCTTCCTGGGTCTTACGCTGAAGCTCCAATTCCTCATTCGATTTCCCTAAAAGCTCGACTGTTTCGGTTGTAGAGAGCCCAAGGGCGCTCGCAAATGCTTCGAGTTCTGCTCCGCTTAAATCCTCAACCGACTTGCCAGCCTGCTCAAAGCCTTCTCGCAGCATCTGGATTCCCGCTATAGGGTCCTCATAGGAGGCGTTCAGCATGTCCATAGAGTTCAGGAAGGGTCCGCCCAAGATTGCATTAAAGCGTCCGACAGAACGTCCAGCCTCATCAAAGGTCTTGAACTTGTCAGTTACCTTAACAAGAGTACTCATTTCGGTGCCGAGAGCCTTGGCAGCTACTGCCATCTCTTCAAACACTTCCTTACCATCTTCACCAAACCGGACTAGGAAATCGGCATTCTGTGCAAACTGTTGTCCTAGTTTCTCAACATCCACTCCCAAGGATTGGGCGGTAGATGCGAGATCCACAAGCAGGTTGTTGGCTTGCTTCACATCCATGCCCATGGCTTGGGTTGCGGTTTGCATGATGGAGGCTTGTGTCGAGAAGCTCATTCCCAACTTGTTAAGCATAGTGGTTGTATTAGTGAGAGCGCGCTGCTGTTGCTCATTTAAGTATGTAAAATCGGTATACTCATTCTTGAGTTCCCGTACGGCGCCAGCCGTTTCCTCTAGAGTAACCCCTAGGGCGATATTGTCCAGTGCACTAGTGCGAATAACCTCATTGAATTCATCACCTGCGCCTGTTTGTGCGCGGAAGTTGGCTAGGACCTTATCTTGCTGCATACCAAACTCGATAAACATGTCGACTACTTTGGCGCCGGCGGCTTTTAGTTGCCCAAGAGCGAATTCGCCTGCTTTTCCGGATTTGGCAAATTTACTAAGGCTGATGTCTCCGTTGGACATTCCCTGGGCCATCTTGCCCATCTTGGTGTTGAGAGATAGGAATCCCCCCGCAAGAGATTCCAATTGATCCTGCGTCTTTGCAACGACCTTTTCGTTCTCTTGGTAGGCTTTAGTTTGCGCCTTAAGATCTTCCGTCTGCTGCTTGATTTGGGCGTTGAGGTCGCTGCGCTCTTGGAGTTCTTCGGCGATCTGAGCCGTCATGGCTCTGTATGCGACGGTGCCCTTCTCCAGTTGAGCGCGTTCCAGCTTAAGGTCCGCTATACTGTCGCTCATTTGAGCCTTACGCTCATTCTCCATCTGGATGAGCGCCTCTTCGGCTTCGAGCCTTTGTTTAAGTTCTTCTAGTGTAGCCATTTAAAACTCCTAGTTTTTGAATGGCCACCTTAAGCCAGTCTCTAATTCAAATTGTCTAACGGAGTTGGATAAAGCATGCTTAGAAGACATTGTTGCCGGATCATTAAGTCCATGCTTGAGATAGGAATCCATGTACCTTTTTTCGCCCTTGAGGGCTTTCATGAATGAGTCCACTTGTGCAGAGGTGCCCGTAACACTCATCGGGACATCATACCCCATATAATAAAGGTCGAGCATCATATCCCGTACCTTATTCGCGAAAGCCGTATAATAAGCTTCGGTGAGGGGTTTACCAATTTGGTTAAGGTCTATTGCTTGTTTTACTAATTTGCTCATGGGGAAGGTATCCTACTTAAATATAAATAGTTCGAAAAAAGAAAGAATTTACTTTGTTCTCGCTTTCTGCGTTTGCTCCTTTTGTTTCTTAAACTCGGACGATAAACGTTCGAGGAACCAACGGCGCAAAGCAATGGGCAAATTATACAATTCTGTGAACGACCAACCGCCGTGATGCTTAAGGAGAAAGAACTCTTCGTAGACTGCTGCTTGGTACTTACTGGTCAGGCCAAAAAAACTGTGCCGTCAAGGGCATACCTACCTTTCCTTCTTCGTGGCAAAGGGGGCATGTATAATCAAAACGAAGGTCAACATCGGGTTTAAGGTTCTCATAAGTAGTGCGCAAATGCTTCACATCTGGGATAGGCATCATCTCTATAAACTTATGAACAGTGGCGGGGTCGGTGTGCTCATTGGCTCCCACTACGACAGCCTTAAGTAAGCCCGTAATAGGATTAGAAGCAGTGGTACCGTCTTTGCTAATAAGCAGAGATGTAATGTTATCTTCATCACGTGTAGTAAGAAGGCGCACATAGATACGAACCTTACTCACCGGAAGATCAAAAGAGAACACACCGTTGCCCTCGTCGGCTACATTATCGCCAAGCGTGACCTCGCGGGTCTGAAGCTCGGTGAGGTTAAAAGTATAATCCGACTTGCGGTCGCATGAGGGACAGGTGGCATTTACTTCATAGAAGGGTCCAAAGCCTGTCATGCGCGTCGCAATCAAGATGGCATTCTTGTCTCCAAGAAGCAGGTCCGCTACCTTAATACGATTATCAATGATAACCGATTCTAGGAGACGATCGACTGCTAGTCCGTTTCTTAAAAGCGCTTCGGAAGTTAGAATATCTTCTTCCTTGGCTGTCATGTGTTTGATCTCAATAACAGCTTTATTGTGAAGGGGGTGCCCTTCGGGATAATACGCACCGCGACTTGGGAGTTCAACAAACTCCGTCGGGTTTACAAAAGCAAAAAGGTCCGAGCCTCCTTCGATTTCTAATGGTGCGGGCGCATCTGCTTGCGGGGCGCCTGTCCGCTCTAGATTATTTCTCCTAGACACTATTCACCTTCTTTCTACAGGTCGACGGCAGCGTCAACACCGGGACCTGATACATACGTAGCCCAATCATACCTGATTGACATCTCAACATTAAGGATTTCATCACCATTATAGTCAAGATTTCCAAAAGTAGCTCGTGTCAAGAAGGAGTTATTCAAGGTCCACTCGCCTACAAGACCGCCCTGACCGTTAAGTTCCTCAATGACAACGTTACCCAGAGCATTAACCGAATCAAACTTGTTAAGCGTTCCTGGGTTCTGCGATGGATTGGTGAAAACATCTTCCTGTACATCTGGAAGCAAGTAACCCGACTGGGTAAGTGCCTCCATCAACAGAGCGTTACCATCTGGGTTGATGGCGTTAACGATGGTGATGTCCACAGCCTGCCATGAAACAGTGCCGGGGTAGTAGTAAGTGTTACCGAGGAACTTGTGTTCCACCTCATTGATCTGGTAAGAAGGCTTTGCGGCAATCTTTGCCAGATACTGCTGGTATGCAAAACGTCCGTCGGCGGTTGCAAGGTTAGGAAGGGTAACCAAAAAACGATGTTGTCTTTTTGGTTCTGATAGGGCGCTGGTCCAAAATGGCATTAGTGAAATCTCCTGTTGTCTCTACTTTTAAGTAGTGCGGCTTTTTAAAACCGTCCTTCTTTAGTCGTCAAACGATGCTCCCGTTCTAGTAATATTGAAATCAATTGCAATAAACTCGATAGATCGTGCTGGCTTCAGATAAATCTGTGCGTAGAGGATGTTTCGATCCACTAGTTCAGGGGTCGTGGTAGTACTGTCGAGGACCACCTTGTAGTCAGTCAAACCAAAGTTTGTCTTGACGTTAGCCAAGAAGGGGTCGACCTGTCCCTTGAATCGCAACCATGTCTGCTTGACGTTTGGATCAAAGAGCAGTCCAGATGCAATCTGGGAAATGCGCTTCTTCACGAAGATCATCAGGCGTCGGACGTTAATACGGTCCAGAGCGGAAGGTGTAACCTGTAGAGTCTTCTGACCGAAGATTACGATACCCTCTGCTGGGAACTTGGCGATTGGGTTAATGTTCGCTGTGTAAAGGTCATCACGATCCTTACGTCGCAGCTGGTGGGCTACGTCAACGACTGGGATGCCTGCGGAACCTTCTGTGAGTCCGCCGCGGTTGAAGCCGGCTGGTGCGAACCAGACCTGCGTCTTGCGCTGCGAGCTAGAGAATGTACCGATAGCTGGGATGGATGGCGGGAGCCATACAAACGCGCCGTTGATGGTGTCTCGTGCACGAACCCATGGGTAGTAGGTGCAGCCGTAGGAGGAGTTAAGTCCTCGCGAACGGAGACCGTTAATCAGAGTTGTAATAGTGCTCGACTCATTAAGGCGCTTGATTTCCTCACCCTCTTCGCGAGGCTGGAAGGCATTCGGTAGATCGATGACTGCGAGTGCATCCGCTCGATCTTCACACACATTGATAAGGTTCGTTGTAAGACCTTCCTGTGTGAGACCGGGGATTGCAGCAAGATTCATCTCAACAACCTCTGGATCCGAGATAGCATCGATAGTACGTCGCAGAGTGTTAAAGGTATAACTTGTTGTCTCGGAGCTACCGATGTTGATGTTGGCGAAGGCATCCATGTTCCTGACATTAACACCATCGAAACCGCCATTCATTGGGACGGTGAAACGATCATAACCTTGGTCGAGTACACCGCTCACTGCGCCGTTCACATAGGTAAGGGAGCCCAAGCCGGCTCCAGCGTTGTTATGTGAGCCACTTACCCAGACACCCTCGGAACCCGAGATGTCATCTAGAGTAAAGTCAACCGAACGTTCAGTTTTATTGGCTGCCGAGTCTACACTGAACATCGATCCGACGATGCCGCCGCGAGGGCGCATCAAGTCAATTGTGGACTGTGCGAAGACCGAGCTGCCGGCAGAGCGAGCTGTCTGGAGACCGAAGTAAGCGTCGGTGGGGTTCGAAAGATTGCCGTCGCTGGCACTCACTCGCAACTCGGGGGCTGGGTAAGCAATATCAATGTTGAACTCAGTAGCTGCTGTCCCTGATCTTGCAGTGAATGGTCCGGCGTAGATGACCCCGGCAGTCGCGTCGCCTGATTTGGACGCCCAGTTACCATCCGCTGCGGCGGATCCTGAGGTCAAGACTTCATCGTCATACTTAACGATGCCTTTGAAGCCGAATGGGAGAAGTGACGAGTTGGTCGAACCAGCTTCTACGTTAGAAGCAACGTTAATTCGAACATAAGCAGAGTTGTTGGGCCAGTCGCCGCGGGTTCGGTACCGACGATCAGTAGGCTCCCACTCTTGGTACTGGGTTCCAATCTTGCGTCCGACATAGTTTAAAGAGTCGGGGTTAAGATCGCAGTTATTGAACTGCTCGATGACTCGCACTACGTTGTCGCTGTCACTCAACTGGCGCACAACCACCGAGAAAGTACCGTAATCGGTGCTGTCGTTGGTGGAGCGCTTGATATCTTGAATGGAAACTTTGATGTTTCGGTTAGACCAGTCTCCGGGCTCATCAAGAGCATGAAACTGGAACAGATTGATCGGAGTATCGGTCGGCGACATACGGGAACTGATAATCCATGGGGTCTGTGCGGATTGAAGCGAATCAGTAAAGGTACTTCCCGAGGCCGCGCTTGTGCCGGAGCTTCTCAAGATCGCGATCGCACCGTAAACATTAGAAGCGCCGCTCGCAGTCACTGTAGTTTCCATGTGGTGATCAAATGTCTCGCCTAGGAAATAGTTAAGGTCGTGGGACTCTCCTGCCGTAGCAGCGTTAGTCATTTGTGGGTTAGTGTTGAGGACCTTGCGAATGTAACGCGAATCGTCGCGATTGAAGTTGAAAACTATGTTAAGGTCGTCTGTGCCTTTGTAGTTGTCGATAAGAAGACGGAACTCTCGTCCGGGACCGACTGCAGAGACGATGGCGTCGATAGCTCCCGTAGGGGCCGTGGTGCCGCCGGAGAGAGTGAAATGCGAACCGCTCAAGCGAACGCCTGCTGTTCCATCAGTAGTGTAAATAATAGCGGCAAGAGAGCCCGTCATTGGTTCTCCGCTGGAGCCCGACTCAAACACGAACAAGCCGTAAGCATTGTCACCAGACCACCCAGCTGCCCCGGCTGTGGTGGCGTTTGCGTTTGCGGCGCCATTAAGGCGAATGTAAGTCAAAGGCGAACTGTTCCTCAGATATGCCTGTGCGGCATACATGCCATACGTGGTGGCTGATTTGTCAGTTCCTTCCCGCCATACATCGTCACCAGCTTGTCCTGGGGCTGGTGTACCAAATACATTAACATACTCTTCAAAAGAGCTTACTGTAACTGGTCGTAAAGCTGGTCCTTTTTCTGCTCGTCCAATAATGACGGGACCAATTCCTGCTGGAGATGCGGGAAGCTGGGAGTTGTCGATCTCGTTGACAAATACTCCCGGGGATACAAATCTGTAATTTTTAACTGACATTCGCTGTATTCTCCTCTGCGAGATATTCAAAAGTAAATAGTGCTAAATAGTATCAATGGTATTATTCTCTATAAAATCCATCTTTAATAGTGTCGGGAATATCACCGAGTATTGTTCTTTCTCTGGCAAACTTAAAATCGACAGCGTTTTCACGCTTGACAATCTTGGGCTTTTCTTGGTTTTCGCCCTCACCAATTAGGTATCCCAAAACGTCAATACCAATAGTGGTCTCATAATTACGCTGGGCCATTCCTAGGTTGGCTTTATTTGAGTTATTAGCAAAGGAACCATCGATGAAAACTTCGTAAAAGTGTCCCTCGTTTTCAATGCGGGGAGGCATAGGGGAGTTACCGGCAATCGTGAAGAAAGGTCGGATCAGCTCATTAAGCTGCTGCTGATATTCTGTTCGGACGGTAATCTCGTATCTCACCTTGACCCAGACTGGGAGCGGAATAGTGATTGTCTCATAGACGACCTTTTGAGTAGTCATGTTTCGCTTGCTAGAATTGTAGCTTTTAGCGGCTACATTGTTATCGACGCCATACTTTCGTTTGGACTGAGCGTTCTGGAACTCTGCCGTCTTCTTTTGATTAATCTGTCGTGCTACCGTGATCGTCCCACCTCTAGCATCCGGCTCCGGGTAGATGTTAGCATAGACAGTGCCTTTAAAGTTAGGCTCTTTGGTTACGCTAGATCGGTTAATGCTGATAAGAGGTAGGATCAGTGTCTCTTCATTGTCTCGCAGATCTTTGTTATGTTTGATCTGATATGCTCGTTCAGCGGTGACCCACAACACTGGTACTTTTTTGAATCCAGTGTTAGTCGTGGTGGACAAATTAAGATCCTCATCCACAAAACGCATCATTGCGCCGTCGATCGTCTCCAAAGAAGAGGACGGAAACTCAATCTCTTGGAGTTTACTCTCAACCTTCTTGTCGCCGACATAATCAAATCGCTGGGAGCGCTTATCTTGTATCTCTTTTTGTGTTCTTTTACTGCGCGCCATTTATTTACCCTACAAAAATGCCGGCTGGCACAGCTTGGAGAACCTTGGCGGCTGAGTCCTGCATTGAGGAGTCCGCAGCTGCAAGCTTATCGTAGGTCATCTCTTCCAAGAGTGCCTTAAGCTCATCACGAAGTGCGTCTTGCTCCGCTTTAGCTTGAGAGAGCAAGTCGGAAGCATTAAGTGTGACGCTCTCGCCCGGAATTGGTACGGTGGCAAACTTACCTCGGACCTGTCCTAGCATCTCTTTGGTCAGGGCTAGTGCAAATCTACGAATCCACTGCTTACCAATTGAGTTAATATTCTCATAAGGAATATTTTGGAAGGGTAGGGTGTTCATATTGTTGATACCTTCAGCTCCGGTATCGCCGCGTGGACTATCTTCCCAGGGCTCGTATTGGTTTTCAATACTGAACTGGACCCAGTAATTCTTTGGACTTGTGCCATCGGGCTGAGGGAATACCCTTAACATGTTATCTTTGATCTCGTAAGAATAGTGAGATACTCGGGTGTAAAGCGCATCCTCATAAGCCATGGCTTGCAACTTGTTCTGCCACGTTGGGACAATCTCAAAAGTCGAATCGTCGGCATACTGTCCATAGGTTCGCAAGTTACCCACCACGGAGAAGCCACCATAGTAACCATAAAAGCGCCACATTGCGCGCGGGGTTCTGAAGAAGACCTTGCGAATAATAACTCGCTTGTTCTTTACCTGCCCATAATAGGCTACACTTGTGTCGGTAGCCGATGATTCCGATAGCAACGTCTGCAAATCATAGTCTTGTTGTCCTACAACTCGTCCGATCGATGCCGAATAGATCGGAGTGGTGCCGCCGAAGCCCCCCTCAGTGGCTAAACCCTCTGTGATGCGCCGGACATAACCATAATCAAACTTCGGATATCTTAATTCAATATTAGACCCGGACAGTGTAGATCCGGAAAGAAATTGTCCGTCTTCATCAAAAGACCCTGTCGTGGCACCCAAATAATCAGAAAGCGAGTTCTTACTTTGATGAAGGTTTACAATATAGGAGTATTCTAAAACTGCTTCTTCATACGCGGCATAAACATTTCCTTCCGCCAGTTCAATGTCTAGTACATCGCCTCCCAGTTTTTTATAGGCAAAAGCTACTTGGTCAGAAGCTCCTGACAAGAAAGAGTCCGAACCATCATAGATGCCGAAAGGAAGGGTGGCAGCAACGTTGTCGGCATTCCCAGTAACTGGTAAAATATTGGCGTTAGTAGTGGACGCAGGATTTAAATTTGGGATGGCCATTTGAGTTCCTCGATTTGTAAGCTATTACTAAATAGAAAGCCCCGCCTCAAAGAGACGGGGCTTTCACTATTTTGACTTTATGTCAAGCTAGGACTATACGAGTCCTCGGCAGACGACCAGTCCGTACATATCCGGACGAACCATCTTCTTGGCATATCGAGTCATCACGCCCTTGCGAGGCACGAAGTCTTCAACACCGAAGATAGTTGGTGTAGTCTGGAGTGGTACGTATGGTGCGTACACATAGCCGCTCTCAAGGAAGCTGCTACCGCGTCGACCCACAAGGATCAACTGACGCGGGAAGTAAGGATCGACGATAACGTCGAACTTCTTCGAAAGCGAACCAACCTTAACAGCACCCGCGTCACCGCGGTCGCTATCAGCAGTTACGTTAGCACGGAAACCAGCTGTAAACTCAAGCAGGTTTGCAATCTCCGGTCCGCAGACCACGAAGTTAGCAGCACCACGCAGAGTCTTGCGATGGATCTGTGCCGAGACATCATTGATGGTCTCAATGAGAGTCTCATACCACTCGGATACGTTACCTGTGAACTCACCGAGTCCACTAATAGCACCGGTCTCGCGGTCAAGGAACTCACCTGGGTTACGGCTCCAGAAACGAACGCCAGCAGCCGAATCACGTACGAGGTCCTCAAGGATCTCGCGATCGATCTCAAGAGCAATCTGCTCCGAGAGGATCTGTGTCAACTCAACCTCTGCATCCAAGTTATGGTATGCGTTGAGGTCCTGACCCAATTCTGGGGTCCACTTAGCCTTCAGCTTCTTGGTGACAGCTGTAACAGCTACCGAGTCGACCTTGATGTCGATCTCTGGGATATCGGTGTTAGCCTCAAGTCCCCACTCAATTGCACCCTCGACAGAGCCGAGTGCACCACCATCGATGAAGTTATCCGTCTCTGGGAAGGTGCACGAAGTGACAGCCCCGAGAGCGCCACTCAGCTGTGCAGCCGAACCAGTACCAGCAACCGTAAAGAGAATTACGTCCGCATTGTTTGGATCCTTACGAGTAAGGCGTCGAATGTGGAGCCCACCTGCAGTTGGTGCAGGGAGTCCGCTCAGCAAGATAGCAACATAGTCATCAAAGTTGAACTGATCAGCGTTAAGAACCGATGCCGAAACGGCACCAATCGCTACACCCGAACCAGAAACGAGATCTGGGTCGAACTGAAGCATTTCCTGACCACCATATCCGGGGAGTGAAGGACCGGAACCGATAGTCACGAAAACACCGCCAGCACCAACAGCACCAGTAACCTTGATAACAGGCGCGATGTTAGCAGAGCCTGTTGGAGACGAGTAACCGTTGTTAAGGGCGTATGGACCCTCTTCGGCGAATACACCAGAAAGGTCAACACCGCCGGTGATCTGGGCGCCTACGACACCACCACCATAGAGGGAAGAACCTGTTGGGTAACCCAAACGAGGGGAATCCGCGGCTTCACCGGCGCCAATTGTGGTGCTTGTGGTAAAGTCGAGGAAGAAGATGAGACCTGATGGCAGGCTCATTGGCTGGACACTAACGAGATCGCTAGCAATCAAGCTGCCGAATACTCGGCGAACGAGTGGGAATGCAACAGCTGCAAAACCCTCAACGTCTCCACCACTCATGGATGAAGACTCACGGAGAAGCTCCTTTGCCTGGTTCTCAAGCAATCGAGCCATTCCGTTCCGCTTGGTATCGTCTGTGAGTCCCTCAAGAAGACCGGTCTGTTCCCACTTATTAATGAGAGCACTACCTTCCTGAGCAAGGTCACGATTAACGATACCTTCGGTTAATTTCTGTACAATAGACATTTTATATAACCTCCTGTATGTTATTGTTATTTATTCAAACCTGCTAAACGCAGCATGCGACCCATATTTGGGTCTTTAGTTGCCGTGTTGTTTTTCTTAGAATTGATCAAAAGCGATGTAGGTCTCTGAACTGCTTCACGAAGTGTCTGTGGGCGTGTGCGATGATCAGTCGGTGCCCCCACTGCGTTTTGAATTGTTTCAAAGATCATACCTGCTTCTTCAACAGAATTGGCAGATTGAACAGCTTCGGCAATTTGATTCTTTTGCCGCTCATTCAGGGAGGTGCTATTCAAAGCCTTGTTTTGATAAACAAGTTTGGCGTTTTCCAAGTTCAACCTTGTAAGCTGATCCTTGGATTCCATAATGAGAGCACGTAGCTCTCGATTGGATTCTGTAAGGTGGGACAGTTGGGATTCATACAGCGCAGCATCAGATACAACATCTGGAGCGGTTCCCACTTCCTCTTCAATTTCCTCTTCTTCGAGGTGTGCAGCTTGGGCAGCTGCCATGGCATCGTTGTTTGCTTGCTCAATGCTGTTATCAGCAGAGTTTACCGACGACCAACCCTGTGGTCGGGGAGTCATGTCAACAACTAGCTCTTCAATAAGATCAGATAGCATCTCTTCGTTGAGATCGATATCTTCCTCTTCTGCGAGGGCGCCGATGGCGGAGGTTTCTTCAGCAGCATCTTCATCGTGCTCAAAGTCCTGCCAATCCCCCTCTTGCATAGGAGCCTCGTCGTCTCCCTGCAGAGCTACTTCGTCAGCGAGCGCTGCAGCGTCAATCATATCATCGCTCTCCACCACTTCATCCTCTGCGGCAATCCGCTGTTTCAGGGCATCAAAATCGATTTCAACAATCTCATCGTCTTCTGGTCCATCAAGTTCCGAACCTTCGTGGGCATACGGAAGGTTTTCCATAAATTTGGTGGATGGCTTTTCTTCTTCCTCATTGAGTGGAGTAGCAGTATCGCCTTCCCAGCTATCTTCCATTTCCTGCTCTAACAGAGCACCAATGGCATCCTTTACTTCGGATGAATATTTTTCTAATACTACGTTCTCGGCGTTTTTCAGGGCTGCTTCTTTAAGAGCCTTGGCATCAACAATCGCTTCTTCTAATAAGGACGACATAAAATTACTCCACATCTGACATATAGTCAAAAATAAATAGTATTAAAAATAGTGAAATGACTAATAGATGTGTTTTCTATGGTCTCGAAATAAAAAGGACGCCCCCCACAAGGAGGGGCGCCCAGATTATTAGCAGATTCTGCCAATCAGGACAAGGTCCGGATTAGTAGATTCTCCAGAGGTCACTAGCCACATTGACGCAGATCAAAGAAACTGCAGCATATGGGGACTCAAGACGAAGCTCAGTGAGATCTCCATCAATTGTACCACCGCTGATTGCAATGTAGTTGGTTGCAGAGCAGCCAGCTGGTGCCTTAACGTGCACAGTATCACCCACTTCCTGTGGAGCTGGGAGAGCCCAGGCACGATTAGCGGTCAAAGCCGAACTACCGTAGTTGAAGCCCTCTGCCAGGGTTGCGTTTGCGTCACCAATTGCGTTTGGTGCCGAAGCGCCATCTGCAGAAAGCTGACCGTTAGTGTTGGTCAAACCAGCACCTGCGACCGAATCCATGAGGGAATCCCACGAGTAGCTTTTGAGCTTACCATCGTCAGCATCACGGAAGTAGAGAGCATCATTGGCAATGGCCATGGTACCAGCTACATCAGTGAATACAACGTCGCCGTCAACCTGAAGGTCACCGTCGATCTCAAGACTACCACTGAAGTGGATGTCGCCAGCGATGATGAGATCACCACCAACCTTGAGGTCATTGGCAATGTCGGAACGAGCTGAACCGTTGATGTCAAGAGCACCAGCGGAGATCAAGTCACCACCCATCTGGAGGTTACTGGAACCACTGATGATACCTGTGG
>UEXM01001261.1_pt1 | contig 22202 bp, 25 predicted proteins | sample 1796661 | NCBI WGS metagenome assembly UEXM01 (sample SAMEA4772469, study PRJEB27181) | metagenome | reverse complement strand
CTTTAGCAACTTTATCTGCAGCGACATCAATAATAGATGCCCTACTTGTTGTTACTGCACCTGCTACTGTCGTAGGTGTAATACTTGTTACATTAATTAGATTTATTACGGTCATTTACCTTTTCCTTTTTTACCCGAATACAATTGCCATAGCGATAGCAAATCCTTTAGTGGCAGCACTACCTGCAGCGTAAGTTTTTACATCTGTTGCAGGAATGGTTTTCATTGTTCCACCATCATTAACTACAAAACCATCAGCATCTGCTAATGTTATTGAACCACCAACAGAAGTATCACCATCTAGTAAGTTTAGTTCTGACGCTGTTGCTGTAACACCATCGAGTATGTTTAGTTCTGCTGCTGTAGAAGTCACACCGTCAAGTATGTTTAATTCAGCAGTAGTAGATGTTACACCGTCAAGTATATTTAACTCTGCCGCTGTTGAAGTTATGGCAGTTCCGTTTATAGCTAGTTTACTTGTGACAACGTTAAACGTACCATTGTCTTCTATCCTAGCTACCTCTGTACCATCTCTTTGTTGAAAGATAAGATCTTTAGCATCTACAACAGGTCTAATAATTACGTCACTAGATGAGTTAGTAATTCTAAGTATCTCTGTACCATCGTCTTGAAACTTAAAGTCACCGCCATCTGCATCTAAGATAATATCTCCTGCTACATCTACTGTCAAGTCTCCAGAGCTAAGATCAATCTCTGTTCCGTCAATAGTAATATTATCTGCAACTAGACCACCGTTTGCAGTAAGTTTGTCTACTTGTAAATCTTCGTGGCTAGAGCCTAGTTTTAACTCAAATGTTGGACCTGAAGTATTGTACGTAAATGTAGCATCATCACCACTACCACCCTCTATTGTAATACCTGCACCATTAACTACAGCAGATGTGCTGTTACCACTGTCAAGAACAATGTTGTGATCGTTAAGATTTACAGTAGTAGAGTTTACCGTTGTAGTTGTACCCGATACAGTTAAGTCACCTGTAACTGTAAGGTTGTCTGCTACTGTAACCTCTGACGTACTATGACCTAATGTAATAGCTGTACCAGAGATACCTGTACCAATAGATACAGACTCACTGCTGTTAGCTGTGTCAATTATAAGATAAGCATCTGACCCTTGTTTAATTGTAAGTGCAGTAGCTGAGTTATCAGTAACAGCTACGTTAATATCTGTAGCATCAGCACTAATAGAGTCTAGAGCAATGTCACCAACGTTAGTGATGTTGTTGTCACCAAAACTTACATTGTCACCAAATGTTTTGTTTGTTAGTGTATCTGTTGATACCTTAGATACTAGGGTTGAACTAGAACCTGCAGGTAACAACATAGTGTTTGTAACACTAGCAGAGTGTGGTTGAGATTGTACTATTTGTCCATGACTATTACTTTCGCAGTTAAACTGTATTGCACCTGCGTTAGTATTACCACGTACAGTTACATGACCTGTTCCGTTTGGAGCTAACTCAAGGTCTGCATTTGATGTAGTAACAATGTCCTGACCGTTCATATCAAGGTCACCACCTAGCTGTGGACTAGTATCCTCTACTATGTTAGATAAAGCAACACCACCAACAGCAAGACCAGAAACTATAGTACTACGAGTAATCTTTTTAAGACCACCACCAGATGTATCCACAGCAAGAAACACGTCATCGTTAGCAACTGTGCTAATCTCAGATAAGTCACCCACACCAGTAGGATTAAAGTTTGTACCGTCTGCAATAAGAAGATGTCCTGAAGTATTAGTACCCATAGTAAGATCATCACCACCAATAGTGAGATCACCTGTAAGTGTAAGGTTTCTTATACCAGTATAATCTTTGTCAGCATCTAGTATAACTGCTTTAGAGTTAATAGCTGTACCTATTGCTGTAGATCCTAGATCAAGAGCGTTAAGTTCTCCTACAACTGCTGTAACACCATCCAAAGTATTTAACTCTGCAGTGGTAGCAGTAACACCATCCATAATGTTAAGTTCAGCAGCAGTTGCACTTATAGCTGTACCGTTAAAGTTTATTGCATCTGCGTAAAGTGTGCCGTCAAAGTAACCATCTTTAAACTCAAAAGAACTAGAACCTAAATCTACATCGTCATCTGTTGTAGGTAGTATTGATCCGTTGTTAAACGTAACCTGTGTCTCACCACCTGCAGTAATTGTAATTACGTCAGAGCCACTGAAAGCTATGCTTGTGTTAGAGTCAGCATCACCTGCAATACTATCCAGTTGGACTGCACCCACATTTGATAAAGCAGCATCACCAAAGTCTACAGCACCTGCAACAGTAAGTGTTCCTGACACATCTACGTTACCATTTATATCAACAGTAGTAGCAGCAATCTGTATTTCTGTATCTGCAACAAGATCAAGCTGACCATCAGCACTAGAGTTAATGTAAATAGCTGTGTCACGAAACTGTAGTTTTTCTGTAGAGGCAATAAGAATATCGTCAGAAAACTCAAAGTAGTCTTCGTCCTCCATCCATTTAAAAACACCGTCATTAGTTTCACCGTCAAAGGTAACTGTAATATCAGTACCTGATGTAGCGTCACCAATAGTAATGTTAGTTCCTAGCAGTTTAGTAATAGGACCACCCTCTGCAGCAGTACCATCGTGAGTGTGTCCTGTGCTTGCTGCAAACGCAGCTAAGAGTTGATCGTATTCATTGTTAAACAGATCAGCAGTAATAACATCACCGTCTGTAAAACTAGATTGTCTCGTGTATGTATTACCCATCTAACGTCTTGCTCCTACCTGATATTCTAATTGAAACCCTTTTAGGGAATATGGTGCTGTCTCACCACCATCATTAATTCTTAACGCTACGGAAAAACCTGATCCTTCTACTGACTGTCTTACAAGTGGCTGTGAAGGTCCACCAAAAACAAACTGTGCAGCACTACTAGATGTACTAAAAGTTGCAGATCCAAATTGTGCCGCAACCTGAGAACTGTCTAAAGCATATGCTGCAGGTCTTGCTGAGTCTGAAGCTTCATTGTCATAGCGAACAAACAAATCTGCATCTATTGCTGATTCAGGTTTATAGTTAAGGATAACCCTTTGCATGTGTTTTCTAACACCAGTGTCTCCAAAACTTAAATCAGGGCTTCTGTATCTTGCTAGTATTGCTGTACCATCAAAAGTATTACCTTCTTCTTGTCTGTGGATGTAGCCTGAAAAATCACCATGTAATACTAGAACATCTCCATCAACGACTAAAGCATCCGTAGCTGCAGGTTTTACCCCACGTATTTCTGAAAACTCAAACCTGTCTGCTCTTCTAACACAAATGATACCCTTAGTTAAATTTTCACCTTGTCCTGCTTTTGAAAAGAATATTCTGTACTGTGTTTTATCTGGTATAACTACACTTTCAAACACTGTTGAATCTTTAATGTTAGCATCAAAAATAGATTGAACGTTTTGTGTAATAGCACCAAGAGCCGTATCACCAATTCTTTCAGTAGCAGCAACAGTTCTAAGTCCGTCAGGACCAAGGAATAACAAGTCACCTGCAAATTCCTGTATAGTGTCTTTATTTACGCAACCAATATCTCTGGTAACTGGTTGTATAGCAAAGTCACTTAGAGTAGATCCTGTCATTTTAAATATTCTGTTTTCACAAAATATAAATAAAGAATCCCTAAATACTTTTAGTCCGACAATATTATCATCTACTTTGATAGTTCCTGCACCATCACCTGATTGGAAACCATCTTCGTCAAAAGGTTCACTAAATACTAAGGTCTGTGGTGTAGTAGATTTACCTGCGTAAAACATGTGGTTTTTAAAAGCTACAACTATTGTAGAACCTGCTACAGAACTTTCACTAACATCTGTTGCTGATAAAGAAGAATTAAAAATAGTTGGGGCATTTGCACCGTCAACAAATATAATCTTTTCATTACCGTCAAAGTTATATCTTTCAAAACTGTATTTACTTGCACTCGTTCTACCAGTGTCTATCTCAGTCCAAGACTCTGAGACTACATCATCAACAGCATGATTAGCAGCAGTTGTACTTGATGCAGCACGAGTTACTCCTGTAAAAGTAGTAGAGGTAACACCAGTGTACGTAAATATTTCACTGTTAATCTGTAGTGTTCCACTAGAAGAAAATCCTGTAGTAGAGTCTACAGATATAGTTCCAGATCCTGTCATGCCTGTAGTAGAAACAATTTTAGTTGCAAGCTCAGTAGATGAAGAACTAAATATCTTTTCACCTCTAGCTGCTAACACTTTATCTGCAAAGGTAGCAACCATCAACACCTTTTCGCCAGAGCTAGATGTTTGAGGCACTTGATGATTTACGTATTTACGAAAACCGTTTATTCTCCTGTAGCCACCCTCAATGTCAGGCTCAAAGTTTTCTAACTCTAAAGCCTCTCCAGGTTGCATTAAGAAAGTAGAACGATTTAAAACTAAGCCACCCTCACAGTTAAACGCTGCAGGTTGAGCTTGAGAAAAATCAGGCATTAGGAAACTACTCCACCTGCAAAGTTAGCAGAACCTCTGGGGGCAAGTATGACTGTAGATCGTACATACTCATACTTGTTAATAAGTAAGCTCTGCATATTTTTAATACCTTGCTCAAACCTAGCAAAGTTTAATTGATATTGTTGTGTTTCACCTCGATACTGATAAACAAAAGCAGCCGCACCATCTACAATTACTGGTGCAAACCTATCTGGAATACTTGTAGTGTCTCCATGTGCTGATAAATCAGATGGAAATGTAAAGTAATCAAATATAAGTGTGTACTGTTTATCTGGATAAGGGTACACTAAATAATTATTATCGGGAGTTCTAACTATATTTCTGGGAACACCACCACCATCAAACTGTGTTACTGTTGTGCCATCAGCATGTAGAGCAGCAGTTGTACTATTAGCACCTCTAGTGCAACCTGTAATATCGTTACCTGAAACACCGGTGTAAGTTATTTGCTCTCCACCAATGTATACTTTACCTGATGAAGCAAAACCTGTGCTAGATGTTAGAGTAAGAGTTGTTACAGAACTTGAGTGTGATCCATTTAAAGTTGTTGTTTCAACTTGATCTTCCTCGTTAGGAAAACCTTTTTCTATGTATTCGTTATAGTTAAGAACTGTTAGATTATTTCCTGCAGCATTAACATCTTCATCTTTTTTAATTCTAGCTGTGGCATAATCTATTGATTTAGTACTAGTTGGTACAGTGTATCTACACACACCTGGAGTTAAAGTAGAAGAATTTTGTGCGTGATTAAAAGAGTATCCAAACTCTCTTTGGTTAATATATCTTATAGACTCATTAACAGCATTTTGACATTGTACCTGAACACCTCTTGCACTAGCAAAAGTAGTGGAAGTAAGTGCCACTTCATTCATACGTGTAATTACATCGTTAGTTAAAGAGAGAAATGTCAAAGCCATATTGTTTCCTTTAAATAAGCTAAAGGGGCTAACCTAAGTCAGCCCCTAAAGTTGTTTTATGCTAGTAGATCACGATCCACTTCAGTTGGAGCACGTCCACCTCTAGCACCTGTGTCAATGCAACATGCAACAACACGTAGGATACCAGATGTAACATCTGCAGAAGAAGCAATTAACTTAACGTCAATTGTGTCTGTAGTTGTTACGTGTGCAGTAAACGTATCTGCAGCAGCAGTATTAACAACCATAGATTGACCGTTTGTACCACTTGCTAAAAAACCTGCAGAGGAAACGTCACCACCATCAACAATATCATCACCTGCTGCAAAATCAATATCCACAGTTGGAGATGTGCCGTTAAAAGCAGTCTCAACTTCAGCACCTGCAAACAACACTAATGTATTAGCAGGAATTTCTAGAAGCTGAAAGATATCCCCATTGGTACAGGAGTATCCGTCTTCTACCATTTTGGCAATGTCCAAACGTGCTTCACGCATGTACATTCCCATTGCTTGATAACGTGAGGTAGCTGCTGCAATGCTGTTAGAATCAACACCTACAGTAGCTGAGGAAGTCATATCAAAAGTAGCCATAAGTTATATCCTCCCTTACGCTGCGTTGTATTTAGCAGTAACCAAGGCTTCTGGCCTTAGTATTTTTCTGCCGTATAAGTGCATACCACGAACAATGTCAGCAAAGCTGTCAGGATCACGATATGTTTCAGTTTTACTGATCTGCTCTGCAGTTGCGACAGCAGAATCATGTCCACCAACAATCACACCAAAGTTTGAGTTTTGGTTTGCTGTTCCTGATGTACCTGCACCAGTACCTACAGCAGGTAGGTTTGATGACACGTACAAACGAAAGCCGTGAAAGTTGTTGATTACAAGACCGTTACGTAGTCCACCAGACTCACCGTAGTCTCCATTCATGAAACGTGAATCCTCATCGGAAAGTATTTCCATGAACACAGGGTCAATTACAAGCCACCTGCCTTGTGAATCAACTTGTTGCTGATCAAGCAATCGTTTCATTCTGGATACAACCATCGCAGGTGAAACTGTAGCTGTTGGTAAAGAAGTAGCACCTGGCATACGTGCAGTTATTGGGATTGAGTGATCCCCTGCAGACGATGTTGTAATATTACCAAATGAACTCTTGATCAACTTCATGCTTGAAAGCAGTTCGTCAGAACCTGCTGTTGATACAGCTTTAGTTCCGTTTACTACGTCATTCGCTGTACCTGCAACTGAGTGTAGAGCAGACTGTTTAAAACCTGATAGATAGCCAAGAACTTCTTGGTCATGCTGATCAGCTAAACGATATGCTGCACGATCTGTTGCAAGCTGCATGAAATTTGCATGCGAGTGCGCCTCTTCGATATCATCGATCTTAAAGGCATAGTAGTTGGCCTTATCTACGACTAGAGAAAAGTCTTCATCGTCAAGATCTTGTGCTGAAACCTGTGTACCCCTAGCATATGCGCTCACTGAGATTTCAGGTTCTTTGATGATTTTCACTGTATCACCTTGGGCAGAAATATCCCCAAAATAATCAGAGTTAGTTATGTCTCCTACTACAGTACTCTTGCGGAAAGCAAGCTGTACTTTTTTGGAGTAGATTACGCTAGAAAAATTACCGTTAGGTAAATTACCGTAACCTGATGCGGTTTGAAAAGCCATGATTAAATCCTTCCATGATATTTGGCTTAATGGAGCTAAACACCTTGAAAGAGGCTGAACGTTCTAGGGTAACACATAAGTGGGCCTATACTTGTACAGGTAAGTCTTTTTTTGTAGTTTATGCTTTTATTTGAGAAGTATCTTTGAAGGTAGTCCATACAGGAGGCTTCAATACAGATACACGTAGTTATATAGAAGACTCTTAAAGTGTCAACTAATTAGATACGTCATAGATAAATTTACCTTTTTTCATTGCTTCGGCAATTTCATCTTGACGTTCCTCAAACTCCTTTGTTGACATTTTAGCTACGTCAGACTCTTTTATTTGACCTGAAGTACCTTTTGCGTCAATAGAAGTACGAGTTCCTTTGGTAATGGTAGAAGCTGCAGCTTTTTTGCTATCACGCTTGTCTGCTACACTAATACCTTTATCAACTTTATAAAGATCAATAACACGAACAACTGAAGCAGGATCATCTGAGTTTTCATACAGTGCATCCTTAACCCACTTGGGTTGTACATCTACCCAGTTGTGAAACTCTTCTGAAGCTTTTAATTCGTCAAAGTCATCATGAGACTTACGTATGACGTTCTCAGCTTTTAATCTTAGAGCTTCGCTGTGTGCATCATCTAATTCTTTTAATCTTGATTCAGCTTTACTAAACATCTGTTTAGCTTTTTCTTCTGCTATCTTGTTAAAGATACCTGCTACATCAGGATATTGTTTTGCCCACTCATCAATCTCTTCAGGAGTTTTTGGTGGTATTATTGTGTCTGATGCTTTACGCTTTTCAAGAGCTTGGATTCTTTCGTTCCACTCTTTTTCTTTTTCTTGCATGTGTCTACGCAAGTCACCGTAACGTTTCTTAAAAGACTTTTCTTCAGCAGTTAACTCTGAATCATCTTCTTGTGTTTCGGTTTCCTCTGTGGCTTCTTCTTGTTTGGTATCGTCTGTTGCTTGAACTTCTGTGTCCTCAGTATTCTCGCCACTGGGTTTATCTTCAACAACTTCTTCACCTCGAGCCTCTGCTTCTAGCTTGGCAATCTCTTGCTCTTCTTCTTCAATACGCTTTTGTTTTTTTGAGTGGTTGAATCCACGATCTACAAAACCTGCTGTTTTAGGTTTTTCTACTTCTGTTAATTCAGGCATATTTTTTCCTTTTCTGTTGGGGTCAGCCGTAGCTGAGTAGCCTTATAATTATTTATTTGCCTTTCTTTTTCTTCCTTTGCATCAGTCCACCTTCAGCCCTACCTCCTTGGCCTCTAAACATTTGACCATTAGATTGATAATTTGAAACTCTATCTGCTGAGGAGAGTGGATTTGCACTATCGTCTTTAAAACCTCCTGTGCTTTTTCCGTCTTGTTTATCTGTTGTCCTTGCATCTCTCATAGCTGCTGCTTTTTCAGCTGCAGATGTTCCTGATTTCTTTCTTTTTTCTTTTGCGGCCTTAACGTCTTTTTCAGTTTGTGCAGCAGAAGTTTTAAAACTGTCAAATACACCTGAGCTACTTTGAGATTTTGTAATATTTTTTTCTTTGTCTTTAATGCTAAAGATACTGTTTACTAAGTCTCTTTCTTTTCCAAGAGGAGAAGCATATACACTTCCGTTCATTCCACCTTCAGGAACAAGCTGTAATAATTTCTTTTCGTCTACTACTTTTCTTGCTTCTTTTCTTAAGTCAAATGCCAGATTTTCAAGACCTTCAGCCTCTGCAACAAATGCTAAAGCTCTGGTTCTTGCAACAGATACACCAAGTTCTAAAACACTTTTACCTTCAGTTTTTAGGTTTTCTCTTGCCCATTCTAAAGGATCTGTAATCTCTCTTGCCCAAGCATTAGGATCTGGTGGATCTGTGTCACCACCACCTCCACCTCCTCCTCCACCGCCTCCTCCTTTAGGAGCACCCTTAATAGCTTCTGCTAACGCAGGTGAACCCATCAAGTAATAAGGTGGTCTAGTATATTTAGAGTCAGCAGGAGGTGTTACTACACCATCTACATACGTGACAATCCTTGTGTCAGAAGTGTTATCTGCGTTAACATACGTTTTAGTTGAGGTAACACTAGTAGGTTTCTGAGTAGGCTGTTGATACTGACTGAACCCTACAGTTGAAAAGTTCATAGGAGCAAACGTATTCTGTGTAGCTTGTCCTGTTGTTGCCGTGTTTGTACCTGTTTGAGATTGTTGACCTAACATGGCAGGACCAGTGTTAGCAGCTACAGGTTGTGCAGGTGGAGCATTGGTCATAGGTTGACCACTCATGTTCTGTTGTACTTGTTGAGGAGACATTGGATCACCACCAATTCTACCTGTGTTTTCCATAGTCTGTAGACCAGACTTTGCTTGGTTACGTAAGTTCTCAAAGAAGTTTACTCCGTAGTACCTAAGAACATCAGCAGGAACAACATATTCACCTTCGGATAACATGGCAGGAATATCATCTCGTACTTCTTTGGCTAACGAGCCTGGAGGAACTTCGTTACCTGAGACAGGATCTTTAGTCATGCCATCATCTTTAAACGCCATCTGCATTTGATCTTTCATTGCTGTACCACCTTCATTAAACATTCTCAGTTTACCATCTTTTGTTCTTACTGCCATTTCTTTTAAATCAGAAATAGTAGCAACTTTAGCATTTTTGGCTAGGACAAGAGGACCAACTTGAATCATCTCTTCAGCATCAAATATAATCTTTCCTGTTTTCTTGTCATAGAACTGACTTCCTCTGTAAGGATTCATTCCTACTTGTGTCCATTCTTTTGAACCAGACTCTATAATAGATGCAGCCATTTCCTGTAGTTTGTAAGGATCTTCTGGAACATACTCACCAACAGCACGAGCTATTGTAGCTTTGTCTTGTTTGGCAGGTTTACCAGTCTTTTTATCTGTAGCATCTTGCAATGTCTTTCGATCAGTACGTTTACCTCTAGCAATATCTAAAGCAGTGGTAGCATCAGAACCAAACCTAACATTCTTCAGTCTTATTGCTTGTCCATATCCTAGAACAGATCCTCTTAAATTTATTTTTTCTTTAGTGCCACCATCGTGTATAGAAACAACCCACTTATCATACTTGTTATAAGCAGGAATATCTAAACGTGTTCCTATTAATTGACCTTTTTTTAATTTTAAATCAAAACCTTTTACACCAAGTATACCATAGTCTCTTGCTTTTTTACCCATTGCTCCTGTCACATCAGTTACAGTGGGCATCATCTTTCTTACTTCATCAGCAGTGTATTCTTTTGGTGGAGGTATGGCATCACCAACACGTTTACGAGCTTCTTTAGAAGTAATACTACCTTCTATAAGAGCTTGTGCTGCTGCTTCAGAATCTGCAGGATTTTCTTGTCTTTTACCTTTTCCACCTTCTGTTTCTTGCCAAGCCTTTAGTGCGTCAGGATCATCAATAAGTCTTTCTGCTTCTTTTACATCTGCATCTTTATTAGTTATTCTTATTCTAATACTACCCCCCATCATGCCAACTGCGTCTGGGTCTACCTCAACACGTTTAGCTACATCTAAAGCTTTTCTAGCTCCTGTTCTTATTGCTGCTGCTGCTGCATCTCCTATACCAGGAATCAAACCTATTATAGTTGCACCACCTAAAGCTCCTGCTAGTAAGTAGTTAGGATCATCTTTTTGTAGTTCGTCATACACTTCTTTAGCAGCCATAGCGTCACCTATGACAGGTGTTAGTTCTGCTACAAACTTAGCTGCATCTTTAAACGTTATTTCTTTTGCAGCTTCAGCATCTTTGTCTACGTACTTGTCTACCTCTTGTTGTACTCCCTGAGCAGTAAAACCAAGTATTCCCATTTGATCATCTTCTGCTAGACCACCTTCATCAAAGGATGGTAAGTCATCATCATCATCATTAGGATTAAGGGAAGCATACTCAGGAATAAACTTTTTAAACACAGGGTTTTGTTTAGCCATCTCTTGAGTAAAGTCAAAGTCAATGTCGTTATACGTAATTCTTCTGATTGCTAAAACTTTATCTTTTGTGTAACCAAAAGCGTTTTCTCTTATACTTACTTCCCCTATACCTTGATTACCACCAACCACATTAATGTATTCTTTACCAGTATAAGAGCTTTTACCCCCTTGAGATGTTATTCTTTCTCCTGAGTAAAAAGCTACATGATCTCCTATTCCGTCATTATTAGCTAAATCAAAAACAATTATATCGCCTTCTTTGGCATCTGCAAAGTTTTCTACCTTTGATCCATAATTTCTGTATTTATCTGCTCTGAGTCTGTCATACCTATCTTTTGATTTTAAAGGATCTGCTCCAAGTTCACTAAGAACGTGAGCAACAAAAGCTGCACACCAAGCATCTACTGCAGGATTAAAACTTGTTTCTCCACCTGCAGCCGTATCCATAAAACCTTTTATAGCCTTTTTACCAGTTTCAGTAAGCTCATTTAAACCTGAAAGAATTTTTGATTTTTTTGAGTTAGGATCACGTGTACCTTCTAAAAGATAGTTAAGTTCTAAAATTTTATCTATAGGGCTTACTGAGCCAGGTCTTATCTTTGGACTTATATTTGGTATTGGTTTACGTGGTCTAGGTTTTGGTTTCTTATTAAATAGTTTATCTGTCTGTGATACGACACTAGGTTCTGTTGATGTTTCTGATGGTAGTTCAGGATAAAAAGCATCTGGACTAGATTGTGCAGACTCTAAGTAAGTATCAACTTGGTTATAAAGACCTTCAGGAAGATCTATACCTATCGTAGGATCTTCTTTCTCAAGACCAAAACGTCCAATAGTTGTTGCAGGTTCAGTCTGATTACCCTGTATGTTCAGCACCATTCACTTCATCCCTTAAAAACTTTAGTCTACGAAAAGCTCTTGCTTCACCCTGTAGTCTAAACAAGTCTTCTTGTTTTATAGTTTGTTCCATTTGAATATGGACGTGATTTAGTCTTCGATCCAGTTCTTCGTTAAACGAGTTCCATAATTTGTTGTCGTTTACTAAAGGTTTTAAATTCTTCATCCTTGTCCTTGTCCTGTGTTAGCAGGGAATCCAGGTTCACCAGGGGTAGGAACAGATCCTGTACCTATCTGCCCACCACCAGATCCTTGAGTATCTTGTGCTTGTGCTCCTGCAGGTGCTCCTTGTTGTGGTGGTGCTGCCTGTGGAGGTGGTGGATTTTCTGCTTGAAATTTCTTTAAGATCTCAGCTTGTATAGCTGCCTCTGTCATTGAGTTAGCAACTTTATCAGGATCAAGACTCATAGAGTTTGCAATCTCTCTGATAATATAATCCATTTTTGCAAAAGGTGCAAGAGCAGGGTTCTGGACAACGCCAAGAAACTGCATGAGCCTTTGACTACGAACCTCGTTAGCCATAAGAGAGTTTGTACCTTCGGCTTTTACTTCTAAATCACCTTTAATATTAGGATCAAAATCAAACTGCATGTTAAAACTAAAGAAAGCTTTTGCTAGTGGTGATAATAAATAATCGTCTATATTTTTAACAACAGTACGTATGCTACCGTTGGCAGCAGACATAAGCATAGAAATACCAGAAGCAGTACGACCCACTCCTTGTATGCCTGTTTGACCATGAGCGAAAGATGGAAAGCCAGTTGATTCATCTGATAATACCCTTGCTTTATCAAACATCTGCATGTTTTCGTTACTGACGTTAGGAAACTTAGTGCCAAAGATAGCCTGTCCAGGAGCACCGCCTTGTCTACGAAAGACCTTGCCAGGATACACACTCAGGTCTTGACCTGGAACTAAGTTAGTTTCATCTACTTCAATAAGCAAGTTGCCTGATAGTGCAGCGTTATCTACACTCATTCTCATAAAACCATTCATAAGAGTTTGTGTGTCATCCATGTTTTCAGCAATACCTACACCAAAGAAACTATAAGGGTTTACTTCGTAAGGTACGGCATAGTACGGAAGTATAGCAGGGTTAAAAGGATTCATTACAAGACGTATAACTTGTCCGTTACAGACCCAAATGTTTACTGATACTTGGTCTTGATCTTTTAACTCTTTTGGAATTTCTATGTCATGACCTTCTAAAATATCTGTGTCTACGTAACCCCAGAACTCAAGAACGTTAAACCTTTCTGCTTTTGTTTCTTGATCTGCATCTTCCATGATTTGTTCCCACCATTCTTTATTGTAGGACTCACCAATACTAATTGCAGTATCTATGGCGTTAGCTCTAAAGAAAGGTCTGTTTTTTAAACCTCTTATTTGTGACCTAGACATTTTATGTCGTTCAATAACGTACTCAGCCTCATCCATGTTATTAGCGTCAGGATCAGGATAAAAGTTCCATATACTTACAGAACCAGTCTGAGGAATAGTTTTGTACATTGGGGAGTAGTTGCCTTGATCATCCCAGTTAGGATATTCTTTATCAAGAGCAAATGGGCCTTTCATTATGCCTGTACCAAACAGAGCAGTTTCAAAGGCTGTGTTACGCAATTGTTTGCTTGCGTTGGATTCGTCTAGTTGATCATGGATTTTCTTTTCCATTTTCTTTGCTGCTACCATAGCAGGATGATAACTAGGTTGTGATGGTGTTTGTCCTTCACCTTCTCTAAGATCGTCAATAACAGGCTCTAGTTTATTACGTAAACCTCCTAGTCTTTCTCTTAAATCAATTATAGTTTCCCCAGGCTGTAACTTTGTATCATCAGGAGTAAGTCCTTGTGAAGTAGCTTCTTTTATCTGAGGATTTGTTTCAAAGTGCACAGCTTCTGCTACACCGTCAGGAAGTTTAGTAGGGTTGATTGAAATAGGAAACTTGTGATTTCCAAATAAAACATCAACAATTTGACCGTAAGCTGCAAGAACTTTAGTCTTAGTTACTTTAACAAATACTCTAGATTTTTCTGTGGAAGTAAACTGCACGTCAGGACCATAGATACCTCTGTAGTTCTGATAAGATTTAATCCATCTTTGTTCGTCAGAGTATCTAGCCTTTTCAGCTTTGTTGTACCTTTCTTCTACAAAACCTAGAATAGTTCCTGTTGCAGGATCACTGTTTAATTTATCATCACTAGTATCTTCTATATATGAAGAGTTATCTTCATCCATTGATAGTTCATCTGTGTCAAAAATATCGTCTTCTTCCATAGGAAATCCTTAATAACCAAAAGTGGGATCTGAAGCTTGAAAGCCTGATCTTTGAGAAGCAGGATCAAAATCAAATACGCTGCTTCTTGGACGTGTCATTACACCGTATCTAAGTGCGTCATACAAATGATCTTCTGCGTGAGTGTCTACATCTTCAGGATTTTTTTTATCCAAAGGTATAGACGGTAGTTGAGAGATAAGATTTGTGCAGTTATTAAATATAACAAGCCTTGGCTCTTCCGTAAATTCGTCCACTTGTAATCGTCTGTGTATCTCGTTTTTACCTGCTACCCTAGAACCTTTTGATCTGTCAGATGGCCTCCAACGGCAACCTTTCATAATCATTTGTTCTGCTAAACTAGGGCCAGTGTCACCACGATTATGCCAAAGAGAAGAGTCTAATACTCCGTATCTTAGTTTCTCTCCGTCTTCAATGCCCAGGATCATGTCAGCCAAATCAGTAGCAATTACCTTAGAAACGTATAGCTCTCTGTAGACTATTAGCTGCTCAGACCCTGGAACAACTGCGAACCAGACAACGCCTGTGTGAGATCCGTATCCGTAGTCACAAGCTCTAAATCGAGTCCAGTTACTAGGTACTTCATAGGAATCTACTACGTGGATACGCCTGTTAAACTCTGGGAAAGCTGCACCTTCATTTATATCCCAATCCCCTTCAAGTAACTGTCTTCTTTGATGTTCTGGTAAAGACAAAAGGTTTGCTTCGTACATACCATCTTCAGACAGGTAAGGATTATCAAATAACGTAGCAGGAATAAACTTTCTTTTGAATAGGGGTTCACCTTCCCTTGTGTGACCTTTAGGCCACTTTATTACTTCTCCGTTTTCGTCTGTTGCCCAAAAAGATTCGTCTGGTGTACTTGGATCAATAAATACTTTTTTTACCCATCTGTGTCCTGGGCCTCCAGGGTTACTTGTAGCTCTCATGTAGAGAGGAAGACCACTGGCTTTTGTAGCACGTAACCTTGAACGCATGTATGTCCAAGCATAGTCTGTAGGCCATTGGGTCAACTCGTCAAAGCCTATCCAGTTAAAAGCTTGTCCTTGGTATCTCATAACATCATCATCACGATCAAGGTATGACATCCAAAGTGTTGCACCGTTAGGTGCTACCCAAGTCTTATCTCTTTCCATGAACTTTATTCCTGGCACAGCCTTTGGATAAAGTTGTTTGCTTACAGAAATAAGTTCTCGTAGCTCTTCTGTACTCCTACGAACAAGTAACATTCGTGCATGTGGATTCGTAAAATATCTAACTGGATCAGCAACCAACGAATACGACTTGCCCCCACCTGCTGCCCCTCCATATAGTACTTCCTGTTCAGTAGATGCTAGAAACTTAGTTTGTGGCCCAGGGTTAGGTTCAAATATCACCTCTTGTTTGTCCACAGAAGGGGCAACACTCCCCTCTTTCGAGTTTGATGTATCCCTCATCTGTGGCAAGACTTCTGGTACTTCTACCACCAAGTCTTTTCTCTTCAATCTTCTGGCTTTTCCTTGCCGCTTCTTTGTATTTTTTGGCATACTGCTTGTAGTTTGAGGAAGCTCTACGCCTTTTTTCTTCCATTCTGACACGTTTATATAACCCTACATGTGAGATGTCTCTACCAGATTGATCAGACAGCCACTTAGCTACTTGTCTTACACTGTAATCTTTAAGAAACTTCTTTGCTTTTTCTAAAAGTTCTAATTCTTCAGGGATAGGAATGAGAAGCATGTCATCTTCTTTATCCTGTTTATATCCAAAGGGTACGTGTCTCCCTACCCTTATGACAGGATACCACTCTCCTAGTTTTCCTTGTAGTGGTATCTGCCAATCAACTTTGGTTGGGTGGTCTGCTTCTGAAGCTCTTTTACTCATTATCTTTCGCAGGTAAAATAAACAAAGGTTCTGATGTTTTTACTTCTACTTTATCTGTTTTAGTAAAACCTGCACGATCTAAAATATCTTTTGCTGCTAACATCTTTTCTTTTACACCTAGATCTGTAGGATCTGCCATAACAGAGAACATAGTATACGCTGCTTTTGTTGATGATTGTGCTATAAATTTTTTTGTTAGATCTGCTATCTCATCTGTCAGACTATTTACTATCTGTGTAGAAGCAACACCGTCAGAGTAACCTGCTAGTTTTTTTGCTTGCACAGGATCTCCTTGTGCTTCCTCAAATAAAACATCGAGGAATTTCTGTTGTTTCTCTGTTAAGTTTTTTACCATTATGCCACCATATAAATTATAAAACCTAGAGTACCTGCACCTACTGAAAGAAGAACACCTGAGATACCCCAAGTAATTATTGCTTCTTGTACCTCTGCTTTACGGTACTCTTGTTCTTTCTTTTGTTTACGTATTCTACCTTCAGTTGCTACTAGTTCTTCCCAAACGGATGGCCCATACGTAAAACTAATCCAGTCTTTTAGCTCTTTTCGCATGGCCTCAGCTTTCTTTTTAGCTGTGAATATCTCTAGAGCTTCTGCTTCAACAGAGCCTCCCATAGCTTTCCACCAAGGGGGGTTCTTATTTTTCTGTTCTAAGTAGGACAAGTCGCTCATGCTACTAGCCCACTGATTTAGTTGACCACCCATTTCTTGAAGATCTTTTCCGAATTGGAAACCTTTCTTCAAAGCATTAAAAGCTACGGTAGCTCCACCTATGATTGTAACTGGATCGATAACGAGCCTCCTCCCAAAGCACTCCTAACCTAATTAAAGAACTAACTATGCCGTTATGACTTTCCTGTAACTTTTTTTACAATCTTAGTTGTCCAAGCTTCGTTCTCTGGAGTATCGGGGTCATCAGCTATGTAGTGACCCTTTTCGTTACGAGCACGAACCATCTCTGTTTCTTCTACTTCAGCATCTTTAACAAAGTCTAAAATAGTAAAGATAGAAACAGAGTCATCTTTAGATACCCAATCACCATTAATATTTTCAGCAATTACTTTATTTTTATCTGATAATACTTTAGTGCCTTTAAGTTTCATATTAACCTTTCTTATGTTAATACAACCCCACTATGTTTTAGCAGGGTTGTTACTTTTTATGAAAGTACTACTTTAATAGTTACGTTATCACTGGTTGCTGCTAAGATATTCATTATAACAGTATCACCAATAGCGTCAGGTATTGCAATAGTGTAATTACCTGCTTCTAATTCTAAATCGTTAGCACCACAGTTTGCTTCTGCAGTGCCAAAGTTAATTAGAAACTCTTGGTCAGCGTGAAGGTGTACAACTTTAAAACCAGTGCAGGTAAAATGTTTTGTGTTAGCTGCTGTATTATCTACGGTTTGTTTTGTTTGTACACTCCATTGTAACGTATTAGGTTGGAATGTGCCTACGGAAGTTGACATTTATTATCTCCCTTAATATACTGAGTATTCTAGCTCAACAGTAAATCGGCCTGCAGATGCGTCAGCATTTAACGTAGTAGTAGCAAATGCGTACAAGTTTTTACTTGCTATAGCAGCAGTAATATTAGGTACAAATATGTGGTAGTTACCTGCTGTGTTATTAAAGTTTACATCAACCTCAGTGATTGACTGTGTAGCACTTAACTGTTCGTTAAAAGATGTTACACCTGCACCCACAATCTCTGTTCCTGAAGAAACAGCAGCATTAGTATTTGTACCTGAAGTGGCACTAAGAGATAGACCACCTACAAGTGTTTGACCTGCAGCAGTTGTGATACCTATCAAAGCTCTATGAATAAAAAACTTAGATGGCGTTACAATACTTGAGGGTGAAGATGTATCTAGAGCACCTAGCTCTACTAGAACGTCACCGTCTGCATATGCTGTATCAGTATCTGTAGCTGCTAGTGATCCTACAAATGTTTGGATCTTACGTGTTCCAAATGAGTGTACAAGACCAGTGCCTGTAATTCCTGTACCAAAGGTTACGTTATCTTCGTACTCTTCAATACCTTTTGTAAAAGTAGTTGTTGTCATAATTATATTCCTTTCGTGGTTTTACCACTTTAATAGATTAGATTTGTGTGGGTTGACCACTTATAGTTATTATACTTTAATTACTTTTTAACTTTTTTTAGAAGGCCTAGCCATACCACCACCGTAAAACATTCCTTTCTTACGATAGTCAGTCATTCCACCTTTAGCATAACCTTTTTTCTTTTTTTGTAAGCTACCTTTAGAGTTTCCGTACCTAGTGCTTTCTGTTCTACCTGGACCCATCTTATAGGCTTCCATAGCTCTTGCTCTATTTTTGTACTTACTTCCGTTCTTTTTGTACCATTCGTCAAACTTAGTAGCTTTTGCTAAACCTTCTTCAGCAACTTTTTTAACTTTGTCTACTTGCTTAGATCTAGACTCTCGCTCTCCAATGCTTTCTTTAGCTTGTTTACCTTTAGTTGGTATAGTAAAAGCAGGAGGTAGTTTTTCAACTGTGATAACATCCTTGGCTGAACCTGGACGTGCTTTAGGTTTCTTTGAAGATGATGGAGCACCACTAATGTTTTTACCTTTTGCGTTAGCCCAAGCTGTAAGAGCAGAACCTTTGTACTTACCTTTGTTCTTTTTCTTCCAAGCATCTAAATCTTCTTTTGTTACAGCAAGCATTTTCTTGCCTTGCTTATTCATGTAATATATTGATCCTGCTTTTTTAGCGGCAGAGATACTTTTATAATCTTTGTAAGAAGCCATTGTATTAATCCTTGTTATAAGTGTCAGGGGCTTTTTTAATCCCTGTGTTAAGAGGGCCAGAAGACTTAACCATACCACCTACGTTGTAAGTAGCTACTGTACCGCCTTTGGCATAAGCTTTCTTTTTCATGTTAGCACCGCCTTTAGACATACCTTTTTTCTTCATCATAGCACCACCGTTAGCCATGCCCTTTTTCTTTTTAGGCATGCCACCTTCGTTCATGTAACCCATCTTGTTACGAACTGATGTTGGTAGTTTTTTAAGACCAGTTTGATTTGCACTAGGATCTTTTAATCCTCCTGCTGCCATGCCTTTTTTCTTCATTGATACACCACCGTTAGCCATGCCTTTCTTTTTCATGTTAGCACCGCCTTTGGACATACCTTTTTTCTTCATCATAGCACCGCCATTAGCCATGCCCTTTTTCTTTATTTTCTTCATTGTTCTTCCTCACCATTAATACTGTACAAATTGTTAAAGACTCGTTGCGTATCCCATACGTAGTCCACGTTTTCTTTCGAGTTATATATGTTCTGGTTAGGTCTAAAATCTGGAGCACCTTCACCAGTTTCAAACCATGCAGGGTGAGTTACTCTCACTCTGTTATTGGGTAACGCAACCATGTTACCTGTGTACTCTCCTGCATCTAACAACTCTAAGACGTGAGATTGTTTATGTTGTGCAGGATCGTCAGCTACTTCATTGTCTGTGTAATCAACAGTGAAGTAATACTTTGCAGGATAAAACTCACCATCTATCTTTGCTATCCAAGGAGCAGGTGAGGCTCTTTCTAATTTGTGTACTGAGTGAGTATGCGACATACAATCCCAGGGTTGTGCTAAGTACGGTGGTAACTCTGTAGGCCACTCCTCTAAGGGAGTATCTGCTACAAGTGCAGTCAATGGCATCCTTGCCCACATTGCTCCACCATGTACGTTAGGTGAGTCATCAAAATCTGATTCACAACCTGTGAAGATAACTTGGAAACTCAGAGTCCTGTTTGGCATGGTGGTTACACCAATTACCATAGCGTGTAAGAACTCTCCGTAGTAATCTTCTAAGTTCTTTGTGTATTCTCTACGTACCCAAGCTTTGAAGTACGGTATACTGCTAGTAAGAAACGACATATTTTATTTTTTCTTTCTAGCTAGGCCTCCCTTACTAGCTCTGTAAGGTTTTACTTTCTTTGCTACACCTTTTGGTTGGGCAACAAACTGTTTTCCTTTTTTGTTTCCTGCAGCTTTGGCTTTGTTAGTAGCAGCCTTTTCCCCAGGGCTTAAAGCTTTCCATGCTTTATCAGGCAAGTACCTCTTCTTACCCTTAGATGGTGATCCATCAGAAGTTCTCCACTTCTGTTGACTCCATTTCTTAAGAGATTTTTGAGGAGCTTTCAAGTCTTGTATCCTCCACCTTTAGCTTTGTATTGTTTAGCTAACATCTGAGCTTTACGAGCAGACCACTGACCTGGGTTTCCACCTTTGCCACCTGCTTTAATCGAGTTAAACAAAGTTTTACGCATACTAGGTTTTGTGTAGTTAGCTGCTTTATTAACAGTGGATTTCTTCTTCATAGTCTTTAAGCCTTACAGTTACAATCTGCACCGCATTTAATGTTTAATAGTGCGCAAGCTACTCTTTTTAAGTATCTTCCTATCCATCTTACCATTCTCATAATGAAACTCCCATGTTTATTTTTTTACAATCTGGTATTGCTAGATACCCTTGTTCTTGAAAGTACCTAGCTACTATTAATGCTTCTTGAGCACATGCTTGCTCTGTAGGAAATGTTGCTTCTGTCTTAGCCATTATTTCGCAAGTTAATGCAGAAGGTCCAGTACAGAGGAGCATGAACGCTATCCACATTAGAAACTGACCGTAGCCCCTACTGTTACATCACCAAACTCTAGGTCTGTGTCTGTTGATACTTCAGTGTACAAGCTAATGTTTGTGCTAGGTACAGTGTAGTCTGCTGTAAAGTCTAAGCCTTGAAATATATCTCCTTCGTCAAGAGTAAGCATATCAATGTCAGTAGACATCGTTAAGCCAATACCCATAGCAGACAAACCTGCTGATGGTGTCATTTCCCATTCCCAGTCTTCTGAACCAGTTGTGTAGTTTAAATCAGATGCTGCTCCAAACGAGACAGTCTGACCTGCTACTGAGAAATCTTTTGCGTAAACAGATGAAGCTGCCATTGCAGTAGCTAAACCTACCCATGCCGTAAAAATAATTATTTCTTTTTTGTTCATTATCTTATGATCCTTTAACCCATTTCTTAGAAGGAGATTTTGTTTTAGAAGCACTCCATTTAACTTTGTCTGCCCAATACGCTGCTGACATTTTACCTTTTGAAATGTTCTTTGCGTGTCTTGATTTAAAAGCTTTACGTTGTCCTGCAGTCTGGTTTGTCTTTACACCTTTCTGCCCGAACTTTATGTACTTGTACTTGCCTCCTTCAGATGCCATCACATGATGTGACTTATCACTACTATCATTTAACCTTTGCGGTTTGTTGACACCTTTGAGGCCAACATCTTTCATTTTGTTTTTGACACGCTCAGGTACAGCCATTTACTTGTACCTGTCGTACTTCGGATTATCTCTTCTTCCGAACAGCCTTAAAACAAAATCTGTTACACCTCTAATCATTTCTGTTGGTGTTGGCAAGAGCCAACCTAAAATTAGTAACAGAATAACCCAAGGAGGTATGTTGGTGTTGATGATATCTAAGTTTTCCACAGTTCCTGTCTCTACTTCTTTTTTGATTACATCTCTTCCTGCAGTAGTGTTTTGTTCAACACTCATTACAGCTTGTCTGTTCTCAGCACCTATCTGTGCGTTAGAATTTACTGTAGGTCCGTCTGATCCTCCTAGCGACAGAAGAGTACTCAAACCACAACCAGATAAGAATAAAGTTAGGATTAGCCATCGCATTACATCAACTCAAAGTGGGGAGCATCGATAAAGGGTCTACGCCCCTGGCTGCGTCTTAAGTCTACGTATGCCATCATAGCATCCTCTGCGCTGCCTGGGTAAGATCTTATATCTCCTTCACTCCAAGCTGCTCCCCATTTGATACTGCAACCTACTTCTTCTGCAGCCTTTTTAAATGCGTCACAAATATTGTCGTACAAGTTTAGTTCCCAAGAAACATCAGAACCAACATAAGCTACTACATCTACTGCGTGACTAAAACCAGTTTGTTGAAGTAAGTGCTTAGACCTCATGGTCTGTGATCTTCCTGCAGCTACGTTAGCCTTTTGCTCATCTAAGGTTCTGACACCCTGCGTCACTCCAAA
>UEXM01001260.1_pt1 | contig 22243 bp, 18 predicted proteins | sample 1796661 | NCBI WGS metagenome assembly UEXM01 (sample SAMEA4772469, study PRJEB27181) | metagenome | reverse complement strand
GGTTGCTGGATGAACTCGGTGCGCTAACGGAAAAGCAGACGCTGACCGCCCTGGGCCGACAACTGGCCCGCTTCCCACTGGACCCGACACTGGGCCGAATGCTGGTGGCGGCAGCAGAGAAGAAAGTGCTACGTGAAGCTCTGATTGTGGTTTCAGCACTGGCGGCTCAAGACCCCCGCGAGCGGCCTCACGATAAACAGCAACAGGCGGACCAGGCCCACCAGCCATTTACCGACAAGGAATCGGATTTTCTGTTCTTCGTGAAGCTGTGGCAGTGGGCGGATGCACAGCGAGAAGCCCTGAGCCGTAACCAATACGAAAAGCAGCTCAAAAAAACCTTCCTGTCTCCCACGCGTATGCGCGAATGGCGTGATACCCATCGCCAGCTGTTGTTGCTGGCGAAAGAGCAAGGCTGGACGCTTAATGCGCCGATTGATTCAGGTTTATCATTAACCGAACCGGATAAGGCAGACAATAAAAGCGCGGCCAAAGAATCTCCGTCACCGCTGTATGCGCCGTTGCACAAGGCGTTGCTGACGGGCTTGTTGGCCAATGTTATGCAGCGCACGGAAGAGGGCGAGTGGCTTTCAACCCGTAACCGTAAACCGCTGGTGTGGCCGGGCTCATCGTTATCGAGAACCAAGGCACGCTGGCTGATGGCTGCAGAGCAGGTGGAAACCAGCCGCTTATTTGCGCGGACGGTGGCAAAGATCGATCCGCTGTGGGTCGAGGAGGGCGCCGGGCATTTGCTTAAGCGTCACTATTTCGAACCTCACTGGTCGAAAAAGCGCGGCTGCGCCATGGCCAAGGAGCAGGTCAATCTTTTCGGTCTGATTTTGGCCAGTGGCCGGGGCGTAAATTACGGGCCGATTCAGCCGGTGGAATCCCGGGAGCTGATGATTCGTGAAGGCCTGGTCATGGGGCAACTGCATCGTGAGCCGCCGTTTGTGAAAGCAAACCGAGAGCGCTTTGAAACCCTGGAAGACATGGAGCACAAACTTCGTCGCCGGGACATTCTTGTGGATGAAGAGGCAAGGGTGGCGTTCTACGATGCGCGCTTGCCCGGCGATGTTCATACCGTGGCCGGGCTGATGAATTGGTATAACAAGCGTGCGACTGCAGAGCAGAAAGACGCTTTATTCATGGACGATGGCTTTCTGCTCTCCCGTAGCCCGGATTTGGGCAATGATCAGTTCCCTGATCAACTCAAGCTCGATGAACTTCGCCTGCCGCTGGAATACAGTTTCGACCCGACCGGAGAGCGCGATGGGGTCACCCTGATTGTGCCGCTGGCGGCGTTGAATCAGATATCAGAATCTCGCCTTGATTGGTTGGTGCCTGGTTTGCTGCGTGAAAAGCTGGAAGCCTTGATTCGTGCCTTGCCCAAAGCACGTCGCCGACATTTTGTCCCGGTACCGGATTATGTTAGCGCCTTGATGGAAACCCTGTCTGCGGATGAGCCGTTGCTGCCTGCCATGACCCGCGAGCTGCAACGCATGAGTGGTTTGCGTATCGAACAGGAGGAGTGGCAGACCGGCAACCTGGCGGACCATCTGCGTATGTTTATTCAGGTGGTGGACCGGGTAGATGGGCAACGCAAGGTACTGGCTCAAGGGCGTAACCTGGGGGAGGTAAAAGATCGCTTGGCCGGCGCCACTCAAGACTTGCCCAAACCCAAGCAAGAGGCACCGGCATTGCGTGGTCAGGAATGGCTATTTGGTGATTTGCCGGAGAATCAGGACCAGGATCTGGGTGGTATGATTGTGCGGCGTTTCCCGGCCCTTGCGGATACCGGCAGTGATGTGGAGTTGCAATATCGTGACAATGAAATTGATGCTGCGTGGGCGCATCGTTGGGGAACTGCCCGCCTGCTGGGCTTCAAGTTGACCGTGCAGCTACGAGACCTTCGTAAGCAGGCTGCGCAAATGGCGGGGTTTCAAAAGCTGAAAACCGAGAAGGGAGGCATGGCGCGTCAGGCCCTGGATCACGCCTTGCTACGCGTGTTGGCTGAGCATTTTCAGCTACACGAGCCGGTGCGCAGTGAGGCCGCGTTTCGACATCGGCTCAACGACCATCGTGGTGACTTTGTGCCTTGGGCGCAGCAACAATTGAGCATTATGGGTAAACTCTTCGCCCATTACCGGCAGCTGATGGGCAAGTTGGAAAAGAATTTTCCATTGGCCTGGGCCCATGCTCATCGGGATCTTAAACAGCAACTGGCCTGCCTGTTTCCTGATGATGTATTGCTGCAAATGCCTTGGGAGTGGCTGCAGGAATACCCCCGGTTATTGACGGCGATTGATCACCGCCTGGAAAAACTGGGGGGGCAAATAGGCAAGGATCGCACTCTCAGTGCTGAACTGGAGGCGTATAGTAAACAACACGAGACCCGTGCCGCTGGCGAGCCGCTCTGGAAGCAGTCTGAGCCTCTTCAACAGTATTTCTGGATGTTACAGGAATACCGGGTCAGCCTCTTTGCGCAACAGTTGGGCACCAAGCTATCAGTGTCGGCGAAGCGGCTGAATAAACAGTGGGAGCTATGCTGAACGGGGTTAATATGCGCTGATCGTGATGCACGGTGACGTTATTAAGCTGTAGGGGGAAGGCGCATGCGTGCCTCTTAACGACAGTAACAACCAATAAAATGGGCCCTACTGCCTTTGCGCCGCGCCCGTTGAACCCGGATAATCGACCCATTATTTAATGTGCTGTAGCAGGGCAGCTGGCCCTGCATTAGTGTGAGGACTTGCTTGTGAGCTATTCCGTGGTAATCAGTGGCACCGGCCTGTGGACGCCGGACCAGACCATCACCAACGATGAGCTGGTGGAATCCTTCAACGAATATGTGAAGCGGTATAATGCCCGCAACGCACAAGCTATCGAAGCGGGTGAACTGGAGGCTCTGGGCCCATCCAATAGCGCTTTCATTGAAAAAGCTTCCGGGATCAAACAACGCTACGTGATTGACAAAACGGGTGTCCTCGACCCCGATCGTCTCGCTCCCCGGATAGACGAGCGCACTGATGATGAGGTGTCTATTCAGGCTGAAATCGCTGTTACCGCCGCCAAGCAGGCGCTGGACAATGCGGGCCTAACAGCCAACGATCTAGATGCCGTGCTGGTTGCTTGTTCTAACTTGCAGCGTCCCTACCCAGCCATGGCTGTGGAAGTGCAAGCGGCTTTGGGCATGGATCACGGGTGGGGCTACGATATGAACGTGGCGTGCTCCAGTGCCACTTTCGGTATCCAGGCCGGGGTAGATGCCATCCGTAATGGTAGCGCCCGGCGGGTGCTTATGGTGAACCCGGAAATCTGTTCTGCCCACTTGGCTTGGGAAGACCGTGACTGCCACTTTATTTTTGGAGATGTGGCCACGGCGGTGATTCTTGAGCGCAAGGAAGATGCCACCTCCAGCAATCAATGGGAAATTTTGGGCACCCGCCTGCAAACCAAATTTTCCAGCAATATTCGTAATAATTTTGGCTTTTTGAATCGAACCGATGAGCGCGGCGTCGGTGCCCGTGACAAGCTGTTCCGGCAGGAAGGGCGAAAGGTGTTCAGAGAGGTCTGTCCGATGGTAGCGGAACAGATCAGTTCTCACCTGGACGATACCCAGGTGCCGGTAGAGTCTGTCACTCGAATGTGGCTTCATCAGGCCAACCTGGCAATGAACGAGCTGATTTCTAAGCGCGTACTAGGGCGCCCAGCAACCCGAGAAGAAGCACCGGTGATTTTGGATGCTTATGCCAATACCAGCTCGGCGGGTTCTATTATTGCTTTCCACAAGCACAACGAGGATTTGCCGGTGGACACCAAAGGGGTAATCTGTTCATTCGGTGCCGGTTACTCTATCGGCAGTGTGATTGTGAATCGCATTAAATAAGTGTTACTCGATTCACTTTTGCTTCATAAAGGCCGCATTTTGCGGCCTTTTGTTTTTTAGCCCTGCGGCCGTAACGTTTACCTCACGTCAGCATCCCTATAGTGTCTGTGGAAGGGCGCTTTTGAGCCCTTAATAAATAAATACGGAGAATGAACATGGCTAAGCTGAGCAAATTAAACCCCCTTGCCGCCACCGTTGGTGCTGCTGTTGTTGCGTCTGCGCTGTCTGCGCCCGTTGCCCATGCAGCGGAAAACCCGTTTGCCGCTTCTGACCTGAGTGCCGGTTATCAGCTGGCGGCCCATCACGCTGAGGACAAGAAAGCCGAAGGTAACTGCGGTGAGAAAGGTGCTGAAGGTAAATGTGGCGAAGATAAAAAGGACGAAGACAAGAAAGGCGAAGGGAAATGTGGTGAGGGTACATGCGGCGGTGACGCATAAAGGTACCTGACCATGGAAACTAAGACACCAGTGTCCGGTGTGGGCCTGGGTCTTCGGCGGGCCCTTATGGACCCGCTTTCACAAGCTCATGATTGCGCGCCTGATAGCATTCCGTTCGATTTTATGGAAGTGGCACCAGAGAACTGGATACCCATGGGCGGTCGACTGGGTAAAGAGTTTCGTGCTTTTACCGAGCGCTATCCTTTTGTTACTCATGGGCTGAGTCTGTCACTGGGTGGGCCAGAGCCGCTGGATTTTGAATTATTGAAATCGGTGAAGTCGTTTCTTAAAGAACACAATGTTCGTCGCTATACGGAACACTTGAGTTACTGCAGTGACCATGGCCATCTCTATGATTTGATGCCTATCCCCTTTACGCAAGAGGCAGTGCATTATGTGGCGGATCGTATTCGTCAGGTGCAGGATTTTCTCGAACAACCTATTGGTATTGAACATGTTAGTTATTATGCGCAGTTGGGGAATTCGGCCCCGGGTGCACAGATGTCTGAAATCGATTTTGTGAATGCGGTATTGAAAGAAGCAGACTGCGAGTTGCTGCTGGATGTGAATAATGCCTATGTGAACGGTATTAATCATGGCTACGACCCTCACGATTTTATTTCCGCCTTGCCGGGCGATCGGATTTGTTATTTGCATATCGCCGGCCATTTTGATGAAGCAGAAGACTTGAAAGTGGATACCCATGGCAGTGATGTGATCGATCCTGTTTGGACGCTTCTTGATCATGCTTACCAGACATTTGGCTCGCTCCCCACATTGCTGGAGAGAGACTTTAATATTCCGGACAATGCCACCTTGTTTGCTGAGCTTCTCAAGATCGGTAGTTACCAGCAGCTTTATCCCAGCGCGGCGATCCACCCGGTGGATTCGCAAAAGTCTGCGCAACCATGAAAGGCAAAAATTTCCAGAGACTACAGCGTGAATTGGCCGCGCACTTGCGTAACCCGGACCGACATCCTGCGCCCACGGGTATTGAAGATCGACGTTTGGAGGTTTACCGCAACCTGTTTTTCAATAATGTGAATGGCTTTCTTCGTCAAGGGTTCCCTGTATTACACAGTTTGCTAGACCACGACCGTTGGCTGCGCCTGGCTCGATCTTTTTTTGAAAATCACACCAGCAAGACCCCGTATTTTCTGCAGATTCCCCAAGAGTTTGTCAGCTTTCTGGCGAGTGGGCAGGGCAGTGAGCCCGGCGACCCCGTTTTTATCCTGGAGCTAGCCCATTACGAGTGGATGGAGCTGGTGCTTGATGCTTCCACCGAGACATTCCCAGACACCGAATTTCACCCCGAGGGAGATCTTCTCCACACAATTCCCCAGCTTAGCCCCTTGCATGAAATATTGAGTTATCCTTTCCCTGTCCACCGTATCTGCGCTGAGTTTCAACCACAGCAAGCGTTGGAACAGCCGGTCTGGCTATTGGTTTATCGTGACCGTAAAGATGACGTTCGCTTTATGGAAATCAATGCGCCAACGGCCCGGCTCTTGCAGTTGATTAATGAGCATCCCGGGGCTACCGGTAAAGCGGCAGTGGCGCGCCTCGCCGAAGAAATGCAGTTTGCGGATGTGGCGGCCTTGGAGGTTTTTGCCTGTGATATTCTGCAACAAATGTGCGAGCGGGACATCCTGATAGGAGCTTCATTGAGTCGGATCAAAGATTCCACTGATGACCCCTGCATACGAGGTTGAATTTCCCGATGTTGCGGGCTCTCTTGCGCCTGTGGCGACTTCTCCTATTTCTGGCTTCCATCATTCATCTTTAGCGCTGGATATAACAAGGCGATGGGTTTTGACAGTACGCTGCCCTAAGGCTGGCTGGGTTTCGAGGCGGCTCGATTTGCGAGCTCGAATTGCTGGATCACTCGCCGTTACGGGGCTAAGCAAGTATGGGTGTGTAAAATCTGTCGATGTTGCGTAACCCTTTTTCAGTGCCTCTGTTGTGAGCTGCAGGGCACGGCTATACTACGGTAGTCCACTACTTTTCGGGGTGTCTGTGCGTTATCTATTGCTAAGCTTGCTGTTATGTCTGCCATTGGCTGTGCAGGCGGAAGAAGACTGGGGCGATGCCTCCACGGCATTCGACTCTTCGGACAGCACACCCAAATATGAGGACCCTTGGGAAGACATTAACCGCAAGATTTTTGCCTTCAACGACGCCCTGGATAAGTATGGCCTGAAACCCGTTGCGAAGGGTTATAACAAGGTCACGCCGCAGTGGATGAACGACACCATTAGCCGTTTTTATGAAAATCTTCGTGATTTCCGTAGTGGCTTGAACAATGTATTGCAGTGGCGCTGGGGGGATGTGGGACAGAACTGGGGGCGGTTTGCGGTTAATACTACGCTGGGCATTGGCGGTTTGTTTGATGTGGCCAGTAAGGTGGATCTGGAAAAGCGCGATACTGACTTGGGGTTAACGCTAGCGCACTGGGGGGTGCCTGAAGGCCCTTACATGGTCTTGCCGTTCTTTGGACCGTCCACGGGTCGAGACACTGCGGCCATCTTGCCGGAAGACTACATGCGTTTGCGACACTACATTTCCCACGATCGCACACGCTACAGTTTCACAGCGGCGTATGTGGTGGATCTGCGGGCTGATCTGCTGGGTCTGGAGCGTAATATGGTGGGCGACCGCTATACTTTCTTGCGCAATGCCTACCTGCAACGTCGTCGTTTCGAAAGCGGTGACCAGCCGCCATTGCGTTCCCTTGAGATGGAAACCCGAGATTCAGAACTCAATGATGAGTATGAAGGCGACGGCTGGTAGAGGCTTGCCAGCCGTGCCTTGCGGATCAGGTCTCAGTGCGGGTGGCTTTGAATTTGGCGCGAATGTAGTCCCCGTGGGAGACATAGAGCAGATCGCTAACCCGGCGGATCAAATGCTCTTCGTGAACATCGGCCTTGCCGTCGGCAGCGGCCATGGCCCACATTTCATCGATCAGCGCCACCCGTTGTTCTGGCCCCCAGTGTTCACGTAGCGGTAGAGTGAATTCAAATAGATCGGTGGCTTGATCTACCCGGTTTTCCAGCTCAGAGACGATATCCTGCATTTCCTGGCTATCCAGCTGCCAGCGTTGTTTGACCGCGCTAACCAGACGTTGGGTTTCTGCCTGGTCCACGGTGCCATCGGTGCGCGCTACCTCGAATAGCAAGGCAGCAGCAGCGCGGTGCAAGTCGTGTTCGGAATACTCTGGTGTATCGCTCTCGGGGCGAAACAATCGGTTCAGCCAGTTCAAATGACCCCCTCTTCAATCAGTAAGGTTTCCAGCGCACGCTGGTCTTTAGCAAAACGGCGGATCCCGTCGGCGAGCAAGTCGCTGGCCATGGCATCGTCGTTCAGCTGCCAGCGGAATGCGGCTTCGTTCACCGGTACCCAGTCGTCCTGTAGGGCCACCAGTTCGGAGTCCAGTATGCGCTTGAGACCGCCGTTATCCGCTGCCAGTTCCTCAAGTAGGGCAGGGCTGAGCGTGAGCTTGTCGCAGCCGGCCAAAGCTTCGATCTGCCCTGCGTTGCGAAAGCTGGCGCCCATCACAATAGTCTCCAGACCTCGGGCTTTGAAGGTTGCGAAAATATCTCGCACCGAGAGCACGCCCGGATCTTGTTCGGGGGTGTCGATGACCATGCCGTTTTTGCGGTACCAGTCGAAAATGCGGCCCACAAAAGGGGAGATCAGTGTGGCGCCGGCTTCGGCTGCTGCCAGTGCCTGGGTTTGGTTGAAGACCAGTGTCACATTACAGCGGATGCCTTCTTCTTCCAGAATCTCCACGGCACGAATCCCTTCCCAGCTGGCGGCGACCTTGACCAGGATACGACCTGGGTCCACGTTGAGCTCGCGGTAAATTGCTATCAAACGACGCCCTTTTTCTACGGTGGCGCGGGTATCAAAAGAAAGGCGAGCATCCACTTCACTGGAGACAAGACCCGGCACGCGATCCAAAATGGCCTGACCTGCCAAGCAGGCATAGGTATCAGTGAGCCAGTCCATTTCACCTTGATGACCCAAGGCGCGGCTGAGGTCGGCGGCCTGCTGCAACAGGCCACGGTAACGTTCGTCACGGGCGGCAGCGAGTAGCAGGGAAGGGTTGGTGGTGGCGTCTTCAGGCTGGAGTTGGGCGATCATTTCCAAATCGCCGGTGTCGGCAACTAACGAGGTCCATTGAGCGAGTTGTTCGCGTTTGTTCACGGTTCCGTTCCTTTCAGTGTCATGACGGGCCACAGGGTAGAGGCCAATGATGACAGGGAGTTTTCTGTGCCGTAGGGAGCAGCGCTTGAGCCGGGAACCCTTATAGGAAAGTGTTCGCAGCCCGTTCGTGCTTGAACGTTGTTCTACGGAGATAGAGCGTACTGACAGGCTAAGGCAGTTGCGACAAGGCGTCCATGAGCACTTGCGGGGTTGTGTCTGGCTTGTGCATGTTTTCGCTGAGATGACGGCGGAAACGGCGCGCGCCGGGTTGGCCCTGAAACAGATTGAGGATATGCCGCAGTGAGTGCTTGGGCGCATGGCCAAGCGCATAGCGCCGCTCCACATAAGGTAGAAACTGCTCAGCAATACTCTGGCGGCTGGGGATGGCGTGATCGTCGCCAAACACAACCCGGTCGGCCTCGGCTAGAAAATAGGGGTTTTGGTAGGCCTCGCGACCGATCATCACGCCATCCACCTCGCCCATGTGTTGGTGTACTTCATTCAGGGTTTTTACGCCACCGTTGAGTATGATTTGGATATGTGGAAAAGCGTGTTTGATGGCATAGGCGCGCTGGTAGATTAACGGCGGAATATCCCTGTTTTCTTTGGGCGAGAGGCCGCTAAGAATTGCTTTGCGGGCATGGATGGTCAGGCTAGTGCAGCCTGAGGCTTCCATGCGATCAACAAAGCGGTAGAGGAAATCATAATCATCCTGGTCATCGATGCCGATACGGGTCTTCACCGTAACCGGCACGGTAACCTCCGCCTGCATGGCCTCTACACAGCGTGCTACCAGCTCTGGTTCTGCCATAAGAATGGCCCCGATCTTGCCTTGCTGAACCCGGTCTGACGGGCACCCCACATTCAGATTGATTTCGTCATAACCGTAATCCCCGGCAATGCGCGTGGCTTGGGCTAATTGGTGTGGATCGCTGCCTCCCAGTTGCAGGGCGATGGGGTGCTCTTCGTTGTTGAAATCCAAAAACCGGTCACGATCACCGTGTAAAATAGCTTGGGCCACTACCATTTCGGTGTAGAGCAACGTATGGCGAGTGATCAGGCGGGCCAGAAAGCGGTAGTCGCGGGTTGTCCAGTCCATCATCGGGGCGACGCTGAGGCGGCGATCCAGTGGCTGGTGGGGTAGCTGAGTAGAAAGTGGGTTGCTCATTAACACGATGTCGAACGGGTGATTGGGGTTTGCGGCGTGCGGCGGGGCAAACGAGTGCCTCTATTGTCGCATGTTGCGCGGGTGGCGCGTAGGGGCAGAATGGCCGCTTGTTGGGCGGCAACCGAATAGCGGTTGCCTGTAATTGCCGTAGTCGTTCTGTTAGACTCCGCGCCTTTGCTCATTATACCGGGTGTCCATGATGACCCAAACACGGCTGAGTCCGCCCTAGCAGGCTGTCGATCCCTCCCATGGCTTTGCCGTACGGTGCCTGCCGGCGCCGTTCTCCGTTTTTACTGCTGCCGCTGCGCAGCGATGGCTTGTTATCTCCAAACACAGGATTGAAATCCATGCTTCGAACGATTCAGCAGGACTGGTTCAGTAACGTCCGTGGTGACTTGCTGGCAGGGGCGGTTGTGGCGCTTGCGTTGATTCCGGAGGCGATTGCCTTCTCCATCATTGCCGGCGTGGATCCGAAAGTGGGCTTGTATGCCTCTTTCTGTATCGCTGTGGTGATCGCCTTCGTTGGTGGTCGCCCAGGGATGATCTCTGCGGCAACCGGTGCCATGGCGCTGGTAATGGTGACATTGGTCAAGGACCACGGGCTGCAATACCTGTTGGCGGCTACGGTACTGACCGGGGGGCTGCAGATCATTGCCGGCTTTCTGAAACTGGGGAACCTGATGCGGTTTGTCTCGCGCTCAGTGGTGACCGGTTTTGTGAATGCGCTGGCCATTTTGATCTTCATGGCGCAACTGCCGGAGCTGGTCGATGTGACTTGGCACGTTTACGCCATGGTGGCTGCGGGGCTGGGTATCATTTATTTACTGCCGTTGCTGACCACTGCGGTGCCGTCACCGTTGATTTGTATCGTTGTGATTACCGGTGTGGCCATGTGGCTGGGGATGGACGTGCCCACTGTGGGTGACAAGGGCGACTTGCCCGATAGCTTGCCCATTTTCCTGCTGCCGGATATTCCGCTCAATCTGGACACCTTGAAAATCATCCTGCCGTACTCGCTGGCATTGGCTGTGGTGGGTCTGCTGGAATCGATGATGACCGCCACTATTGTCGATGATCTGACCGACACGGATAGTGACAAGAACCGTGAGTGCAAGGGGCAGGGCGTGGCTAACATTGCTTCCGGTTTTCTTGGCGGCATGGCCGGCTGCGCCATGATTGGCCAGTCTGTGATTAACGTGAAATCCGGTGGCCGCAAGCGCCTGTCTACCTTGTTTGCCGGTTGCTTCCTGCTGGTGTTGGTGGTGTTCCTGGGTAAGTGGGTGTCTCAGATTCCCATGGCCGCGCTGGTGGCGGTGATGATCATGGTATCTATTGGCACATTCAGTTGGGAGTCCATTACTAATATGGCAAAACACCCTGCCAGTAGCTCGGTGGTCATGCTGGCCACAGTGATTACCACCGTGGCGACGCATAATCTGGCCATTGGTGTGGGGGTTGGGGTGGTGCTGAGCGCGCTGTTCTATGCCAATAAAGTGGGTCGTATCTTCTACGTGAAAGCCACGCAAAGCCCTGAAGATGGGCATCGAGTTTACGATGTGGTGGGGCAGGTATTTTTCACCTCAGCAGATCAGTTCATCGCTGCGTTTGACTTCAAGGAAGCCATCGATAAAGTCACTATTGATGTTCACCGTGCGCACTTCTGGGACATTACCGCCATTGGCGCCCTGGATAAGGTGGTGATTAAGTTCCGCCGCGAAGGTACAGAAGTGGATCTTGTCGGACTTAATGAAGCCAGCGCCACTCTGGTGGACAAGTTCGGGGTGCATGACAAGCCCGCTGCTGTTGAAAAAATGATGGGTGGCCACTAAGCGTCGCAAACAATTGCCGCATTAAGCGACATAGGAGAACAACAATGACTAACGTCATCGCCTGTATCGACGGCTCTAACGCTGCCTCGGTGGTTTGTGATTATGCTGCCTGGGCCTCACAGCGCTTGGGTGCGCCGCTGACCTTGCTGCACGTACTGGACCATTCCCGCTACCCGGTGAGTGCTGATTTCAGTGGCAATCTTGCCTTGGGTGGTCGCGAACATTTGATGGAAGAGTTGGCGGACCTGGATGCCAAGCGTAATCGTCTGGCGCTGGAGCAAGGAAAGATGATGCTGGAAGCGGCCTGCCAACGGGCCATCGCTAATGGCATCAGTGAGCCTCAGCAACGTCAGCGTCACGGGGATCTGGTGGATACCCTGGCCGAGCTCGAAGACGATATGCGATTACTGGTCATTGGTAAGCAGGGCGAAGAACACGACGGTATCGGCGCTCAGGTGGGTGACAATGTGGAACGTGTTATTCGCGCTCTGCACCGTCCTATTCTCGTGGCCGTCGGTGAGTTTCGTGCGCCGAAAACCATCATGCTGGCATTCGATGGTAGCGCCACCTCACGCAAGGGGGTAGGCATTTTGGCCGGTAGCCCTCTATTTCAAGGGCTGGATTGCCATCTGGTGACCGTTGGCAACAGCAATCAAGGGTTGGATGCAGCGGTGCGACAGCTTGAGCAGTCCGGGCACAACGTGCACACGGCCATTCTGGAGGGTGAGGTGGAGCCGGCCCTGCACCAGTACCAGCAAAACCACAGCGTGGATCTGGTGGTGATGGGGGCCTACGGCCATTCCCGCATCCGTGAGTTCTTTGTGGGCAGCACCACCAACAAGATGATCCGTGAAGCTAAGGTGCCGCACTTGTTGCTGCGCTAAGAGATAAACCCCGCAACACGCTGTACGCCAAAAATAAGGCGGAGATGCCTAGTGGTATTTCCGCCTTTTGCTAATCACAACGCAATGACCTGATGTTCTCTACGACCTATCAACGCGCCATAAAAAACGCGGGCCTGTCTTTGTCGGTGGCATAACAGAGCCCGCGTTTCTGGGTAGGATATGGCGTGCAATAGTGCGAAGCGTATGTTTTGCTGCGCCTTTTTATTCCACCGTAATGGTGATTTTTTCTGATGTGACCGGTGGCTGGTGAGGAACGTGGCGGTAATCGCCGAGGAGTAGCTGCAGGGTATGGGTGCCCGGTTCCAGTTCCAGCTCAGTTTCAGTCTGGCCTTTGCCAAAATGCACTACCTGATCGTTGGCGGGTAGCGGTATGTCCATGTTCGGCATGGTATCCAAGTCGATGAGCAGGTGGTGGTGACCACTGTTCTCTTGCTCGTTGCCGGCCGGCGCCACGTCCATGCCCTCCAAACCAAAGACAACCTTCACGGGGCTGCTAACAGTGGCGCCACTGGTGGGGCTGACAATCTCAGCGGCGGCGCCTTCCGGGGCCGGACTACGAGTGATGCCGGCGGCCGCGGGCTTGGCGGTGCTGTCATCGGTGTTCATGTGATTGCTGTGATCAGCAGTGGCGGGAGCGTTTGCAGCAGGCGCCGTAGTGTCTTTGCCCTCATTGTTGTCGGAGCAAGCCTGTAACAGGCCAGTGCTGGCAATCACCGCGACGAGCAGAGAACGTTGGAACGGAATACGCATGGTCTTTTCCTTAATCAGTTGAATCCAATGAAGACCTGCTGCCGTATATGTGAATGTGGCAGCAGGGTGAACCGGAGTCATGACGTGGTTACAACCATAGCAGAAACCCCGGGCTTGGTGTCTAGCACACTGTTGAAAGTCCTCAGGGCCTGCATGTTGGCCCACACTCGTTATTGCCCTTTTCGATAGAGGAGCTTACACCTTCAAAAGAGCGCCCTCTTGGCCCCGGAGAGGGTTTGGATTGCGAACCAGGGTTTAAAGCCAGAGCACGCAATAGGCTTTTTGATAGCCGGCTACATGGCCGCGGCTTTGACAGGTATAATCCGCGCCAGTTTGCACTACTGGAGTCAGCATGACTGTTCGTACTCGCGTCGCCCCGTCGCCCACCGGCGATCCCCACGTCGGCACGGCTTATATCGCTTTGTTCAACCGTTGCTTTGCGCAACAACACGGTGGCCAGTTTATTCTGCGCATCGAAGACACGGATCAGACCCGTTCCACTGATCAGTCTGAACAGATGATCCTCGATTCACTGAAGTGGCTGGGGCTGACCTGGGACGAAGGCCCCGGCGTGGGTGGCCCTCACGGGCCTTACCGCCAGAGTGAGCGCAAGGGCATGTACCGCCAGTACGCAGAACAGTTAATTGAAAAAGGCCATGCGTTCAAGTGTTACCGCACCAGCGAAGAGCTGGATGCATTGCGCGCCGGCCTGAAAGAAAGCGGCGAAAATCGTGCGCTTAAACCTTCCGATCTGGAGCTACCTGCGGATGAGCAGGCCAAGCGCGAGGCTGACGGCGCGCCGTACGTGATCCGTATGCGTGTGCCTACGGAGGGTCGCTGTGAAATTCAGGACATGTTGCGCGGACCAGTAGAGCTTGACTGGGCATTAGTGGATGCACAGATTTTGCTAAAATCCGATGGCATGCCCACTTACCACCTGGCGAATATCGTGGATGATCACCTGATGGAGATCACCCATGTGATCCGTGGTGAGGAGTGGCTCAATTCCGCACCCAAGCACAAGCTGCTATATGAATATTTTGGTTGGGACATGCCGGTGCTGTGCCACATGCCGCTGCTGCGTAATCCGGATAAATCCAAGCTCAGCAAACGCAAGAACCCCACCAGCATCCTGTTCTATCAGCGTATGGGTTACTTGCCAGAAGCGTTGGTGAATTACCTGGGGCGCATGGGCTGGTCCATGCCGGACGAGAGCGAAAAGTTCTCTCTGACTCAGATGCAGGATGCTTTCGACATTCAGCGTGTGTCCCTCGGTGGGCCGGTCTTCGATGTGGAGAAGCTCAGCTGGTTGAACGGCCAATGGTTGCGTGAACAGAGTGATGAGCAGTTTCTGGACTCGCTGCTCAGTTGGGCTTTCAACCGCGATTACGCCATGAAGATAATTCCTCACTTGCGCCAGCGAGTGGAGACGTTGTCGGACGTGGCCGATAAAGCGGCGTTTTGTTTTAACGGTATGCCCACCATTACCGAGGCCAGCTTCGAGCACAAGCAGTACAGTGCGGATGACATCAAGGTATGGCTCCAGTATTTGCTGTGGGCTTACGAAGCGCGCAACGACTGGAATCGAGAGGGTTTGTTTGCCGATGCCAAGGCGATTGCCGATGCACTGGAGGTGAAGATAAAGGATTTCTTGTTCCCGGTGTTTGTTGCCATTGCTGGCACCAGTGCCAGTTTTTCAGTGGTGGATTCAATGGAAATCATCGGCTCGGATATCAGCCGTGCACGAATTCGCCATGCCATTGAGGTGCTGGGGGGTGTGTCCAAGAAGCAGGTGAAGAAACTGGAGAAGGCATACCGCGATTTGCCGGTGGGTTGACTTGAAAACACAGGCGGGGCGATCCGTAACTTGGCAAACCTTGCATGTGTTCTGGCGTGAATCGCGGCGACAACGCTATGGTTTTTCATTGTGATCGCCGCGTGTAAACGTAGAACCTGTAACTGGTTTCGCCCAGTTTTTCAGCAACTTGTTCACGATGTAGCCAAATCGACTTCATTCTGAAAAAAACCGCCGGCTGGCGCTTGACAGGGTAGGGGTGGCCGGTAGAATACGCCGCACCAACCGGGATGCACTTTGTCTCGTTTGTGTACTGGGGCTATAGCTCAGCTGGGAGAGCGCAACACTGGCAGTGTTGAGGTCAGCGGTTCGATCCCGCTTAGCTCCACCAAACACGTCCCCTTCGTCTAGTGGCCCAGGACACCGCCCTTTCACGGCGGTAACAGGGGTTCGACTCCCCTAGGGGACGCCAAATAGAAAAGCCTCACTCGAAAGAGTGGGGCTTTTTTATTGTCTGTTTTATGGCCCCAGCCCGGTCAGGTTAGGCCTTCATGTTTCCAATATATTGCCCACGGGGTGCGCGGCGGCGGTGCTTCAGTTAAAGCCCCGAATGGTCAGCGTGTGGGCGATTGTTTCGCCGTCCCAAATATATTCGTAGTGAGCACCGGGGGTAATGCTGGCGATGACTTGAGGGGTTAGCAGGGCATAACAATAACGCCCGACGGCGCGGACAGATTCGTAATGGATGCCGCTGTGCTGTTGTTCGCGTAATTGCCGACCAAGCTGATGCGCGGCGGTGTAGTCATCGGCTGCGTGCCACTGAGGGTAGTGATCGGCCGGGGTGATGTCGACGAGGGTGGCGGTGAAGTGTACCTTCAGGCCGCGCATTACAATGCGGTCATACTTGAGCCCATCGACTTGCTGGAAATAACGTTGCTGGTGATAGCGGGTCTCTGCAATGGCGGTCACCATGCGGTCGGCGCAATAGAATACTCCGAAATGGCCATCAGAGAAGCGCGATCCTGCTGGATTGACATGCACAAAGGGCCCCAGGGCGTAGTTGCAGCCGGGGATGCCCCATGGGCGCTGCTCCGGGGGGACCCGATTCAGATCGCCGATATCATTTTGTAGGCGCGGGTTGGTCAGCGCCTGCACGGCGTACAGTGCATCGAAATCCGCTTGGTCGGCCACGTCATCGAATATCGCAATAGGGGGATATTTGCCGTTGACCAAGCGGTAGGCTGTTTGCCCGGATAAGGATGTGCGCGGCAGTGTATCCGTCCCCTGTGTTTTTAACCCCATTGACCGCCTCGTAGGGTATCGAGCTGGCGGTGCACTTCATAAAGGCTGGCAACCCGGCCGGTGCTCATGATGTCCATGGGGGCGACGCCATTGAAAAAGGGGTTATGGTTTGCCATGCGGACAAAGCCATACACATTCTCTTTATTGCCAAACAAGGTGCGTAGCGCTTGGTGGATGTTCAGCAGATAGCTGAGGCGTTCCAATAGATCCTGCCCGACCCGGGCGCTTTCTGGCTGGTTCTGGTATTTGTGTAGAGTGGAGCGCCCCACGCCCAATAGCGCCATTTTTTCCTTTTCACTGCACTGCCAGTGTTCCAGCAGTTTGAGCACAGCACGTAGAGCGGCGTGGCGTGCGCCGTCGTTCAGAGCTTGTGGGATATAGGCTGTTGCCGGTTCCATGATTGCCTCCTGTCAGGCTTAATAATGAACCATATATTAATAATTGTCTATATGAAGACATGGCGAAGACCTAATGACATTGGCCCGCAACTAAGCGTCAGCTTCCGCGCAAAGGTAAGAAAGTGTCATATTTCTGAACGTATGGCAGCTGTGGGGGTCACTGTCGGGAGTCGTGGCATTTGCGACCCCCAACGCTAAAGTGCGGTTGGTTGAGAAATGGATTGGGAGTGCCGGATGGTAAATCGAGTCAGTGTGTTGAGTGCGGGTATTGTGCTGTTGGCTCTTTTGGCGGGAGGGTGGGTCAATGCTGCCACTGCCGGCCAGCGGCAGTGGACGGATGCGCACCTGCATTATGTGGATTTCATGCAGGAGAGTGAGGGACCGCAGGCGATGATGGCGGCCATGGATGATGCGGGCGTTGAGCGTGCCTGGGTGTTTGGCCTGCCAGTGATGAAAAAGTGGCAGGCAGAGGCGCCGCGTCGCCCGCGATACTATCTGGGCGATGAGGCACCGCTATATTACTACAGTGCTACCGATGACATTGTGGCCCAGGCGGTGCTTTCATTGCCGAAAGATCAGCAGACTCGGTTGCAGCCGTTTATCAGTGGTTTCAACCCCACGGACATGCACGCCGCCGAGCAGATAGAGCGCTTGATCGAACGTTATCCCGGGTTCTGGCAGGGTGTGGGTGAGATCCTGACCCGTCACGATCAGCTCACCGCTTGGACCGAAGGCGAGACGCCTCGAGCGAATCATCCTGCGTTAATGAAGGTGTATGCGATGGCGGGTCGTTACGACCTGCCCGTATTGCTACACAGCAACCTGACGTCATTGCGCGAAGAGACACCGATCTACCTCGGCGAGTTGGAAGAAGCGTTAGACGCGCACCCTGGGACACGTTTCTTGCTGGCCCACGCCGGAACCAGTGGTGGGATTGAAGAGCGGCAGGGGCCGCTGGGTACCTTGCCGCCTATTCTTCGAGCACTGCTAAGCCGTTATGAGAATCTGTTTATTGATTTATCGTGGAGCGTTAAAGACCACTATTTGATCGATGACGGTGAGCCCAATGAGGAATGGCTAACGCTCATTCGTGAATTTCCGGACCGCTTTACCCTGGGAACGGATTTGGTGGGCCACTTTGATAGCATGGGAAAGGTGATGGAAGAATACGATCCATTGCTTGATGCGCTGCCCAAAAAAGTGGCGAAGCAGCTTTCTCACGGCAATGCAGATGGCCTTGTGCCCCCAAAAGGGGCAACAAAATCCGCCCCTTAATGGATGGCTTCTTCGCGATATAAAAATATCGCTTCGTGCGTTCTCAGGCTCTGAATGTGTGGAAAATCAGGCTTCCATGGCGAAGACGTTAGCGGTTCGAAAACTGCAAGAGGGCAATATTTGCTATTAAGTGGGGATTTTTTGCAGTCGACGGAGCAGCGAAGAGGTGTCCCAGCGGCCGCCGCCCATGGACTGAACCTCACGGTAAAAGTCGTTTATTTGTTCAGTAATGGGCAAGGGCGTACCGTTTCGAACCGCTTCGCGCAGGCAGATATCCAAGTCTTTTCGCATCCAATCCACCGCAAAACCGTGCTCATACTGGTCGTCGATCATGGTCTGGTGGCGGTTCACCATTTGCCAGGAGCCGGCGGCCCCCTGGCTGATGGTTTCGAAGACTTTATTGGCATCGAGGCCCGCATTGAGAGCGAAAGCGAGTCCTTCAGCGAGCCCTTCCACCAGCCCGGCCACGCAAATCTGATTGACCATCTTGGTTAGCTGGCCACTCCCTGCCGGGCCCATCAGATTGATGGCTTTGCCGTAATGTTGAAGCGTTGGCAATACCCGCTGGTAGGTGGCCTCGTCTCCGCCACACATGATCGATAATTGGCCGTTCTGTGCGCCCTGTTGGCCCCCAGACACCGGGGCATCGAGAAAATGACTGCCTTGTTTGCGACTGGCGCCATCAAGTTCGCGGGCCACTTCTGCACTGGCGGTGGTGTGATCCACAAGAACAGCGCCCTCGGCGAGAGTTTGCATAACCCCGTCATCACCAAGGATGACTTGGCGTAGATCGTTATCGTTTCCGACGCAAACAAAGACCAGATCCGCATCCCGTGCGGCGTCTGCGGGGGAGGGCGCGTGACTCCCGGGGTAATCGCGCGTCCACTGTTGCGCTCGTTGGGCCGTGCGGTTGTAAACGGTCATGGCAATGCCAGCTTCGGCCAGGTGGCCAGCCATGGGGTAGCCCATGGTGCCAAGGCCGATAAAAGCCGCGTTCAGTGTGCTCATTGTTTGTTGGCTCCATCATGGCCTGTTGCTGTTGCTGTTGCTGTGTCGGGCAGGGTGAAAGCGGCGAAGCGAGGTTCGGTGAGGCTGCCCAGGTATAGGGTGTTACCGTGTTGCTCCGCGCTGGTGATGGGGGCGAAAGCGCCGTCGCTATTATCTTGCAGGTTGTGAGTGACTTGCCCTTGCTCATCGAGGCCCAGTACAAAGCCGTGAGCTACTGTCTGGGGTTGCAGGAAGCTGGGCATGCGCAAAGCGACTTTGCGAAGCAGAGGTTTGTCGGAGAGGCTGTCGAGAATGGCATTGCGGGGGCTGAAAAGGGCAAGCCAGAACGTGCCGTCACCGTTCGCCGAAATGCCATCAGGGATGCCCGGCAGGTTGTCCATAAAGATATCGTGGCTGCCGGCTTTCTCCCCTTTGAGCCAGTAGCGAACGATGCGGTAGTTGCCGGTTTCGGTAACCAGGACGAAGTCTTCATTCTGGGAAAGGGCGATGCCGTTGGCGAACTGTAGGCCGTCAAGTAACACTTCGGCCTGTTCTGCATTCGGATCATAACGCAACAGCCGCCCGTGGCCGCCGTGCTCCATGATGTCGTCGCGGGCGTGCATGGCGGGGCCAAATTTGCTGGAGGCATCGGAGAAATAGGCGATACCGTTGCTATCCACGTCCACATCATCGGTGAAGCGGTACTCCAGATCATTGGCGCTGGTACTCAATATGGTGATGGCGCCACTAGCACTGACACTCAAGAGGCCTTTGTAACCATCGGCAACGATTAGGTCTCCGGAGGGGGAAAAATCCAGTCCAAGAGGGCGCCCTTCAGTATTGGCAATCAAGTCAGGGTTCTGGCCGTTTGAATCGAAACGAACGATGCGGCCATCGTCGTACCCCACGTATAGATAACCATCATCATCGATGGCCACGTCTTCCGGGCCAGTGCCCTGATCCTCGCCGAGGATTTGGCTGTTGCGGAGGGCTGTATTGGTAGCGAAGGGGCCATCCAGAGCTGGGGCTTTCGGCGCCTGCCAAGCAACAGGTTCTATGCTGACGGGCCAGAATAAAAGGTAGGCGGCCAGGGTAACAATAACGGCAAGGGCAATGATTTTTTTCATTATCAGGTCTGCATTGGTTAGCGAGCGAGGCCCCGATGCTTGCATGCACGGCGCGGCCACGCAAATGCAGGATGTTAATCATTGGGAATTAACGTGATAGGGAGAAGAACCATTTTCCCTAAAGGGCGTTCCGGTCGCAGTGACTAACGGGTTTTGGTTCAGGGGCGAATGGAGGTTAATGATGGGGGTGCACAGTCGATTAACTGCAGCGCAGTTTATGCAACCTTTGCGTTTGTAGGCACGTTTTTAGTGAGTTCTGGAAGAGTAGTTTTCAGGTTGATGTGTCTGCAGGCACCAAAAAACCGCCCGAAGGCGGTTTTTGGTCAAGCGATGACGAGGCGCTTATTTGCGCTCGTTAACCGGAACGAATGGACGCTCGGCTTCGCCGGTGTACAGCTGACGAGGACGGCCAATCTTGTACGGGTTGGAAATCATTTCGTTCCAGTGTGCAATCCAGCCAACAGTGCGAGACAGGGCAAAGATTACAGTGAACATGGAAGTCGGGATTCCAATCGCTTTCAGGATGATACCGGAGTAGAAATCCACGTTGGGGAACAGCTTTTTATCTTTGAAGTAGGGGTCGTTCAAGGCGATCTCTTCCAGCTTCATGGCCAGCGCCAATTGCGGATCGTTTACACCCAGTTCAGCCAGTACGTCGTGGCAGGATTCGCGCATTACGGTGGCACGCGGATCGTAGTTTTTGTAAACGCGGTGACCGAAGCCCATCAGCTTGAACGGGTCGTTCTTGTCCTTCGCCTTGGCAATGTAGGTATCGATATTATCCAGCGAGCCGATTTCATCGAGCATGTTCAGTACGGCTTCGTTGGCGCCACCGTGTGCCGGGCCCCACAGGGCAGAGATGCCGGCAGCTATACAGGCGAATGGGTTGGCACCGGAGGAGCCCGCTAAGCGCACAGTAGAGGTGGAGGCGTTCTGCTCGTGATCAGCGTGCAGGATGAAGATGCGATCCATGGCCTTGGCCAAGGTCGGGCTGATTTTGGACTCTTCACAAGGGTTGCCGAACATCATGTGCAGAAAGTTTTCTGCATAGCCCAAATCGTTGCGCGGGTACATGAAAGGCTGGCCCAAAGCGTACTTGTAACACATGGCCGCGATGGTAGGCATCTTGGCAATCAGGCGGTACGCGGTGATTTCACGGTGCTCGGGATTATTGATGTCCAGAGAGTCGTGGTAGAAGGCGGACAGGGCGCCAACGACGCCACACATGATGGCCATGGGGTGCGCATCACGGCGGAAACCGTTGAAAAAATTGCGAATCTGCTCGTGCACCATGGTGTGATTCTTCACAGTGCTGATGAACTTGTCGCGCTGTTCTGCGGTGGGCAGTTCGCCGTACAGCAGGGTGTAACAGACTTCCAGATAGTCAGACTGACCTGCCAGCTCCTCAATGGAGTAGCCGCGGTGCAGAAGTTTACCCACTTCACCATCGATAAAGGTGATCTTGGATTCACAGGAAGCGGTAGAGGTGAAACCTGGGTCGAAAGTAAAGACGCCGTTGGCGACCAGTTTGGACACGTCGATAACGTCGCGGCCCAGAGTAGGGGTGTAGATCGGCAGGTCCAGGTCCTGACCCTCTACCTTGAGAGTGGCTTTCTTCTCGGTCATGGGAATCTCTCCATTGGCGGACGAGGGAACGTTCCTCAAGGTAAGGAAGGTCCTCTAAAGCGCGGGGGAAGGTAAGGTTTTGACACACCTTTGTCAACGCGCAAGGGCGAACCGGTGGCTCAGACTTTTGTAAGGTAAACAGCTTGTTACGCCGCAGTGGCGTTTTTGCTTTAGCATGGTGCAATAGAATTTAATGACGTTCACATCGGGTGCATCATTGTAAATCAAGGCGTTAGCCGGTGCTTGCACAATAATTGTCACCCGCAGCGTTTGTTTTGCGCAAGGCGCGGCGATATACTGCCGCCCGGCAGAAACCTCCCGCTGGAGGTTTCACGCGGGCCCACCCCGGCCCGGGCAGATTATTAAGATCAGGCTTCACGTTCTGATCTCAATGACTCTGCCAAGTTCCCGACAACCGCCTCTGAACTGAGGCCCGGCTATAAGTAGGCTACCGTGAACGATAAGCGACCCGTTAACCTCGATCTGAGCACGATCAAGTTCCCGGTCACGGCTATAGCATCTATCACCCACCGTGTAACCGGCGTTGCCATCTTT
>UEXM01001258.1_pt1 | contig 22263 bp, 14 predicted proteins | sample 1796661 | NCBI WGS metagenome assembly UEXM01 (sample SAMEA4772469, study PRJEB27181) | metagenome | reverse complement strand
TTTATAGACCCTCCGTCTTTGTTGCCAATCAATAATTTGGGCACAGGTGGTTACTCTACAGAACTTGAACCCACCCCTTCCTATCCTACTAAGAGGATCTTAAACCTACACAAGCTAAAAGATTTGACAATGCCTCAGGCACCACTAGAGCCATCAAATAACAGATACTCATTCTATGAAGGGAAAGATATCTTAAATACACCTATAGATCCTAATTCTTATAATGACGGAGCTTTTAGATATGGTGCCAAATATACCATATATGATGGTTCTGTTATCTTTGTCCGTCAAGCTTTGAAACAAATCATGCTTTATCGAAATATAATGCGTGACTTGTATGACAAAATAATAGCCGCTCCTTCCGATCCTTTCCGGATGAGAGAAGACAACTCAGATTTAATGAACATTTATGATGATAATTCTGGGTTTTTGAATGTTAGATCTAATAATGTTATCCTGTATAGCAAATACTCGGGCGAAAACCAAACACTTATAAATCATTTAACTGGGGTAGTCGAGAATTACCGAGAGATAATGTCTTCGTTTTTAGATTCCTCAGAAGCTTCAATGTACCAATACTTCAGAGAAAGACTACTTTCGACTGAAAGCTATTTAGAGGTGGCAATCATCGAGGAGATGGTTCGTTATATGGATATGTTTATCCACTTATTATATCGTCGCTTGTCTGAATTTTTTCCCACAAATCCTTTAGGGAGAGATATCCCATCTTTAGAGAGTAATGATTTTGAGTCCCGAGGACTTTTAGAATATAGGGCTCCCTTTCTAAGAGATGAACATTATTTTGATAATAAAGTTACTGTAGGGAAAGATTATGGTTTTGGTGTTGACTATGTGATGGAAACAGAAGCAGATCAAGGAATCCATAACGGACTAGCTCGTGTAGAGGTAGCTGATTATAAATTGCGTACAGGACAAGAAGTAGGGAAATATTTTACACCATCAGGAGAAGCTCCAGGGCAATCCCCCAATCTGTATGACTCTATTGGATATGAGTTAGGAGATGCGACTGATCGCTATCTTACACCATATATTGTGAGAGTTCCTAACAGAGAAGTTCTTTATCAGGTTTCTGAAGTTGGCCAATCAATTTATCCTTTGAACAAATATGCACAACTTTTTGTGGATACTTATAAACATAAAAGTCTTGTACATCCTGGTGGACTACATGATCCGATTATTCTAGATTCTAATTCTTCATTAGAGCGAAATGATCGACTTTACAATTCAGTAGTTGGACTGTTGCAAGAGCAGCATGAAGTATCCTTCCAGGAGGATACAGATTTTATTTACCCATCTTTAGAGGTGATTACAGGACAAGACTTGAAAACTACTGAGGTTGATGATTTGGATAGTAGGGTCAAGTTAATCAAGGATGGTCCTAAGTTAATACCTACTCTAATTGGCGGCAATGTTGACTTGAATAGTGCGAGTCGAGTCTACATTAAGGCAGTCGATACTTCTTTGACATCGGAGTATTATATTAACCAGGAAGGATATACAGATAGTAAACTTAACAAGGATAAAGATCGCCAACGACCAATTAAGCTTCCTTTCGCTATTTTTGGGGAACTATCGGTTGATCCTCAAATTGACCTATCTGTAAACTATCAAGAAAAGATGTTTAATTCATTGAAGAATTTAAGCAATAGGATGGGTCTTGATCAAAATAATATTACTCAAATTTTTTCGGAAGATTTAGCAGGGACTGTGCCAGCACCAGTAAAAAGTATGCTAGTCTTGGCATCATCTAAGGAAAGTAATGCTCTCTTTGGTGGGTTGTATGACGCCACCCGCCCAACTGTAATGGATCAAGACTCGAATACACCAGATCAGAATGTGACTGTGAAGATATTTGGAGACGGAGAGACTTTTCAAGCTACCGGAGACCCCATGAAGGTCTACGCAAAGTTTATGGCTTTTTGGATGAATTACAAGCAAACAGTAGTTGTTGAATATCTTTCTGGTTTTGGTAATCTTAAACCATTCACTGAAATTGAGCCATCGATAACCATTGATCCATCCCGTAAAGGAAAATTAAAACTACCATCCTGGAGACCTTTAACAAAAGATCTTATTAATCAAATTGAGAAAGACCGTGCTAAGATATTGTGCCGGTCTAGAACCTATACGCTACAGGAGTATATTGAAACTCTTTTGCCTGAAACCCAAGGAACAATCCATGCTCTTATGAGCGAGGTCCGTAAAAGCATGGTCCAATATGATGAGGATATCTTTGATTTCCCAGTTTATAATGAATATTTTATTATTGGACCTGACGACCCTATAGAGGAAGAGGGAATATCAAATAAGAAAACTTCTGAAAATGAGTGTCATGAACACTCTTATGAAGTCGATGCGAAGGGCAATGGCTGGACCTCAGAAGCGCAACATCCCGATAATTCAAAGGTCAAGCATAGACACCAGATTCTTAATTTCGTTGTTCAGACGGCACAATCCGACTGTTATCCTCAATGCGAGACTAAATATGGTGTAAAGGGTGCTGCACCCCACATACATGAACTTTTGGGAGAAGAGATGACATCTCAAACTAATGCGAGAGCCAGTTCGACACCTACTCCCAACACCCAGAATCTCAATCAAGTTGGTGTAAATTCTGTAACAACATCTGGAAGAGGCGGTTATTAATGTTTCGATCATTAAGTATACAAAGTCCACTACAAGTAGGATCATGGGATGATCTTTTAATGTATTATCATTATCAGAAGAGTGTAAGAAATTCTGACTTGAGCCCTTCAGTTGATCCCATGTTAAAATTCAAAACCCCAACTGAAGTAGGGATGCCATCGCTATCCCCAGAAAATTATGAAATTTTTGAGTGGTCGCTTGGGGGATTCTCAGGACTAAATCCATTACAACCTCAGATGCCAGACTTTAGAGAATGGATAAGTTCTTATATTCAGTACGATTACGGAAATGCGCCTGCCCGTTTTTATGGAGTTGTTAGACAGGAACCTAGACTATCAATCAACTTACCTCGTTTTTTCGAGCGGGAAAAAGAACTAACATATCGTAAAATTTTAAACAACTCGGCTATTCAAGAATATCTTAACAGTATTCCCGTCACTGCTGAAATCCTCGAGGATCTACTCCTTGGCCGCCTTGGGGATGGTTCTTCTCCGGCTACACGATTTTTAATAGAAATGCGCTTTAGGTCTACGGAAATTACTCAGTTCCTGGAGGCTAACTCAAATGATATACTTGGCATCTATAGTCTTGATGATATAGAGGCTGTTCGAGATTCTAATACATTACTGGAATTGATAGCACCTAGTCTCTCACGATATAACGAGACAGATAGCCGAGATGATGCTGTGCCAGTGTCTCTAGTCGGCGGCCCACTGGTCAGTGGATTGTTACAATTGTTAACAATGGAGCAGGTGCTACAATTAATCTTCGCCTCTCCCGAGTACCAGAATCCCACTAATAACCTCCAGTGGTCTTATTATAAAACACAGCAAGTTACTCCGTTTGTGAATTCTGCTGCGTCCAGAGAATATTTATCAGAAACTCAAGTAACTGATAAAAGGGCATCTTTAAGCGCAGATTATAATTTATATTTGCGTGATTATGAAAGATCAATTGCAACTCCGGGGGTCCAAGAAACATATATTCCAAATGGATATGCATATTACATCTTAAATAACTCAATCCCTGATCCCGATACTAATGATGAGAGAATACCACCCAATTTAGAAATCTCAGATGCTTTCCCTGGAATTGATCCAAACCTAAGAGTACATGAGCGCATAAGAGAAACTGCACATAATGCAACAACGATTACAGAAAATACCTTAACATTGGATGGCGAGACAACTAGTGAATCTATACAGGCTCAGACCCCAAATCGTTATTACCTAGAGTATGCACAGAATTTAGCAACGACTACCTCTATAACTCCTCAAGTGACAGAGAATATTATTTTTCCTGCTACTGATTCTGCTTTGTTGAATACTTTAAAATCCCGGCAGAATTTATTTCCCTTTAGTGTCGGTATCGAGTTTTGGAGAGATAGTGCCGAGAATAGATCTGCTGAGATTGTGTATCAAAACTTAAGAAGCGTATCAGTCCTATCCGGGATATCCGGCAGTGTTCCTGTTCCTTCACCTGTTTTGGTTAATACTGAAAATTTAACTAGACAAAACGGCTCTGTCACCAAAGGCGTGGTGCCTTCAAGAACTCAAGGATTAAATTTTTATAACTTTGCAGAAGTTATGAATTTTAGCGCACCACCAGAGTCCGAGGTTGTGAAGCCACTAGTTCTAACTGAAAATTGTTTAGAAGGAGCCACAGGGTTTCCCTCTCATCCGTGGTTCATTCCTAGTCAAGATAGTATGTTGGGACAATTAACTAGCTATGCAAACTCAGCCGCTAAAACATATTCAGAAATAGTAGAGTTGTCGGTAACTGACAATAATTTAGATCCCGAATCAAGAACCGTTTCTGAGGCAATTGGATATAGGTTAGCCAAGCGTCAATTAACTCTATCAGAAGAGAACACCTATCAGCCTGGTCCAGTTATTCAAAATATTATGTTTGGAAATACTCCCCGTATGGATAATGAACAGGCAAGTTCTGAGGCTCAAATAACAAAATATATTGACACACAAATAAAGTATGGACAAAATTATGGTTATTCACTTTATGAATATCGTTTGGTTTACAGTACTGAATATGAATTTTTTATGGTTGCCCAAGATGTTCCTGTTGGTTTAGCTGGCAATACCGCTGAAGCAGTTCGACAATCTTTTAATAATATAAACCGCCAAAACCAAGTACCTTTGATTAATTATCGATGCTATGTTTTAAGACGACCAAAGATAGAGTTGATAGAGATTCCTATTTACGATAGATCTACCTATATTAATCTAGATGCCGGCGAGTCAGAGGCTTATCCTTTGTCTGGACCCGGCCGCCTTGGTTCAAGTTTTGGATTATCTTATCCTCCTGTGCGGGTATTGGATACTCCGCCTCCTCCTCCTGACTTGACTGTATTGCCTCTTAAGGGAAACAGTAGCCAGGTGAAGCTAATCATGAGTCCAAGTGCTGGTAGTTACAAGGGAGAAAATGCCTTACCAATAGTTTATATTCCTCACGATGGTACATTTTATATTGATGCTACTCGACCTATGGATCTATTACAATATCAGACTGAGTATGCGTCCCCACCACCACAGCCCCGGCAGCTAGAGGGAGAACCAGTACGGGTTCTTACGCTCAACTATGAAAGTGAAGGTGTAAAAGAAATTAAAGCTATAAAAGTTTACAGAAGTACTGAAATTAATTCACAGGCTGCGTCTTTGGCTCGATCTTACACTTCTTTCGATCCGGTCAAGAATCCAGAGACATCTAGGTCCTTAACGCTTGTAAACACTTTATATGCCCCAGATGTTGAACCTGATGAGGAAAATGGAGAATTTGGTGTAGTGTCGTTTGATATGCTGGACACCATTGAGCCTAATGTATTTTATTATTATACCTGTGTGGCAGTTGATGCTCATAACAATACATCCCCTCCTTCACCAATTTATAGGGTTAGGTTAGTTCTTGACAAAGGATTGTTAGTTCCAGAGGTAGATATTTATGAGCACACTCCGGCTTCCCTTACTACAGCAACTAAAAAATTCTCTCGGTTTATACAGGTCCAAGCATCTCCTGTTCAGGTCAACCCTTTCAGCGAGCGCAATGACGAGGGACAAATAACATCAATCAGGAGCCTTGCTTCTGAGCGTGGACAATCTTCGGTAACAAATAACAAATTCATTCTCCGACTAACTTCAAAAGACACTGGGAGAAAGTTTGATATGGAGCTTGATTTCTATAATAAAGATACTGCAATAGTCCCCGAAGAGGAATAAATGAATATTTTGCAGAAGAGATACTATTTATTAAGAACTAGCAACTAGTTTATTAAGAGGAAGAGTTATGGCATTCTTAAACAACAGTGGTGATATTATACTTGATGCGGTGTTGACCGAAAAAGGTCGGCAACGATTAGCCGCCGGCGACGGAAGCTTCAGAATAGCTAAATTTGCACTGGGCGATGATGAAATAGATTATAATCTTTACACCCCCGTTACTGCTTCGGGATATCAGGATCTTCGTATATTGAAGCTTCCTGTTTTTGAGGCATTCACAGAAAATTCGGCAGGTCTTAAAAGTAAGCTTTTAACCTACACCGATAGTAACTTACTCTATCTTCCGGTTGTTAAGTTAAATAATCTTACACGCTTTGGCGCTGCTACAGCCGCCTCTCCTGGTCCAATCGGTGGATATTATGTCTCTGTAGACCAGACAACTACCACACAAATTGGCGACAATCAATCAGGATATCGCTATGCAGATGCAAACTCTGTTGCATCCAATGCCTCTCAGATTGTTTTTGATCAAGGCTTGGACAGTGAAGATTTAACCCTTGGTTATTTGGCTGCTCGACAAGCAGAGATGCTAGAAACAGAATATCTAATAGAGGTAGATAATCGTTTGTTGATGATTGCCAACCCTAATGGGGGTAATGCTCTTGCTTCTCCGAGTTTCATCGATGATGACAGTATAGCTAGTTATTACTTTAATATGCAATCTGATGGCAACTATTTTGGATCTCAGCCCGCTGGTGCTCAAGCCAGAGGAGCCAATGGTCAAGTTACAGCCAATCAAAGTATTCCCTTTATCATTAATGATCCTGGACCCAACGCAACCCAAGAGGGTTCAATGATTGGATCATCCACTCGTGGACGCCTTGGGAGCAGATTGGGACTTCGCCTTAAGTCTTCTTCTGATTTGGAAACAGGAATCACACTATTTACCGAGCTAGGCGGCACCGTTGTTATTTCGGCTGTCAATTATCGCTTTATCGATACCGTAATCCGAGTTACTGGCGTAACAACAGGATATCGTGTAGATGTACCTCTCAAGCTCTTGAAGAAAGTATAGGAATTAAATTATGGCAACCAGCTTTAAAACATTATTACCAAACGATATTCAGAGCGCACGAACAAAGCTACATGAATCTATCCCATTGACTGGGACGATTATCTCCGGAACATATTCAGATTTAAATATTAAGAACTATTCTCACGGAATGTTCCAAAGTGTTTATGATTATCCTTATCTGAGTTCCTCCGCTAATCATATTTTTGATATAACGGTGGGATATTCTAGTACATCAGGACTTTCTGGCTCTAGTGGAACCCATGTGCAGCGTGGAGACAAAATAGATATCTATAATGAAATGGCACAGGTCATGGCAGGTTATAGTTCTGTAGGCAATATTAACACATTTGATCATAGTGGATCCTTCGGATCTAACACTACTACTACTATGAGAGATGTTATTGTGTTTAACTTTGCTCGCCTTCTTACCAAGGACCAAATCCAGATCGCCGCTAATGGCTTCCAGATGTCTTTGGGTGTTGGCGCTGCTTATGCCACTCCCTATTCAGACAACTTGTTGATTCAAGACAATAACGGAACCAATTCTTTTAGCAATTCACCTGCTGGTAGGTATAATACATTATTTGCTACTAATGCTGGTGTAGTTGCAAATGAAGCTTGTGGTCTAATATTTTACGATGCTGGTGTTGCTGTTGTAACATCTTCAGTATTCAACAAGCCGTTTAATGGTGCTTCAGATTGTGTGATGAGCGCACAGTTTACACCCAACAAGGACATGGACGAGATGTTGGTGACTGGTTCTATTAGTGGCTCGTGCGACGCAATCCGCCGTAGAGTTCAGAATATATCGTTCAACAACACTACAGAACTTAACTCTACTATCTATTTCTGCCGCTCAAGCTTTAATGAGTTTAATTACAGCAGTAACCCAACTTATATCACAGGAAGCAAGTTGCGAGTCAAAAATGTAGCAACAGACGACCCAGTTTCGTATATTACCACAGTTGGGCTTTACAGTCCGGATAATGAATTACTGGCTGTAGGAAAAGTTAGCGAGCCTCTTAAGAAGACGCCTAGCAACGAATATACTCTACGGGTAAGACTAGACTACTAGTAGGAGGTTGGAATGCCATACCTCCACAAGTTCGGACCAGATGATATCTTAAAAAACAGGATGGAGACCCATCCTTCATATGAGTTCACTTTATACAGTGGATCAGCTTATATTAATAACGACAGGTATCAGGGACAGAACATTCCTAACGGGTTTTTAAGTCTTTATGAATACAATGTAGACCGTGCGGATGTTGCAGCACCTGGAGCTAATAAAGTTAACAGTTCTTTGATTAGCCCTTATGTTGTTCGAGACGGAAATTATTTAGCTTTTGAGTCGGTCACAACTTCCAGCTATGCGGCAGCCGTTCCCGGAACTATTCTGTCTGCTTCTTACCCACTAACTTCTTCTATCCGCCGTCAGTATTTACCTTCTCGTGCATGGCCATTTCCAAATGGAACCAACAATGCCAAAACTGAGTTTGTAACTCATCGTAAAAATTTGATGGCACTTAAAAATACTATGAATTATTATCGCTACATTAGTGATAAGTATGAATTCGTAAATTCGTATGTTTCAGGCACAGTGAACATGATAGAAGTCCCATCTATCTTTTACGGAAGCGCAATTACAAAAGGGTCAGTTAGTTTAAAGTTTTACTTTACCGGAACCCTAGTCGATGAACTAATCGATTCTCGACAGAACGGCGAACTGATTTCTACAAGAGGCTCTCTAAGTGGCACAACAGTCGGAATGGTCTTGTACAACGAAGGTTATATGTTGCTTACTGGTTCCGGTAATATTGGAAACGCCGCTACGGCAGATGATTACTTGGCCAACGGAGCACAGACTCAAGCTAAGTGGCTTTATTTTGGAGCATACAACCAGGCAAGTATATCAGGAAGCTCTGGCGGCTATGCAAGTGCAAGTCTTTTTTCTGTAAACTTTCAGGGCACTCAGAAGGTTCCTGTAATGACAATGTTTGCTACTGCTCAAAAAGGGCACGCAAACAACTCTTTAAATCCCACATGGCTTAGTTCTTCTAACGGAGACTGGCGAGCTAATATCTTAACAGGATCTGGCGGATATATTGAACCTCGTCAACTATCTATCACAAACACTATACAAAATCAATATTGCGAATATGATTCTCCTTTTGAAAAGCAGACTTTCATTAGTGAGATTGGTATCTTTGACGACGAGAAAAATCTTATTGGTGTCGCAAAACTTGCAAACCCTGTGATGAAACAAGAAAGCCAGGACTTTACATTTAAATTAAAACTGGACATGTAGTATACTAAAGCATGATCTTAGGTTTAGACATTTCTACTGCCATTGTCGGCGTCGCTGTAATTAGTGACCAAGAATTAGTTCTTAGTGCTCACTGGGATATTTCAAAAGCTACTACGCTTTTTGAGAAGGCAGAAATCATTGGTTCTGAATTGTGGCAAATCCGCAACGAGTATGATATTGACAGTATCTTTATTGAGACAGCCCTGAAGAAATTTATCCCAGGTCGCTCACGAGCAGACACTATTATGAAGCTCGCTAAATTTAATGGCATTGTTTCTTGGATGTGTTATGAGAGTTTTGAACTTGAGCCAACTTATATTAATGTGAACAGTGCTCGTTCATTATATGGGCTGTCTTTTCCTCGCGGAACTAAGGGGCCAAAAAGAAAAAAGATGGTCATTGAATCTGTAATAGAAAAAGAGAAGACAGCTTTTAGTTATGAGATGGCTCGTGGTGGAAAGAATTTTAAGAAGGGAACAGATGACCGAGCAGATGCAATTGTGATCGCTCGTGCTGGAGAATTCCTTCTGAAAAATAAAGACAACGAAGGCTTCCTGACCGAGAAGATAGTTTTAGTTGATTAGTATACTATTTAAAGTATGAATAAAGAGATGAATGCCTGGAGAAACTTTCTCCTTACGGAAATAAAAGCCCGGACTGCTGCACGGCAACTTACTAGAATTTTTATGTTAATGATTCGAACTGTTTTGCTAGAAGAAGCTCAAAGCGGACTTGTATATGATACAGCAAGGTTCAAAGAAAAATTTGAATCCTGGAAATCCGACGGTAAATTAGTTTATTTGGTAGCTGGAATAAGAGGTCAAATTTTAAAAGACGGTTTGGATAAAAGTCCTACGCTATTAAAACAATGGCTTAAGGATGGGTTCCCGGAAGCTCTGTTGGCTCAGTTAAGATTAAGACTGAGCCTCATGCCAGCAAACGAGCAGGAGATTCGGCTGAAGCTGAAGGGTGAAGATGTTTTTTATCTCGTCAGCGGCGGAGCCGGAGAAGATGTCATAAGTATCAGTTATAGATATGACCCTTCTATATTGAAGGAAAAAGGATTACAACAATTACCAAAGTTATTAGCTGAGCTAGACGGGGTAGTTTACCATGAACTTGTACATTATCTTCAGTTTCATAATTTATTAAAATCGTCCGGACGAGATGAAGGTGCCAAAGGAAACGCAATTGAGTTAGTAAAACAATTTCAAAAACAACTAGATGACGGTGGCAATCTAGATACAACAGCCTATGTTGCATATATGCTCCAGCCTGCGGAGATTGAGGGCTTTGCCCGAGGTTTTTATCTAGACTCTATTAATTTAGGGGTGCCATGGGAGCAGATAATTGATAATTTTTTACAAGATACACTGGTAGCCCGCTCCGAATCTGGAGATGATTTTGGTGGAATTAAAATGACTCAACGGCAAATAAGCAATTTTGAAAACGAATTATTTAATAAAGTAAAGCCTGAACTTATTAATTACGCTAAGAAAAACTTACCTTGTGCATCTATGAATAATGGTCGCCCCGTATCAACTAACTGCAAAAAACCATCCAAACTCAAGAAGACTTCTGATAAAGCTATTAAAAAGATGAAAACTATGTGGGGTGGTGCCCAAGGGCTACTTGGTAAGCTAAAGAAAAAATCGCCTTTTTAAGACTAAATATACTATGAAACTTACTCCTAAACATATTAGATCACTTATCCAAGAAGAATTGTCTCACCTTTTGGAAGCTCCTGGAGAGTTCGACGGTCTTGATTTTGATCAGTCCGGCGGTAAAGACGCTGCCATTCCAAGTCTTAAGTCAGTTGAAATTAAAAAAGCTTTGTATCCTGTGTTTAGTCCTGAAGGTGCTGCTGACCGTGCCCTTACATCCGACCAACTTCGAGCAGCCCGTGCAGCTATGGGTGCAGGACCTCAGAAAGACACTGAAGATCCTAAAGAACTATTTGCTTTTCATAAATCTATCAAAGAGCGCACAGGTATGTCTGTTGGCGTCGATCTAACAACAATAGTAAAAGATGTACCTTCTGCCTGTAAGCCGGGGGGTATTGCAAGTGGAGTTATATTTTATTTTGATGTTAGTGGTCCTTTGCCTGGACACGACCAGGGCTCGTATATAGGATTTCAAGCAACCAAGGATATGAACAAGTATCTTAAACTAATAAAAGACGCCGCACGATCTAATATAACTAATGGAATTATTGGGGAAGTAGATTGTTATTATCCTAATCCTTTAGAAAGTGGTCAAGGTTATTTGACTATTATCAAACCGGATATGCGGGGTGCTAAAGTAACTATCGGCGTTAGTCCGGTGTATAATCAATTTACTCAACAATTTGAAACTTCAGTGGTAATTATTTTTGGAACTTTAAAAGAACATCAAAGCGGCGGCGCCGGCGGACCTTATTTTATTCACCCTGATGAGGCTCTTTTGATGGCACGAGAATATCAGCGCCTTAGTGCTCCTTATATTAAACGAAATAATGGATTTGTATATCAACACCCAAGTGCTCTAGTGACCCCCCCGGACCTCGCCAAAACCTGCGCTGTGCTCCAACATCAAAAAAACAAGAGCGCCCAAGCTCAAAAAAGTAATTACGCAACCCTACCTGGACTTCCAGGTGTACCTGGACTTCCAGGTGTTCGCATTTAAACACCGTGAAAATTACTATCTCTCAGATTCGCGAAATAGTTTATGAGTGCATTGCTGAGGCAGCCAGCGAAAAACAACGCAAGTGGGCTTGTGCCCAATCTGGCTCTGCCCGCAAAAACTATAAAGGCAAACCTAGTCTAACGAAGAAGCAGGCAAAAGAGTTTTGTGCCGATACCAAACTTTCGGGCAAAAAGAAAAAGAAAAAATAATTTCTTGACTTCCATAAAAGGTGTGCGATAATATTCATACGGAGGAATATTATCATGAACCATCAGGTATTTATGGATATGGACGGAGTGCTTGTAGACTTTGAGTCTGGAGTGCTTAAGTACATGAACCAGGTTATGCAAGAAGCAAACCGCAATCCATCTCATTCTTTTTACAAGATGGCTAAATCTACTGCCAAAGAGATCGGCGGCTGGGATGTGGAGATTACTCGCTGGCACATCGCCAGACCAGACAGTTCCGAGGATAGCTTTCCACGCAATTATCGCACCCGTGATTTTATGTATCGTCTTGTAGAAGATGATGTTGAGTTGTGGGAAAACCTTGAGTGGGAACGCAATGGAAAGAAACTGTGGGATTATGCAAAGAACATCCCAGGGATTCAGATCCTGTCGGCTCCAATGGCAGAAGGATCACGAAAGGGTAAGATTCTTTGGGTTGAGCGAGAGCTTGGCTTGGATGAAGAATTGGTCAATCTTTCAGATACCAAGGAACCTTTTGGAATCCATAACGGAAAACAAGGACTTCTGATTGATGACAGAGACAAGTACATCAATCAGTTTGTGAACGGCGGAGGAGTTGCTATTAAACATAATCCAGATGATGTGGATAATACTATTAAGCAACTTCAAGAACTCGGTTACTAATTGTTAAACGATCCCAACTCGGCGAAGAAAAAAAGAATCCTTGATGAAATCCTTGGCAGACCTCAGCGCCAGGGCAAGGAATATCTTTACACTTCCAGATGTTGCGGGCACCACAAGAAGAAACTATCAGTTAACTTTGATAAGAATGTTGCCAAGTGTTGGACTTGTGACTGGCGCACCAAAAATTTACGACGCCTAGTCAGGCGTTGGGGCGATATAAGTCACATCCATAGATGGAAAGATTTTGACGCCGATATTGAGTTGGGCGACCTAGACAACCTGTTCGCCAAGGAAGAAGAAACTAGCCAACGAATTGACCTTCCAAGTGAGTTCCAAACGCTTACTGGTCGTTCTCATCCTGCCTCTGCAAGAGTTCCATTAAACTATTTACGCAAGCGTGCCGTTGTAGGGAAAGATATTCTCTTTTGGAAGATTGGTTACTGCGCCTCCGGGGATTACAAGAATAGACTTATTCTGCCATCCTTTGATGAAGAGGGTTATTGTAACTTTTTTACATCTCGCACATACGACCCAAACATCTGGCCTCCTTATTTAAACGGACCAGGAAACAAAGATATTATCTTTAATGAACTCCTAATTGATTGGGAGCGTGAGGTTACTCTTGTTGAGGGTGTCTTTGATGCAATCGTTGCGGGCGAGAACAGCATTCCGCTGCTTGGTTCAACCCTACGAGAGAATAGCCGACTCTTTCGGAAGATCGTAAAAAACGATACCCCTGTCCTGCTTGGGTTGGATAATGATGCCCACAAGAAAGCGATGAAACTCGTGAAAGCTTTACTGGCTTATGATGTAGAAGTTCGGCTTATGGACACTTCTGGTTTTAAGGACATTGGGGAGATGCCACCGCTCGTATTTGAGGATCGCAAAGAGAAAGCGCCTTTTATTGATTCTGATGCCTATTTATTCAAGATTGCTTTAATGGCATGAGGGCTCAAAATGAAGGTAACTATTTCTCAACTCAAAGGTATGGTTGAACAGGCTATACTTGACGAGAAAAAGAAAAAGAAGAAAAAAAAGAAGAAGAAGGGCGGCAAAAAAGACGCCTGCTATCATAAAGTGAAGTCACGCTATGATGTATGGCCTTCTGCTTATGCTTCTGGTGCCCTTGTAAAGTGTCGTAAAGTTGGTGCTAAAAATTGGGGCAACAGCAAAAAAGAGGGCATAGAGGATGACTACCTCCGCCAACTCGTGGAAGAAGAAGTATCAAAACTCAGTGAAGCAGACAACGAAGGACTACGCAAGTGGTTCGGTCGTAAAGGCGCCCCCGGTAAAAAAAAGGGCTGGGTAGACTGTAACACTTGTCGTAAAGACAAAAAGACAGGCAAAAAGAAATGTAGCGCCTGTGGTCGCGAGAGCGGCGAAAAACGAGCAAAATATCCGAAGTGTCGACCAACACCATCAGCTTGTGGCAAAAAAGGCAACTACGGCAAAAAATCAAAGGCAGGTAAAAAAGGATGAGAAAACTATTAAATGAATGGCGACAGTTTTTAAAAGAGGGAGACATTGAGTCAGCGATCTCAAAAACTCTAACTGACGAAGGCGGCGCTGCTGGCTTTGATCCTTTACACAAAGCAGCCCAAAAAGTAGATAAAGATATCTCCAAGAAAGATGTGGAAGCCATTCTTAAAAAGATGGACAATGTTACTAAGCATCGTGACGGGGATTATATCAAAGAAGATAACACTAAAAAACGAGTTCCTATGGTTGATCAGGATAACATAGATGACAAGCCTGATCCCTGGGAAGGCGACGAAGACGAAGAAGAGTCTGTAGATGAACAGTATCATCATATTTTAGACGCTACCTACGATGATGGTTCACTTGCTGAAGATCTAGAGTTTTGGGATGATGTCATAGAAGAAGCTGAATATCAAGGACGCAAGGTTAAGCTTAATAAGCCTATGAAAGGCGATGTGAAGAAATCTAAAGTTTATGTTAAGAACAAAAAGGGAAATGTAGTTAAGGTAAACTTCGGTGACCCTGATATGAAAATCAGAAAGTCAAACCCCGAAGCTCGTAAAAGCTTCCGTGCTCGGCACAACTGCGCAGATAAAATGAAAAACCCAGATAAAACAAAAGCAGGATATTGGTCCTGCAAGGCTTGGTAATGAAAAAATTAATGAAAGAGTGGAGAAATTTTCTCCAAGAAGAAATAAAGGTTGTCGTCGCTGCTGTGAGTGATTATATATGTCCTCCAGCAACTCAAGACTTAAAGCTCAATACCAAAAACCGTGATGCTGCCATCCATGCAGACCATATTAAGTATGGACCTTTGAATGTTGACGAGCCTGGTGATTACTGGAAAGACATCGCTGAATACTGGGACACAACCGAAGAAGCAGCTAAGAAGTCTAACTGCGGCAACTGTGTTGCTTTTGACATCTCACCACGAATGAAAGACTGTATGCCTGGAGAAACCTCCGATGAGGATGGTGAACTTGGTTACTGTTGGATGCACCATTTCAAATGCCACTCAGCCCGGTCCTGTTATACATGGGCCAAAGGGGGACCTATAAAAGAAGACAAAGTATCCTACGAGTGGCAGGACAAAAATGAATTTTAATGAGTTACTTGACAAGATAATCTCTGAAGCGATCAAGGAGCCACCGGCTCCTGTTCAGCTTCTTAACGAGATTGACGACGAGACCTATGACTATATTGTAGGACAGGCTGAAGATTTAAAAGCCGGCTCTATGAACTCGTACTTTGGCGGTCAGCAAAGAGTGGTCATTCCTCTTGTTGCCTCAGAGAACGAAGAGATCCAAAGGTTCTATGATGAGATTGTCATACCTCTCGCTTCCAAAGGTCTGCGAGTAGATCTTGCTGACGGCGTTGCCATCAAAGAGGTGGAGACTCAACGAGGGAAACAAGAAAGAAGAATAAAACTTGGCAAGGTAATTGGAAAGCAGTTACCCGAAGAAACTCAAAAATGGTGGAACACGGTTCAGGCAAAATTCTTAGGAAACCCAGAAGTTCTTGACAATAAGTATTCTATTGTAATTTCTCAGAATCCTGTTGATGTGGCTCGTATGTCGGATCATAGAGATATTACATCGTGCCATTCGCCAGGTTCTGATTATTTTGAATGTGCCTTGGCAGATGCCCGCCGTGCTGGCGCAATTGCTTATTTGATTGATAGCGACGATGTTCCTTATATTGAGTCTCACATAAATGATGCCGAAGTATTTGCAGATAGAGACCGAGGTGTAGAAGGCGTAACTCCGCTTGCCCGAGTTCGTCTCCGCCGGTTTGATTATGTTGATCCAGACAACGGATTTATTGATGCCTTGTTGGTCCCTGAGAGTAGAATTTATGGTCGCTCTGTTCCTGGGTTCCTAAACAGCGTTATAGACTGGGCCCGAGAAGAACAAGATAGTCACCCTTTCTTTGAAAAGAAGCTGGACCCTCGGAACATTTATCATCGTGGCGGCTCATATTCTGATTCTTCCTTTTCATCTATGTTCAATAATTTGTTGGGACTTGAAAATATTGAACTTAAAGACGATTTGGAAATGTATCCTCGGACCATGATGATGCTTAACGATACGACTGACGAGCAGTATGTCAATTTTACATCTACTAATGGTATTGCCGCTCAGATTGACTATGCAGAAGAAAGAATGAGAGAAATTAAATACGACTATCTCAATCACGAAGATATAGAGTTTGCATATGATTTGGAGTGGGATGATTTTGGCGAATACCCAGTAATAGAATCTTGGAAGATAACATTAGAAATTGATCTCCCGCTCCAGGCAATCCTTAATTCCGAATTTGTAAAAAACAATGAAAGCGTTAATATTGATCCTGACGATCCCAGGGATGCTATTCAAGATGAGATAAATCATCGCAGTGTTTGGTCTCTTATAGAGACGGCAGTAGAAGAAGCCTATGAGAATTCGGATCACTACAATGAATATTTAGAACAGCCTGAGATAGATGCCCAAGCAGAGTTAATCCGTTTTGGAAGTGAGGGCAAACTGGTTTATCGCATTAGGTTAATTTGGGAAGGCGGCGGAGAATTAATCCCTCTCTTCGCAGAAAATATTGCGATGGAAGTTAGTAACATTCATAACAACTATGATGAACTAAAAATAGAGATTATTGAAAAACTTATAGAAGAAGAAGTTTTTGCTCCGACCAAATATCAAAAATTTCGTCAATCTATAGAGTTTGATGAAGAAGAATACCTTGAGCGTCTTGACGGGGAGTTGATCGGGCACTTCCGTCTTGATATGGATGGTGATAGTATTACCGCATACAGCCACGAAAAGTTAGACAACTATCCTCTGCCTGGGATCCGTAAAGTTGGCTCGTTCCCTGAGTGGACAAAACCTGATGAGTCTCCACCTTTGGCTCATGTTATGGGATTTGACGACAACAACTTTAAGGGAATGGCAACACGAATTGCGTACAGTCCTAAAGCGATTGTGGGAATGTTGCTCAACCCAATGTGGTCAGGTAAAGTAATGCAGTATCTTGAGAAGGATCTTAAAGAAGCAGCCAAAGCTGCCGAAGCCCAACTTACTTTAGCATTCAACGATTCAGAAAAGGATGCAGAAAAAGAAGAAGAGTGGGGAACCCACGAAAATGCTTTAGAAGTTCTTGAGAAGATTTATGTTTATTTCAGTGCTGATGTCCTTTACACCAAGGGTTCACAACACATAGCTGCGAACTCTCCCAGTCGTAATGCGACTGGCGGACTCTATTTCAAATTTAATGAAACGGACAACGAATATACTCTTAAAGGACTTGTTCAGTTCTTAAAGTATTTTGATGAAAATTATGATGTAGTCCAGGCAGCCATCCAGAAAGTTTGGGATGAGTTTGTTGAAGCCTATAATGAAAACGCACCGATCGTCCAAGAAGAAGGTCTGCACTTTTTGCGCCAGATGATTCAAGAAGCGATCAACGAAGAGATGGATATTAAGACACACCCTCAACGAGAAAGGATTATGGGTGCATTAGATGACCCAAACTATCTCGTTCATTTCAGTGATCTTAATAAGGTGGGGATCAATCCCAAGACGAAGTATAAAACTCCGGCTGGAATCTACGGATGGCACTGGACAACCGACACTTTAGAAAGGGCAGCCAAAAACAAATTGTTTGGAAGTAAAAGAAACTTTGCTCATTTGATAAAGGTCAAAGATGATGCTAAGATTCTGTGGCTTGGGGATGATGATAGGACTGGTGATGTCCCGTCCCGAGAACAGGTCAACGCTGCCATCGCCAGCAAATATCCTGCGTTTGTAGAGGACACACTCCCAACCCGTGAAGGACCATCAGGGCCTCCAGGATCAGGCGGACCAACTAAAAAGTTTTTAGCCTATCAGATGGATCACCGCACTGGACCGATTACTAAAATATCCCCAGAAGAATGGCTTAGTGACCCTGAGAATGTTGCGCAGATGGCCAAGGTATCTGACCGAAACTATGCCGGAGAAAGTAAAGCTGAACAGCTATATGATTATGTTCAAGCCGCAGCCAATGTTTTAGAAAGAGCGACTAATAAGCCTGTTACCATTTTGACTAATAGCATCTTACGAGCTATCGGCTATGACGGAGTAATTGATACTTACGGCAAAGGCATTATCCATAAGAACGAACCGCAACAAGGATTCTTTACTCATGGTGGTGGGTTAGAGACTGTTGCAACTCTTGATAATAAAATTTATAGTCTCCCTACTACCGCCGTTTATAATATCTTAACTAATTCTGACGCACCAGCGGATGCTATTGAGAAAGCCTTGACAGCGGTATTAGAATCTGATAAGGATCTTGTAAAAGGCGGAGAGCCTGGAGACGAGTCAGAAATTGATGGCGAAGCAATTCTTACTGTGGATGATCGCCTTGATCTTTTAGATTACGCTACTAAAAATAACAAGAACCTCACGACTGAACAACTTGAACGCATTTATGAATTCATAGATAAGTTGCTTAGCGGGTCTAATGGAAGTTATTATATGTTGGTCGGCGGCGGCACTCAAAACCAGATCCTCGCTCATCCTAATGTTTCGCAGGAAAGATATCAGAATGCTTGGATGAAGGAATTAACCTCACCGGAGCCAGACTCATTCAGAGTAAAGGCTCTTATTAGAAATCCTGAAAAAGCCTCTCCGCAATTCTTGAATGCTGTAGCATCAGGATACTTGACCAAAAACCGAAACGATCAAGTGGCTGCTCTGAGTAACCCAAGGATGCCGGCAGCAACACTTAAGAAATATGTCAAGGACTATCCCCGGTACTTCCGAGGCAACGCACCAAAATGGCGTCAAGCCAAGGCGGCTATGACAAACCCAAATCTTCCTGAGATTGCACTATTGGATCTTTTATACGATGAAGATGGCATTGTATATGACAATGATATCATGAGAGATATTGTTCTTAGCCCTAATCTTCACAGAGATAATATGGAAGATATTCTTGAGGCTATAAAGGACAAAGAGAAAGTCAGGGAAAACAAAATTATGGTTTCCGATATAATAGAAAGCTTTGTATCAGCACCACATGTCCCTGAAGATTTAGCCATACAAGTCATGGAGGATTATCCAGAACTGGTAAGCCAGGAACAATGGGAAATGAGTGCGGGTGATATTATTCGCCGTGCCCTTCAACGAAATTACACTGGAACTAAACGAGGGAAAGTAAGTCCGAAACTCTTAATGTATCTCCGAGATCTTTACGAAGAGATCAAGGATAAGCCCGAGTATGATCTGAGGCAAGGTCAGGGCAGTGCAATTGAAGGATACCTGACTGCTCAAGGTGCTTACAAAAAGAAGAAAAACGAAAGCCAAGACTTCTCTCAAGTCTTAAAGAATATGATTGGCGAACAAATCAAGGTTGCCATCGGAGAAAAGCAGGAAGATAGCCCAGAGGTAACAAAGGTGGTGATCCAAGATGGTAACCGAGTCTTGCTTATCAAGCGATCAGATCTACACGAGAACTTTCCTAACAAGTGGGATTTGCCTGGTGGACATATTCATGTGGGCGAAGATAAAGAAGTTGGCCTTCGGCGGGAAGTAGAAGAAGAAACTGGGTTGGTTATCGGTGAGGTAAATGAACTCTACCCCTTCAAGCATGAAACATTCTATATTACAAACCTCCCAGAAGGCAAGATTAAATTAAGTCCAGAGCATACTGAATATAAAATGGTTGACATCCGAGAAGTACCAGGCTATGATAATTTGACAGCCAAATATAAAGATGCTATCTTGACAGCAATGGAAGATGCGCCTCTGGCGGAACATAAAATAATTTCTGAAAATTGGCTCTCCCTTGTTCAGAAAAAAGTTCAAGAGTTTTTACCTGATGCAGAGATCAGGGACATCCAAAGGATTGGCTCGTCGGCACTGTCTCGTGAAGAACAGGTTGCGCAAGATATGGAAAAATATGGTTATGTCCGAGAGCCTGAAGATCGGGACACCGACATTGAAGTTCAGGTGACAGGGATATTCCCAGAAGATATTGAACGCTGGGCATTCTCCGGGGAAGCGGAAGAATTAGAACAGTTCCACAATTATGATGTTCAGTTAAGAATCGTGGAAAATAAAGTAATCTCCGAGATGTTCGTCAAGGGAGATCCTGACGGCGATAACATTGTTGCCTACAGAGAGAACATCTGGCGTATGGGAGATATTCCTTCCGATGAAGTCTACGACGATATTAATAAATCCATTGGAATAGAAGCAGAGTGGGAAGGTTTTTATGATCTTAAGGACGAACTTGACAATGAAAGCCGTATGGATGTTTTGTTTGGTTCACTCCTTGAAGGTGGGAAGACTTTACACATAGAGCAGATTGGAAGTTTTAAGTTAGATCCTAAATCTTCAATTCTTGTCAAGAAAGTAGTTAAAGAACTTGGCGCTCGTAAAGTTGTATATGCATCCGGTTTTGACTCTGAGGATGAAGAGGAAATTCCTTCTTACGGAGCCAAGGGAAAAATTGCTGATGTAATGTATCACGGAACGACCAGCAACTATCTTGAAAACATTTTAAAGTTTGGATTGGTTCCCGGAGAATCTAAGACCAACTACGAAGGCATATCTCACCCCGACGCCGTTTTCTTTTCTTCCCGAATAGATGAAGCACTTCATCACGCTATACATACCGCAGGCAAAGTGGGTGGTGATCCTGTTATAGTAAATCTTAATGTTCCGGATCCGGCATTGTTGATTCCCGACTATGATGTGGATATGGGAGCAGGCGATACAGGTTGTTTTGATTATATTTGTCACACGCTCAGAAGCCGCCAGGCTGGCAACTTAGATACTGACAGTTTTTCTTTGTCTCGTGAAGTTGGCGTCTACGGTTATAAGGGCAGAGTCCCGGCCTCTGCTATTTTTGCATACGATATCTTAATGAATGCAGAGGATAGAAGCAGAGATGATGTTGCCTACGCCAGCGTCACAGACTTTACAGAAGCGACCCCAGAAGAAGCCGCCACCTATATAGAAACAAAGGACAGCTTGGGATTCGGTGCTCTTGAATATCCCGAATGGTATGAGGATGAAGAAGAGTGAAAAAACTACTAACAGAGTGGCGGAAGTATTTAAAAGAAGCGGACTGGCGTGATACATCCTGGGCTGATGATGATTATAAGGTTACAATCGGCGAGGTTAATGATTATTTAGATCAAAAATTCATAGAGGCTCAACCTATTAGCATTGAAGATCTTATGGATCAAACACCTCACCTTGATCTTGATCTTGACCTAGAACGCATCGTCACGGCCGACTTAGAGTTTCCTATTATCGTTACCGCCGTCAACGGACAGTATCGCTCTGTATTAGATGGGAACCATCGTCTCGCGAGAGCAGCGAAAGACGGGAAAAAGACTATAGAAGCCAGAGTGTTAGAATTGACCGCAGAAGATATTCCAGGACACTGGCGATCCCTATTGGGCGGGAACAAATAAATAAATGAAAAAACTACTAACAGAGTGGCGGAAATATGTTCTGACCGAAGGAATGAAGACAGCAGCCAACCTACCCCAAGGTTCGGCAATTGCTATGATATCCAGATCAGGACAGCCACTCCCAGCAGGGAACCCTATGTTTGTTTATACTTACGGCGGCAAGCCTCTGTATAATTATCCTAACCCTCGCTTCAATCCTGGCGTCCCAGAAGGTGCACCTTGGGGAGAGGTCCTAATAGGGAAACTAAAGCCAAATAGTCAGGGTGATTGTTCAGATGCCTATGGGATTGACCATTCTGATACAGCATCGGGCTGGGGTCCGTTACTTTACGATGTAGCGATGGAGTGGGCTTCAAGAAATGGCGGCGGACTTACTTCTGATAGGGGTAGCGTATCTAAAGATGCTTTTCGGGTATGGGAGTATTATTTAGAGAAACGCCCAGATGTGGAATCAGTCCCACTAGATATTAGAAATAGAGGCTACGAGAAAATTACGCCTGACGATGAAA
>UEXM01001256.1_pt1 | contig 22277 bp, 21 predicted proteins | sample 1796661 | NCBI WGS metagenome assembly UEXM01 (sample SAMEA4772469, study PRJEB27181) | metagenome | reverse complement strand
GGCGAGGGAACCGTCGCCTCCTTCCCATGGGAGGGTTCAAGGGAGGGGCTTCAGCTCTTCCCTTGGGGAGGAAGTTTGAAGGAGGGGGCTTGCACCTTCCTTTGTGGGGAGAGCTTGAGAGGGGCGGTCTGCCCCCCTCTCATAAGCGCTGTCGAGCAATCGATCCGCTCGTCGGGGCTATATTTCTTGCGGTGAAACAGCGGCCGCGCGGGTGAACGTGGAAAGGCCCGGCGGCTTGCGCCGCCGGGTTCCGGACTTCCGGCTCAGAACGGGATGTCATCGTCGTCGATGAACTTGCCCTCGTCGTTCTCGGTCTGCTTCGCCCGGCTCAGGAAATCGACCGTCTCGGCGATGATCTCGGTGCCGTAGCGGTCATTGCCCTGCTGGTCCTTCCACTTCGTGTAGTGGATGCGGCCGCGAACCAGAACCTTCATACCCTTGTCGCAATGCTCCTGGACCGTCTTGCCGAGGCCGTTGAAGCAGGTGATGCGGTGCCATTCGGTGTCCTGGACCCGATACCCGTTCTCGTCCCGAAGGACGCGGCCTTCCACGTAGCGGGGGCGCGAGGTGGCCAGGGTGAAGTGGGTGATGGCGGTGCCGCCCTGGGTGTTGCGGGTTTCGGGGGACTGGCCGATGTTGCCGGCGAGGATGACGATGTTCTGCATTGTAAGTCTCCGTTGCTTCTCGGAGGGACCATCCCTCCGACGAGACCCGGCCAAGGCCGTCGGGAGACTCCCGCAACTGCCGCCCTTGCGGCAGCTCGCCCCTAAGGCCCCAGGTGGAGCGGGCAGCCGCGCCCCGCGCGGCAACACGGCTGGGAGCCGCGGGGGTTGCTGGTGGAAACCGAACGGACTTAGGGGATCAGTCAGTCGGAGGGATTGGTGCCTCGGAAAACGCGAAAACGGGGACGCACAGCAGATCCATCGTCCTCGCCGGCAACAGCGAACAGACAGGCCCTTGAACCCGCAACACGCGGCACGGCGCCAGCGCACGCCCTTCTCTTGCCGGCCAGCCTCGTGGTCGCGCAGGAAGGTCCGTCATTCGGGATGGGAACGGGTCCCCTATCGGGTTCTTGGGCACGGAATGGAAAGGCTTCGCCTTCAATGGCCGTGGCGGTCCAGAAGCGTTGTGGCAAGGGCGGTGAAGGTGATTGCAGCCGCATCCACTACACGAAGTGGAAGGGTCATCGGGGCAGGATCGCCCGACTGAGGCACCGATCATGCCGATGACAGATTTCCGTGCGGGCGAAGCAGGCCGGGAGAGATGGGGCGAGTTCAACGATGAACCGACTGCCCATCATTTGTGCCGGAAGCCCGGAGCCCGGCGGCGCAAGCCGCCGGGCTTTGCGGCAGGAACAAAAGTCGCTGCCGCCGTTTCAACGCGAGAAGACGGACTCGCCGAGAGCGTTGAGATTGATGACGGCCGAAATGCCGATCACGAGACCGGCCGTGCCGCCGAGGAGGTTGAGGAGCAACACTGAGTCGATCGAGTTCTTGGTGATGCCATAGACCAAAGCATAGCCCGCGATCACGGCGGGCACCGCAAAGAGCGCGAGCGCGATGAAGCGCAGGATCGGGTTCCTGGCGAAGCCGAGGACAGCGATCACCAGCGCAATCGACAGGAGAGCGGCGCCGCCGCCGGCAAGGCCGGACATAAGCACGCCGGCTCCCGCACCCCAGGCATATTGCGCGGCGGTGATGGCGGCCATCACCGGCAAAGCATAGATCGCAAGGTTGAAGGCGATCACGCAGGCGGTGATGGTCAGTGAAATGGCGAGCAGGATCAGCGTCATGGAAACCTCCAGCGGAACGGTTGAGTTGCGCGACAGGCTGCCGGAATATGCGCTCCACCTGCGACTATGCTGCTTCGCCGGTTCTTCAAGGATGCTCCATCAAAGGCGGATGCGGGCCGACTGTCAAGGTTTGGCGGCCTTTCGGCCGCCAGAGGGCGGCGCTTACGCGCCGCCGTCGAACTTCATGACCGGGATGCCGAGTTTGCGGGCCTTGTCCGCGAGGTTCTCCTGAATCCCGGTGCCGGGGAAGACGAGGACGCCGACCGGCAGCACGTCCAGCAATTGATCGTTGCGCTTGAAGGGCGCGGCCTTGCCGTGCTTCGTCCAGTCGGGCCGGAAGGCGACCTGTGGCACCTTGCGGTGATCCGCCCAACGCGAGGCGATCAATTCGGCGCCCTTCGGCGAGCCGCCGTGCAGCAAGACCATGTCCGCGTGCTTGGCATGGACCTGATCGAGTTTCGCCCAGATCAGCCGGTGATCGTTGAAGTCGGCACCGCCGGTCAGGGCGACCTTCGGGCCGGCGGGCAGCATCACCTCGGTTTCCGCCCGGCGTTTCGCGGCAAGGAAGTCGCGGCTGTCGATCATCGCGGCGGTCAGGTTGCGATGATTGACCATCGAGCCGGTGCGTGGCCGCCAGGCGCTGCCGGTGTGGTGCTCGAAAGCCTCGGCGGCGATGTCGCGGAAGAGTTCCATGCTGGCGCGCCGTTCGATCAGGGTCTGCCCCTCGGCCGTGAGGCGTTCGAGTTCGACCGATTTCACCTCGCTGCCGTCCTGTTCCCGCTGAAGCCGGCGCTGCGCCTGCTCGTTCATGTCCAGATCGCGTTCCACCCGGCCGGTGGCGCGGTGGAAGAGATTGACGGCGCCCCAGAGCAGCTCTTCGAGGTCGGGTTCGAGGCGGGTGTCGCCGAGCGTCGCGACGAGGGCATCGAAGATATCCGTGACGGCAGCGGCGACGGTATTGCCCTCGGGAAGGGGCCGGGGATCGGGTTCGTCCTGGAACGGGCGCCAGCCGTAGAGCTGGAGTTCGGTGAGGGCGTGATCGGTCTGGGAGGAGGTGTGGACCGGCTCGTCGCCTGCAAATTCGGTTTCGTTCGTCATCGGTGGCATCCTTCGTCTGGAGACCGCGCCCATCGCGGCCTTCGCAGGCGTCGAAGCGCACGGGCGGGACGGGTTGGCAGCCCTCGCCCGCTCCGCGAGGGCCTTGATGGCCGGGAGCGGGCTATTTTGACTTTCGCGATGCAAAGGCGGGGCCTGCCCCGCCGGCGGAAAATAGTCCGCTCCCGGCCATTGCCTGCCCGGCCCGCTTGTGCGCCGATCGCCCTCTCAGAAGGCCGTGGGCGCGGGACTCTCCGACGCAGGATGCGTCTGCCGATGACAGGTGAGCGAAACCGGCAGGCGACGGGACGGGCAGCGCCTCCGGGGCCGATTACACCCTCACCTTTCTATGAACCGGCGGGCGTCTTCAGGACGAAGCTGATCCTTCAGGGCCGCCCAGAGGGCATCGGCGCCGTGGCGTCGCAGATCATCGTTGAAATCGCCCTCGCGCGGCGTGAGCGATATCGCCTCGATCCCGAGATCGGCTGCTCTGGCAAGCAGGCTGTCTCTGGCGCCGTCCCCGGCCGGGTCGCGATCCCTGAGGACATAGAGCCGGCGCAGCGACGGCGGGAACAGGACGGCAGCGAGGTGAGCGGCCGAAAGCGCCGCCAGCATCGGCATGCGGGGCAGGACCTGAAAGGGCGACAGCACGGTCTCGATGCCCTCGCCGACGGCGAGCACCTCATCGGGAGTGCCGAAGCGGACACCGTGCCCGAGAAGGTCGCCCATCGCCCGTCGCGGTGTCTCGACAGCCGCCTTGCCAGAACCGTCGGGCGCGAGCCAGGTGCGATGCGCGCCGGTCTGATGGCCGGCCAGATCGGTGACGGCGGCGACGAGCGCCGGCCTGATCTCGGTGGGCGAGTGCTCGTCAGGTCTATAGTAGCACCGGGGATGGAAGCGCAGCGCGGCGGTGCCGGAGAGGGCGGTGATCGCCCGACCGTTGAGGTAGATCTCCGCGAGCGTGCCGCTGATCGGCTGCGCCATGGCGAAGAGGCGGCGCGACGCTTCAGGCGAGCCGGATGCCACGCTGGAGGTGCTGCCGGGCGGCGCCCACGGCTTTTCCGGCTCGGGACGCGGGAGAGCGAGGAAACGGCGCGCTTCCTCGGCCACGTCTTTGAAGTCGGCAAGACCAAGCGCCTCACGGATGACGTCGAGCAGGTCGCCATGCTCTCCGGTCGCAGAATCGGTCCACTTCCCTGCCGCACCCTTGCCGGAGTCCGGCCCGGTCAGGCGCACGAACATGGAGCGGCCGGGTGTGTTCAGCACGTCGCCCACGAGCCAGTATCGTCCGGCACGATTGCCGGACGATAGGTAGTGGCGGCAGACCGCCTCGGCCTCTCGGGCGAGGCGGATCGCCAGTTCGGATGCGTCGTGACGGGGCATCAGGCCGCCTCCCGCTCGCCGATCCGTTCCACCGGCCAGCGGTCGAGAACCTTGGCGAGCACGGCAGGGCCGGCGGCATCGATCGGCACGAACATGCGCAGCTTCCAGGAGATGATCTCGTGATAGAGACCATAGGCCGTGAGGCGTTGGCGCATCGTGTCGGAGAAGCCCGACAGTTCGATCCGGTTCGCTCCCATGACGCGGACCCGGCGAAGCTGGAGGCCCTCGGCAATATCGAGGATCGTCCTGCCTCCCATTAGCGCCGCGAAGGCATCCTCCGGCGTGACCGATGCGATGCCCGTTGTGGTGGCGTTCGCGGCCCAGGCCGGCGAGACCTTGCGGCCGATGATGCGCTCGCCGGCATCCGTCTGGAGCCGATAGACGCGGGTGGAGTCGTTCGGCAGCCGCTTCCAGATCGGCAGCAGCAGACCCGTCACCATATGCAGCGTGCTGTCGGCGAACTCAGGCACCTCGGCGACCTCTGCCCCCCAGGCCGAGGCGAAGACGTCGCGGTCAGCCTCGACCCAATGGGTCTCGCCCATCATCCTGACCGGCACGTTATGGGCCTCCATCGGCCGGATCAGGCGGACGCGGCGCTCGATCTCGCCATCGTCCAGCATGGTGCTGGTGGTGGGGATCTGCACCGCCGCCCGGCCGGAACGCTCGTTGACCAGAAGCTTGGCGCGCGGGTCGTCGAGTTCGGTCAGGGCCGCATCGAGCGTCACCGGCCGGTTCCGCTTGCGTTCGGTGATCGTCAACAGGCTGGTTTCCGCCCCGGTGCGGGGGTGGGTATAGATCACCTGCCGGTCGGTGACGATGAAACTCTCGGCGCGCAGGGTCTCCAGCCCGGCGTCATAGGTGCCGGACGCGATGGCGCCCTCGATGCGGGCCGTCAGCAGCCCTTCAAAGGCGGTGAAAAGGACGCCTTGAAGCTCGATGGTCAGCGCCAGCAGCCGGTTCAGGAAGGTCGTGATGCCGGGCAGTTCGTCCTTGATGCCGTTGCTGTCCATCAGCTTCAGCCCGGTCGCAGCCTCGAACCGCTCAAGGCTGCAACCCTCGACCTTGCCGCGCACCAGCAGGAGATAAAGCTGGCGCAGCGCGTCGCGCGCATAGTGCGATTCCAGATTGTCCTCGGGTCGGAACAGGCCCTGGCCGCCGGTCTGGCGCTGGCCGCGCGTGATCGCGCCCAGCGTGTCGAGGCGGCGGGCGATGGTCGACAGGAACCGTTTCTCGGCCTTCACGTTGGTCGAGATCGGCCGGAACAGGGGCGGCTGCTTCTGGTTGGTCCGGTGCGTGCGGCCGAGACCCTGAATGGCGGCATCGGCTTTCCAACCGGCTTCGAGCAGGTAGTGAACGCGCAGCCGCGTGTTCCTGGCCGAGAGCTCGGCGTGATAGGAGCGTCCGGTGCCGCCGGCGTCGCTGAACACCAGCACGCGCTTGGCGTCGTCCATGAATGCCTGGGTCTCGGCCAGATTGGCCGAACCGGCCCGGTTCTCCACCACCAGGCGTTCGATAGTGACACCGCGCTTGCGGACGATGCGGCGCGAGCGGCCCGTCACCTCGGCCACCGTGTCGGTGCCGAAATGCTGGATGATCTGGTCCAGCGCGCCGGGAACCGGCGGCAGGCTGGCGAGGCTGGCGATCATCTCGTCGCGCCGGGCGACGGCCTCGCGGCTCTCGACCGGCTGGCCGTCGCGATGGACCGGGCGCGAGGACAGGTTGCCCTCGGAATCCGTGAAGGGTTCGTAGAGCTGCACCGGGAAGGAATGGGCGAGGTAGTCCAGGACATATTCGCGCGGCGACAGGTCCATTTTCAGGTCGCCCCATTCCTCGGTGGGGATCTCGGCCAGCCGCCGTTCCATCAGCGCCTCGCCGGTCGAGACGATCTGGATGACGGCCGAATGGCCCGCCTCCAGATCGGCGGTGATCGAGCGAAGCAGCGTCGGGGTTTTCATGCTCGTCAGCAGGTGGCCGAAGAACCGCTGCTTTGCGGACTCGAACGCGCTCCGGGCGGCGGATTTGGCCTGCCGGTTCAGCGTGCCGGAGCCGCCATCGCCGCCGGTGATATTGGCGGCCTGCATCGCGGCGTCCAGGTTGTTGTGGATGACGCTGAAGGCATCGGCATAGCTGTCGTAGATGCGGATCTGTTCCGGCGTCAGCTCGTGGTCGAGCAGTTCGTATTCGACGCCTTTGAACGACAAGGAGCGGGCCGTGTAGAGGCCGAGCGCCCGCAGGTCGCGCGCCAGCACCTCCATCGCCGCGACCCCACCGGCCTCGATCGCCTCGATGAACTCGGCGCGGGTCGAGAACGGGAAATCCTCGCCACCCCAGAGGCCCAGCCGCTGCGCATAGGCGAGGTTGTGAACCGTGGTCGCGCCGGTCGCCGAGACATAGACGATGCGGGCCTGCGGCAGGGCATGCTGGAGCCGCAGCCCGGCGCGGCCCTGCTGGCTGGCGGCGACGTCGCCGCGTTCTCCCTTGCCACCTGCGGCGTTCTGCATGGCATGCGCCTCGTCGAAAATGACGACTCCATCGAAATCGGAGCCCAACCATTCGACGATCTGCTTGACGCGGGAAACCCTTTCTCCGCGATCATCGGAGCGCAGCGTAGCATAGGTTAAAAATAGGATGCCTTCGTTGAGCGTGATGGGCTTGCCCTGCGGGAATCGCGACAGCGGCGTGACCAGCAGCCGCTCCATGCCGAGGGCCGACCAGTCGCGCTGCGCGTCCTCAAGCAGCTTGTCGGATTTGCTGATCCAGACGGCCTTGCGCCGCCCTTGCAGCCAATTGTCGAGGATGATCGCTGCCGATTCCCGGCCCTTGCCGACGCCGGTGCCGTCCCCGATCATGAAGCCCTGCCGGAAACGGATGGCGCCCGTGGCGTCCTCTGGTGCGGCCGACAGGGTGTCGAAGGTATCGTCCACCGTCCAGGCTCCGGCGAGGAATCCGCCGTGGGCCTCGCCGGCATAGATCACCGTCTCCAACTGCGCTTCGGACAGCTTGCCGAGAATACCCTCGGGCAGCACCGGCCGGTAGCTCGGCTTCGGTGGCGCGATGCTCGCCATCGAAGCGGATTGCACGAGTTGCGTCGGATGCGCCTGTGCCCCGGCGATGCGGATGGTCTGAAGCCCGTAGTCCTCATAGATCGCATCGGAGAGGCGGCCGTCCTCCGCCGGCGCCCAATCCACGGTCTCATAGGCAAGCGGCATGCCCTCCGGCTCGGCCAGCGGCGCGGCGGATGCAGGTTTCGCGGCGCGGTTGACATAGCCGCGCACGGTGCGCGGCGCGGCTGGTCGTGCCACCGGCACGGCCAGGCCGGGATCGACCGGAAGCCGGGCCGGAAGCTGATCGGCCAGCCAATCCATCAGCGTGGCGACATCCGGCGCGACGCCGGGCGCGGTCGGAAACACCGCCGGATCTTTGGCGGGCAGCTTGTCGATGACGGAGAGCCGGGTCGGAACAGTCGTGCCATGCTTGGCATAGACCGATCCGTCGATGGCGGCGGAGAAACAGACGCGGCCGCGTTCCTGCAGCCGGGTCCAGGAGGCGGTCCAGGCCGGATTGTCGGGTGCGAAACTCGCCCCGGTGATGGTCACGAGCCGCCCGCCGGGCGCCAGGCGCGCCAGCGCCGAGGCGACATGGCGGAAGGCGGCCTCGGTCCTGCGGCCCACGACATTGGCCATGACCGAGAACGGCGGGTTCATCAGCACCACGGTCGGGATCAGGCCGGCATCGAAATGATCGTCGATCTGCGCGGCGTCGAACCGGGTGACGGACAGGGCCGGAAAGAGGGAAGACAAGAGACTGGCTCGCGCCTCGGCGAGTTCGTTGACGAGCAGCGTGCCCCCGGCGATCTCGGCCAGGATGGCGAGGAGCCCGGTTCCGGCCGAGGGCTCCAACACACGGTCGGCGGGCGTGATCGCCGCCGCCGTCATCGCTGCGAACCCAAGCGGGATCGGGGTCGAGAACTGCTGGAAGGTCTGGGCTTCCTCGGACCGGCGCGTATGCGTCGGCATCAGGCCAGCGATCTTGCCGAGCTGCGGCAGGATCGCCGCCGGAGACCCGGCCTTACGGAAAAGCGCATTGCCGTATTTGCGCAGGAAGAGAACGGTCGCCGCCTCGCAGGCGTCATAGGCCAGCTTCCAGGTCCAGGCGCCAGTGGCGTCGGACGCGCCGAAGGCTGCTTCCATGGCAGCGCGCAGGGCGGCGGCATCGACACGCTGGCCGTGTTCCAGATGCGGCAGCAGCAGTCCGGCCGCGGCGAAGACGCGCGATGCGGTCTCGGCGTCATGGTCGAGCGGAAGCGGCGCGGTGGCGGACGCCGCCGCGGATGCGGAAATCATGTTCATCAGGGTTCCTCGGGAGAGCGGAAAAGGACCGAGCCGCGCAGCGCTCTCTCTCGACCGCACAGGCTCCAGTCCCTTCCGGCCCCACTCTCCCTCTGAAACCGTGGCGCCGGCTGGCATGAAGCAAGCGCCCGGCCGTCAGGCGGGGCGCTTGTCGAAATCAGCCGAACCGGCGGCCGGAGGCGGTGAAGGTGTAGTCGTTGGCGATGATGCTCTCGTCGACCGCCTCGTCCGAGGTCAGGTATTCGTGTTCGCGTTCAAGCTGACGATAGAGCCAGCGGGCGAGATCGCGCAGCGCCTCGATGACGATATCCTCGGCATCGGCGGTCATGTCCTGATATGTCGGACTGTCGCGGTCGACGGAAATCGCCATGCAATATTCGTGGTGATAGCGACCGCGATGCGTTGCCTCGGCGCGAAGCTGGTAGAAATTCCGCCGCTGCACGGATTGAAGGGCGTCGGCGATGCCATGCAAGGTCGTGTCCTGTGGCGCATGGGTCCGAATCTCGGCCGAGGCGTTCTTCCGGTAGGAATAGTAGCCCTCGAAGCAGGCACCATCGCCTTGCGACCAGAAGCCTGAGAAGAAGATGCAGGGCTTCTGTCGCGATCCGCCTCCCATCACACGCACGGAACGGGTCTTGAAGTCGATGCCGAGGATCTCCGCGATCTGCTGGAAGTCCTCATAGACGGCATCATTCCAGTCGTAGCCGAAGCCGCCCTCGCAATACCACGCACGAGCCTTGTCCTTCGCCTCGTCGGAAAGCTCGGCGAGCCGATAGACGGTGGTTTCGATGACTTCAGGCATCGGGATCACCGCCATCTAGAACCTCGGCGAGCCAGCCATCGGTATAGGTCCAGGCGATCGTCTTGCCGGTGGCGAGGTCGAGAACATGCGCACCACCGCCAAAGGCGTTGACCCGAGCTTGCGAGCATGTGGTGGCATACTGGAAGCCCCATAGGCCGGTCAGGCGGAACGCGGCCGCGCAGCGTTTGATGAACTGGATCACATGCTCGGGGTCGCCGGTCTCATCATCGCGTATCCAGAGCTGGGTGCCGCCATGCTCGGGCTGGATCGACAGGAGGAATCCTTCCGAGGGAGGATCTTCGGCGGCATTTTCCTCCGACAGCGCGTTGTAGAGGTCGAGCGCGTGGGCGGCGTTTTCCGGGGTGCCTACGTCGAGCAGGCAGGAGAAATGGGTGAAATAGTTGGCCATGTCGGGCTCCTGAAACGAGAAAGCCCGGCGCGGGGCCAGGCGAGGATGTGGAAGAGGGTGTCAGGCGGCCTGCGGCAGACGCAGAAGGTCCGCGGCAGTCTCGCGCCAATAGGGATCGACCAGCCGTGCCTCGAGCAGGCTCGCGCGATAACGATGATCGCGGGCTGCCCTGTGATCAGCCCGACCGGAGGCGGCGAAGGCCAGCCCGCGCAAGCGGCTGGCTTCGGTGACGATGCGGCGGGCCTCCGCGTCTGAGGCGACCGGCTGCTGCCAGACGATGATTCCAGCCCGGACCTCTCCAGCGAGAACCAGACCGAGATCGCCGTCCTGAATGACAATGACACGCGGGCGAAAGCGCAGCGTATCATCCGTGCTGATACCAATATCGCCGTGCGCCACGCGCTGGCTGGCAAGGATCACCGCTTCTTCGACGGACGCGGACTGGCCGATGATGACCGTGCGGTCGAATTCATTGGCGCCGTCGAGGCCTTTATAACCGGCGGTGCCGATGCAGGAGAGACGAAGCGGCAGCTTCTGCGCATGGCGAAGCCGAGGCAGCACCTCGCGCGTGATGATGGCGCCGATGGCGGTAAAACCGGGCTGGTGGGAAAGGGTCATGGGGCTTGCTCCACGACGGGCGGCGGAAGCCTCTCTTCCGCCTGCAACCCGTCACGGCCAACCGGCCCGCCCTCTCACTCTTCTGGGTCGGGGTGGTTCAGCACCACGGTTCTCGGCGGCCCGCCCAGGTTCGGGCCAGCCCCTCGCTGACGAGAATGTCTCCGACATCGCGGCCCTCGACGCGGATCGCCGCCAGGGTCCGACCATAGCGGTCCGTCCCCTGGCGCAGGATTTCGACCCGCTGGCCGTTAAGTAGCCCGGCCAGCCTGATCTTCGATTGCAGCGCTAGATCGGTTTCATACGCGCATTGCCCCTCGATCTCGGGGGCGTCTATGTTGAAGATCCGGACCGCCTCGGATTGCCGCGTCGTGCCGAGCCGGATGGAATCCCCGTCCCAGACACGGATCTCGGCGGATTCGCAAGACGCCGTGCAGAGCAGGACGGAAACGACGATATGGCTGAGCATGGCGAATGGCTTTCATCTTGAAGGAGCGAAATCGGTGGGATCGCCGACGGTTCTTTCCGATGCGGGTCGAGATCGCAACGCGAACCGGCAGGCAAGCGGCAATCGGCGGCGATTGTCGGGAGAAGGCCCGGCTGCGACTGGGCGGCGGGCCGTCGGGGTGAGGCGCTTTCGCGCCTTACCCGAAGGGATCCAGTTCCAGCTTCACCATTTCCTCGTCGCCATCGAACTCATCGGCGGGCATAGCGCCATGGGTGCCGTCCCCGGCCTGAAACACAATGATCGAAACCATCAGCGTGGTGGCGAGGCTGGCGGCGAAGGCGGTGGCATCTGCATAGGACATGGGTTCCGGCTCCTGTCTTGGGAGGCAGGGGACCATCCCCCGCGCGACAGGCGCCCGAAGTGTCCGACCGGATCTGCAATCACCCTCGGGCGTTCGGGCTTGTCCCGAATCCGCGAGGGCGGCACGCGCAGCGTCAAGCCGACCCCTTGGGGTTGATTGCCAAAGAGACGGATCGGACCAGGGTTTGCGAATGGAAGCGGGGGTGGTTCTTTGCCCCTGACAGGTTGCCGGTGCCCTGTCGCAGATGCCTCGCCGTGCCAGCCTTGCGACCGCGCTGGCTTTGGGATCGTGTTCCAGGCCGGGGGCGGCATCCATTATCCGCAAATTCGAAGGGATGGCGCAATGGTGAAGCAGGGGCTGAATCCCTCGCGGCATGCGCCGCGCCCGTCAGTCCAGGTCTCGGAAATATCGCGTGCGGGGCGTCAGTCCCAGAACCCGTCGGCGATCTCGCGCGCGATCATGGCCCGGGCCTTCATCATCACATCGTCGCCGGACGTATCGATATGCCCGTAGAAGCGGGTCCGGGCACCGTGTGCGGTCCAGTCGGCATAGCGACAATATTCGCGGATATCGAGCCGGAAGGCGCGCATGTCCTCGGCCCAATGGGGTTTCGGCTCCACGATGACCGTAATGCCGCCGCGCGTTTCCTTCCAGGGGAGCGACCGCTCCGAGGGCGGATTGCGGCGGTCCTCGGCGAAGATTTCATCGGCGCTCATCATGGTGTGCCCCCGCCTTCGATATCCGGATCGAGGCTCCCGGGATCATCGGAGACCTCACCGCGGGTTTTGAGAATGCAGTTCTCTATGGTGAAGAACTCTTCGCCGTGGTCCAGCATTCGGTCGAAGTATTCCTCGCCGATCTCATCGTCCGGCGGCGCAGCGTCGCAATAAGCATTGTTCCACCATGCCTTGGCAATGGCCGTGCGCCAGCTCAGGGCATGATCTCTGTCAGCATAGACACGGACATCCATTCCGTGGGGGTGTTCGTAGATTGCGACGTGAACGGCCTGCGGCGCGGATGGGCCGGGAGCGGGTTTGGTGTCGGTCGGCATTGTCATCTCTCCTGAAATGAAACAGGCCCGCCGTCCTGCGACAGCGGGCCAGGGGAATGGTAGTGAGCGGATCGGTCAGGCCACGCGGCCCTCGACCGAACCAGCTTCCTGCACCGTGACCTCCTCGATACGTGCGCGGCTATATCCGGTCTTGCTGGCCAGCCAGGCTTCGGCAGCCTCCCTGTTTTCGGCGAGATGCAGCATCTCGATGCCGTCGCCGATGCTTTGGACAACACGGGCCTGACCGGCTTTCGGGCGCTCCTTGACCCGGAAGCGCAGGCCGGTGTCGATGTCAAAGGTGCGTCGAACGGTCAGGACGATGACGCCCCGACCGCCGTAGTCCGCGATATGCAGGGTGAAGGTGGGCGGGAAGCTGTGGCTCGCCCGCACTTGGCCGGGCCGCTTTTCGACGAGACGCCCAGAACCATTGGTATTGAGCCAGGCCGAGAGCTTTCTCCTGAAGCGATCCGGAGGCCGGGGTGTTTCGTCGAAAAATTCCACAACGCTGCCCAAGGGGGCGATATCATAGATGAGGGAAGCGGACATGATCTGTCTCCTGAAACGAGAATGGCCCGGCGCGAGGCCGGGCCTGTGAGGGATGGAAAAGCGTCGCCCTAACGGCGGGCCGCAGGAAAATGCAGCCAGTTGCGGATCTTGCAGGGGTCTTCAAACCGTTCGACGATGAAAGGCATGACACCGTGATGTTCGCGGAATGCCTTGAGTAAAATCTCGGCATCGCTGTCCTCTTCCAGCGCGAAGAGGCAACCATCCGGTGCAAAACAGGAAGAGGGCGAGATCCGCGCGGCTTTCAGGCCATAGGCGCGGTATCTCTCGGGTGTGACAAGCAGCCAGCCGTGACCCGGATCGGCGACGAAAACGACTTCGGATGCCGGGGAACGGGCCAGCGCGAAGTCGTCCCCGCCGCAACCAGGGCAGGTTCTGGGACTTCGAACCGACCGAATATCGGCACGGCATGAGGTGCAGACGAAGGGAAGCGTGACCGTCACGATAGCGGTGCGGGCGCCGGCGAACAGGGTTGAGCGGGCTTGCTGGGTCATTTCGGTGATCTCCTGGACGGGATGGGGGAACCGGCGAACTCTCTCGATCCCTCCGGTTCACCCCCCTTCCAACCCACCTCTTCCTCTTGTCCGTCAGCAACCGCAGGGCCGAGGCCGGTGTTCATGCCGGCCTCGGCCATTTCAGGGTCAACCGACGTCCGGCAGGCCGGGCCCTGGAATGAAGGGAATTAGTGGCGGGGCAGCCTCGACTGCCCCGCCGGTGGCTGCCGTCATTCCGCAGCAATCGTCGCCGGTGCCTCGGCTTCGGGGTCTTCGGCGGATTCCTCATCCTCGTCATCACCGGAGAGGAAGGCCGGGAGATCGGCGTCGGCTTCGCTCTCGGGGAGATTGACCGCGCTCTCCTCGGCAGCATCAGCCATGCGCAGAGGTTCCGGCAGCCAGCCGGTGTCTGCGAGAAGGCGCTCGGCTTCCTTCGCCATGTCGGCCTTCTTCAGATGGTCGATGAGCTGGGCCGCCCCTTCGCCTGCGCCTTCGCGCACGGCTTCGAGGATGCGGGTCTTGGGCACACGACCAAGGTAGTTCTCGACCGTGGGCCGGAATCCGGCGTCCACCATGTCGAGGCCGGTGGCGCGGGCCAGCCGGCCGGCTTCGGCCATGCGGCGGTCGAGGCCGGACTGCGAGACGCCCGTGGCGCTGTAGGGATTGGGCCGCTCGTAGAGCGCGTTAATCCCAAAGGCGACGCAATGGGCGAGCAGCGCCTGACGGCTGGCCTCGTCGAGCGCGGCGAGCCAGTCCCACAGCGCATCCTCGCCAGTCGGCAGGTCGACCTTCCAGTCCTCGTGCCGCTGATCGACGGATTTTGCGTAGGGCATGTCGCCCAGATCCTTGCCCTGATCGCGGAAATAAACTTCGCGGACCGAGGCTTGCAGGCAGGCGCCCGAGGTGTTGGGGCTGTGGAAGGTATCGCGCACCAACTTATGCAGGAGCGCGGTGAAGGCGACCTGCGGGTTAGCACCAACCGCCTCGCGCAGCGCCAGCGAGCGGTGTGCGGTCAGTTCGATCATCAGCCGTTCGGGCAGCGGCTTGATGACATCTTCCTCCTCCTCGTCCTCCGGCTCGGGCGACTGGCCGCCGATAGTGATAATGGCGCCGGCATTCCCGCCCGAAGCCGCGGCGGCCTGGGGATCGCCCGCGACAGAGCCGTTTTCACCTTCACCTCCGAGCGGGGCCTCATCCTCGGGCCGGACATAGCCGCGGTCGATGAAGGCCCCGCCATCCCGGGCGATGCTGACGAAGACACCGGCACGGGCGATCTCGGCGGGATCGTAGATGACGGCACGCTTCTCGAAGGCTTCAAGCGTCGTCTCGATCTCGCCGAGGCGCTGGTCGATTTCATCGGGCAGTTCGTCAGCACCCTCATACTCAGCCTCGATCCGGTCGTACTCCTCGCGCAGCGCCTCACGAGCGGCCCGCTCCTCGTCACTCAGATCGATATAGGTGAAATCGAGCGCGCGCAGGCCGCGATCATAGCCGTAGGGCAGATCGGCATCGACGGTGATCCATTTCCAGCCCTCGGCAGCGATTTCATCAGCAACGGCCTTGAGCTTCCCGGACACCAGGCGATCGAGAAGCGCGGGATCCTGCAGCCAGCCGCCGCCATCCTGCTGGAAGAGGTCCCGCAGGATGAGACCGCCCGCCTCTTCATAAGCCTCGACGCCGACGAACAGGACCCGTCTGTCCTCGGCCGGAACCGTGGTTTCGGTTAGCAGTTTGCGGATGTGCCAAGGCTGGCGGCTGTAGGATTGCTGGATCGCCTCCCAGACCTGTTGCTGACGGGCATGGTCGGGATTGACTGTGAAGGCCATCAGCTCTTCGAGCGTCATGCCGTCCTCGGCATAGATATCGAGAAGCGCGGGGGCGACCGAAGCCAGGCGCAGGCGCTGCTTGACCACCTGGAGGGTGGTGAAGAAGGCGCTGGCGATTTCCTCCTCGGTCATCCCCTTGCTGCGCATGTCTAGGAAAGCCCTGAATTGGTCGAGAGGATGCAGTGGCACCCGCTGGGTGTTCTCGGCCAGACTGTCATCCTCGGCGAGAATGGAGGTCGAGGGATCGCGGACCACACAGGGCACCGGCGCCGTCTTGGCGAGGCGCTTCTGCTTCACCAGAAGCGCGAGGGCCTGATAACGGCGGCCCCCGGCGGGCACCTCATACATGCCGGTCTCGGCGCCTTCGGCATCCAGGACCGGGCGGACGTTGAGGCTCTGGAGAAGTGTGCCACGGCGGGCGATATCCTCCGCCAGTTCTTCTACCGAGATGCCGGCCTTGATGCGCCGGACGTTCGACTGGCTCAGCAAGAGCTTATTGAAGGGGATGTCGCGCGAGGACGACAGGGTGATCTTCTGTGCAGCAACAGCCATCGGGGTAACTCCGCGACGGACGCCGAGAGCCACTCTCTCGACCCTAAATCCGTCACGAAGCGAAGCGCCGCCCTCTTACTCTAGGAGGGCAGCGCCGTCGCAAGTGCATGGGGCATTCAGCTTCGGGCCATCTCGTCAGTCGGCCTCTGCAACTTCGTTCACGTTCGGGTATCCCCGCCGGTCGAAGACCGTGGCGGGGCCGTGATCAGCGTGTTGAAGGATGCCTTCCATGAGGAAGTGCTGCGGATCGAACCTCTGGTAGAAGGCATCGAGCGCGGCATCCTCATTCTCGGCGTCGACCCCTGGGACGAAGCAGGCCCACATCGCCCGCCGCTGGCATGGGCGGCTGAATGGTAGGCATCTGCGTTCTCCGTGGCGGGCCGCCGTGAGCCTTACTCCCGGCATCCAACCCGCCACGACCCAAAGCGCCGCCCTCTCGCTCGCAGAAGGCAGCGCCATTGCCGTGGCATGAAAGATCAACGATGGGAGCGTATCAACTGCCCAGCCATTGCCATTGCCCCACCGTGTGGATGATCCGCTCGGCCGCGCGAATACTGCCAGTCTCCCGTGCCGCCTCAGCCCAGATCGAAATCGGGATATCGCTGGCGAAGAGAATGTCGCGCTCGATCCCCAGGCCGAAGGGCAGCCGCAGCGAGGACAGTTCCTCCAGCGAGAAACTGCCAAGTTCGGGATAGCCGAGATCGGCCAGGCCAAAGAGAATATCGCCGTCCTCGTCCAGTTCGGTCGCCAGCCATGTGCCGATACCGAATGGATTGAAGAACTTCACCACCGGCGCATGGTCAACGTCGCGCTGCCGGCCATTGACCAGCAGCATTTCGCGCAGGTCAGATGTCAGGAGGATCATGCCGCCCTCCTGTCGATAGTATCCGCATCGGTGCCGGAAGCCTCATTGTCCGGCAAGTGAGACAATATCCAGTCGGCGGATTTGCTCGCCTGCGAGGCGGCGCGCACGATCGCGCGGTTGTCCTCGCGCAGCACCTCGAGCCACGACGCGATGTAGTCGGCATGGCGCACGGTCGGCATGATGCCGAGCGAGGCGCAGCAGAACGCGGCGCTCATCTCGGCGATCAGCTCCTCGAAGGCGTATTTCTTCGTGCCGAAGCTGCCGGAGAAATCACGGGCCAGACGGGACGCATGGCCGGTGGCGTGACCCAGCTCATGCAGGGCCGTCCGGTGCCAGTTGATCGACTCGAAGAAGGCTTGCGGCGGCGGCACGACCACATGGTCGAGGGCCGGGACGTAATAGGCGCGATCCCCGCCGATGCGGAAGTCGATGCCGGTCGCCCTGATCAGCGTCTCGACCCTCGGCTCTATAAGGCCGGGTGGTGGGGACGGTATGGCGACAGCGATGTCCTCGGGCAGCCCGTCGCATTGCGCGGTGTTGAACACGGTGAAGCGCTTCAGGAAGGCAATCTTCCCCGGCTCTTCCCCGGTTTCGCGCGCGCGCCGCTTTTCGTCCTCGGGCGTGAAGCGGTCGGCATAGACGACGGTGGTGCCGCGCTCGCCCTTGCGGACATTGCCGCCGAGCGACTGCGCCTGACGGTAGGTGAGCCAGCCCTGTCCGGGGAAGCCGTGCTGGATAACCGCGCCCCAGAGGATCAGGATATTGATGCCGCTATAGATGCGGCCGGTGCTGGCGTTCTGCGGCAGGCCGAGAGGAGCGCCCACCGTGGCCTTGCCCCATGGCTGCGCCCAAGGGAAGCGACCGGCCTCCAGTTCGGCGATGATCTTGTCGGTGATTTCGTCATAGAGGTTCGTCCGGTCCGAGCCGGCGCTTGGGGTGCGGTCATGTCTCGACATCGCGGTTCTCCGCGACGGGCGCCGTCGGACTCTCCTCCGGCTTTCAACCCGTCACGGCAAACCCCGTCCGCACTCTCACTCTAAAGGGGGCGTTGCGGGGTCTCCCCGCAGAAGGGGGTGCGCCGGCAACGCAGTGCCGGCCAGGGGGAAGGCTTTCCCCTCAGAAAAGCTAAAACATCGATGGCAATGGGCCGGAAGTCCTTACGGAGCATCCATTGGGCTGGCCGCGCCCCGCGCTAATTCCAAACTTGGGCCCCTGTGGCACTCGCATGAAACCTTTGGCAGAAAACGCACGCAGAAAAAATTTGCAAATGCCGCAGGCTCAACGGTCAATCCTCAAAGAGACGTCCGTCAACCGCCTTTGAGAACCTGAGAAAAGCGGTAATGCTGTCAAAAATAAACCGCGCCTCGTCCATGCCAACGAGAGTCTCGTTGTCATGAGCTAAAGACTGATCATTTCGGATCGGGTTCATCGCTTCAAAAATCGAGATTGAACTCTTCACGATTCGCTCAGAAAGTGGGGTAAGGTTATGATGTTGCTGTAGTAGCTTGACATATTTCCCTACGCGAGAGTGTAACGGGTCGTCTTTGCCGCAGTCAGCGCCACCGTGCTTGCGGATCAGGGCCGCAAAGCGCTTCATACAGTAGGTGTGCAGCCTGTCCAGTGCCGTCTGCGGCTTCTTTGCGTCCAAATCTCGGCGGATAGATGCGACCAACTCTTCGAGCGTTTCATTGGGCTCGAACGCCTCAATACTCGACGTATCGATCTGGTCTGTTTGTCCCTCGAACCGGGCCACGGTCGAGTAGTAGAGTTTCCTGATCTGGTCCTCACCACGCAGAACGGCGTACGACGCCTCCGCGTCACGATACTCCCAGAGTTCCCGAAGAACCTTCGCGACCATGCCAGACGGGGCACGTTCGATGAACGAACGGAGCCTCTTCGCTTTTGAGGTCCCACGACCGTTAAAGAGTGTCGAGTTCGCGGACGGATCGATATTCACGGTCTCGAAGAAGAAATCATCAAATGTCCTGTCGCTAAAATTAAGGACATATCCGCTCTCCATCCCCAATGCCCGTTCTAAGCTCTCTCGCTCTAGACGAGGGATGAGCTGCTCATATTTTTTTCCAGACACTATCCTGCACACCCCGATTCAATAAGCTGAGAAGTGTTCTACGTGATCCTATTGCCCTGATCCACAGACTGTGTCGCGGCAAAACGAAAGGTCAGTTTCAGTATGTAGCGGTGCGACATAAATTTCCGTTTGCCCCATTCCTTCACCTGAAATCCCGCGTCCTCACCCTGATCCCGGTGCTGCGCGGATCTTGCGCCGACGAACCGTGCCGGAACTCGTCGCCTCGGCCATAAGGGAGCGGAAACGCCTCGTCCCGCTCGCCGACACTGGCCAGGTCGCGCGAAAGGTCCGCGATCCGGTGCGCCACCAGATGCACCACCTCGCCCTCGCGCTGGATGCGGCCATGGACCGCGATCATGCCGGAGGCCAGGATCACCCGGCGGAACTGCTCAAACGTCTTCTTCCAGACGACGACATTGGCGATACCGCTCTCGTCCTCCAGGGTGATGAACATCACCCCCTTGGCCGAACCGGGGCGCTGGCGCACGAGAATGATGCCTGCGGCCTCCAGCCAACGCCGGTCGCGCGACCCCATCGCCTCGGCGCAGGTGACGATCCGCCGATTGGCGAGATCGTCGCGCAGAAAGGCGACCGGATGGCGGCGCAGCGACAAGCCGGTATGGCCGTAATCCTCCACCACCTCCCGGCCCGCCGTCATCGGGCGCAGCGCGATTGTAGGCTCGGACATCTCCGCTACCATCGCCCCGTCACGTCGGGAGGCGGCGGCGAAGAGGGGCAGTTCTTCGTCGCGCAATCCCTTGATGGCCCAAAGCGCCTCGCGCCGGGCCAGCCCAAGGGCCGGAAGGAACCCATCCGCCTCCGCGATGGCGGTGAGGGCCGCGACGGGAACGCCTGCTCGCCGCCAGAGATCCTCGACCGAAACGAAGGCGTCCTCGCCGCGTGCGGCGACGATGGCGGCAGCATGGGCATTGGCAAGACCTTTGACCCTGCTCAGGCCCAGCCTGACGGCGAAGCGGCTCTCGTCGGCAGTCGGCTCCAGCGTGCAATCCCAGCGGCTGGCATTAACGCAGACCGGCCGAATCTCGATGCCATGTTCGCGGGCATCGCGCACGATCTGCGCCGGCGCATAGAAGCCCATCGGCTGGCTGTTCAGCAGGGCGGCGCAGAAGGCGTCGGGATGCCAGCACTTCAGCCAGGCGGAGGCATAGGCGACCAGAGCGAAGCTGGCGGCATGGCTTTCGGGAAAGCCGTAGGAGCCGAAGCCCTCCAACTGCCGGAAAGTGCGTTCGGCAAAATCCTGTTGGTAGCCCTTCTCCACCATGCCCGAGATCAGCTTGTCGCGGAACTTCGAGACGCCGCCGGTGTGTTTGAAGGTGGCCATGGACTTGCGCAGCATGTCGGCCTCGCCGGGGGTGAAGCCCGCACATTCGATGGCGACCCGCATGGCCTGTTCCTGGAACAACGGCACACCGAGCGTCTTGCCCAGCACCTTTTCCAGTTCGGGGGTCGGATAGACGACATCTTCCAGCCCCGCCCGCCTGCGCAGATAGGGATGGACCATATCTCCCTGAATCGGGCCGGGCCGGACGATGGCGACCTGCACAACCAGGTCGTAATAGGTCCGGGGCTTTAGCCTCGGCAGCATGGACATCTGCGCTCGGCTCTCGATCTGGAAAGTGCCTAAAGTGTCGGCCTTGCGGATCATCGCATAGGTGCGGGGATCTTCGGCCGGGATGGTGGCCAGGTCGAGGTCGACGCCCTTGTGTTCGGCGATGAGATCGAGCCCCCGGCGCATGCAGGTCAGCATGCCGAGGGCCAGCACATCGACCTTCATGAAGCGCAGCGCGTCGATATCGTCCTTGTCCCATTCGATGATCTGGCGATCCTGCATTGCCGCCGGCTCAATCGGCACCAGTTCGTCCAGGCGATCATGCGTCAGCACGAAGCCGCCGGGATGTTGCGACAGATGCCGGGGAGCCCCCAGAAGTTGGGCGGCAAGCTCCAGTGTCAGCCGCAGCCGCCGATCCTCGCTGTTCAGGTTCAGCTCGCGCAGATCATGGGCGGTGACGCCGTCGGCCCAATGGCCCAACTGACGGGACAGGGTCTGGATCAGATCTTCAGGCAACCCCAGGGCTTTGCCGACATCGCGCAAAGCCCCCTTGGCGCGATAGCGGCTGACGGTGGCTGTCAGGGCGGCGCGGTCGCGGCCGTAATTCTCATAGACCCACTGGATGACTTCCTCGCGGCGTTCATGCTCGAAATCCACATCGATATCGGGCGGCTCGCGCCGTTCCTCGGAGACGAAGCGCTCGAACAGAAGATCGTTGCGGCCGGGGTCGATGGCGGTGATGCCCAGGACGTAGCAAACGGCACTGTTGGCCGCCGACCCGCGCCCCTGGCACAAGATCCTTTGTGACCGGGCATATTGGACGATGCTGTGGACGGTGAGGAAATAGGGCGCGTAATCGAGCTTCCCGATCAGCCCTAACTCATGGTGCAGCGCCGCGACCACCTCATCCGGCACGCCTTCAGGGTAGCGGATGGCCGCGCCCTCCCAGGTCAGGCGCTCCAGCGTTTGCTGCGGCGTCAGCGCCGGATCGGGGCGTTCCTCGGGATATTGATAGCGCAGCTCGTCGAGGCTGAAGCGGCAGCGGTCGGCGATTTCCAGTGTCCGGGCCAGCGCCTCGGGCCAGCGCGCGAAGAGCCGGTGCATCTCTGCCGGAGGCTTCAGATAGCGGTCTGCATGGCGCTCGCGCCGAATGCCGAGGGCGTCGATCGTGGTGTTGTGGCGGATCGCCGTCACAACGTCCTGAAGCCTGCGGCGGGACGGTTCATGGAAGAGGACGTCATTGGTGACGATCGTCGGCACGCCGAAGCGCTGCGCCAGCATGGAGAGGTCCCAGAGCCGCATCTGGTCGTTGGGCCGCCGCCGCAGGGACAGGGCCAGATAGGCGCGGGTGCCGAAGGCATCGCGCATCCGGCGCAGCCGCAAGCCGCACTCATCGTCGGCCAGATCAGGCAACAGCACCGCGACCAGCCCCTCGCCATAGGCCACCAGGTCGGACCATTCGAGATGGCACCGCCCTTTGCCGGCCCGCCCCTTGCCGAGTGTCAGCAGGCGGCAGAGCCGGGAATAGGCTTCCCTGTCGGTGGGGTAGACCAGCAGTGACATGCCGCAGGCGAGATCGAGGCGGCAGCCCACGATGAGCCGCACCCCGGTCGCCTTCGCTGCCTCATGCGCACGCACCATCCCGGCGAGCGTATTGCGGTCCGCCACGGCCAGCGCCTCGATGCCCATCAGGGCGGCGGTGGCGAAGAGTTCCTCGGGTGAGGAGGCCCCGCGCAGGAAGGAGAAATGGCTGGGCACCTGAAGCTCTGCATAGCGTGGGGCGCTCATCCGAACACCCCATGCAGGAACCAGCGATGCGAGCCGGTGGCGGCATCCTCGCCATCGCCGGCGCGGAAGATCCAGAAGCGCTCGCCGGCCTCATCCTCGATGCGGAAATAGTCGCGCACGGCGGCCAGTTCGGCGTCGCGTTTCCACCACTCCCCGAAGATTCGCTCAGGACCTTCGGCCCGCCGGACGCGGCGGCGAATGCCGCGCCAGGAGATCCAGTTCGG
>UEXM01001255.1_pt1 | contig 22321 bp, 25 predicted proteins | sample 1796661 | NCBI WGS metagenome assembly UEXM01 (sample SAMEA4772469, study PRJEB27181) | metagenome | reverse complement strand
AAGAAGCTATCTTAAAAGCTGCTAAGATTGAAGCTGATACTGCTGAAGTAGTTAAGAGTTTAGGTGCTATTGATGAAGCTGACCAACCTGCTATCGTTAAAGCTCTAGTAGCTGATGAAGCAAGTGCAGTAGTTCTTATTAAAGCTTTCACTGATATGGGTGCTGCTGTTATTAAAGCTAAAGAAGAAGCTGAAGAGATTCGTAAATCTTTCGGTGAGAAAGAACAGACTGCGGAAGAAGCTCAGGTTTCTGAGACAGTAGATACTACAGTTGTACCAGATATGACTGAAACTATCGCTAAAGCACGTGCTAAATTAAACTCTAAATAATATTATTCTAAAGGAAAGATAAAATGGCTATTTACACTCGCGAACAGGTTGTAATTGATTCACTTCAAGGTGCATCACAAACAATGACTCACGAAACAATCCAAGTTACTAAAACACCTACTATGACTAACGGCACTCTATTAGTTGCTGCTCGTACAGAAGCTGCTGACGGTGATATTGCTGCTGCAATCGCTTATGTAATTGATGATGTTGCAATCACTAACACTGATATTGCTACAAATGACGTATTAACAGTTTCTGCTGTTTCTGGTTTAGATTGGGTTAAGTTCAACTCTAATGCACTTAAGATTGGTTCTACACCTCTTACTGGTGCTCAGATTACTGCCTTCGCTAAGAAAACTCAAGCTGTATAATAACAATAATAATTAATAGGATAATATAATGCCAACTATTCAATCAGGTGATCAACACTTACAGGACTTCTCTCAACTAATGACTTTAGTTGATCGTGAAGATAATATGCTAGAGAAGATGGGTGTTTTCAATAAAGACACTTCAGGTTCTACAGTAGCAACATTTGAACGCCGTATTGACGGTACAGATGATATGTACTCTGTTGCTCGTGATGCTGATCGTCAAACAGCGGGTGATAACGGTGCTCAAGATGCACACCTTGAATTACCTTTCTTCACATTAGATAAAGGTATCAAGCAAACTGAATTACTTAACTTACGTAAATTTGGTACTCAGGAATGGGAATCAGTTGCAGGTAAAGTAGCTGAGTTTATTGCTCGTTTCCAACGTGGTCATGCACGTACTATCAAGAAAGCAATGTACACTGCACTTAAAGGTAGTGGTTTTGCTCCAGATGCAGCAGGTGTTGCTCGTCCTAACTTAGCTCGTAACTATCAAGCTGTTTGGGGTGTTGCTAATGCTGACATGTTCAATGGTGCTGCGGGTGGTGCTAAGACTTATGATTTAACTGACCAAACTTCAAACCCTGCAAATGAGTTTGAATTGTTCCGTCAACATGTTGTAGCTACAGCAGGTGATGAAGGTGATAACTACGAAATCGTAATGTTGATGGGTTCTGGTGCATTCTCTGCACTTAAAGACCATGCTGATTATGTAGAAGCTTACGCTAATTATGCTTCAGAAGTTGAACCTGCTCGTAAGCGTTTAGGTGGTTTATCTAACTCACGTATCTTATCGTGGCAGGGTGTTACATTCATCGAAGATATTTCTGGTGAAATCCCAACTGCACAAGGTTATGCATTCCCTATGGGCATGGGTTTATTCGAGATGCGTTTCGGTCCTCGTAATACTGTTAATGGTCAAGAGGAAGCTATCCAAGAAGCTTACTTATACATTGATGAGAAGTTACGTCAGATTAAAGCAGAGTCTGAGACTTCAGTATTAGCTGTTGTAACTCGTCCAGAATTAATTGCACACTACACGTTCACCGTATAGTCAATTAAATCAATGACTTAGGTCATTTAAAGAGAAGCCTTTGTGCTTCTCTTTTATTTCAATATATATTCCTTTTGAGTGTATACCGAAATAAAAGAGAGAGATAATAAATGAGTCATAATTACTTCAAGAATAATAAACAGTTCTTCCTTCACCTTAAAGAACAAGTAAAAGCTTTAGACTACGACAACAGTGTGCGTGGTTATCGTTATACATTCTATGTTGAGACAGAAGATGGTTTAAAGCCACACAGGGCACGTAGTATGCCTCAGTTTGTAGCTGCTGTAAACCCTTACTTAGAAGAATCTAAAAGGTTTGATCCTAAACGATGTCAACAGAAAGGTCAGTTTGGTTGGATGATGTACTACCTAGCTGATGCTCCTGTAGTCACAGAAGTGGTAGAGGAAGAGTTACCATCAGTAGGTGATTTATCTGCTACAGTCCCTGACGATTCTTTACTGGACTTCTCAGTAGATGAACCAGAAGAAACAGAGACAGAAACTAAGCCTGTGATTGATATGGAGAAGGTTAAGTCTTTCCCTAACAAACAGAAAGGTAAGAATGATTTAGCGGTATATGCTGCTGAGTTTGGTATTACAGTTAAGCCTACGATTAAGCTTGATGCCATGATAAAAGTTATTGAAGAAGCTATCTCAGAGTAGCCTATTTATGCCGCTGACACTTAATAGGTGTTAGTGGCTTTTTTCGTATTAGAGGATAGTAAATTGCAATATAATAAGACTATAGTAACCAAACCCCTTTCATGTTCAGCAGGTGACAGTCATCTTATTGACCTACCTGTTGGTGATACATACTTCATCTCCCTAAAAGAATGGGTAGCACCTACACTACCTTTCCTAGATGCTGATAATAATAATAATATACCACCTCAGATACGTCCTAGCGTTTACTTAGAACACGACTATAAGCAAATATGTACATTGGTAGCAGAAGGGACTGATATGACCTTTACGGTAAGCCTGACAGAGCCTGTGGCTACCGATACAAGTGTTGATTGGACTATTACACACGGTGGTGCTATTGACCATGAGGGTTTAAGGGATACTAATTCTACAGGAGATGATACGTTCAGTTATATCAATGATGTTCACGGTGTGAGTGTTGATGGTGATTTTGGTATCTTGACGGGTACAGCTACGGTATTAGCAGGTACGGATTCTATTGATGTTACTGTAGGTACTAATGATGATGGTTTATGGACAGGTGGTGCTAACACTTATAAGGTATTCACTATTACACTAAGTAACTTATCTGATCCTAATATGTTATTCCTTGCAGAGAGGGATAGTGCTATTGGTTTGATAGAGGATGTGGCTGTCACGCCTGCCTTAGAGGGTACAATAGATTTAAGTATACAAATGCATGACTTAGTGGCTACCGAGCCGCTGATAAACCCCTCGACAAGCTCACAGGATATGTTTGACCTGAGTTTAGATACAGATGGTGATAGTAATATAAGGACTGTTATTATAGATGATGTACCTATGGTGAGTATGACCTTTACACCTAATGCAGTTGTTGCTGCTGATGCTAGTGATATGACGAATGGGACAGTGTTTGTACAAGCTATCATACAGAGTGGTAGACGAGATTAGTTAGGTAAGAGCCTCTTGGTATTAATTTACTGAGAGGCTTTGTTGTATCTGGAGATTAGTCTTCGGGGTCTTCTGAAACTAGACTATCTACCCAAGATGCGTATTTATAAACGGAAAGTTTATCTGTCCAAGCCTCCTTAACCCCTTTAATATTAATGTAAGATACCGATGACAAGATTTCTTGTCCTCGCTTAGTTACAAAGAATTTACTAGGTTCTTTACTACGTCCATAACCAGAAGCTTTGTATATATCGTTTAAACAATACTTTCCGTCTTGCTCTCTTACTTCTATATCTTTACTATTCAATTTCAATTTAATCATTTGTTATTCTCCAATTTTAATTTATCTTTAATTTCTTTCATACGTTCTTGATTTCTACGTAAACGCCATATTTGGCTTTTATCTTTTATAAACTACTCACTTGCACTCCTTATCCTTTTATTGTTTAGTTGGTGTAGAGTATACGTGTTTATTTATGGTGGTAAAGTGTTTATTTTATGTATTTTCAATTAATTTTGGTTATGTGTTATAATGGTTATATTAAAGAGAGGAATAAAATATGAGTATAAAGAGTCGTGGCTCGGGTATCCCATCGGGTAGAGGTGGTTCAGGTGGCGGAGCAGTAGCAGTGAATAATACTGACTGTGATATATCTAACGAAGTGTCTCCACAAGCTGCTAGAATAGTAGTAGGTGATGGTTTAGGTTTTACAGCGTATACAGATGCAGATGATCCTAGTTGTGTCATATTAGGTGTCCCACCTAACTTCCTCCCGCCCTTTCCGTTCGGTGTTACGGATAGAGCTAATACTGACGTTAGGGTAGGAGAACCAACAGGTAATTTCCTAGCAGGATTAAACGAGAACTGGGTAGGTACAACAAAGAAAGCTACACAACTTGGTACTATCTCATGGCAATCAGGTCAATGTACTGGTTTTGGTGGTACTTCCTCTATGCGTATACAAGTTACAGGTATAGACTTAGGTGCTAACTACTTTGACCACACGTTCTCTAGTGCAGGTGATTCAATACAAACACAAGGTAGAGTTAACTTCAGGGTAGCTAATACAGCACCTGATGGTGATGGTAGTAGGAATGCAGCTACTGTTCGTATGGAAGTTGGTTTAGCAGGTTTATTACTGGATGCAGGTAATGGTCATACTTCTGGTAGTTTCAGAGTTACATTTACTCATACAGACTTCGACTTTACCATAAGGACTTTCACGGAAGAGTTCTTCTTAGACGATGTAGCTAACCCTGCTGTAACTATCACTAATGATATCCAAGGTGGTCTTGCTTTCAGTATGGTTGAGCCTGTAGATTACCAAGTGAATACAGTATTGAAACATATCTCAGGTATCAGTTACTTTACTACTGGTTCTCAGTGGGAAGTTGCTACGGGTGTTATACATGAACACAATAGAGACTCTAGTAGACCGACAGAAAGTTTACTTATCGAAACTCACGGTACGGGTGTAGCTGATTACAATGTATCGCCTTGGACACATGACCAAGACTTTATCTTCGTAGAAACTGCCACTAAGGATCGCTTCGATAACGATATGTTATACTCCCCAGATGAGAGTAGGGTTGTTATTAACAGAGCTAACTTCAGGCATATAGGTGATTCTACTGCGAGTATCCGTGTAAGAGATTCTTGGCAGATGAGTAGTCCTTTCAACTCAAGTACCGTAACCACTTGTGTAGATACCTTCTTAGATGACTCTACTAATCTAATTGAAACATTCAATGGTGAGTCTAGGCGGTTACAAGGAGATTACACTACCGCTTGGAATAGTCAAGACTTTCTTGTAAATGGAGAGGCTGCTGTATTCGGTGGTGCTCTTATGAGACCAACCAGTATATTCGACATTGATGAGAATGTAGATGGTGCTATAGGTAGTAGTAATAATCTTTCTACATATACACCTAATGAAGATGCTGCGAACAATGCAAGAGTACAACCAGATTATAGTGGACTAACAAACAGTGCTGTATTCTTCAGAGAGTTCTTAGCTGCTAACCCGACCACAAGTTACGGTAGCATGACCTTCAATATTGTAACTAGGGACGGAGTTGCTTTTGATCTTAATAGTGGTGACCTTAAGATATATCTTTGGAAGTTAGGTTCTTCGGCACCGACATCACCTAACCTTAATATACCACCTGCTTTTGATCCTGCTAACCCTGAACTAAGTAAAGTTAATTCTATTTGGGTTCACGATACTTACAACTTCGCTTCGTTTGATGACGGGACTACCCAGTCTGCTGCTACTAGTGGTTGTCAGGTTAATATAGTAGGTAACACTATAACCTGTACTTTCGGTGGTGCTAATGTAGAACGTGGGGTATTGGTTAGGTTTGAGATATCCAATAATGTAATAATTGATCAGGTAACTGCTTCATTCTAACAGAGGTTCTTATGGAATTATTTAAAGATGTAGGTTTGATAGACCTCGGTAACGGAAAATATCAATTAATAATAAAAATAAATAGTGTTAAGGAAGAACGTCTAACTCTGAGTGAATCACAGATTAATCATATAATCTCTCAGTTCCAAGCAAGAGGTTAATTATGGCCTTTTCTAATGATGAGATTATCAAGCTTGCAGGGTCGGTTTTAGCAGCCGGAACCATTGATAGTAATGATAATACCTCTTGGTACGAGAAGTTACAACCTAATAGCTTCATAGTAGACCCTAGTAGTATCTGGTCTGAGATGAATTCCCTTAAAGCACTACCTGCTAATAACTTTGCACAAGCTGTAAGTCATGCTGTAGCAAATAGCAATATAATTGGAAGATACGGTATCAATGATGATGGTACTTTCAATGATGCTACGGCTATTAGATTAACACCTGTAGCAGGTACAAATAATAAATCTTACGTAGCATTCAATACCTATAACACCCCTGCTGATGGTGTACAGCGTAACTGGATACAACCTCAGTTAGTACCAAGAGCTAATGGTTTTCCATCTGCTGCGTATTCTCCTATTATCTTCTCAGGACCACCTAGTAATGGTAATATGATATCTACTGCGGTAGGTAATGATGGTAATTGGGTTTCACACTTCTGGAACCCTGCGGTAGGTATGTTACTTATATCGGATGCAGATGCCCCACCAAGTGCAAGTTTCCCCAGTACAGACATCTACCTTTGTGGGTTTTTCTATAATGGTCAGACAGGTGGTGCAGGTGGTTCTTCTGGTAACACTATTACCTTAGAGGATGAAGACTCTAGGTGGAGGATCACTGCTGAGGATTCTGCTCACTTACATTTTGAGCGTTATGATGAAGTAAGTGATGGTGTCTTTGATTGGAGTACTAAGTTCAAGATAGGTGGTAGTGCGGCTACGGATGGATTGGTATTAACACAACCACACGGTATCAGTGTTGATCTTACAACTAACTCTTTAGATGAAGATGGTAATCCTGAACTTAGAGAGTTGTTCACAGTATCTGGTGAGAACCAAGACTTTAACTTCGGTAACTCAGAACATCAGACAGTACTAGAGACTAAGAAAGGTACGGAGGTTCAAAGGGCTGATACAGTATTAAGTGAATCTACTATAGACAACAGGCCTTTGTTTGATGAAGACATAGTTCTTGACCACACAGATAATCCAGAAGCAGGAAGTTTCACAGAAATATCTTGGGTCAGTAATATTAACTATAATACTGATACAACACATATAAGATTTAATACTTTAGCTTTTGATACACTGGAAACAACAGACAACATCAATGGTGCACCTGTACGGGTATCTGTTGAAGATTTTGATGGTAATCTTCAGTGGGAAAACATATCTGTTGCAGGACTTAATGCGGGTATTAATGGTTCTTTCAATCTTACAACAGGTTTTAATCTTTACGATATAAACCCTAAATATAAAGATATTAGGTTTGCAAAGACTATTACAAGACTGACTATAGCTAATGGTCATAGGGTTAAGTTATCTGGTGGTACCTACAGTTATTTTGATGAAGTTTCAGGTACTATAAAGAATCAGTTTGTACCTAGACAGAAAGCAGAAGTAGAATATCTTAGTTATGTTAATATACTAGATGAATCAAATTTCCGTGATCAGATATGGAAGAACTCTAATACTGTAATAGATAACGGGGTTGGTGTATGGTATCCTATAGAGAATAACTTACAGTATACACAACTAGCTGCACCCGCAGAACACACAAAATCTAATGAAGCGGTCTTAGGTAATTACAACGATAAAACATACCTAGCCTCTGGTAAGGGTGGTCTGCACATACTCTTCCAAGATGATTCTACAAGAAAGGAGTTCTGGACTGAAGGTGACATAAATAGACTTAATTCAGGTATTGTACCTACCTCTGTAGTAGAGATGAGTAGCCTGAGCTTGAGTTTAGACTCGGTATTTGAGTCCGAATTAAACACTGCTCATTGGGATGTTGTGAATGTAGAGAACCTATTCCCTTTGATTAGGTATGATGGACCTGATCCCATATCTTACCGTACTGTGATCTCTTCTACCCTACAGGGTTCAGAAGAATTACAAGAGAACATGAATAAGTACAAGTTCTTAGATAAACAATATGATGCCAATTACAAGATAGAACCTACTCTTAATCCAGATAGTCCTGTGTACGAGAGACTTAGGTTACCAAGGAAATCTTTCACTGTTAATCGTGCCACTCCTAGACGAATAACCTACCACTTCCAAGAACCTGTAAAGGTTTATGGTTATTACGATAATGGTGCTTTTGTTCCTAGTATTAAGGCACAAGTTGTTCAAGTTGTAGAAAGCCCTATTGTTACAGGTGATGACCTTGAAGAACGTGTAGATGAGATCCAAGGTGAGCAAGAATGGGCTTATGCTACAGAGCACAATTGGCCTACTCTACATGAAGTCCCTAGTGATATGTGGCTTACTGATGAAGATGGTGAGGTGTTGTTCTGGAGTGATCTAGAAGCTCTCTATGGTGATACAGATGAACATCAATGGATATTCACATCAGGTCAGGAAGCTTACTATGAGCCTTTACTGGTACAAGGTGTCGAAACGGCTACAGCTAATACCTTCACAGTGAATCCTTTGGTCGTACACATCCCTTATGATCAGGTTAAGAATTTCGATGTTTCTTTTGCTTTCGGAGAGGATTGGCCTCAAGGTTGTACGGGACAACTGACTATCTACATAGCTACACATGGTCGTGGTTTGGATACTAGGATAGACATAAATGTACCACACAATGCATCTATACATTATAAATTCAGTACGAGAAGGGACGGTAGATATAGTTATAGGGCTACACCTTATAATGTTAATCTAGCTTCTACTGTAGTTGATGGTGGTGACTTATCTGGCACATACCCTGCTGATCCCGCTCCTCCTGTTGATACACGATAGTTTACAGTCCTCCTCGGAGGGCTAGTATAACATGAATAATACTTTTATGGTATAATCATATTAACAATAAAGTAAAATATAAAGGATATAAGTATGCCTCGTAAGGTATCCAGTTTGGCTTTAGAAGCCAATAAGAACGTAGTTAATGGGCATCAGGTTGTAGTAACTGACCCTACCAATTTCTCACTATTCAGAGTCCCAGTTTCTGAATTCCGTGGGGCTAGTCTTTTCACCTCAGATATAGCACCTACAGAGACTCCAGAAGATATCACAGTCCCTGCCTATCATGCAAATGATTTATTCTTACAACGGACTACAGAGGGTGAGTTCATATTCAAACGTAACCCTACTAACAGTGCATGGGTTAATGAATCTAAACTTAACGGTCTACGTGTATTAACTGCTGATGATTTTGACCCTGCTTTAAACCTAGATGACAGGACAACCAACTTCTTACACGACTCTATATTTGAAGGGGATTACTATCTTAACCGTAAGTACAATATCTTGTTTGGTGGTTACTCTGCTGTACTAGGTTTCCACTTTGATTTCGATAACTTTGAAGGTTACCAAACATTTAGAGCACCTACCACATTCACAATGCAAGGTACTGATGCTCTCGGTTATGATAATCCTATCCAATACTTAGCAGGTTACCTAGCTGATGTTGATGTAAGTGATGAAGACAAGTATCGTATACGTAGACCTATACACGGTGATAATGTTAGATTGTTACTTGAGGGTGATGAAGGTCATGAGGGTTATTGGTTTGAGTTTGATGAGAGTATACCTACGACTGCGGGTGATTTTGAACTAGCTTACTTAACTAAGTTAGGTACGGATGGTATTCAAACAGATGTTAAACGTAATTGGAGAAAACCTAAAGTATGGAACGAAACTTTAGCTCCTGTACAGAACGCTAAGAAATATTTACAAGATGATATTGTATTCGACCTGAACCTAGGTGTTATGTACTATGAGTATAATGAAGCAGCCCCTGTACCTACTACTGATCTAGGTGTATTATTTGGTGGTCAGACCGTATTAAAAGCTGAAGGTATTAAATTAGCACAAGCTAATGATGGGAGTTGGGTTACCCCTACAAAAGATGATAATATCTATAAGAACGGGGATATCATACTGACCAAAGAGGGTAATACACCAAGACTGCATAATTATGTGTTTGGTGCAGTAGATGACGCTTCTGCTTGGCCTCTATTCTCTGTGTTACGCTGTAGTGTAGAACATAACTACCTAAGTACTGACACAGCTATAATAGCTTACGCTACCGACTACCCGTATATTAACGGTACAATGGTTGTAGATGGGGACACTTATGTATCAACTTACACACCTAATGTTAAAACGAAACACTATAACGAAGGTTGTGTAATAGATTATGATAATAAGAATATTACTTGGGGTGCTAATTACGTACATGGTCACCCTACAAGAGTATCATTTGCAAACACCGATATTATCCCTACACGAGATGATTTAGTCTACTATGAGGGTGAGATTATACGTAATAACCTAGGTGACTTGTTTAAATATGTAGAAGACCAAGCTTCTAATGTCGATGCTTTTGAAGTAATACCTAATCTTAGAGCTAAGGCTGTAGTTGTTGTTGAGACAACAGATGGGAATTACGTACCTAGTACTGTGCAAGGTGATATCTTTGTTGCGAGTGACAATGACACTTTAGAGGTTAGAAATACCAGTACAGGTAGTGATAAAGTGGTCCTCTATACAGCTAAGGTAGATGAAGTTGGAGGAACTATCGAGTGGATCGACCGAAGAAGTAAGTATGGGACTCGTACCCACCAACTTAATATACACGTAGACGCTTTTAAAAGTAATGATTGGTTCACGACAGGAGATCTTTCAGAAACTTCATCAGGTAAAAGATTCGTTTACGATGAAACAGCAGACGGAGGTACAGGGGAGTGGGGATTCTTAGGTTGGGTAAGAGGCGAAGAACAATTCATTATAACCGAAACCAATAATTACGTTCCTGCTGTAAATGGTACAGGTTCTGCCGTAGATTTCAACCCCAAGCAGTTGAAAGTAGGAGACACCCTAACAGTAGATGTAGCAGGAAGTACTACAGGTAAGCAGTTTTCTTATGATGTTATTTCTGAAAACCCTATTACACTAGGGGATAGGTACAACCCTAACTTACAAAAAGTACATACATCTACAGATATACTTCCTCCTACCCAGAATGATAATGATTATTCTGAGGGAGATTACATGGATAATGGTGTCACTGGTTGGAGATACGGGTCTTACGTAGAAGGTGCAGCTACTGATTTGGATGCTTGGCCTACACTCAGACGTATGATGGTACCTGACAATAGTACACCACTAGCACATCATCAAAGTCTCGTATACTCACATGGTGATTATGTGGAATACATGGGTAGTTTGTACAGTGCCAATAAGTCTATTGATGGGTCTGTAACACCAGTACCTTTCTCAGATTTAGATTGGGATGTGGAAATCATAGGTACGGAAGATTTACGAGACAATGAAGTAGGTTCTCTTACAGAAGGTGAGAGATTTACATTAAATGTTCAACATGGTCAGTTACACTTAATAAGGAATCCGTAATATATGTTTTTTCCAAATGCGGGGAGTCAGCAGGTCTTGAAACCTGCTGCAACGGGGATAGTAAGACCTTTCACAGGTGATCTTGCTACCCTCGTAGGGACTCATTGGCATCTTGCTGATGGGACTACGGTAGGTACATACACTAAACCTGATATACAAGGTCGGTATATAAGAGCCTCTACTTTATCTACAGATATAACAGGTACTACATTGAGTCAAGCTACAGGTGCTCCAGATAACCCTGTAATATTGAGTGGTGGTGAGCATAGTCACGGTAATGAGACTAATGCTTCAGCTAATACCAGTAGTGCAGGTGCTCATACTCATACAGGTTTTACTATAGCTATACCTTACATGAAGGTCAATATGCGGGGTGGTAATGCTGATGGTGGTAGTGGTAGCGATAGGTATAGTAATGACGCTAATGGTACAGGTGGTGGCTCTAGAGACCGAGGGGTATCTGTACCTCTACATGTTAACTCTCATAACCATAGTCATACTATGCTTTTCCGTAGTAATATAGCATCAACCACACACTCTCATCAGGCCAGTTCGATGGTAAGTGATGCAACAGTGACTCAACCTGATCATGTTATTGTTAATCATATAGTTTATATCGAAGAGGTATTAAATGTTTAGAATACAAGAGGAGATGGTAGGTAGTATTATAATGTATGTCAGTAATGACACTATACCTATAGGGTACGCACTTTGTGATGGGAATACATATAACGGTGTCACTACTGTCAACATACCTGATGGACACTATTTAAAGCAAGACTCTGCTTCCGCAGTAGGTGATATTGGCGGTATGTCTACTGCAACACCTGTCAGTAATCTAGGTGGTACCTCTACAGAATCTCATACACATACCCCTTCTGGGAATTTCAATGTAAGTGCTAGTGGTAACCATAGTCACAATACTGCTAACACTACGGCACGTACTTATACACATAGTGTAATCAATAAGGGCCTTAATAACTCTGCTAATTTTATCTTTGCTAATATTAGTAACAGTACGACATCAAGAACTGTGACGGTGAATGCTTCAGGAACTATGAGTAATACAGGGACACATTCTCACAATATCACTGGTTACAATGCAGGTAATTCTAGTAACGCAACACACTCGCATGATGTCTCTGGAGGTGATGCTGTTACAGAACCTAACAATGTTCAAGTTAGGTACATAACTTATGTAGGGGTTTAATAATGATTTTTGAATATAGTAATCTGAATACTGTTGAATGGTATCATGGTGATATGAATGATCTCCCTGACGGGTATTGGTATTGTGATGGCCGGAGTGTAACCTCTACTTTGTACGGTGTTGTAGTATTACCTGATCTTACGGACTCTTACCTTAAGAGTGGGGACTGGGATGGTATTAGGAATAATCACAGGACCTCTATCGCTAATATATCTCATGTAGATACTACGGGTAATCACAAGCATGGTTTTAACATTACCGCAGTAAATAGCAATAACACGGGTAATGGTAACTCAGCTCACAATCACAACAGAACAAGTAACTCTTATAGTGCTAATGTATCCTACTACTCCTACTCTACTTATAATCAACCTAATAGGATGAATAATAGTTCTAACAATAGGTGGTACAGTAGTCACGGAACTACAGGTTCACTGATTACGGGCAGTAGTACTTCAGGAGGTAATCACGGTCATACGTTTGGTAGTAGCTTCACAACCGCTAGTACTACTGGAGGAGGTGATCACAACCATAACATAACTAACGACTTCTGGGATGATGAAACTAGACCTGATAGTGTGATACTACACCCTATCATGTTCCTAGGTCATGGTATTGTAAATTAGTTTTAGGTAATAAAAAGGAGACCCGAAGGTCTCCTATTACTCTGGCTTAGGTGGGCAATGGTCACTTACCCAAGCAGTTATGATACTTTTCTCAACATCGTCAACTCTATTACCTCTGTGCTCACAATCCATCCAAGGGGAGAATAACACCAGTTGACCTGCTTTAGGTCTTACAGCTATTTTCTGATTTGTAAACACAGTATAGCCGTATTGCTCTTTGGTTACAGGTAACTCATTAAGCGTTAACATCCAAGTTAATCTTCTATATAGATACTCCGCAGGGTCTGCATGTCTCTGTACACAACACTCTGCGTGGTTTGCAGGGTAACCTCCTCCTCTCTTCCTCTCACCTTCTACTTTCTTATAGTGTTGATACTGTCCATGCTCTAATCTAAAAACCCTAGCAATAATAGTTTCTATATCTTCTACTGAATTATAATCTCCTAAGTTTGTACCTTTGAAGTACCCTAACAGTAAACCTTTATTATCTTTATAGTAATCCACTAAGCAACGAAACACGTGCATCTCTATCTCATCCGATACTTTGTAAAATTCGTGGTCTCTAGGTAATTGTGTAATTGGTGTCATATCAGAACTATCTTTCACATCGGTGTTAACACCACCAAAAGAACTACCTAAGCAACTCATACCTGCTTCTCTGTGTTCTTCAAAAAGCTCGTAAGCTCTTTTAGCAAGTTCTGGAGGTAAACACTCGTGGTATATGCTGATAGCACCGTTACGTGTTTTATTTTCTAGGTTAGGCATTACCTTTCTCCTCGAAGAAGATTCTAATAGCTTTATCGTAAGTGTCGATCACTTCTAGCACTGCTATTTTCTCTGTAGTTAGATCTTGCATCTTCTCTTGGAATTCTTCTTCCATCCGTTTAATCTCGGACTCTACAGTACCTAATCTATAAGTGACAGTTCCTCTCTCATGTACCATTTCCATTAACTTATCACCGAAACTTTTACCTTCTTTAAGAGATTCTCTTTTGGCTTCAGACTCTACTGTTAATTTCTCTACAGGGTGTGTTTTATCCTCTATAACTTCATCTAGGTTTTGGGCTACAAGGGTCTTATTCTCTTCTTCATCCATGAGTCCGAAACATAATAATACTTCATCTGGACACTTATCAAATTCGTGGAAGTATGCAGGGATGTAGGTAAGACCTGTAGCTTTAGCCCACTCATGTAACTCTATACTTTCCTCTAGGTCTCTAATATAAATACATTCGTTACCGTCATTTGGATGAGCATTAGCTACACAGGGTATCATATCCTGTATTATGATATCTCCGTCACCATCAACTAGTCCGAATTTCTTGGTATATTCACCTTCCGCTGCGAACTGAACTAATTTCTCTCCTGCATCACCAAAACCTGTAATTTCTCTCATAATACTCTCTCTCTATGTTTAATGTTATAATAGTTATATTGTAACACGTATCCATTATATTCTCAAAAGGAAAAATTATGAGTTCGGAATTGAACGACTGGGTAATACCTAAAACAAGTAATACAGGGGAGATACTGGAGGAAGTATCTTGTCAATTCTCAGCGGCCCAAGCATCTCCACCAGTAGCAGGGGCTGTCCCTGCTAATTGGTCTTTAGGTTCTGTAGTTAACTCCTCTGATAATATAGTAGGGCACACACACCAAAATCATGTCCCTGCTGGTATCTATGTTGTAGAGTTCGACTATTACAATACTAACGAAACAGTGCAACATATGTACAATGGACAATCCGTGGATCTTTTATTTGGTGAGGTGCACCCTAACACACCTAATCTTAATAGTCTATACGGCTTTAAACACCCACTGAGGGCGTTTAATGTTATTAGGGTTAATGAATCCTCTCATGTCGCTATACGGTACACGGGATTAGGTGGCAGTGATACCTTTCAAATAAAAAACCTACTAGTCTATAAGGTTGCTGAGGTTGATGGTACTAGAAGGCCATTAAAGACCTTTAGTGACTACAAGTACCAATTTAATGGGTATAGGGATACACTGTTTCACAGAGGTGTAAGTATAGACAGTGGTAATGTTAGTACGTTACACTCTTCTAACTTCAATGCAGGTTGGACTTCTTTTCTAGGCTACCCTAGTATTTCAGCAACTACTCACCCTGAAGACCTAGTTAACAGGAATGAAGCACCATCGGGTATATACCACGCAGCAACCTTCGCTAGTTGGGGCTTAAATAATACAATACTACGTAACTTCTACACAGACAGTAAGATCTTAGAGGATATAGGGACAAACACACCAGAGACTGTTCCGCAAGATTACCTTTCCAGTATACTCCCAAATGCTAATATTGGTGGTAAGGTTACCCACTTAATAAGGAGGTTCAGCACCAATGTAGGTAAGGATACTTTCTTTTACCCCAGTAACAACATCTATGAGGGAGAATATAATACACCTTGGCTAGGTAGTCAACCTTCTTTTGAAGGTTACCGTGTCAGACTTAGTTCAGGTGATCTCGGTAATAATCCTGCAACAGTGTCTTTTGGTTTTGGGTATCACCCTACAGAAACACCCTACATAGTACAATCTATTATGTTGGGAACAAGTAATAGTTTGTTTGGTGGGTTTATAGCTGAAAGAGGTGCTAAGGGTTTTATAAGACTAATCAACGAAGGTGGCAGTTTGATGTCGGGGACTGGAGTTGTTGAGTTTTTTATAGGACAACAATCTTTAGGTTTCTTTGGGAGGGGGATAGGTGGTATGGTGTTTGTGACAGATGCTAATATGCAAAACAATGGTTTACAGATAATCTGTCACGGTAGTGGTAATCTAATAGGTTTGGATTTTGAGATAGTGTACCTATAGTATAAATACTGATATTTGTTGTAGGGTAGAGACAAGATCCTTTTGTCTCTATCTAGTTACTTAGGTAGATAAAGTGCACTATACGTGCACACCATAATCTTCGAATGTTGTATCTAAGTCTAACCTCACAGTGTTACTTGCGGGGGTATATATTACGTTCTCTGTTCTGGTAGTACTGTTAACTTTTGTTAAGTTAGCTGTGCCAGAATCCCCTGTATTAGCTATATTACCAGTTTGGGTTACCATGTCAAGTAGTATAGGAGTTGTACCCGCACTGAAGTCTTCTAACATAAAATCGTAGATCATAGCAGATGTCATGTGGAGTTGGTAATCACCCCCATCTGCTACCCCGCCTATGACAAACGGATCTGCATCTTGCATTATTGGTGCAACCAGTGGTGTTGTGGATTCTACTCCGTCCACTATTAAAGTGATTAGGTTGTTTACCTGATCTATTTCAATGGAGGTATCTATGACAGCATTTGGATTATCTACAGTATAATTCAAAGTAGACCTGTTACCCCAAGTACCATCAGTACAGTCAAACCTGAAAGATAACTCGTCCGTAGCTGCATTTTTTCGTACAGAGAACTCTAGAGAACCTTGTACTGACCCACCTGTCTCATACCCTTGACCAAAGATGCCCTGATTACTATTACCATCTACTAGTATTCTAGCTGTAACCTTGAAATGCTGAGGTATGGTTAAGCTAGGGTGTGTCCATACTTGTGCTACGGGGTATACTCCACTAATAACAGGTTTGTTGAAGAGATTAAAGGGTGCAGACCCACTCCCTCCACCCGAGCCATCATCTAAGGTTGATACCGCACCAATTAAGCCAGTACCACTCCACCCATTATGCCTTACACCTATACTGACTGCTTTAGCAACACCACTCCAACCATTATGTCTAGTTCCTAACATAAAGCCTCCTAGTAATGCTCTCTACCTAGTGCAAGTGCATCTTGATAACAATACATAGAGTATGATCCTGTCACGCCTGTTGGTGTAACACGTATCTCATGTACCCAGTTGTTTACTATGGTAAACGATTGTAGGTCTGCATCACTTAGGGTAACTGTTCTTGCAGCACCTGCTGCATCGAGTAACACTTCCCAGTTAGCATCAGGGTGATATTTAACATGAAAAGCTAAACTACCTAGATCATCTGTATTACCTGTGAAAGAGAAACTCACTTGAGTCATAGGTGCTCTCCATTGACCCATTTCAAGGGTAGTTGCCCCTCCCGCTTGTGTAAGATCTTCTAACTTACTTGTGTACTTATCTACTTGTGATGAATTAGCCATATTATTTCCTTAGTTTATTATCGACAAGTACATTATAACACGATAGTTTCGTTACTCCTAAATACTATGTTATAATACGTGTAGAGAGTGAATTGGTGGACCACAATCTTTATATAATCACCAACCCATAACTAAAGAAAAGGTAAATATTATGCGTAAGTTACAAACAATCCCTACAGTTCTACGTAAAGCTATCACAGTACGTGGTACAGGTAATGATGCTGTAGAAGTAGAAGTTGGTAGTCTTCAGTACCCTCACGGTAAGATCATGACTAAAGAAGAGTATGATAATGCAGGTGCTCCTGTAGGTACTCTAGATGTAGATGCAACTATTGCCTTAGCAGGTAGTGTTGATGGTTCTAAGTTTATGCAGATTAATGGTGGTACAACAACTGCTGCTTTATCTCACGCTTGGGATGACGGTTTAACTACTGTATTCAACAACCAAGCCTATGATAAGATTCAAATCACTCCTGCGGGTTTTGCGGCAGATGGTGAGTGGGAACTTGTAATCTTACTTGAAGGTGATTTTTAGTAGTCACCTAATCTTTTAACCCTGCCTTCGGGCGGGGTTTATTGTTTATAGGAGAATATCATGTCAACAGAAAAAGATAAAACGAATATACAAGATAAGGCTATTAGTAGTGCCCCTAAGTGGGTGTTCTCTATATCAGGTGTATTCCTTGTCCTTGCTATCTCATTAAAGATTATAGGTATTGATCCTAGTCCACCTTTAAACAGGATTATGGATGCCTACGCCTTAGAGATAGAGCTTAAAGCTAAAAGTGAGTACAGTATACCAGATGAGCGCATTAACGCCTTAGAGGAGGCTCACGGAGTTCTCTCGGAGCGTATAAGAGGTTTGGAACAGTATTCACATAAACCTAGGTAGATTAACAGGAGATCTAATGAGAAACGTACAAGAATTGTTTGACCTAGCAAAAGAGGTCAATACTAAAGATGGGGGTTTATCCCTAAAAGCCTTACCTGATGGTGGGTTAGAAATACACAGAGCAGGTAACAAGACTTTCCCAGTAGATAGTGCTAATATAGCTTTTGAAGCCTTAACACACTATAAGGAATTTCTTTCTGCTTGTGATAAAATAGAACCTATCCAAGAGCATTTCTTTATCTTACCTGAAAGCTTTTCAGTCGAGAACGGCACTATCACTAAAATATCACCTACTGAGTGGGGTAGTGGTACATTCAGTATTGAGGGTTTTGAGGGGGATGGTTATGTATCTGCTAATATCAACCGTACTGATAAGATCTTAGTGTTTGGGTTGAGTACTGTAGAACGTGGTGGTAGTTACGACAATATAGACTACCACCTATATGCAACAACAAGGGGTCTGGAGGCTAGGGAGGGAGCATTCCGTAAGATAGGTGACCTTACTTATACAGAGGGGTCTCTATTAGAGCTTGAGCGTGTAGATGGGGAGATTAAATACTACGTAGATAATCAGTTAGTGTACACCTCACCTAAGCATTGTACAGGTAAGATGTTTATTGATACAGCCTTTCAAACACAAGGTGGTCAGTTATCTAACCTGAAAGTTCATCATCAACCTAAAGTAAGAGAGGTGTAGTTTATGGCTTTAACTAAAACACTGACAGCTATAATAGATAAAGATTCTGGTAATTACGCAGGGTTGGATGAAGAGATATTACTTCTTGATAAGAACGTATATACAATAAACCTAACAATTAACGAGGGTGCTAATCCTTTAGATGTTACAGGTTTTACGGTATCACTATTATTAGGTGGTACGGATATACCATTAACACATACCGATTCAGCTAATGGACAAGTATCTTTAGTTATTGCTGATACAAGTGTATTATTCCCAAGTACAGGGTTACAGAGGTTAACATTGAAGATTGTTGATGGTACTACAGAAGCACACTTCAAAGGTTTATCATTCTACACAAGTACTTTATAACAGAAAAGCCACAGACATTAATTTGTTTGTGGCTTCTTTGTATCTGCTACTATATTTCTAAGATACTTTCATCAATCAAGTTCAAACCTTTAGCCTCACAATAACCTAAGATATAAGAGTACGCTTGTACAGCCCCTGTTTGATTCTTCTTATATGCTCGGATAGAGTCAGAGATAATATCAAACTCTTCTTTGGTCACATCTACCACTACATGACCCCAATCTCTGCCACAATTCTTGATCATAAATTTACTAGGGAAATGACCTGAATGGTTCTGTATCACTCGGTAATCTTTATTGATCTGTGCTACTGTCAGGTTAGGTGGGTGATGTTTGCCTTTAGATATCACTACTGTCTCACCTATAAAGAGGTTAAGTTCACCTGAACCACGTTGTGTTGGTTGTCCTATTTCATTACTCATATTTATTCCCCATTAAATTCTTTATATTGTGTTTCTGTTAAACGTATCTTACCATAACATTGCACAGGATTACCATCGGGTTGCACTATTAAACCCCTATCATCATTCCAATACATCACTCCATGAAAACAGGTCTTGTAACCTGTCTCCATAAGACCTACACTTGTCTTATGGTAAGTTGTAGGGTGTTCATGGAAAAGATGGGTATGATTGCCACTGAAGGTACAATAAACATAATTGCATAAAACAGGTGGCCTCCGTTAAGTTTCATATGTATTCTCCTATTCTTTATCCCAAGATTGACATTCTTGTGCTAATTTACGTCTAAGTAATGCTCTCAAGTGATCATTGTTATCGTCTGACCTACTTGCATATACATCACCACCTGATTCTCTCAACTCAACCATTTCACGTATGGTGTTATTATACTCAAGTGCGTGTGATGCCCTAGTTGCAGCTACATAGAGTAATCTCTTCTCACCCTCTGAGATACCTACCCAAACACCCTCTGAGTCATAATTACTCTCCCAAGCACTATTGTCAATTATAACTTGTTGATAAGTCTTTCCCTTACTTTTATGTGATGTGCTTAAAATAACATCAGGTGTTGTAGTGTTCTTATGTGTTTTAAGGATAGTGACACTACGGTTCACCTGACCACTCTCAACTATCTTAGCTACACGCTTAAGCATACCACTGTACTCAGCTTCTACCTTCAATTCATCCCAATCATCGTAAGGTACGATCTCCTCGTGCTTAACTTTCTTAGTATCACCCAAGTATAGTTTCTCTGCACACTGTAGGATCTTAATGTAATCATTAACATCAATGTCTATATTAACTTTCTTACCCTCAGAGATATAGTCCAAGGCATCTGATACTAACGCCGCATTGACACGGTATAGTTTAGCAAAAGGTTTTGATTCATCAACTACTGCTTCGTACCCAATCTTTGTATCTAACTGTTCCCAACCTTTAACCGACCTACCGTTACCTAATATGGTTTCCGCCAGTTCACCTACCTTAGGTCCGAATCTGAAAGACTGACCTAACTTACCTTCCACACCATCCACAAGCTCAAGTGCATTTACTGAGTACCTCCAAGCGTAGAGGTTTTGGTCTGGATCACCTACTAGTATCATCTTACATCTACCTACCTGTTTCTTAACGATACCAACGAATACGTTTGATGCGTCCTGTACCTCATCCAGAAACAATACATCTGTATCTATAATTGGGTTAGTCAATGACCATATCTTAACGTAAGTGTCGTGAGTACATAGGACACTCTTATCTAGGTTAACACGATCTTTCCATAACTGTTCAGAGTAAGATAAAACTAACCTACGTAAGTTGGAAGCTTTCTTCTTAATCAAGTGTTTCTTTAGGTGTCCCGTGACCTTGTTCATAGCTGTTTTAATCATGTACTCAGGGATATGGGTTAACTCTAGTTCTAAATCGTCAGAGGCTTCGTACTTAGCTACGGTGTTCTTAACCATCAAACCTATGGCATTAGCAGATACCTTGTGGTTTTCGGTAAGTTCCATATCTTTCATACGGTAAAGTTTAGCAAGTTCATTACCAGTACCACCTACGTTCTTATAAGCACCTCTTGGTCTTGTTAGTCTATTTGCGTAAGCGTGACCAACCTCACGGAAAGCTAATGCGTGTATAGTTTTACACTCTACGTGACTTGGGAACATAGTTGATGCTTCCACTGCCAAAGCTTTACTAAATGTAAGGTACATACTACGTTTATAGATGTTATGTGACATCACTACTTGTGAGGTAGATTTCGAACTTCCTGCGATCGAGTCTACCAACACTACGGGATTATTATCATCCATCGCTAACATTACTACGTCTTCTTGGTCTCTCGATAGAGGGAAATCAAACGGGTTTACTATATCTTCTCTTTTCATATTTATTCTCCTAGTTATTGTCTACGGGAACTATGTTATAATAGGTAATATTAAAGATCAACAATTATTTAAAGAAAATATAGAGGAAAGTATTTATGAGTTTCACAGTAAGTGTAGTACAAACAATAGATGATGTTCGTTTCTGGTTAGGTAACCTACCAACATCAGTAATAACAGATGCAGATATGACTAGGCTTATCGAACATGTAATGGAAACCACCTCTCATACGGATTGTGATATCCTCTACTACAGTACCTTAGAGACATTACGTTGGTTATCTAGGAAATCAGAACAAGGTAGTGCGGGTTCTGCAGGATCTGGGAGTTTGAAGAAAAAGACAGAAGAAATTGGCAGTGTAAAAGTTACGGAGGAATGGGATGTTGGTGTATCTTCATCTAGTGATGCAGGTTATGATAAACTACTAGCAGACCTATTAGCAAAACCTAGTTTGATAGGTTGTTCAATTACAACTACAGCGGTTACAGGGACAGCAGCTTCAGGTAGTGTTATTATAGGTGGTGTATCACAAGCGGCTCATGATAAAGCTAGGAATGATCCTGATGCCAAGACAGCTTATGATGTCAAGGTGCCTTATAAAGCTAGTTTAAGAACTACATGGCCTACTAGGTATAAATAGTAAGCTCCTGTACGCTATTCTAAGCCTCTTTAGGTTTAATTA
>UEXM01001254.1_pt1 | contig 22335 bp, 27 predicted proteins | sample 1796661 | NCBI WGS metagenome assembly UEXM01 (sample SAMEA4772469, study PRJEB27181) | metagenome | reverse complement strand
TGCAAATGTTGAAGAATCATTTAATAATAGATTAGAAATACTAATTGTATATTCTTTTTCGCAATTTGCTTCGGTTGGAAATACTTTGTTTCCTTTTTGTATTAAAGGAGTATTGGTGACTTCTTTTTTACCGCCCGAAAATCTATTCCCCGATGAAATCATGTTAAATCAACCTCATGTTTGCGAAATAATTTGATAATGAACATAAATATCAACAGGGTTCAACGGGTCGGGGTTTGTGAAACTACCCGTTTGAATATCAAAAGAACCCGGCGTTCCTGTTGTAATTGAAGTTATTGTTCCATCACCGGGATTTGGAGGGTCGGCGGGAAGACTGTTTGTATTGACGATTGAAAAGGTAATAGAATCTGTTGCACTAATGTTCGCTGAAACGGTAACAGAAGATATGCCACCGCCACCTGCAATCGTTTCCGTGTGAATGCCCGAAATGATATTAGACCAAGTGTTATCACCACGAAGGTAATTGCTTGAAGAAGCCGTTCCTGTGGCGTTCAAATCGGCTGAAATTGTTCCTGTGCCTGTGATTGGCGAAGGACTTACGGAAGCATCAACAAAAGCCGTTCCTGTATTATCTGCGGTAATTGAAACCGAACCGCCGCCACCGCCGCCTGTGGAGATTGAAACAACACCTGCGCCATCGTCAGTTAATGTTCCATTAGAAACAACAATTTTACTTACTCCGAAAACATCGGGCGAGCCATCGGTTTCAGTTACATTAAGACCTGCTTTACCTGTATTTCCACCTGTATAGATATTAGCCATAGGTTCTTATTGTTTGTCTTGTTATCTAAATGATTCAGCCTTAAATGGTTTCTATTTGAACCTTGTCGGTTTCTAAGAATCCCATTTTTTGTTCCGACCAACCACTAAAACAAGACTCCATAGTTCCCGTAGTAACATTTGCACCCGTTTCATTGATAACTCTAAAAACAATTTGAGATTCAACAAACAAAGGAACATCAAAGTGCCATTGGTCTTGTTTAGGAGTTACAGGCGACCATTGGAAATCATTCCATTCCATCATAAGCCGACTATCAACCCAAATTTGATAAGTAATACCTGCCGTAGCAGTAGGGACTTCAGCATGACCGAATCCACTAATTTTGTAAAATTCACCCTTTGAAGCAGGTGTAAATGTTGATGCACCCGAAACCGAAGCGACTGTGCCTCCACTTCCTGTTGGGAAACGATTCTCGGAAGCCACATAAGGTTGTCGCCCTTGAATTGCTTCACCCGATGCCGTTAATACATTTTGAGGAACAACAGGAGGGGCGGCAGGTAAAGTCCCCGCAGTAGCCGAGAATTGAGAACCCTGCGCTCTTGAAACATTTAATACCAAAACATCAAGGTAAGAATTAGTCGGTAAATTAATTGAAGCAAAATCTAATTTTTGTCGTTGAATTACATTGGCCGAAGTAGGTCGGGGGACAAGAAACCAAGGATATACCGATGTGAACAAAGCGGTTTCAGTATTTCCGACTGCAACAGGGGCTTGGGTTTCACGGTTGTAAATTGTAGGGTCAAGACCTTCACGGACAGGTTTTGAGGGAATGCTTGCACCGGGTCGGTTTTGTTGAGAATATGGAACAGGTGTTGCCTCCACATTATCGGCTTTATTTGAAGCACCTGTTTGAAGTGCTTTCTTACCATAAGGATTAGCATAGCCTCTCCTTCGCTCATAAGGATTGGTTGAATTGCCGTTTTGCATACTATATCATTATCGGTCTTGTTATCTAAAGGTTCAAGACGAGTCATAATCCGATATTGAAGCAAGACCTTGTAATTTACGCTTCTCTTTTGCCTTCTTCGCTATTTCACGGACTGCTTTCAAGTAAAAGTCAAATGTTTCCGTATCTAATCCCTTATTTTGTAAAATCAATTGACGAAGCCATTGAACGGTGTCAATAGTAACGGGAACTCCGAGAGATAATAATTTGCGAGCAAGAATAGCGTCTGTTCCATCATAAAGTGTATAATCAATAAATACTTGAGCCAACACTATGTTATCATCAACATTAGTGAATAAACCATTCTCATACGCTTTCAATAAATCATTGTAAAGTGTGAACCTAATGTCCCATGTTTGGTCGGGAAGAACATAGATAGGAGGGAATAAATCATAATACTTAATTCTATTTACAGTCATAGGATAAGGCGAAGCCATTCCCGAAATACCCGCTTGATAAAGATTTTGAGGGTCACAATAATAGCCCGTTGTATCAATTACAATTTGAACAAACATATTTGGAATCCATTTTGTTAAAATACCACCCACTACTTCATAACCATTAGGTGAAACACCGGGAGTGCAAGCCACCCGATTTATTACTACAAAAGAATCTTCGGACACTAATGCTGTTTGACCAAGTTCGTTACCATATCCACTTGTAAAAACGGAGAACTCCATTCCCGCAGGTGGAATATCAGCGAGAGTTAATTCTTTACCTGTCAATTCCCATTCATATAATTCTCCCCTAATCGCCATCATCAAACCCTCCTTTTTCTTTCCGATATGCTCTTTGGAAGTGCGGCTGTTCCTGCGTGGATATGATTTTTTACAACAATTTCTTTATATTTTTGGATATTTTGAACAGATAATTCCCAACCTGCATCAATCAACGCTTTCGCAACGAGAGCATCCACACCATCAATTAATAGATATTTAACAAAACAAAATGCGATATTATCATCCGTTACATTAACACCCGTATATTCGGGAATATCTTCTAAAGGAGTAACTTCAACACCCCATGTTTGATTAGGACTAATGTAAAGTGCAGGTTGTAATCCTTCTTGATAATCATAATTGATAATACCTCCCTTACCATTCGGATAAGGAACTATGTTTCCCGATATTCCTTGCGAAACAGTCCTGTCGGGATTTTGAAAATAACGAGTAGTATTTACATAAATTTGCGCTTGTAGCGTAGGAGGACTTACGGCTACTGCGTCTAAAACAATGTATTGAAAGGCTTTTAATTCACCGGGAATATCAAGGGTGTTTCCTACATTACCAACGAAAATATCATAAGAGATACCTGCTCGCAAAGGAATAGTGTGAACATTGTTAGGAACAAGAACAGGATGAGAATTAAGAATAACGGTTTCGCCAACAGGCATGACATTACGCCATTCAAAGGCTTGCCGTCTAACCGCCATAACTAATTATTAGTCGGCTTGTTATCTAAATGAAACCTTATTGGTTGCGATAACCCGGTGGTGCTTTTTGAATAGCCAATTCACCGATTAAATCAACAACAACGGTTCGCTTTCGGTCAGCCGCCTGTGCAATCGCAGTCTTAGCCTCAATGACTACTGCAAGAGGTTGTTGGAAGAGAACAAGAACAGGTGATGGGAACATTAGAACTCCACCGCCATTTTGAATGTTGGTGTTCAACCATCCAATGTCAAATTGATTAGAAGGAACATTGTTAGGTCCTACTTGAAGACTCATAGCGAAATCATCCAATGTAGTAGCAGGTGTTCCATTTTCGTCAATAACTCTAACAGCGACACCGTAAATACGGACTTCTTCGTTGTTTGCTTGATTGGTATAAACAGAAACGAGATTCGTTGTCCCTGCCGATACTAAGACGGCTGAAGCATCAAAAGTATGCCTTGTAGTGTAAATTTCAGGTTGTGGGTCTTGATTTGCCATTACTAATCACCGATGTTCATTCTTTGTTGGTCTTGCTATCTAAAACATGACCTACACATTCTCCTTTGAAAAAGGCCAAATCGGAGAAACGGGGGTTGGGAAAATCAATTAAACAATTCTTCTTCCGAGTCATAAGGGGTCGGTTCTTGAATGCCTAATTCTTCTTTCGTCGGAGGCTCTAAAGGATTGGATTGAGATTTCGCCCACGCACCCATTAAACCTAAAATTTCGGGAAGTGATTCAGTAACTCCTTCTTCTTCAAGACCCTTTCTAACTTCATTTAAGGTTTCAATCGTCATGTAAAATTCTTTATTAAATGCTCGCCTATACATAACCGTAATTTTATCGGCATTATGTTGAACTAAAATAGCACCAACAATAGCGCAAGTGGAAACACCCGCAGTATAACCTAAAAGCATCCATTCCGTAAAAGGTGTAGGGCTAATAAATAAAGGAATCATTTGTATAATCATTAATACTATAACAGATAATATCGTTAATTGCTTTGCATTCAAAAAATCCATTTGCGACATTTCTTCATATTCTTCTTCTTTCATTCGCTCACTTCCATTATTAACATATTTTTCTTATAAATTTTCCTAAGACTAAATCCATAATCACTTAATTCTTTGATAACATTTTTCTTCCATTTTCCTGTATGGTCTAATAAGAATACCTGCTCTCTAAAAATACCTTGATTATGCAACATATTGAAATCCGAATATGTGTAAATTGTATATATTTCATCATCAATCTTAATAGTCGGATGATTTATAGGCATTACTTCTATTTCTTCAAGGTTTTGGATTTCTTTTACTTCTTCTAAATTAACCCATTCTCGTTCCCACATTCTATCCCAAAAATCTTTATTTGAATAATACTCGGGACCTATACTGCGTTTTCTTTGGTCTATGAATGCCGTGTATCTATTCCTCAAAAGGATTTCCTCTTGCGAAATAACTTCATCCATAATTCTTTATAGACGGCCTACTTATCTAATTGTATTGCTTTTCAACCTTTTCAATTAAGACTCCACTAACTGTTGAAGCCACTAAAACAATTGATACTAATTTGAGCAAAGATTTTCCTGTCGGAATAGTAAAATTACTCCACTTAAAAGGTAAATTCTTTGATTCTAAAATACCATAATTGTAGTGAACTAAGGCTTCGGTGAAAAATACTGCAAAAGTAACTCCCGAAACGATTAAGAACTGCTTCTTCATGCGCTATCCTCCTTCGGTTTCAAATCCGCTAATGCGGCCACTACAACAAGAACAGGTAATGCAAATAATACTTTATCGCTAAAATTAAATACATGAGTAGGGAATCCATATCGTTCATAATTTCTAATACCATTCATTAACATAGACGAAAAGAAAGCGGCTGAACCAACGGCAGGGATAACCCATCCACGCCAAGCATCCCTCGCCTGTTCGTTTGCATCAGCAGTAGGCTTTGATGCGTCTTTAACGATAACTTCTTTCTCTTCCAAGACCCTCACCTTAACTTATTGTATGCAAAAAGAATTCCCAAAGTTATTACACCACCAACAACAGGAGGAACAAACCATTGAGTATTTTCACTTCCGAAGATTTTCTTGAATAAAGACTTGTTTTTTGCCGATTCTTTACTATTTGGGGCTGTGCTGATGTCCGAACCATCGTTCTTGCACCCAAAAGTATTCCATAGCGGAGAACAGGTTCTTTGATTATACATTTTTCTTGCTTGAGAACCCGGTGCTACTTCATTAATGTAGTAATAGTCTTGCATATCAGCACCGCTTGAAGGCATATAAGCACCAATAGCACTTCCTGTCTTTGTATAAGGAATCCCTGCCTCCCCGTAAGGTTGGTATGCTGTGCCGTCTTGATTGAGCGTAGTAAGCGAAGGAATCCATGCCATCCATGAAGAATTACTTTGACCCTTAGAAATAGGGTCGCCATTGTTTGTATATCCAATGATTTCTTCTTTTACACCCGATGAATTCGTAGTGTAACATTTGCGACTGTATAAATCACCGGGGTCGCAGGTGATATTATAACCTTGAGGGGCAACCATACATGACCTTTGTTGGTCTTGTTATCTAAAAGCCAACACTTCATTCATAGTCCCTAATTGCTACACCAACAGGGAATCGGGGAATGCCGTCATTTGTCAATTCAAAGTATTTCACCGTAAGCATTTTTCCAACGATTTCATCAGCGTTTTCAAACCATGTGGTTCTTTGCTCTCTTGTTCCCGTTGGTCGGGCATTGAAAGCAATTCCGTTAGGTGTTTCGCAAATCCAAATAACTGTCCCTGCGTCGTTCCCTGTGGCTTCTTCATAGCCAACGATAGGGTATTCACCATCCTTGAACGATTTGAACTTCATTAGGCCACTTGAACGCTTATCCATGTGATAGGGCATAGAAGGGTTGCGAATCATAATACCTTCATAACCTTCATCAACGAATTGGTCATGGAGTCCTTGAATAGCGTATTCATCATCAATAACATAATTTTGAACGATAATCAAATGTTGGTCGTTTTTAATCAATTTTTCAGCCATAGCGTGTCGCTCAACAAAAGGCAATTCAGTTATGGATGAATCGGTGCTAAACATATCATATATGCGATACTTGATGTATTTAAGGTCGTAAATGTCTTGTTGCGAAAGACTCTCTTTACGGACAAGCCCTACAACCCTTTGAAAGTCCAATTCATCGGAATATAATTCACCGTCAAGGATTTGATTGTCTTTACTTAGTGAGTCAAAAACCGATGCTCGCAAATGGTTCATGTGAGGAAATGCTTTACCCTTTCTTGATTCAAGAACGATTTTTCCACCATCATTGTAAGCAATACAACGAACACCGTCAAATTTGCGCTGACCGATAGCAGGGTATTGCATAGAATGTCCTCGCTTTTTGAAATCAACCGCAAGCATAGGACTGATGAAAACATCGTCAAGGGCTTCTTGCTCGGTTTCTTTGTAGCCACTATCTAATTTCTTGTTGATTTTAGACTCCACTTGACTTTTTGCTTGCTCATAAATTGAACGGCTCGCCTTACCTGCATTAACTACGGTTGGCTTAGAAGTCTTGATTTTACCGCCTACTTGACCATCCGATGTAGTGTAAGCCCAAAATCCTTCGGTTGTTTCATACAATGCAATAGTCCATTGTCTTAGCGAACCGCTACTTGTTTTCTTGTAAAGTGTCGTCGTTTCCATCTTGCTCAATCATAGCCACGCTATAACAAGTATATAGACTTTACTTTCTCATATTCTTAATTGATTCAGTAATCTTTTCGGAAATTGACATGATTTCTTTTCCTTTCCAAAGACCTAAACCGACTGCTAATGCAGTAATTCCGAGAATCATTTTTGTATTAGTGCCTTGACTTTCAAAGGTTTCAGCCCCTAATGTGCCTTCATAAGCCATTTCTCCATCATCGTCTATAATATCAATATCAACCTTTTCAATGTCTTCATCATTTTCGTCAAGTTCAACCATGCCGACCATATCGCCTACACGGTTTCTAATAATTGAAGTATCTTCGCTTAATTCATCCATTTCAGCACCATAGTCCACTTGTTGATAATCGCAATCATTACACATCTCCATACCATCAACATCTTCGGTTAAGGATTGGCAAAAATCACCATAAGCACCATCATTCCAAGAATCATTAGTCCTCATTTGACCTGCAAGGGTGTCCGAAACGGATTTTAGGTCGTATGTGAATGGTTTATTTTTACCGCAAATTATCATGTCGTTAGCACAAGCGGTGGTGCAATAATCATCACTATACCATTCGGGTGAATACATATCGCCGCAACCTTCAAATTTACAAACTTTCTCGGTTTCAGCCCGAACTTGTAGGTTTTGGTGTCCCGAATAATTTAGACTTGCGGAATCAAAATCGCCATGAATTGCACTACTTCCTGTTAATTCACTTGTTGAAAATCCTCCGATTTCGGTATCGCCACCAATGCCGAATAAAGAACCAATTCCGCCATAAGGTGCTTCAAAAGATTCAGCCTCTCTCACCATTTTTAAGTGATTTTGAGCATTTTTAATCATTTTAACTGCATAATTGCTTCCACCGAATACTTCGGGTTCTGTTTCAGCATTCCATTCATCTTCGTTTTCATCATAATTTTCATTTGCGGTCCAATCATAATCTATGTCGCCCGAAATAGGAACGGTGATTTCAAGTTCCGTATCAACATTGACATAACTTGATACGCTATCTCCATCCGAAATAGGCATAGCATCATCAACGGATTCTCTAATGGCTTCAATAACTTCATCTTCAACGGATGCAGTAATTTCATCTTCATAGTCTTCTAAATCAATATCACCGACTTCCATGTTTGAGAAGCCCGATACCTCATTATCAATATCATAGTCTTTGCGATTCGTAATTTGCTTTTCACCAACACTAACTTCGGCATTAAGAACTTCATTTTCCGCTTGCTTTTGATACCATGCTTGATAAGCGATAGCAACGGTTTCATCGTCTTGAGTATCAGCCGTTGGGTTTGAATCAAAATCATAAAAGGCATCTAAGAATTTTTGAGGGTATTTTCTTACTACGGAATCCACACCGAAGCCATAATCATAAAATTCTTCTTCTTTGACATATTTAGGTAATGACATTGAACCATTCATGCTCGCTTGGACTCCATAACGAACCGTTCCTCCCTTTGAAGGATATTTCTTGCCCGTTGTAGGCATAGCCATGTGCTTAGACTTTGTTTTAGGAAAGTAAAATTCTAATTGTTCAGCCATAATAATCACTTATTGTTTTTGTTATCTAATTCTTCACCATAGGCTCGCTTGTTCGGGTGGTCTAAATATGACCCCTTCTTGACCGAATGCCGATACTCCAAAGCCAAGCGAAGGCACATGATGGCTTGAATCATTTTCCGATAAATAATCTATTTGATAACCATTAGAATTGTTTTCAGCCACTTCTTCGGCTTCCTTTTCTTCTTCGGCTTCTTGAGCCTCTTCTTCTAATTCTTCAATTTTAGCGTCGGCTTCATCAAGTAATCGCTCATATTTTTTGTTTTCTTGTTGAGCATTCAATCCTCTATTCAATCGCCCTAACGCAAATCCTAATGGTAAAATCCCACCTAAAATGAGAGCCATTCTCTTTGTTGATTCTCCAAACATAGATACTTTGCCCTGTGCGGTTTGGTAAGCATCAACACCAATAGCGGTGAATACACCTGCGGATAAGCAAAGCGGAATGAGAGTAATACCCTCTTGCGCTTCTTGCTGAAAAGGAGAGTCCTCAACAGGCTCTAAATCATCTTCCTCTTCACCTGCAAGAATGCGTTCTCGCAAATCCCGAAAGTCAAGGACACGGCTCATGGTGTTTATTTGTCCGTTCCGTTATCTAAAGACAACGATTTATTGTTGAATCATTTCCATCAATCGCTCACGGCGTTGTTTCTTGCTTTCGTTGAAAGTGTTTTGAGCATCAGTCATTTGTTGGATGAGGCGTTGCATAGTCCAATTATGGCTTTGTAGCACATCATCTTCTTTTTTATTCCACATACGGCTCAATTCATGACGGTCACTTTCGTTAATTCCGATTTTGGATAGGTCAATGATTCCATCACCGAGAGTCCCAATATGGTTCATGTAAAAAGTTACATCGGTTTCTCTATTAAAGTCATGATATTGAAGTGTTTCGTTAATGAATGAAACATTTGTTGTTCCGCCACCGAAATGTTGTTGGATAGCAATAAGGTTCAAAACGCAATCCTTCGTTCCTGTATTTTCATACTTTTCCTTCAAAAATGCGTTGAGAGTCTTTACTAAAGAATCATGGGTTTTTACTTCTTTATCAGCATATTCAGCATTGTAAATAACACTTGCTCGTCGGGCTTCTTCGGAGATTACAGACCATTCATTTACAGTCCAAGAAAAGTTATCAATTGCATCTTTGATAGTCGGTGCTTCAATACCCATTTCAAGAGGCATATAGAAATGTTTGTTGTTGTTTGCATTTGCGACTTCATTCATGCTACATCGGTAAAATGCGTCATGTGATTTGTAAGCACTTGTTGTAGTGTGTGCAACGGTTTCAATTGAAGGGTTGTCAGCAAAAAATTGCATCCATTGAGCCATTCGGATAAAGAGAACAGGTTCATAGTCGGCAACATAGGTAATGTATTCTTGTTGCTTTTCAGCCGTCAATTCTTTGAGTTCAAAATCAACATCAAAATACTCACGGATTTTTTCAATGTATCTTTCATCGGTTTCTTCTCCGTAAATGCGGTTGTAATGGATTTCGGGTTGAGAGAAAAGCAAACAATTCTTAACCAATCCGCCCAAACCAATAGAACCCTTTGCCTTGTCCCTAATTGTAGCCCATTCATTGTAAATTGTTTCGCAAAGTGTGTTGTATTTTTCATTCAAAGGCTCTTGAAGTTTTCTTTGAATATCCCATGAATTATGACCGCCATTACTATCATATCGGGTTTCTTCAAAATCCTTAGCCAATTGTAGTGAATCCTTGAAGTTAGAAACCATAGAACTTGATTTCATTTGAGGGTAAATGTATTCTTCCCATACCCAATCGGTTAATGCCTTTCCATGAGAAGCAATAAAATTAGGGTAATTCTTCATGAGGTCATAATTATTTTGTAATTGGTAAAAACGGTTTGAAATGTTTTGAAGGTTGTCTTGAAAGCCATTAAGGTCAAATCCTATGCGAGAAGCGTGATGCCTGTTCTCATCAATTAATTTAATAATGGTGTGCCGACTCTCGTTGTAATAACAATGTGGATTCAAAATCTTGTCTTTTTCTTCATCGTCAATCTTGACGAATGCTTGGTGGTTCAATGTGTCAGTTCGGATGGCTCGCTTGTTGCTCATGTTTTACCGACTGATAGAACAGGTTAATAAAGGTTTGGATTAAAACGCTATCTAATAATCTTAAAACGCTATACTGCGTCTTTTCCAATAGTATTTTGATTTCTAAAACACTAAGTTATTCATTCGTTTCCTAATCCCCGACCCGAATAATTTTGTCCGAATGCGGCATTAGTATAAGCGGCGGCATTCATCCATGAAGCACCGTCAATCAATTGAGATAGGTTGTTTTGCGCCCCGCCCATAGGATAAGCGATTTGTCCTACATATTGACCTTCGCCCGAAACAGGAGAAGCAAGAGGGGTGATTACAGGAATGTCTGTTCCACCATTATTGACAGGGATTTGATAAACACGGTTTCCACCAATTAGAACATCACCTTCTTCATTAATTCCATCGGACTTGAATGCAAGCGTAGGATGAACCTTTTCAGCCATTTCCTTTACTTTATCAATCATAGGTTGTAATTCTTCATCAAAGACATAAAGCAAAATTGTAGCGATACCTGCACCAAATAGAACATTTTTTAGATTCATATTTATTCACCCATTTTTCTTCCGATTAACTCAACAGCAAGAACAATACTTGATGCAATAAGTCCAAATCCAACGAAACCTGCGTAGCCGCCTAATCCGTAGGCCGCACCCTTCTTCATATCATCAGCAAATTCTCCTTCAAATTCCGAGCCGTAATCTTGGGTCGGTTGATAAGAAGTCGCATCCACTTCAATAGAATCAATTGCTTGATAATCAGCAAGACTTTCAGCATCATAGCCTTCGGAACAATGACAACCCGATTCAGCCGCTTTACAACCTGCACAGTATGTTTCTTTGTTTTCCGCCCATGCGATTTCATTTGGAGGCATAGATGCGGAAGAAAGTCCGTTTCCATCTTCCCATGAAATATCAAAAGAAGAAGGAGAATGTAGTCCACCTGCGGTTGCTTCAGCAGTAGGTCCTTCAATTTCAGCAAGTGTTTCCGAACCGAATAAATCAGCGTTTGCATTTGTTGGTTCGGTTTGGATTTCATTAACCATATCGGGACTACTTGAAGGAGTATAAGTAGCCGAATCTCCTTCAGCATACCATTGAGCAACACCATGCCCCAAAGGAGGTTCAACAACGACTGATTCCATACCGTTGAAATCTTCAAGGGTTTCAGCACCCTTACAGACGCATTCTTGAACGATTTCACCACCAATTGAAGATGCACCACAAGTCCTACAAAGAATAACTTCTTGGTCATATTCAGCATTATGAGTTACCATGCGACCCGTTTTCTTTCGGAGAACATAAGTCTTTCCATCCTTGCCCTTAACCCACTTGTTCTTAGACTCGGCATCCATTGACATAACATTATCGTATTTGCGACCCATGCGGGAATGCCTCATATCCATAGCGGAGGCTTCATCTCTTCGGGCTTTCATAGATTGTTGCATAGAACCTCTTGTTCCATCACGCATACCCATAGACTCATCCATTTTATCGTTGTAGCCTTGAGAACCGAATAGGTCGGCTTCAGCGTTGGTTGGTTCAGTAGGAATAGAATTAACCATATCGGGGTCACTACTTGGAGAATAAGTAGCCGCATCACCTTCAGCAAACAACACAGGGTTTTCGTTTGAAGGGCTTGTTTGGATTGCATTAACCATATCGGGGTCATTACTTGGGGCATAAGTAGCCGCATCGGATTCAGCCCCGTAGTCTTGAGTAGGTTGATAAGAAGTTCTATCCACTTCAACAGAATTAATTGCTTGATAGTCGGACAAATCCATTTCTTGACCTGTCATGGCGTAAAAGTAAATCATATCATCTTCGGAGAGAAATGTTTCTTGAGATTCGGCTTGCTTCTCATATTCTTTTGGACTTAGAGGCTTTCCGTATTTAGCATTACTGTTTCCGTATTTAGCACAATCGCCTTGTGGCTTTGACTTAGTGAACTTCAATTCACCCTTCTTTGAAGCGGAGGCATTAATTTTTCCGACAATAACTGAACATGACATTAATTTCTTGAGGTCTTGTCCTTTCTTAGCCTTCTTCCTTGTCCCATCCCTTTCTAAATCGGGTAAATACATTTCAGCGATGACGGTTGCGCCACCTGCTTTGTAAGGCTTGAGCCAAAATTCCACACGCCTTCCATCACGGTCATGAGTAACTAAATGATAACCTGCCATGTTTGTAATACCGTCATACTTAATTCTTGTAGGTGTAGTCAATGGGTTTTTGTAAAATAAATCCTTGTCTTTTCTTTTTGCTTCATAAGCATCTCTATCATCGGAATGCTTATTAGGATGGTGTGCTTCAATACGGTATTTTCCGTAGCCCAAACGCTCACCCTTCTTAACAGGTGTCATGTAAATGTCATTTTTGTCTTTAGGAAATAGATTCATGAACTTTGCGGCGGAGGAAAAAACGAATCCCTTTGAACCTGCGGAATGGTGCTTGTTGAAATCCTTATCATTAGAAAAAACGAAATCTTTTGGTTGAACTGCCTTTGGTTTTCTTCCTCTTCTTGCCATGATGAAACACCTTGATGCTTCTTTGTTATCGGTTTAGTTATCTAAAGACTCACATTATCCATGAAACGGAGAATTGGATTCCGATTTTACACGGATATAATCATCTCTATTTTTAACAAGCATTTCCAATGACTTATTCATGTGCTTTTGACTAATCTTTGTATTGGAAGTATAACCACTTTCTTCAAAGGCTTCAATGGTCGCAAGCGTTACAATTTCTTTCAAAAATGCACCCGAAAAACCTTCCGTCTTATTGACTATTTCTTTTAAGTCAATTTTCTTTGTTTTCACGGTTGATAAATACTTTTCTAAAATGTGTTGTCGCAATTTTGCATCGGGCAATCCGAAATCTAATTTTACATCAAAACGACCTGCTCTTGTCAAGGCTTTGTCTAAGTGTTCGGGATAATTTGTTGTAGCAATAGTGATTACTCCTTCATTCTTCTCAACACCATTCAAACAATTTAAGAACTCTCCAAGTAACGGATGATTACCAATTTCCCTACGGTCTAAGCCTCCGAGAGTATCAATGTCTTCAACAATCACTATGGATGGCGATAGTCCATTGGCTAAAGTATAAAGTGTATCAATTGTCCCTTGCTCATGAATATCGTCAGCAGTAATGTAAATAATAGTAGCCTCAATAGTGTTAATAAGTGCTTCGCAAGTAAGAGTCTTTCCTGTTCCCGGAGGACCGACAATCAATGCGCCCCTGTTTGTAGGCAATCCTCTTTCTTGATAAAAAGACAAATTATTGATGTATTTTACAATGTTCTTTTGAATTAAATCTTTTTGCTCGCTTGACAATACTACATCATCAAATGTAGTGGTCGGCTTTTTGAGGAATTGATATTTAGCATTGAATACATTATTCTTTAATACACCTTTTGATTTAATGTAATTATCAAATGATTTTCTTACTTCATCAAGTGAAGCGGCTGAATCTTGAGAATTAGTAAAAAGTGTGGCTTCAATATGGATTCCATCAAGAGGTTGTATTCTCCAAACATATTTTGCATCTGTTCCTATGTGATTCAAATAATACACGGCTCTTGTTGCGAATTTTTCTTTACCATGAGGGTATTCAAAATTTTGATAAGTAATGTTGGAGATTTTTTCTCCCCGATTAGCATAATTTTTTACCTCCAAAATCTCAAACGCTTCGGATAGCCAATTGTTGAAATCATAAATCATAACAGGAACTTTTGAATCCTCCCAAAATAACCATTCTTCTTCTAATTCGCTGTAATCCTCCGCATCTAAAAAGGAAAGAATTTCATTGTCCGATAACGAATTGTCTTGACTGTTTGTTTTGTTTGCCTTCCTAATTAAATCAAGAACTGCTTCTTCACTATAAGGGATGCTTACTTCTCCGAGAGGCGTTGATACTTTGATTTCGGGCATGATAATTTATTAGCACTAAGGCGTATCTAAAGGTTGGTCAATTCTGTTTCTCGCATAACTCCCTTCGTTGTTTCTAAAAATCCTTTTGGAAATCCTTTAGGAAGTTCTTCAGCAAGTGGCTGTGGATGTCTTTTACGGAATTTTCGCCCATTTTCATTAAAGTATTCATTTATCTCAATGTTTAATTCACTTACGCCACTTTGAGTTCCACGCTTTGTAGTATTCTCTTCACCGATGTAATGATAGCCACCAACATAAGAAACAAAATGATAATGATTCCTGTTTTCTTCATTTACATTTCTTGGGTCGCCAACAATTCTCAACAATAAATCTGTATCTTCTATGATTCCTAATTCTTCATCATAACCGTTGGCCTCTTCAAACACATTCCTCTTGATAATCGTTCCTGTCGGAGCAGGGGGATGTCCTAAAAGCCAATAATAAGCGTATGAAGGGTGTGATTCTAAAAGGGACAAGTATTCGGGGTAATAGCCATATACTCTATTGATTACAGAAGAACCCGATTTACTACTGTGAACCGGGAACTCGCAGTCTAAAGCGCAAGTCCATATACTTACTTTATCATCGGAAGTTCCTTCTATTTCTTCAGCCATCTCATGCAAATATGAAGCATACCAATAATCATCACCGTCTAAGAATGCAAGGTATGGATTGGAACCTGCCGAAACACCTTGATTCCTTGCACCACCCACTAACTTTCTTTCATGGCTTTGACGAAGGTAATTGAAACCATAAGAGGCCACTAATGATTCCGCATCATAGTCTTGATGATGAATAGGTGTTCCATCCACTACAAATACTTCATAAGAGGTATTAATTTGATTAGAAATGCTATCCAATGCTCGCTTCAAGAACTCTTCTTTGATTCTAAAAATCGGAACGATAATGTCAAACAAAGCGACTCACAAGACTTAATTAGTATGAATCTTTATCTATAACTTCACTTCTAAAGTCAAAGTAAGGTAATGATTTTTATTATTTAATTGGCGAGGATTATGTGCAAATTCAATAATGTATGTCCTTCCGTAAATCGCAGGGTTGCTTGCATCTTTTAACTCCAATAATTTTGCATTCAATTCTTCATTCATTTTTTCCGTTGCTTCTTCTATAATCGCCTTTTGAGTTAAATATCGGACATTACCGAATCCGTCTATCAATTCCTCATATTGGTCATAAAAAAGGTCATAAATTTTATCATCCATTTTGAAGAACTCACAAGCGTATTCATTATTTTTACTAACAATTTCCTTTCCTGTGCCTAAGTGTTTAACCTTCAAGATTGATTCAATGTAATGGTCGGTGTCGCAAATGTATTCCATCATTGGGAGAAAATTGTCAATGTTATTATTCATCAAATCAACAGGACTCTTAGCATCGTCGCCATCACCTGTTCCATACATTTTATTTATGGACTTCTTAATCTCTTCTTGATAAATAGAAATATCATGATGAATCGGAATAGGACAAATACTTATTGGTATATTTTCTTCATCAAATTCATAAATCAAAGCCAAAGTTTTATCATTGTCGTAAATAAAGCCCCAATGTTTAGATTTCCTTTCATAAGAAGGTCTTAAGGCTCTATCAATTGCCGCTTGAAGCGCATTTGGAGGATTAACAGGTAATTCCAAAGGTTTCGGAGGATTGATAGGTAATAATATCTTCTTTCGCATAATTATTACTTCCGATATTAGCAACCAATAGTCGCCACTACTTAAGCATTACCTTTAGCAAAACCGTTTTTGACAGTTCCATAAGCGTATTCTCAATGCTTCATTGATAGCCTTTCGGCATCTCGGCATCAAAAACCTTAACCTTTGGTGTTAAAATCCGTTAAGGACTTCAAGCCATTGGCGCAGGTGCGCTTTGCGACTGAATCAAGGTTCGCTTATACCAATCAACATTCCCCGGATTGATAGAAATACCCATCTCAAGGAGTTTGTTTGCGATAAGAGCATCAGGTCCGTCATACAAAGTGTATTTGGTGAAGCACTTCATTTCAGCGAAAGCCGTTGAATTGAAGAAAGTTACCAACACATCAAACACTTGTCCCGGTAGCACATAGACATCGGGGTAAAGGTTGAAACATGGTTGGAAGTTAATGCTTCTTGGGTAAGGACTTGCGGCACCCGGGATTCCATCGTTGCCCACATTGTCGGGGTCAAGGAAGTAATCTGTGGTGTTGATGCGAACTTGCACATAGGCACGAGGTCCTGAAACACCATTGGCGGTGGTTAGGCCACGATATGCGGCTGTTGCGTGAGCGACATTGAAAGCGGATGGGCTTGTAGCAATATCTTCAATAACCACGAACTGTGTTGCGGTTGTTTCAGCAGGTTTGGTAATGTTGTTACCGAATCCACCGATAAAGACGGAGATTCTCTTACCTGCTTGTGCGGCTGTTAGGGCTGTTCCCCTGCTTCCTGTCCATTCATATACTTGACTTCTCATTGACATAATTATTCACCTCATTGTTTTTTGTTGTAGGTTGCCCCTCAAACGCCTCCCTGCGCTTGTGCGGCAACACGACTGCGTGTTTGCTGTTCAATTAGAGTTCGCTTATACCAATCAACATTGTTTGGGTTGATTGTCACACCGAGTTCCAATAACTTGTTTGCGATAAGTGCGTCAGGTCCGTCATACAAAGTGTATTTGACGAATGCGGCAACGACTTCAGTAGCCGAGCCATCAGTAGCAGTTCGCAAAGAGAAAAGGATTTGAAACACTTGTCCCGGTAGCACATAGACATCGGGGTAAAGGTCAAAAGACTTCAAAAGGTTGTCACCTGCGGCAGTTCCCGCAACGGTGGTTGCTGAACCTCTTGGGTAAGGTGATGCGAGTCCCGGAATACCTGCTTGGTCGGTAACATCGGGATTTTGGAAGTAATCAGTAGTATTGATACGGATTTGAACTGCGCCACCGAGATAAGGGGTGGATGCAATATCTTCAATAACGATGAATTGCGTTGCGGTTGTTTCAGCAGGTTTGGTAATGTTGTTTCCAATTCCGCCGATGAAAACATCGTATTCACGGTTTTCGGCAACATAAACAGGAACATCGTTTGTTCCTCTTCGTAGGCTTGAGGTTGAACCGCTTGGTGCAAGGTTCGCCCATTCATATACTTGGCTTCTCATTGACATATTTTCTTCACTTCCATTTTTGTTGGTGAGAGCATATTGCTCTTATTATTTGTTTAGATTTTTGACTATCTAAAGGCTCGCATATTATTGCGATAATTTGATATTATGATTGTAAATATACTGATGAGTAAAATTGAAATAAAACATACTTTTTCCTCATTTTTTGTTTATGGGGCAAGATAACTTGCCGACATCATATAAAGAAAGCAAAATAATTTCTAAATCTCGTTGTAACTTCAAAGAACTTCTTCTTCAATTGATAGTGGGTCAAATCCTGTAAGGACTGCGACACCGAGTAAAGTAGTAATTCCACCCATAACTCTCATAAGTGTAATGTCAGCATTAAGAACAGGAAGCGTAAATAGAACCTTGTTGAGCATTCTAAAATTAGCACCGAAAGTAATAACTGCACCGACTAAGACTAAAGAACCACCAATAGTGGTCTTATTCAATAACATTCCCTTAATATCCATAGTATTCACCTAATCTCACATACAAGCGACTAAACAGCAACCACCGCAAACAGCGAGGCCGAGTCCGAGAACGGTTTGAACTCCAACAGTCTTACCCATAAGAGTAACAGTAGGAAGGTCAATCATTCCGAGAACGGGCTGATTTTCACTTAGAGTCATGTGTAGTCCACCAACGAGGGATAAAACAGCACAAGTCTTCTTATAATTAGCAACAGTATTACAAATTCCTTTCATTTTCATCATTTTTAATCACCTTACAATTTCTTTCCAATAGCGGGAATAAGTGTGGATGCACCGACGAGAACACCGACTGCGCCCATAGCGAGTCCGACCTTGCCGCCAAGCATACCTTCAAGACCCATACCATAGCCAAATGTGCCAAGTCCAAGAGTCAAAACCGAAGCACCGACAATAATTTGTCCGTATTCAGTAGTAGTCCAATTTGTTAATGTATTCATATTCATATTTTTCACCTATTATTATTGCCCCAACACACTTCCATGTCCTTCAGCACCCGCCATAAAGTTTCCAATGAAACCTGTTTGGTTGGAATCAGCATACCATTCAGTTACGCCTCTTCCCGAATCGCCCGCACTTGGCATAGAATATGATGGTAAAATATATGTATCAAACGCATCTTGAATTCCGCCAATTTCCTTAGTGTGGGTTGGAGTATTATTCATTTCTAAGGAAACATCATAAGCCGTTGTAGTAGTAGCAGGTGAATCAGCCATTGATGCACCGCCTATTACATTCGCCATTGAAGTGTCGCCTGTGGTTGTTCTGTTGCCGCCCACATCTGTTGAAGCCTTAAACGCTTTCATAGATGGGGCTTTACGAAAAAGTGGTGAAGCGGAGGATGAATGTTCACTTCCAAACCATTGAGTTACGCCATGTCCCATAGCGGCTTCTTCTCTAACTGAATCCATTGGGTCGGACTCCATACGAGAAGCGATTTGAACCTGTGGTGTTCCCGCAGTAGCCAATGCTTCATCAGTAGTTCCTTCTGCCCCATAGTCTTGAGTAGGTTGGTAAGAAGTTCTATCCACTTCAACGGAATCCATTGTCTTGTAGCCCGAAAGTGATTCTTCAGCACCTCTAACAACATTAGCGACTCCACTAAACATTCCTGTAATGCCTACTAAGTCCAAAAATCCGATAACAGCCATTGTTCCACCACCAATGGTGAATGCAGGGGCGTAATTACCTTGTGCCTTCTTTTGACCATACCTGAGAATACCGCTTCCTACTGTCATAGTAGTAAGTCCTCTCAATCCCCTGCCGACTGTTCCCAATCGGCTAAATGGAATGTATTTAATGATTGCGCCCGAAATAAGAGTTCCAAAGGCCATACCACCTGCAATATAAACAATCTGTTCCAAATTACTCTTTGTAAATGTTTCCTTTGCGTTTTCTTTGCTTGCGACTTCCTTTCCGACACCTGCGACATTCTCGCCTATATCCATGAAGACTTTCTTTCCTTTACTGATTACATCGGACATTTTTATTCACCTTTGTTAATTCTCATTGTGTTGTTTCGCTATCTAATACCTTCTATTCAAAATGCACTTAAATTATGACTGTTAATCGGGACTTGTTGCGAAGGAATATGGGTTTGAGGCAACACTTTGCTTCCGCTTCTGTCACCAATTTCATTATTGTAAGCAGTATGGCCTGTTAATAATTTTGGCTTCACATATTCGGAGGCGAGAATTGAAACAGGGTCTTCATAAGTAATATCATTAAACATATTCGTTTCTAAATCGGAAACCACTACATGACCTGTTACATATTCTTGAATACCTGTATTATCTGTCTTATTCATACAAACGGAAACAATAGATGCCTTCAAATCATCGGGCAAATCCATTTCTTCAAGTGTAGTCAAAAATCTATGTAGGGAATTAGCACCTGCTTTAGACATTAATGGAGTAGGTGAAGTATCGCCATTTCCTGTTAATTTAGACCAAAAGCCTTTTAAGCCACTTGTAGGTGTCATTTTATTCAAAGCCCATGAATTATTTGAGGATTCATAAGTAATTGTATAACCTGCACCGACTTCTTGAGTAAAAGAAGATGTGGGCTTTGCTTCTCCTTGAGGTTCAATAGGTGGGCGAGCAAAAACAGGCTTAGGAGTATATGCGGCAACAGCAGTCCCCATAATGTTTTCGGCAATATCCTCACTTTCTTTGTAAGCATTCAATCTGTAATGACCGTCGCCTAAATCGGAAGCGACTCCATACATAGCCGTTTCCATTGGAGAACGATTTAATACTTGATTTTGAATAGCCAAGTCAAGGTTCATAATATCACTTTATCCGTTTAGTTATCTAAAGACTCACTTAATCATTCTCAAAGCAAACAATCCAAAAATTGTAGTCGCCCCTACTACAAGAGGTGTAGCATAATCTTTTACCTTAGAAATTGCTTCAAAACGAGAAGTCTGTTGTTCGCTATTTAATGTTTCTTGTTCAGCCTTCATTTCCGACATAATTTCCGCCTTAATTTCGGCTCGGTAATCGGTTGTAAATGATTCCGCCATCCTAATTTTATCAACAAGGGATTTCATACCTTCACTTTCTATTTCAACGACTAATGGTTGTAAATGTGCAACAGGAACTCTTTCAACAGCCTTCAAAGCATCTATGTGTTCTTCACCTGCATAATTCATTCGGCTATATGTTGCACCTGCGACTGCCGCATAAGAAGGCTTAACTTCATATCCACTTGCCTTAAAATTAGAAACAATTCGGGCAACGGCTAATTCACCCGCTTCGGATTCGGAATTAAATAACCAATCTTCATAATCAGCAAGGTTCATAGAAGCAATATCGGTATAATCCTCCGCATGAGAATCCATGTATTCTTCTAAAGCATCAACCGACACATTCTCTTGCATTGGTTCTTCCATCGGAGGTTGAGGCATTGGCTCAACAGGGGGTGGCGAAGGTAAAGGATTCTCTAAAGCCATAGGAACTTCTTCGGAGGCTACGGGGTCGGTTTCAGCACCTAATTGCTCAAGATTACCTGCGGAATTATCCATAGGACTATCCATCATGTGATGTGATACTGCGGATTCCATAGTATCAAGGTTTTCAACAGGGACTTCCGTTCCACCTTCACCATAATTTTCAGCATTGAAAGTTAATAATTCTTCAAATTCATTACTCATTTATTTCACCTTCTGCATCAAAATAGAAGTCGCCCTTATCTCCAACGATAACTTCTCGCAATTCATAAATCATCTCTCCATCATTAAAAGACATAATACCCCAAAACTCACCCCAAGACATATAATACTTTGCATCAGCAATTGTATAATCGGCATAGTCTTGTTTCTTTGCTTCTTTGAAAAGTATATTGAACTTCTTTCGGGCTTCTGTTAATGAACCAAAACCTGCTACATCTAATTCACGGTATGCGGAATAGTCTTCGCAACGACGAGTAATGATATATACTTTATTGCCCGTTTTTGCATTTGCTTCAAAGGTTTCAGCACTCAAACCAACCCATTCAGTAGCCTCTTTGATTAAACGATTATTGCTTGCATCATCCTCACACGGCATACAGAAGCCTATTCCATCTGTCCCATTAGCAATTCTTACACAAGGCTTATTTGCACATAATGGTTGATTTTCCGCACCCAAGTTAATAGGCAAACATTCATAACAAAATGAACCTTCTTGAACAACAGTAGTCGCAGGTTTTTCACAGGACTTACACTTTCTTTCTTCGGCGGATTTAGAAACATTTAATGTTCCCTTTAATCCAAATCGGGATTTGTAATCACTAAATGAAGCACTTAGACTCGGCTTGTTCCAAAGAATCCAACGAGATAGCGCACCTGCCGTTGTAGGGTCTTTCCAATCCTCTTTAGTGCTTGTAGTAGTCCCGCCACCATGACGCTCAAGGTATCGTTGCATACGCTCTTTATCACCATGCTTAGTATAATCGCTTGCACCTCTTTGTCCGAAGTGAGTAGTCTTTATTTTCTTGCCTTCGGAATCTTCAAAAACAGCCATTAACTTCTTTTCGGAATTGCTTGAACGAGAAATAGTAACTGAATGTGGTTTTTTAGAAGATTCGGATTCAAAAGTTTCAGCATCATAGGATAAGATGTCACCACCTTGATTATATTCATAAAGTGTAATGCCTCTTGTTTCATCAACGAACTTTATATGAGTAGGTAAAAAAGTAGGTGATATATGCCCCATGAATTGTCCCTGTC
>UEXM01001253.1_pt1 | contig 22348 bp, 22 predicted proteins | sample 1796661 | NCBI WGS metagenome assembly UEXM01 (sample SAMEA4772469, study PRJEB27181) | metagenome | reverse complement strand
TGGATTTTTATCCGCTCGTTTAGCGTCATATTCAGCTTTACCTTGCGCTGCTACATCTCTATACCCACTCATTAAACTATCTATTACCTGAGTACGTATTTCATCAATATTAGCAGGATCATAAACCAACCCGTCTGGAAACTTTATGCCTATATCATCAAAATCCGAACTAAGTAAAGACTGCAACGCTTTAGGATTATTTAACATCCCTGCAAGTTCTGCTCTTAAAGCTCTTTCCGCGTGAGGGTTTAATTCTTGATGCTTTGAAAACAGCGTGTTGGTTTTTTCAAGAATAGTGTTTACAGTTTTGAAGTCCTTAGCGAAGGGCTTATTAAAATCACTGTAATTTATAACTTCTTCGCCCACCTCAAATCCAATGTTACCACCATCTCCAATAACAAAAGTAGTTGGCTCATTAACACCATATATCGAAGCTGCTTTATCAAAATTTTCATTGCCAGCAGACCAAAGATCGCTTTCAACGCCCTGCATAAACTGAACTTTATCAGCTTTATAGCCGTCTAACTGCGTTTTTAAATTTTTAAAATTGTTATTCACCTCGTTCATCATATCAGCATAATAACGATATTCAGGAGAAGTGGTGTCGTCAATCTTAGATATTTCATTTGCAGCAAATGCATACCTAGACCGTTCAGCAGTAGTAAAATTTCTAATTCCTTTTTGCTCTTCAACAGTGTAGGCTGTAAGATCAACATTATCGTCCATCTTAGCCATGTTTTGGGCAATCCCGCTTTTAATAGCAGCATTCTTATTTTCTCTATCTATAGCGGCATTTTTAGCATTGCGCGCAATTCTATCAAGTGCGCGTCCACTAGATATTTTTGCCCCGTAATCAACAAAACCCTTAGTAGCGGCTAATTTACCGTAACTTTGTAGTAGTTCTTTATCTGCCATTATATTATTGTGTTAATAGGCTAGCAATGCCTGTCTCACCCTGGGATTCATCTAAAGCCGCTTTAAATCCAATACCACCTGTTATCATATCACCAACGCCCCCTACAAGAGCTTGTGTAGCTTGTTGTTTAGCTAAATTAGCAACTGCTAAATCTTGGTTTGCCATACCAAACTCAGTAGTGTATTGAGTGCGTTTTAAATCACGTGATATTAAATCTCCTTTACGCTCCATTGTTTGTAATTGACCGGCCTGTTGTGCCGCTGCCGCTTGATTGCTTGCTTCTTGTTGGCCAATACTTGCAGAGGCCGCTGCAGCATTTTGAGATTGCTGGTTTGCTAATGATTGTGCTAATGCCGCAATACCAGAGCCGCCCGCTGCACTGCTTAAGCCAGACATAGTATTAGCTAAACCTTGATTTTGTTGGTTTGCCGTAAATTCAGCAGCTTGAGTATTTACCGTAAGGTCTTCCATTGTATTTTCCATATTTAGATATGGATTTGAAAGATCTTGGTTCATGTATTGCGCTTTAGCACGATCAAATTCACCCTGAGCTGCTTTCTGTTCTTTATTTGCTTTTCTGTAACCATAAATGCCCATGCCTACATCAGCTAACGCTGTAACGCCCTGAACTGCTAAGTTTACTGGTCCCATATTATATTAGTTTATAAATTATTATTACGTATTATTCACTGCTGATAAACACCTCAGAGTTAACAGCAAAGAGCTCTTTTTTGTCGGAGCTGGTTGTTTTCATTTCAACGGACGCATGGTAACCTATTATGCCCGAAGTGTTCTTTTCTGTGTCTTTTACAAAAAATATAAAATCTGCAGTTGTAGAAGGGTTTTGAGGAACCACTTCTACCGTAATAGTATTAGAGCCTACGGTAAGGCAATTTCCTAAAAGCTTTATTGTATTAGAATCACTAGCGTCTTCAAAATATACTTTATCACCTTTTTGTAAAGATACGTTTACTGCCTCTAAAGCAAAACTATAAACTCCCTGCGTAGCGGTAGCATTAACAGAAGTTGGGAAACCCAGTCCTTGCACGGCAAACTCACCGGCATCAATATTTGACAATGCAGTAGCTTTACCTTTAATATAGTTAAAGTAAAGATTTTCTTTCTTTTTCCAAGCTTCTACTTCCCCATCTTGTTGGTCTGTAAGCACATCTGCTACCCAGCCCGCATCCCCTTCGTAAGATAGTGTTTTAAAGTTTTTAATACTAGTAGGCGCATCGTTAAATATAGGGGTTATTGTAGAATTGCTTTGAGTACCGTAAAAATTAGAGCGCGAAGCATTAGAATGCTTCCACATTTCACCATCTTTAAAAGTATAATATTCGTTATTTAAAGATATTGCGGCTTCAGGGGTAAACGTTAAACGCGTAGTCCAGCCATTGACTCCTTCCTTAAAGCATATAGACTCATCACTAGTAAACGTAATATTATACCCACCACTATTTTCATCGTAGGATCCTATAATTTCGCCTGAGTGTGATTTAAATTTATCTTCAAAGAAGTCAGACATGCCAGCGTCAGATATTTGCGTTATACCGTCTCTAGACAATCTTATAATAGCCCCTCTCGATTTATCTGAAAAGTAAGATCTAAAACCGTAAGAAGCAAAACTTTCTGGATTTTTAGAAATACCAAACTCGCCGGAAAATGGTACGGACTGCCCAAGAACTCTATCTGTAGCAGTTAAATTTGGATTCCCGTCCGCATTAAATAATGCATCTTTATTAGCTAGTATTTTAAAACATTTGTCTTCACAAAGAGCTACTAAGTCAGTATCACGAGCATATAGCTTCTGAATACCACCGTAAACAGGATTTAAATCTTTAGTAGATTTAATGCCCGCTATAAACTGATTTAGCTCATTAACGCTGCTAATGCCATTAAATAGCCCTCCGTATATCATTCCTGCTTTTCGACGCTCTTCTACATATGGCTCCATAAGAACACTACTTACTCTAACCCCCTTACCTAATTTTTTAGAATTAAAGTCGTCTAAAATTGAAGTAGATTCTACACCATTACCAAAAGTTATAGAATTATAATATTGTAAGGTAGCTTCTGTACCAAAATTAGATATGTTTCTAGCGTTACTAGCTTCATAATACAAATCTAAATCTACATCTTTTTTAGGTATAGTTTCAAAAACAGCAGGTGATGTTGAAGTAAAACCAGCAAGATCTTCTTTTTCTACCATAATAGCAAAAGAATTAACGTCACCATTTGTAAAAGCTTCGTCAAAATCTCTATCTACTGTAACATCTGCCGTTTTATATGTGTAACTACTGCGAGAATACGATGATTTGCTTGCGGTGATTATTGTGTATATGCTGCTTTTATTTCCGTCTTTAGCAAATCTAATTTTTGTTCCGGGTGCTAGTTTATTAAAAACTTTTTCATTGTCTTTTTGATCTGTAACGCCTTCAATGCCTACAGGACCGTAAACGATATCAAAAGTTTTTTGACTGTTTGTTGGATGCTGACCGCCCGTGTCTGGGTTTGTATTAGTATCACTAAAAGCCATTCTAGACCGTGGCTGCTGCTCGGTCACGGTCTGAGAGCCACCAAACCATGTTGACTGCACACCTGTAATAACGGTAGCATTGGGACTTGCTGGAATATCATCACTAAGTTTTGTTCTGTAAAGCTTAGCATAAGAAACGTCCTGGGAAGTGTCTTTCACATGCTGCGATATATCGTTGCTCTCCGGTATTTTAACAAAAAACTTGCCCTGAAACTCTGCTTTATAGTTTTGCTCAAAGCTAAATACGTTAATTTCAAAGTTGTCACCCGATGACATTAAGCTTGAATCGGTTAACCAATCATCATCAAGAAGGAGCCCTGTATCATTTTTTAATATTACGGAATATTCTGAAAATAATCCTAAGCTTCCTATCGAAGTTGTAAGACTACCCGAAATTGTACCACCGCTAAATATCTCATAGCGGGCAGATCTTCTATTTCCTTGTCTAAATTGTATAAAGTTTCCTTGCTTTAAAGCTTCAGCTAACCCAAGGTTTGGATCAGTTGATGTATTTACCGGGCCAAAAAACTTTTGTTCTGGAATTGTAACACTAAAATCATTGGTACTGCTTACAGCACCTAACGTTGAAATTTTATGCACCGGAGTGTTTACAATATAAAACGGCGCTTCATTTTGTATATCTAGTACTTTATACTCAGTAATAGAATTAACAGCTTCATCTAAATCGTGTTTCTTTTTTAAAGATAAGAAATCGCCAGTACTAACTTTGTTTCTTTCTGAAGAAGGGAAGCTTAGCCAAACGCTACCATCAGCAGCATCATACACACGGTCCAAAACTAAGTTTTCGTAGCCTGTGCTAATTTCTTTTACATAATACTTATAAAAGGCTGCCCAACTAGGCGCAGAGCTCGTAACGTTAACTTTTAATTTATTTACGGTACTACCGTTTGTAGCGTCTATAAATAGAGCGGCGTTTTCATCCGTGAAAACCGGAGATTCTCTATTATATTCATCTATGAATGAAACCCCAAGTTGGTATGTTCTATTAGATTTTATAGAGGTATTACCGTTGCTTGTTACAGCTTGAGCTTCGGTATCTAAAGCGGTAGTCATAGTAATATCAGGATCAACATCGTAGTTTCTTAGATAATTGCCATAAACTAGTCTGTTCCCAATAACTTCTTGAGTTAAAGCTTTGCGGGGCACATCGTCAAAAAGCCTAATTAATTGATTGCTTTCAACAACAGGGCCCGTTAATTCTGTAGTAATTTCAAATGTTACTATATTTGAAACCTTTCTATCGTGCGTTTTAATGAGGTACACATTAGGCGAATCAGAAGATTTGTAAAGTATTTCAACATATTCTACGTCATCGCCCGGCCCAAAAGTAGCATTAGTAGGGAGCGTTAAAGTAATTTTACGGCAATGATTCATCATGCCTTCGTTTATACCTGTTTGAGGATCAAACCTGTAAAAACCCGCTAAAAATGCAGGCCGTGAAAACGGAGCAAATGTAGAATACTCGCCATTATAGTATTTCCATCTATATGAAAACCTAGGGAAATCTTTTTTATATATGTAGTCATCTTCAATAAGTTGTATTTTCCATGCCACCAAGCTGTTTGGAACATCTAGTGGTATAGTTTCTATAGTTATATCCGCTCCTACATAATTCCCAGGCACTTCACCTGAAGCAACAAAGGTACCGGTTTTTAAAGTACCAGTTATTTCATATTTTTTATTAAACCCAAATTCATCTTCGTAGTATCCCCAAAGCCTTACTTTTTTATTTTCTAAAGCCGACAACGGCCCGATTCCACCACCTGCTGACCAAGTAATAGAAACATCACCCGATTTTGGAAATAAGCCCGTGCCACCTTGGTTAAAATTAACTGGTTCTAAAGTTAATGCATTTAACCCGCCCATTTTTCCATTAGTTACCGCAACTAACGTAGAGTCAACCTCTACAGCCGGAGCTGTTTTTGGAGATTTACGAATAACTGTAATATCTGACGCAACAAAATTTCTGCTATACACCTGCGTATGAGTATTTATACTCGTACCACTTTGCGTGCTTCCAGCTTTAAAAGTTGCTATTTCAATTTTGCAAGGCTCGTTTAAATTATCAGTCCAAGCTAGCTTGCCTTCGAAAATATTAATACCCGTTATAAAATTAGAAGTATTAAAATTTAATACGCTACCTGTATCAACCAATATTGGAGCTATAAATCCAGTGGTTTCGTCGTATTCTAATATGGTGTCAACATCAGCAGAGTTAACAAACCAATAAACTTTATTGTTTTGGGAGTCTTTTATACTACCAATACATTTTGCGGATGTTAAGCCAAAATTGTCCGCCCAATTTACAGAAGCAGATTTCTTGTTTTGCTTAGTATTACCTAATATGTTCTCAACAGCGCCGACGTCCGAACCTTCAGATGAAGAAACCTGAATGTTTAGAGCGTCACGATATTGGCCATTGGGTACAAGTCTCTCATCGAGATCCTTGTTCATCTTACCCTGGACAAAGTTGTGTGCTAATTTTGGCATGTATTAGTGTTTAATCCATTTAGCCTGGTTGCGCATGATTTGAGCAATCTCGCTAATCTTAAGGTTAGACATACGGAGTTTTGCAACTCTTTTTGCTGCAAACGCTTCTTTCTTAAAGCGCGCGACTAAATATTCTTGTGTGTTGGCTCTTGTTGCCAGAATGGCATGAGCTAGATATTTGTAAACAGCTTCTTCCGCGAACTTATGCACTCGCATATCTTCGTCAGACCCTAAGCTGTCACTGATGTACTTTAATGTAACAATCTTGTTTACTAAGCTAGAGCTAAAGTGTGCGATACCCTTAAGCTTATCAATGTAGAATACACCATTACCTTGAGCAAACTCGGGGTTTAGCCCATAGCGTCTACCGTGACGGTAAAGATTAAAGAGCTCACTAGTGCTAAGTTCTGCTTTACTATTAGCTTCTTGATTAGATGCTTCAAATTTCTTTAACGTTTCAGACTTATTAGCATACTGCTTTTCACCACTGCTATCAAACGTGTATTCGTAATCAGAATCTTGAACAATAGCTTTGGGGTTGCTTGAGTGACGTGTAGGATAGATAATGTGCTCTATACCACCAGCATCAGCCCAGCTAAAACGAACGTAGTTAACGTAGTCTTGTGGCAAAACCATTTCTAGTGCTGGCCCTAATTCAATTTCTAAAGCTTTTTCCGAGGGTAGTATATCGAAGGAAAGCTCTTGTAAAGCACGCTGAGCATGAAATGCAACATCCGTGCGCTTAATTTTGCTAATGATTTTATCTTCTCCAACATAAGCGATAATGAAGTTGTTAATGATATCTTTAATGCTTACAAACTGGTAATCACCGTAATTTTCATCTCCGCTATTCCAGTTGCCGTCAGCACCTTCGTAATAGAGCTTTTGTGTTTGATTAATTAATCCCATTTATTAAGCTTTTTCTTGTTGTGTGTTTTGCCCTTCCATTTGGTTACCAATTTGGTAAACCTGAAGTTCTTTAATAGAAAGCCCTGCTAGTTGTAATATTTTAAAAACCAGTTCGGTTTCTTCAGAAGCATGCAGCTCAAAATCAGTAGCATTCGTTGAATTATATACAGCTCTTCCGGCTACTGTGTTATATGCCCATTCAACCGTTGCAGGTACTTTAATATAATTACACGATACTCCTGAAGTTAACGCAGCCGCACCATACACCTTATAGCCTGAAGAATTTGCTACAAATATTGGGCGATCATTAGTTGGCTTAGTAAGTGGAGAAGCATTGATATATAAATATTCGTTTGCGTTAATACGCTCAGCTTCGATGCTATTATAAATAATTGTACCTAACCGGTAAAGATCGCTAGGGACCGTCCAGTTAGGAGCAGAGTAGGTCATACTACCATTCTTCTCGAATATGTTTATTTTCTCATTCAAGAGGTTAAGCATGTCAGAGTATTCAGTGTCATTACCATGCATTCTACCGAACTGGTTAATGTCATAGAAGTACTGCTCAAAAATATCAGACTGTGCTTGATTTGCAAACAAGTTAAATTCCTGAGGAGTTACGTACCCTCTTTGTTCTTTGTTAAGGATAGCCAATACTCTTTGGTATACTGTATCTACGCTTACTGCCATTTTGTGTTTGTTTATGTATATTAAGTAATTAGGCCGCTTGTTACAGCAGCCTAATCACAAAAAGATATGTATTATAGCTGTTTCTCTACGGCTCGTAATACTTCCATACCCTCATCTGTTTTAAAGTAAGCAGCGAGTGCTGAATATGGATGTTCATTAAACGGTACTGTTAACAGCTTTCTTCCGTTACTTGCATATGTAAATGTGCGTTGGTCTTGTGATAAACTCAAAATTCCCGTTTCGGTAGCTTTGATCCCAATGTTACGCAGCATTACGTTGTCGTCATTAGCCAAGTCTAAGAAGAGACTAGGGTTATTACGCGCAAGTATTAGTAAATCACGTTTTAGTTCTTTAGAAGACGCGTTAGATACCTGTTGTGAGCCGTATTGAGCTCTTAAAATTGCTTCAGCTTCGTCGATATCCATTGCTTTTGCAACGGTCATCGCTTCTAGCTCTAATTCAATCCAGTCAGTTTCGTTTTCTGCGATCTGCTCTGGTTTGTATTCCATAATGCGACCTTGCAGTGTATATGGGTGGTATAAAGAAAGAAGTTTTTGCAAAACTATATTTTCTTTTGGTACCCTCAAAATGCCGTCTCTAAATACGATACGACCTAATGTTGCAGTTCCTTGTTGCTCATCAACGAATGGGGTACGCTGGTTAGTTGCATAACGCAATTCACGGTTGTATCCTAATTCTTCATCAAAGTATAACAAGGGAGTGCGAGCTGAATGTACGGTAGGTAATGTAAACGCTAATGGTTTACGCCCTGAAGTGATTTCGTACAATCTGTCTTTGATAACCCATGTATCTACAGGTGCAGGTGGTGCGACGGGTGCCGCAACTGTTTCTTCAACAACTGCTGTTGCAGGTGCTGTTTTTTTTGCCGCAGGCTTTGCTGCAGGCTTTTTAGCTTGTGCCATGATATAATATAATTAAATAAAGGTAATAATTACCCCCGCCACAAGGACGAGGGTAATATTTTTGATTAACTACGCTAATTAAGCAGTAGTTTTCTTCAGCATTACGAAGTTGTTCGCAGCTTGAACACAAAGTGCACGCTCAGAAAGGAAGTGTACGTTCATTTCATCAGCATCACTAGTGTAGTTGCCACCAACTGAACCAGTAACCCAAGACTTCATACGACGATCTTCAGCTTCAGAAGCACGGTAACGTACGTGTAAGAACGGACGCGCGATGTTCTGACCTAAGTTTTGGTCGTATACAGTAGAAGTACCAGCAGGAACAATAACGCCCTCTACGTCAGCAATGCTACCGCGAGTTGCAGAATCGTTCAAGTATTTCCAGTCAGTCTTGTAGAAATCGTAAGAACCACGACGGAATCCAGAGAAACCTAAGTTCAATGCCATATCCTCAGAGTTATCGAATACTCCGTAAGAAGTACCACCTGTTCCGTAGCTATTAGCACGAGCAAGCATGTTGTCGATATCTAAAGCAGTTGTACGATCCAAGAACATCATGTTCTCTTCGATAGCACCTTGCTTGTCTAATTCCTGAAGAATTACGTCAAAGTCACCTAAACCAGTTAAACCAGAAGCGTTGTTGAAGTCTTGGTCGTTAAATACCAAACCGCGAGACTCTAGAGCTGCGAATAAACCTTCAGATCCTTCGATCTTAGCAGTGTTACCAAATCCAGAACCTTGGTTAATAGTAGATTGTGCTTTTTCAGCTTCAACCATGCTCATTTCGAGGTAGTCTTCAAAACGTAGACGAGACTCGTGCTCAGACTTCAAGTACCATAAGTATCCAGAAGTACCAGCTTCAGTAGTTACTTCAACCCAACCGATTTGAGCTACATCAGAACCTTTAACATTGTACTTATCACGTAAGATGATAGGCTTGTTGTCAAAAGTAGTGAAAGAAGCATCCATTGAGTTTCCAGCACTGCTAGAACCTTTAGTGTACTCAGAACCGTAAACGAATGCTTTAGCATCAGTAGCAGAACGCAAAGTACCAGTACCTGCAGGCAATGCTCCGTCAGAGCTATCGTAAACTTTGATAGTAGCTACGTTACCGGCTACAGAAACAACATATGCTTTGAAAGTCTTGTAACCTTTAGATACAACCAATGTCATACCAGCACCGATCAAGTGACCAGCAGGGAATGTAATGGTAGTACCAGCAGCGTTTACTGTAAGGCTATCGTAAGCAATGTGCAAACGTCCTTGCTCTTGCCATACTACGCGGTCAGAAGCCATAGGCATTTCTGCACCAACCATGCGCAAGAATCCTGATACTGTACGGTTTCCGTAGCGCTCTACTTCTTTCTCGTATACCTCAGGAAGGAATTGTTGTGTAAAGTCCATGTCAGCCACAGACAGGTAATTGTCACCAAACAAGCCCTTGATAGGACGTGGAGTAAGGTGAGATAAATTTGCCAAACTAGTTGGCGTAGTTGCAAAACTCATTTCTTATTTGTTTTAATGAATTATTTTTTAAACTTGACTTTGAGTTTAGAAGTGCTTTCACCATCATTTACAGCGCGTATAGTCCACCCGTTTTGTGTCGTAACTTTTTCATGAGTCCCTCTCGGATCCATATCGACATTCTTCGTGCGTGCCATACTGTCCTTTACTGCATCGGCTTTACCTTGCTCGTAAAAGTGTTGTGCAACTTGATCGGCATTCATAGCGGTGAACAGCGATTTATGGTAACCCTTAGCATCTTGCATTTCCCCCTTTTCGTTCAAGAACTTCTTGATAAAGTTGTTAATGTCGCCTTGAGTTTCCTTAACCTGGCCAGCGTCTTTAACCTTAAAGCGGTACTTCTTGTCTCCAACGCTGTAATCGAAACCTTCGAATTTTTCGCTGAATACTTTCTCGCTTTCTTGTTTAAACCTGCTGGTTTGTCGTTCTGCTATTTTTGCAGCCTCTTCACTCTCCTTATTATAACGATTGAAAAATTCAACCGCTTTTTGCTGTTCAGGATTCAATCTTGAACCCATCTTAATTTCATCGTAGTATTTAGACTTTAAGCCGTCTAAATGATTTTTAGCTTCTGCTAATGCTTGTTTACGCTCTAATTTCTTTAAGCGTACTTCGCGTTCGTCATCAAGCTCTTCGTCGTAAGAAAACTTATCGGCTAACAAGAAGTCGATGTCTTCCCGGTCATAAGCACTAAACTTAGTTTCATAGTATTCACGAAGCAATTGATCTTCGTTTAAACTAGAATAGTCCGTGTTAAGACGTACATAATCTTCTAATGATCCCCCTGTTTCACTCATAAAGTCTACAACTTTTTGAATGTTTTCAGGAAGGTTTGCGCCAGACGTAGCCGACTCTTTAATTGCATCTGCAACCTCATCTTCCAATTGTTCAGCAGCTTCTTCAACCTCTTCTTCTGTAATTTCCATTAGAACAGGCTCTTCAGCTGCTTCTTCTGTAGGTTCTTCTACAGGTGCTTCTTCTTGTACTGGTGTTTCTTCAACAACAGGCTCCTCTACAGGTGCCTCTTCTACAGGTTGCTCAACAGTTTCTTCTGCTGGTGCTTCCTGAGGTACTGCTGAAAAATCCACTTTAATAGTACCATCATCACCTTGAGAAACAGGCGATGTGTCTTTGGTTTCTTCACTCATGATAAAATATTATATAATTGTTATGGTTATTATTACCTAGGTTCGAAACTTCCTAAACCGAAACCACCGCCAAGTATATCATTACCAGAGGATTCGAAGTCTTTAGGCGAACCGCCTTTTTGTCTTTGGTCTATAAGCTCACTTTGTTGTGTAGCTTGAATTTTTGTTCTTTTGTCTTTGCGATCTTCAGTTTCTGAGATCTTACTTTTAGCAGCATCAACTTCTAAGCCTTTAAGCTTCATGTTATACTGGAACTCTAATGCCATCAATTGCATCTTAGCCTCAACCTCTTTGTCAATCCTAGCTTGCTCTATTTGAGCTTTAAGTTGTTCTAGCTGAGACTTAGTTTGCAACGCTGCCTGATCTTTCTGCATTTCAGCTTGTGCAGCAACTTGTTGTGCTTGAGCATTTGCTTGAGCTTGTGCTTGCATATTTTGCTGTTGCATCATTTGGTCGCGCTCTTGCTTTTTCTTACGGCGTAGCTTTAATAACTGGTTAGCTAACTTTAAGTTCTTAACTTCACGAATATCAATAGCATCGTCTAAATCAATAAGCCCTGCAGATAATGCAGTTTGAATATTGTTTTCTAGCAATGCTTTTTCTTCGTCATCCGGCGAAAGCTCTAATGAAATACCAAAGTCGTGCAAGTGTAAGTCTTCTAGCTCAGCTAAAATACCTACGTTATGGCTGCCGATTTTTTGTATAAACGCTTCACGTGAAGGATCAAACTCTATAATATCAGAAATACGTAATGATAAACACTCAGCCGTTTCTGCTGTTAAGAATAAACCAGCATCAAGAATATGGCGCGTTGCCGTATTTGAATTAGCCGCTGCCATTTTTTGAACACCTACTAATGCTCTAGAATCAGGTGATGAACCATCACGAGCTTCATTAAGACCCGTAACGTCACGGATCATTTGCAAGTAATAGTTATAAGTTTGTATAAGTGTTTGCAGCTTTTGACCACCTGCGCCAGTTTGCAATGGCTGAATTGGCACTTTGCCCGGGTTCATATCGCCCTCGCTTGTAAATGAGCGGCCAATAACAGAACCTGTTTGGAAGAACATGTTAAGCGCCTCTTGCGGGTTGTAGTTGGTACCGTTACCCAAATCAATTTCAGCAAGACCATCAGCATCCATGTATACCCCATCAGGCATCATTCTGCTCAGTACTTGCTGCATCTTAAGGTGAGTAATTTGAATCATATCTGCAAAACCAGTACAGCGGCTTACAATAGATTCAATCTTACCTTTATACATGCGTGGCGCAACAATGCTGTAGTTCATCTTAACTTTAGCATAATCACTTTTAGGGCGCATCATATTTTTAGCCATCTCCCACTTAAGCAGAATGTCAGTACCTAATATAAGTACACCTTCATATAATACTTCAAGTGAACGAGACATTTTACCGAACTCAGCCTCAAGTAATTCTACAGGAGGATCAAACTGGTCGTCTCTTACTATAATTTTAGAAGCGCCGGTTGCAGTTTCTTTAACCTTATACACCTCGTTCATGTACGTTTTATAGTTAAAGTACAACACCTGCACTACATTGTTGTCACGAACATCATGGTTTACCAAAGACTGGTCGTACCCAGCACTGTGGTTATGCGATCCTTGCTTCTGTATTTTTTCTAACTGCGCCTCGTCGAGATCAGGGAATTGCTTCTTAAGCTCGTTAATAGGCACAAACTTTACTTCACCAACATAATAAATGTCTTCAAAGTATGGTGACTCGCTATAAGAATGAACCAGATATGCAGGGTCTACATATTCTACCGTTACACCTTCAGACTGCGTAAAGCTATTTTTAACAGCAGCAATACCTAGTGTAGTAAGATCGTAATAAAGTCTTTTCTTAGTTAGGTCGTAGTAGTTACCGTCAAGAAGAGTATTAATAGCTATTTCTTCAGCAATCTCAATACCTTGCTTGTAGCTTAGCTGCATGTGCAACTCTAACTCCTCTTTTGAATCAGGCAACTGCTCTGGGGCATTTTCAAACAAATTCATACCAAACGCTTGTTTTGCAAATTCGTTTAGTTCTTTTGTTTGTAAGTCGCGTATAATAGATTCCATATACTTTGTGCGTTTGCTCACACCATATGGATCTTGTGAATATGCTTTTAAATCAAACGAGCGATCTGCAATGCCATTAACTACAATATCTACAAACTTAGATAAGATAGGTACTGGCTTCCAGTCAAGGTTTAAGTACGACAAGTCACCATTTACAGATAATTCATCTTTATATTTCTGAACACTCTGTTCGCCACGTGCATACAATCTCAGGTTATGAAACGTATTTTGGTTGCTTCTGAAGCGCGTAGTACCCGAATTGCTAGAGAACCATTCGTTTTGAATAGCTCTAGCTACTTGCAATCCGTAGTCATCTGACATTTTTTCACCATCACTGGCTATCTGACTTGGGAAAGCGCTATTTGAAACCGACTTAGCCATAAATTATTTTATTATTTCAGAAGTAAATCCGTCTTGACGGAATTTTGAAATCTTTAGATTTAACTTTGTTTTTTCTAATTTGCCCACTGGTCTATACAATTCTTTATTACATGCCATAATCGCTAAGCCAGAGCTTATCGCAGCATCGTACTTAGTACGTTTATTTATATCAAACTTAGACCAGTCATTAAGTGTTTCGTTAAAGTACATGCTCCCGTACTGCCCATCTTCCATTAAACCTACGTACTTATCTACGTACATTTCAATTGCAGCGGCGTGCGCTTGTTTCATGTCTTCACTCGAGTTAGGAACACCTCCTATTTCTTTTTCCGTTACTGATAGCTTATTCCAAAGCCTATCTGGACGGTTCATAGAGTATCCTCTGTAACCACGGCGCTTAAAATGATAAAGCAACCTGGGTTTGTTATTCTCCGCTAGTATTGGCATACCATAAAATATACATGCCATCAATACATCTTCAAAGAATATCTCAGCGGTTTGTGGTCTAGCTATATACTCAAGGAAGAATGTACTTGGCGGTGCATCTTCCATAGTGAACTTAGTGAGTCCGTGTAAAGCCCCTTTTGAACCCTTACCATCGGTAGTTCCCGATATGTCGTAGCTATCGCAACCAAATGCGCCGACGTGCTCATTACCCGGGTATTTAACACCATTTTTTGTAATTTGCCTATTCTGAAGACTAGCACCTGGTATCCAAGATACTTTAAATCTTCCTTGCGGCGTTGGCATAAACACAACTTTTGTATCTTTTATACCATTAATCCACTGAAAATTGCCAGTGGTTACAACATTAGTATTACGCAGATCCTCATTATAATCAATCTGTTCGTATATTTTTGCAAGATTAAACAAACTATTTTTTGTTTCATCTCTAAAAGCGTGTTCTTCTGTACGCGGAAACTGGCGATAATATTCATTTAAAGCATCCTGGTCTTGTTTAAGACCTTCAACTTCGTTTTCCCAGTAATTTATAACGCCTTGTTCTATAGTATCACCAAACGGATCTAATACTTCTTTTTCGGGTGTATTAAAAACTGGTTGCCCGTACTGATCAATGAATCCTTCGTAGTTCCACTCCATTGGTATAAAGAGTGAATATAATCCTGATTTTGTTTGACCATTAGAGTTTCTTTTAGATACGTCAGAATCTGCATATAGTTTTTTAAAGTTTTCACCACCTTTTTCTAATGAATTCGATGTTGACCCCATTAAACACTTACCTATAATTCTGGCACCCAAACGAAGTGTGGTTTTTGTAACCCGCCAGTTATTTAATATGTTATCAGGCCTTTCCCATTTACCGCTCTCATCATGCACTAAAAGCTTTAGCTTCTCACCATCATAAGAGTTATCTCCTGTATTCTTCCAGTCAATAGTTGTATCAAGACCCTCAAGCTCTATTTGCTTTTCTTTTGCTTGAATTGATTTACGGGTTAGCTTAGAAGCAGGAACCCTATATGCCAGTTCAGTCTTCGGTCTATCCATACCATCTTGTATAGGCTTAAAGAAAAACGGGTAGTTAACGGATATGGGTACAACCTTATCGGTAAACATTTTCTTTGCATCCGAACCGGTTTTTGATAATATACCGAATCTTGCATCACTTGAAATGGTTGCAAGGTTAACTGTTTCTCCAGAGGCCATAAACGAAAATCCACTCCGTCTGTTTTTAAGATAGCACATTCCGTAGCTTCTGGTATCTGCTTTACAGGCTTCCCAAAATATATAGAAGAGTCTGTTTGCTTCCCTATAATCGGGGTGTCCAACATCGATCTTACTCCACTGCAAGTACATGTAATGAGTGCCAGTAATGTAAGTAGGAGTCCCCTCGTTATAAAACCAATAACCACCATCACGCCGGTTGAATTCTTCATCAATATAACCCTCCCAATTGCTTTTAAACTCATCTGGATAGGTTTGCCAATCGAATATGCTTTTAATGTTTTTAAGCTCCTTAGGATAGTCTGAAACAGTCCACTTGTTCGCACCTTTCTTTAACCCTTTAGGTTCCGGCGGCAATGCTATACATAAGTTTTGAATTTCTAGTATTTGCCCTATCTGTCCACTCTTACTAATAACAACTATATCGTGTTCTTTGTTATAGCCGTATTTCCAAGACTTGGATCTATTAAGTCTGCTGATTGTTGTGAGCTTAACGTGCTCAGCTTCTTTTACTAGATTCTGCTCGTACATTATCTAGATCTTTTTTCAGCAAACCCTGAGAATGTTTTCTTTTCTTTTTCTTCTTTCGGTTTGTTTTCAAGTATTCTTTCTTCCTCTTCTATGCGAGTAAGTATCTCAAACGCGTCAAAGATTGCCAGCTTCTTAGTAGCAGCGGCATTTTTTAAGCGGTCAGCAGAAACATCATCTTCCGTATTGGTAATGATTTTTTCTTGCGCGACTTTTATAAGTTCCTCAACTGCTTTGCGACCAGCTAGGATTATATTCTTTTTCGCTTGTTTGGTGTCCATACTTGATTGTGATTCGATTCTGGGGAACTCGGTAAACCTTCTCTCCCTCAATATTAAATTCGTATTCTGTACCAGGTGTAAAACCTATAAGCTCTCCGTCTTCAAAACCTTCGTAAGCATATTTCACTTTACCTACTAAAGGCATTTCGTTATGTTCGGAGAACATTCTTTCATCTAACATAGGCTTAACAAATATAAAACCCTTCACAGGTTTCCATTCGCCATCACGTTTGAATGCGTAGATCTGATCAGGGTATACAAAGTATTTGTCTTCTTCATAATATGAGCGACTGTTCTTTTCAGCGCCACGCACATCTCTAAATCTTCTGAATACGTTATGGTGAACAATAACTTCATCACCAGGTTGTAAACCTAAATCATTTATTTTGGGTACAGCTTTGACAACGCCGTGTCTACTGGTATAAAGATGGTTTTGTAATTCTGTATTAAGTAACAGCGTTACACCATTTATTTCTTTTTCCGATGTCGTTCTTTTGGCATACGGAGATATAATAAAGTTGTATATGCTTTGCATTACCACTTAAGATCATATTCGATAGATACAGCCATGTTCTTATTAAAGTCTTTCCACGGCATAACCAAATCTCCTTTTTGAATATAGATAGAGTACTTAGATTCCTCTTCTAATATGTTAACTATAGTATGACCGCCATACACTTCCTGTCCAACAGAATAGTGCATGGCGTCATTTTTATAGTCCTTGCCGATACTAATCTTCCTTATTATCTGCATCGTTAGGAGTGATAGCTCCATCTTGTAAGTTGATACTTACGTCTCCATAAGTTTTTTCTAGCTCAGCTTGTACTTCAGCTAGCTTTGTACGTAATGCTTTAACATTATCCATAAGCTCAGCTTTTTGCATTTCAGTTCCACCGATCTGCATTTGAATTTGCTGTAGAGCATTAACGTACTTTTGTACTTCAGTTAGCTCGTCTGCTGTGATTGCTTTAGCAACCGCTTCTTTCTTCTTTCCCATTTGATTTAATTTAATTGTTTTATTTTAAAATTAGCAGTTCCATCTACGGCGTGCTGCTCTACCACGTTCACTTGTCCAGCTTTTAGAGCGTGCACAAAATGCTTTGCGACGCTTTGCAGCTTTACTACCAGGCTTCAACTTCGAAGGCGGAGTAGTTACTGCCGTCTGCAATTTACTACCTGGATTGTCACTTCTATACTTTTTGACACCTTTTTTTGTCATCCCGCCACCCGCAGCAGCACCCGTTGCACTTGCGGAACGAACTTCGTTATAGTTTTTTTCAGACTTTTTACGAGAAGGTGCGTCACCTTTAGCTTTAAAAGGCGAGTTGTTTTGTACGTATGCCATATTATTTACCTTTAAAGTATCCTTTTTTCATTGGGGTAGCCTTTTTAATACCTACGTTTTGATTGTAACGCATTTGTGGCCCCTTTGGGTTGTTTGCCGGCACTTCGCGCTCAAATTCATTTTCAGGCTTAACCTCGTATCCTGTTCTTTTTTCAATTCTATCAGCAGTTTCGTCGCCTCTTACAGTACCTAAACGAGCGTTGTCAAGAGTTTTAAACTGCCCAACTTGTTCATTGCCACCTTGCGAATATTGAGCTAATGCTCTGTCTACCCCATCTGATTTATTTAAATTTTGCTGCTTGCTAGTCAAATTGCGAGATGCGGCGTAGTTTTGTTGGTATTCAGCAAGCTTATCTTGACCCGAACCACTAGCGCCTCCTGTTTTTTCATTAAGCGCGTCAAATGTTTTTACGATATCATCGTTAGATACATTGCCTCTCATGAAGTTATAACGCTCTTTAAGATTTCCTAAAAATCCTTTTTCAGCATCTGACTGGCGAGCATATTCTTTAGCAAGGCTTCTTTGTTGTTTTCTTTCTAAATTTTTATTACGGCCAATAGAACGATTAACCATTAAGTTGTTTCTATAGTCACCTACAGTACCAACTCTTTTAGTTTTTTCTTCAACTTTTGGAGTAAAGCCCATTTCCTTATCAGGGTTATCCACTGTTGTTGTTACAGTTTTGGTAGTGCTAGGCGAAACATAGTTAGTCATATCATTCCACTTATCCGCATACCCATCAGATATATAACCTTTTTTAGCCATTTCAGCACCGGAAATGTTTTTAAATCTAGGCGAACTTGCTAAGCCGCTTAAATAATCACCTGCGGATGCTGTGGTTTGTGTGCCACCTTTTGCTTCCTCAATTGTTTTCTCTTCTCCGGATACTTGAATAACTTTCGTTTCTTCCGACTGACCGCCATCTTCTGTTAGAACGGCCGTAGTTTGTTTTAAAGGAGATTTTGCTCTTTGTGTAATAGGTTTGTTGTACATAGTTATAGATGTGGTGGGGTGGGCGACAATAAATTCAAGGTAGCGAATTCCAACTGCACGCCCGATGTAACCCCGTTATGCTTTATAGGCTTCTTGTTCCCATTCTAAGTTAACAGCACCTTCTTGCATGTCCTGTCTTTTATAAACTTTCATAGGTGATTTTGTATCGCGCTTCCAGGTAACTTCGTTATCCGTATAATTAAGACGATTTTGATGCATTTGATTTAAATGCACTTTTTCATGCTCAATAGCATTTTCTTTCTGCTTAGCAGATAAACCCTTATTAATAAAAATAGTCCCATCACGATTTGCTTCCGCCATCACCTGATCACCTAAATCTTTTTCAAATACAGGTGTATCAAATGTTGAGGTTTGCTCGTCGTAACCGAACAGGGTACTCTTATCCTTAAGCTTAAAAGGCATTAGCAGTCACACTTTCCTGTGCAACCACAGCTTCCTACATTAGTAAAGTTAGCACGCTTTTTACCAGCTGCATCTAATGTAACTTCTTGATTTGCGGGTGCTTTACCGTAATCAGTAACTGCACGCTTTGTAATAGGCTGTAAGTGATTTTTCATTATTTCTTTTTATATTTCTTAACACTAGTATAAAGATCTTGACCTGAATCATTTGTAGTTCTGTACATTTTCTGTTCCGCGGGAAAAGCGGTTGAAGCCCCTCTACCCGCAGATACCCTAGCAAAATGATTTACGCCGCGTTCTGCAGCACCTGGATCTAATGAGGTATGCGTAAACGCAGTATCTGTATCATTATTAAAGTCTGTAAAGGTAGAAGCCATAGACTTGTAGTCATTAAAAGTTTCAGCCTTACTGTAATCAGGACCTTTAGGCTCGCTGTTTTTGCTTACAAGATTTTTGCCTTTTTTTAAAGCATTTTGTATTCTTGTTTGTTTAACAGGCGAAGCGTCATTTGCACGCTGAACCTGGTGAGTAATTGGCTTCATCGTTCTTTGTCTTTAATCATGTCGTCTATAGCTTTATTATAGACTTTATCAGTATAACTTTTGTTCTTGTAAAATTTGCTTGATCTACCGATTGGTAAATCTTCTTCCCCAAGCATAACTCGATACATGCGTGTAATCAAGCGTTTAGCTTTGGGTGACGTTGTGAAAACACTGTATTTGATTGTAGTCCTATTACGATGACGCCATACGTCAATCCAGCCATCATTTCGAAGTCTTTCCCAGCGGTTTTTATCCCATGCATAGGTGTAAGTTCCTTCTATAAAATCATTACGCGTAAATCGCTCTTTGCAATCTAGATATATCAGCAGCTCTAGGTCAGCATCTAATATATCGTAAGTCTTACAAGCCCATTTCCTAACGAGCCTGTAATACTTAAACAAATTCATTTCGCGTAAATCCGCGGGTGTTAGTCTCATTCTACAATAACAACATCACCTACGGTAATAACATGGAACAACTCATCATTCCATTCGATACCATGACCAGCGTGTTTATCGTATCTAATAGTGTTTCCATTTTCAACACCAATCACTAATGGTCCACAGCTTACGACTTCAGCCTTTAGATACCTAACGTCGCTGTTTTGCTTTTCAGTTAATTCAAGGCCGGCAACTGTTTTAGCTGCCTCCTTGATTTTCTTAATTATAATATAATTATTTACTGCTTTCATCCATTCTCATATTAGAGATTACACAATCTGCAGAAATAATTGTTGTTGCTACACTGACTGCATTCTTCAGTGCGGTTTTAGTTACAAGTACTGGATCAATGATACCAGCCTTAACCATATTTACTTTTTTACCGCTTGTCGCATCAATACCAAAACCCTTGCGTGTGATTTCTTCGTCCAACACAATATTTGCGTTTTCAAGAATGGTAAAAAATGGAGCGCGCAAAGCTCTAAGAAGAGCAGTGTATCCAACATTTTTGCTCTTAATTTTTTGTGATGCGTGTAATAGTGATGCTCCACCGCCAGCAACGATACCTTCTTTTAACGCGGCTTGCGTTGCATAGATGGCATCTTCTACGCGGTCTTTCTTTTCTTTGAGTTCGACCTGTGAGTCAGCCCCTACATAAATCAATCCAACTTTACCAGTTAGCATTGATAGACGCTCCTCGAGCTTCCCTCTAAAGTAAGGGTTTGTTTCGGCCCCGATTCTTTCACGTACATTTTCAATACGCTCTAGAAGCTGCTCATGGTCGGCCTCTACCTGCATTACCGTGTTCTTTGAAGAGGTAACGGATTTTACCGCTTCTCCTAACACTTCGGGATTGATCAGATCCAAATCATCGCCAAGCTCTTCATTAATGACTGTAGCCCCAGTTAATATTGCTAAGTCTTCGATTGCTTCCTGCTTAGTTGGCCCAAACCCAGGTAAGTCCACTATGTTTACCTTGATATTGCCTTTTACCTTGTTAGCTAATAACGTTTGGTAAGGTTGTTGCTCAACGTCAGCGACGATCAGCAGGCTTCTATTCTTCTTTACAACGTGTTCTAAGACACTTTGTATCTTTCTTATATTAGGTATAGGCGAAGACACAATAAGGACCATAGGTGCGTCTAAAACAGCTATGCCCTTATCTTTGTCCGTTATAAGATGAGGTGATTTTAATCCTGAATCAAATTGAGTACCTTCTACAAACTCCACATACGTTTCGTTCGTATCAGATTCTTCCATCAATACGACTCCATCTTTGCCAACTTTGCCGAAAGCTTCACCAATGAAGCCTCCAAGCTCTTCGTCGTTGTTTGTGCTAATGTATGCAACTTGCTTAAGCATTTCACCATCAACCGGAATACTGGTAGTATCAAGATATTCCAAGATCTCCTTAGCACAGTCTTCAACGCCTTTTTTAATTTCTCTAATTTTGTCATCACTTGTAAATTCACTTAGTTCTTTTAATAATGAGTGAGCAAGGACAGTCGAGGTTGTCGTACCGTCGCCTGCTTCACGCACTGTATTTCGGGCAGCTTCCTTAACTAATGTTGCACCGATGTTTTCGACCGGATCCATCAAGACTACGCTTTCTGCTACGGTTACACCATCTTTAGTGATGACCGGTCGGCCAAGGGCGTCTTCGTAAATCACGCATTTACCTGAAGCTCCTAAAGTGGACTTCACTGCGTTGGCTAACTTTTCGACGCCGGCCATAATTTTTGTGTTGGCAGCATTGCCAAACGTGAGATCCTTTACAATCTCGCTAGGATTATTAAATTCCATTATATTAAATTAAAGTGTTTTGGTTTATTCGAATGTTTTAACGACTTTAGGTCCTTGCGCGAATTCGAGACGCGATTTGTAGTGCGCTATCGATGTATCAATAGCTTGTTCAGCACCATCTAATGTTTCCCTGCGAGTTACGTCTTTCCAGGAATCTTCTAATAGCAATTCTGTTTGATAGTAGCCATTAGGTAATTGTACAATTCTCCAGTTCTTTTTCTCTGAAGCATGTTCCCAGAAAGCTTTGGTTTCTGCGGATACTTGTTGGTTGCCACTGGTTGCAGTGGTCGTCCGGTAATAAAATGTCATTTGGTTTTTATTTTAGGTTATTACTTACCTGGTATAATTACTTGCGCATCAGCTTAGTTAAGTCTTTTGTCTTATCGCCAGATCCCATTGAAGATCCGAACCAATACCCATATACATCACCTAAGGTACGCAAGAAAAACCCACTAAACGTAGTTATTAATCCTTTTTGTACTTCTGTTAATGTTTCCCAGTCAAGTATGTCTGTAAATATAGCCACCGCTAAGCCAATAGCAATAGCTAATGTTACATAAGTTAGCACATCAGGTGTTACTTTGTTCTTACCTAGCTCACGTGCTTCTTTACGATCTAATACTTCTTGCTGGTATGCTTCTTTAATAAAAGCTTTCTTCTCAGCGGGTGTATCAATAAATCTGTCCGC
>UEXM01001250.1_pt1 | contig 22373 bp, 26 predicted proteins | sample 1796661 | NCBI WGS metagenome assembly UEXM01 (sample SAMEA4772469, study PRJEB27181) | metagenome | reverse complement strand
CTTCTACGTTGGATATTATAGAAGAGCCGTGCTCTGAGGTGTTTAAGCGTATATGCAACGAAGCTGGTGTTGGCGACAAAAGATTAGCCGAAGTTAACGCCATTGAATTGTTTGAACAGTGGTATGATGGAACCTCCGATGAAGAAAGCGTCCGCGCTGCGATTACCGACTTTAAGCTTGATCATCCCGGCGTCGCTGCAAAATTAAGTGGAAAACTATAAAATGAAAATCACAAAATCACAACTTAAACAGATTATTAAAGAAGAGCTGAGCGAGATTATGTCTTCTGCAGCCAATATGGACGACTTTTATGACGTGTCACCAAGTCGCACTATGGCTGACAAGTTTGCGGCAGGTGATATTGCTAACCAGCCGGAAGGATCTCGCAGCGAATTAGCCCAGCTGTTCCGGAACCTATTAGGGGAATTAGGCGAAGCAAACCCAGAAGAAGTAGAAGCTCTAGCTGATACGGTTGCCGCACTCATTCCAGCCTCGGGTGAAAATGTATCCAAAAAACTTGGACTAGAAGAGGGTATTGAAAATATTACTCCTGAAAATCTTATGGTGCTCTTTAATGTATTAAAGAAAATGGCCCCAATGCTCGGCCTGCTTGCTATCGGAACTCCTCTATTGATGGCAATAGAAAAGAAATTAAACAATAGAGAATTAGAAGAAGAAGGCGATCGCACTGCCAAAGGCAATGTTACTCAAGATGCGCGTGATGATCATGCCACTCTAAGCGACGACAGATTTCCTATTTTCGATAAAAAGAGTGCTTTAGCTGCTCTCAAGTTGCGAGGTCACGGAACCACCGACGCCGAAAGAAAGAAGATAATTAACAAAGCAGCGAAGTACGCTTCTGAAGCAGCAAAGAAAGCGCGAGAAGCTGACGCAAAAAAGAAGTGAGGCTTGCATGATGAGCTATGTTCAAGGAAAGTTAGACAGATTAGTTGAAAAGATGATATCACGCAAGTTTCTTGTGTGGCTTACAGCTACCGGACTACTTGCCTTCTCTGATTTGCAATCTGGAGACTGGGTAATTATTTCTGCTATTTACATCGGTGGTCAGACAGTCATTGATGGCATCGCGAAACTAAAAGGTGTTGCATGAGTTGGGCTAAAGTTCTACAATTTGCACTTAAGAACTGGCGAGAAATTCTCGTCATTTTTTCTTTGTCACTTGTATCTCTTAAAATGCGTATGGATTATAACGCACTTAATAAAGCTTACGAGATCTCAAAACAAGAAACCGAAGAACGTATTGAGGCACTACAGTATATCCATAGTGAAGAACTCGCTCGCAGAGAGCAAGCAATTGATACTTACAAAGAAGCCATGAAAGAGTTGAGAGATGAATATGAAAAGTCTCAAGAAGACTTAGAAAATGAAAAGCAAAAAAAAACTAAAGAATACGAGAGGCAGTTCTCGCAAGATAAGGAGGCATTAGCAAATGAGATTATTAACACTTTTGACTTTGAGTATGTGGAGTAACGCTGCATTAGCAAATGACGGCGGCCAGTTTACATTCTTAGGGCTGAGCCAGTGTGCACCATTCGAAGGTGTGCTATACGATCCTATCGCAAACGCCACAGTCTTGACGAACATTCAGTCTGCCAAGATTCAGTGTGACGTCCGACTAAAATATGAATTAGGTATACAAGCTACTGAATATGAGTTAAAATTAGAAAACCTTACGATAAGACATGACGCCCTCACGCAGGAATATACTACATCACTTGAGTCTTTAAAAAGAGAGAACAATTCTCTTTCGGAAGCGTTAAGAAAACAAAGCAAGAGAAGCCCGGCACTCTGGGTTGTTTTGGGTGTAGCTAGCGGAATGGCTATATCGTATGGAGCATATAAGGTGTTTGATGAGTAAGAAAGATCCTAATGATATTGCCGCAATTGAGAAGGCAATCGCTCAAAAATATGGTGAAGAAGCGATCAAAAACCCTCGCGCTGATTGGGATGAGAGCAAGGAAAAAGAATATCTGCAACAGATGAGAGAGCTATATGCTCGCGTAGCTAAGAATAGAGAGCATGAAGAAAAAGTAGATGTAAATGGTATAAAGGTGACAAAAAAACTACTTAATAGAGAATCTTTAAAAACTTGTCCTGTCTGCGGGAATTTCCCAAAGAGCACAAAGGATGACGTCTGTTTAGTAAAATTTGAATGCTGCAATAGTTGCTATATTCAATATGTCGAAGACAGAGAAGAAAGATGGTTAAAAGGATGGAGACCACATGAAAATCAATAAAGAAATATTAAAGAAAATTATTCTTGAAGAAATGCAAAACCTGCAAGAAAACCCTAATATATCTCAAGCTGTTGGCGCCCTCGGTGGAACAGCAAAGGCAACAGTAAAAAACCAACAGGTCCAAAAGTTTGTCCAACAGGTTGGGGAGCGCCTAACAAAAGTAGGCCGTTCTGTTCAGATTGAATTCCTAACTGGTCTTATGCAAGCTTTAGAAATTGACCCATCAACTCTCACTCAAGTGAAGACCGCTGTTCAAAAAGATCAAAGAGCTGCCGCTGCAGCACCACAAGGAGAACCCCAATAATGGCAACAGTATATGAAATAATTCAAGGCTTATCACAAGCAGCAGCAAACGCATATGATGGCGCGCTGGGTGAAGATGAGTCAACAACCAAAACAGGCGTTCTTCGCCGTGAAGAGGGCGATGCGCTCATTGATCAAAGAGTAATTGATGGCTTTAACGTTAAGTTCTATGGCAACCTCATGTGCCTCACCTATCAGTCTGATGTACAACTAAAAGAAGTGTACGCCGGCGGCTTTGAAGAAGAGATCGATCAGCGTATTACAGACATTGCCGGCTTCCTTAAAAAAGAATATAAGAAGATTACCGGCAACTCGATATCACTCACAGAAGAAGGTGAAGTTGATGTGTTAGTTCAGAATTCTTCCCGCGTACGCACATGGGTGCAAGCCAAAAAACACTTTAAGGTTGGTGGGCTTTCGGAAGAGATGAATGATGATAACAGCGGTTCAACAAACCCAGTCGAAGCCAATTGGAAAAGCTTCTTAGATCAGGGTGGCTGGAATGGCAAGGGCGGAGATCGCCCCGATAACGACACGAGACCAAAATCAAAAAATGACTAATGGCTTTTCAGTTAGACAAAAAACAACAAGTTAAAGAAATATTAAAATGTGGTAAAGATCCTGCCTATTTTTTAAAAACCTATGCTAGAATATCCCATCCTATGCATGGGTTAATTCTTTTTGATACTTATGATTTCCAAGACGACCTTTTACGTGATTTTAATGATTATCGTTTTAACGTTATTCTAAAAGCCAGACAGCTAGGAATATCAACTATTACAGCTGGATACATTGTCTGGCTTATGTTGTTCCACCGCGACAAAGCAATTTTAGTAATGGCTACTAAGTTTGCCACAGCAGGTAACCTTGTAAAGAAAGTCAAGGGCATAATGAGAAATGTCCCAGACTGGCTAAGTATTGCTACCATTACTGTTGATAACCGAACCTCTTTTGAACTTTCTAATGGATCGTCAATCAAAGCCGCATCAACATCTGGAGATGCTGGTCGCTCTGAAGCACTGTCTCTTTTAGTTCTTGATGAGGCTGCTCACATCGAAGGTCTCGAAGAACTATGGACTGGTTTGTATCCAACGCTGTCTACTGGTGGTCGTTGTATAGCGTTGTCCACTCCGAATGGGGTTGGAAATTGGTTTCACAAGACATGCACCGATGCTGATAGCAATACAAATAACTTTAATTTAACTACATTGTCCTGGGACGTGCACCCTGATCGCGACGAAGCTTGGTACAAAAAAGAAACCAAGAACATGTCAAAACGACAGATCGCACAGGAGTTGGAATGCAACTTCAACACCTCGGGAGAAACTGTAATTGATCCTGATTGTATGAAGTGGCTTCTTGATACCGTTAAAGAACCGAAGCACAGAACAGGCTTCGACAGGAATTTTTGGATCTGGGAAGAGTTTGACCCTAGTTGTAACTATCTTGCTGTCGCCGATGTTTCACGCGGCGACGGCGCCGACTTCTCCACTTTACACATGATTAAATTAGAGACTCTCGAAATAGTAGGCGAGTACCAAGGTAAGCCAACGCCAGATATGTATGCAAACTTCTTGAATCAAGTAGGGCGAGAATTTGGAAATGCGATGCTTGTGGTAGAAAACAATAACATCGGTTACACAGTCCTCGATAAACTGGTTGAACATGCTTACCCAAATTTGTACTACTCTATTAAGTCTACACACGAGTACATAGAACAACATCAAGCAGAAGTTAAGAATTCTGCGGTTGCCGGATTTACTACCTCGATGAAGACACGGCCTTTGATAGTTGCAAAATTAGAGGAGTTTATTAGAAACAAACTAATTACCATATATTCTTCTCGTACAATTAACGAGATGAAAACATTCATTTGGAAGAATGGAAAGCCTCAAGCGATGAAAGGGTATCATGATGATTTAATCATGGCATTAGCAATCGCATGTTGGGTGAGGGACACAGCATTGCAGTCAAGCGCACGAGATCTAAACTACTCAAAAGCTTTTTTGTCATCGATTGTAACATCGAAAACTTCTATGAACACTCAAATAAAAGGCCAAGAAGGCTACAAAAAAGATAATATCTTTGATAAAATGAATGAAGCACAAGAAATGTATGACCAATTTAGTTGGATCATCAAATAAGGATTTAAATGGCACCCCCTAACCGAAGAAATAGAAGTAACGCTAATAACCCAGCAAACGAAGATTCCAAACTATTCAAAGCGCTCACGAGACTTTTCTCGGGTCCAATAGTAAATTATCGGTCCCAGTCTGGTCGCAGGATTAGGCGCCAGCATCTTGATAAATATGCTTCTCGCTTTAAATCAGCTTCTGGTCAACAATTTAAGAAGGCGTTACATAACCCTCTTGATACCATAGCAACCAACGCTATAGCTAACCAGCGTCGCTCTGAACGCTATGTAGATTTTGACCAAATGGAGTACATGCCTGAAATTGCATCCTCCTTAGATATCTACGCTGATGAGATGACCACTTACTCCGACTTGAGACCGATGCTAAATATCAAGTGTGCCAATGAGGAGATCACTGCAGTTTTAGCGGTCCTTTTTGATAATATCCTGAGCCTACAGTACAATCTCTTTGGTTGGTCTCGGACAATGTGTAAGTATGGAGATTTCTTTTTATATCTGGATATTGATGAAAAATATGGTGTTAAGTCTGTAGTCGCGTTACCTGGGCAAGAAATTGAAAGATTGGAGGGCGAAGATTCAACCAACCCAAACTATGTCCAATACCAGTGGAATTCAGCAGGAATGACTTTTGAGAACTGGCAAGTTGCACATTTCCGTATTCTTGGTAATGATAAGTATGCGCCATACGGCACTTCTATTCTTGAGCCAGCCCGACGCATTTGGCGCCAGCTTACACTTATGGAAGACGCAATGATGGCCTACCGTGTTGTTCGTTCTTCAGAACGCCGCGTGTTTAAGATTGATGTTGGCGCTGTGCCGCCACAAGATGTCGAACAATACATGCAAAAGATTGTGACACAACTTAAAAGACACTCGGTAGTTGATCCAAGTAGTGGCCGCGTTGACTTGCGGTATAATCCAATGTCTATTGAAGAAGACTATTTTATCCCGGTCCGCGCCGGATCTGCGACTGAAATTACCACACTCGCCGGCGCCCAGAATATCACACAGATTGATGATATTAAATATCTTCGAGATAAACTTTTTTCCGCGCTAAAAATTCCCCAAGCATATCTTGCTATGGGGGAGGGCGCAGCAGAAGATAAAACCACATTAGCTCAGAAAGATATTCGCTTCTCGCGCACTGTACAACGTTTGCAGCGTGTGGTGATTGCTGAATTAGAAAAGGTAGCAATTATTCACCTTTATACTCTTGGTTTTCGCGGAGACGATTTGTTGAGTTTCAAATTGGCTCTCAATAACCCATCTAAAATTGCAGAGCTTCAAGAAATTGAACACTGGAAGCAGAAGTTTGACATAGCTGGATCAGCAACCGAAGGGTTCTTTTCGCGTCGCTGGGTTTCAGAAAATATCTTTGGCATGAACCACGAAGAATTTCAGCGTAACCAGCGCGAAATGTATTACGATCGTTCTCATGACGCATCTTTACAGGCTGTTGCTGAGGGCGCCGGAGGCGCCGATGCCGGTGGTTTAGGTGGTGGTCTAGGCGGAGGTCTTGGTGACTTGGGTGGCGATGAAGGTGGTTTGGGAGATCTCGGCGCCGATGAAGGTGGCTTGGGAGACCTTGGTGGCCCAGAAGAAATGCCGGCCGGTAATGCAGGAGCCCCGCCGGCTGGAGAAGAACCTGGCGGAGGAGATGAATCTCCTCTATTGGCTGTACCACCAGGCTCTAGAAATGCACCACGAACAAGTAAGAATAAGAAGACGCGCAAATACGAAAAAAGTAGCTACGACCCAGTAAAGAATGATCGTCGTAAGGATGCTGGCCCTAGAACAAGAAATTATGCTGCACAATATAATAAAGAAAAAGCAGGAGGTTCAACTCGACCAACTTACCCGGGCGCAGAGATTAACAAAATCCCAAGTATAGCAAAAGGTATTTATGAGCAAGAACGCTCTATTTATAATTTGAGAGAGCAGAGTGAAGAGGATAAGTTGTTTGTTATCAACGAATCAATTCGAGACTTACTTGAGGGTCTGGAGAATAATAATAAATTGATGGAGCAAAAAAATGAAGACAAAGCATAATAAAAAGCGCAACACTGCGTTTGTTTATGAAGCCCTAATCAAAGAGGCCACTGTCTCTATTATGAAAGGTGACATAGAACGTAAACAGAAAGTGGTTGACGTGATCAAGAAACATTTTGCAAATGGCGGAGTTCTTAAAGCTGACCTAGAATGTTACCGAGCTTTATATGAAAATCAAAGCATAGACAAATCAACATCGGAAAAGATTGTCAAAGAAGCAAAAATACAGAAGATGATGATAGACCCAACTGGGTTGTTTAAAGCACAAACTGAAATGATACACGATGTCAACAAAGAGATCGATAACGATGTGTTTAATAATTTTGTTCCCAATTATAAAACTTTAGCCACAATTGATCAAATTTTTAATCTCAAGGTCGACCCTAAGAGTAAAGTGATTTTAGAAAATGAAATAATTGAAAATATGGTTCTTGATAGAGAGAGTTCGCAAGCAGAACAAGAAGTCGACAGTGTGTTACTCAAGACCTTTGTGGAGAAGTTCAATAAAAAATATTCCAACTCTTTGTTGGGTGAACAGCAAGAACTACTGAGTAGATACATTAGTTCCTTTGCAGACAACTCGCTATCATTGAAGATGTACCTTAATGATGAAATAGCGCGCCTCAAAGAGGCAGTGATCAGTGCACAGAAAACTGAAATCTTTATGGATGATGCAGACATGTCACACAAGGCCCAAGAAATTATGGAGAGATTACAATCTTTCGCAACTGAAGAGATCTCGGAGCATGTCTTGCTCACTGTTTTAAAGACACAAAAATTAGTAGAGGAGTTCAACACCGATGGCGATAACAGTTAAAATAGGTCGAGAAAACCAAACTGCCGTAGTTCGGCTTGAAATGGACTTACGCAAAGCACTCAATGGAGATTTGATGATTTTCGGGCACGGTGATATTGATATTGTCCTGTCCCCGTCGAGCAACAAGGTAGTCGCGTTCCCCAAAGATACAATGAATGATTTGGTATACGGCGCACAAAATAGATTATTTGCACATTTGCGCAAGAAGGGCCTCGTTATACCCGAGTCGATCAAAGCCGGCGCCTTTTACGGTTCGTTTGAGGCTACAATGGATCAGCCGTTCAAGGAGAGCCTAAACGCAGCTAAGTTCACCCTGCTGAATATTTCAGGGTTTATAGAAGAAGAGCGCCCCTACTTCGAATCCACTGAGGCAATTATATCAATGACTGATGATGAGTTGATCCACCCAGATAAGGAAGATTCCACTGAGCTTGGTGAAGTACCACAGGCCGCTGAGAAGGGTTCTATTCGACCTGGTTATGTTAGGGATCCCTACGCATTAAGTTATCTGTATACAATTTAAAATGAAACGTTTAATTGAAAATTGGAATAAGTTTATAAATGAAGACGATATAGAAGAAGGCGTTGGAACAGCGGCATTAGCGACAGCATTGGCAATGGGTGGCGGAGTAAAACCAAACACACAGCAAAACAATACAGACACCTCTTCTGGGGCTCAAACAACACAACAAGTTGACGCCGAGGTTAATGTTAATACGCTTGTTAAAAATTCAGATGGCTCTGTATCATATACTGTTGACATAAGCATGCTTAAAAATATGAGCAATGAAGGTACGGCAAGAAATGCTGCAAATTCTCAAGTAAAAACTTCCTTTGACAGAGCAACTGATGGTGGTTCTATTAACAATATTCAATATTTAAATGCATCAGGTGCACCTTCTAACTGGAGTGGAGCCAGGTATATCCAGGCAACAGGAACTATGTAATACGATGAAACGTTTAATTGAAAATTGGAATAAGTTTCTTGATGAAGCCGAACTTGGTGGTGATGCCACTGAAGAGCCGACCGCTGCAGGCGAGGTAACCCCGCCTACTGATCAACAAATAGGGGCTGTTGAGGAGCTTTTAAAAACAATTATGGCTTTAGCTGATGCTGTTGAAGACGCTGACACCGAAACGCAAGAGACAGCCCAAGAAATTGGAGATCAGCTTGGCGAAGGTTCGGCAGCCCGCAAAGGACGCATGCAGCGAAAAGCACGCCAGCAAAGAATTAGGAAAATTAAAGAATTGGCCGGCCTCACTGACGTTAAATTAAAAGACTTTACGCCAGAACAAAGACAACTTTATGATGAGGCCAAAGCGGAAATTAAACAAATGGAAGATGCGGCAGAATTTAACTTTGTTAACACTTTAGCTAATGGAAACTTACTGAATATCCCAGTTATTAAAAATACCATTGACAAAGGCGGCACCCCACTAAGGCTGGCGCTCACGGCCGTTTTAGCCGCCGGCGGCGCTTCAGCATGCGTAGATGAGTTATCTCTCACCTGCTTAACAACTGCGCTCGCCGGCGCCGGACAAGGTTTATAGGAGAATAAATGGAACTACTAACTTTTATACTGTGCGCCTACGGGCTCACTCAAATTTTAGTATATAGCGATCTGCCCGCTTTACAAAAATTACGCCCCCCAAAGGAAGCTGGAGGCGGTTATGGCAAAGTCTTTCACTGCCCTATGTGCATGGGTTTCCATGTGGGTTGGTTTTTGATGCTGCTTTCTCCATTTACGGAACTATTTAGTTTTGACGTTTCTGTGTTTAACTTTTTCCTGCTGGGATGGTTATCTTCAGGAACATCCTATATATTAAACATGGTCTTTGGAGACAACGGAGTTAAACATGAACACAAATACGTGGACAAATAAGTGGATGCTGCAGCCAGTTAGACGCTGCTGCAAAGGATCTTAGCTATGGGTCAGAAGCTATTAAGAGAATATTATGAACTCTGCGATGGCGGAGTTTGCCAAGATCTGCTAACAGAAGAAGAAAAAGCCTTTGTCGCCGCCGGCGGCATGTTTTTAACTGGCATTATTCAAAAAGCAGATACGGTTAACGGAAATGGCCGAGTATATCCTTATAACGTTTTAATGCGTGAGATGAAAAATTATGAAAAGCTTGTCACTGATCGGCGCGCCCTAGGCGAGCTAGATCACCCAGAAGATTCCGTGATCAATCTCAAGAATGCTTCCCACATGATGACAAAGGTTTGGTGGGACGGTAAGAATGTTATGGGTAAAGCCAAAGTATTAGATACGCCGTCTGGTCAAGTGCTAAAAACTCTTGTGCAGTCAGGAGTTAGTATTGGTATTTCCTCACGAGGTATGGGATCAGTTACAGAATCTCAAGGAAACACTGTCGTCGAAGATGACTTTCAGTTGATTTGTTTTGATTTTGTTTCCGAGCCGTCAACTCCTGGCGCATTTATGATGCAAGAAGCAAAGGATTTTACTAATAAAGTCTTCACAAAGGCCGATAGAATCAATAGATTGTTAAATGAGGTACTAGACGGTGAGTGATTGGAGTAGCTTTAAGGGCGCCAAACGCCAAAGCGATGCTTGGAAGAGTTTTCTCAATGAAAGTGTTGCACCTAAGTCACAGACAGAGGTGCCATTAGATGAATTCTTTAGTGGAGCCAAGGCAAAATCTGGTGGTAAGTATGGCTTGTCACATGATGAAGGCGGCTACCTTAAGAGATTAAGAGCAGGCACCCCAGGTGAACAAGAAGAACAAGTAACTTACAATGCAGACGATGTTGTTGCGTTGTCAAAAGCGCTTGGCGATATCAATAAAGCTTTAAATCTTGGCATCGCTCCGAAGATACTTTATGATGAATTGGAGGCGCTCCTCACCGATCCCCAAGGGAACAACTATACGATTGAAGAACAAGCTATTCACAAGGCATCGGTTATTTTACCCCCCGGCCGTATGCCTAAGCTGGGTGACTTAGCTAAGTATCCCAATCTGACTAAACTTTTTAATGGTGCATTGACCAACGCAAAGACCAAAGCGCACTTACATAAGATTTTAGCACGCGGTGGCTTTTTTGGTAAAGACGGCGATCAGATACCCGACTGGTTTGGTAAGGCACCAGAGCCTACACCGACACCAGAAAAGGAAAAGCCTAAACCATGGGAGGTGCCACATGATTGGGACACTCCGGAAGATCGCACTCCAAAGAAAACCGCGCCTCGCGAGCGCACCCCGGTAGATGTCGAGGAAGTCCCAGATGCTGAGGAAATCCCAGATACTAAGGAAGTCCCAGATGCCGGCACTTGGGAAAGGAGCCGCTTTTTTCCAGACGCCGACGCCGACGGTCCCTGGAGTAAATCTGGATTTGCAGGTTCCGATACTTACGATCCCACCGGCGCCGAAGAGGTTCCAAGCACCTCCGAGCCGACCGCGGCCAAACCTCAAGACCGAAAAGTGTTTTATTTGGCAGATGATTTTCAACAACTCGATAAATTAAAAGGCAGCTGGAACAGCGTTAATAGAAATAAAGGAGCAAATGTTAATTTCAAATCAGACTTAGACGCTTTTGTAAACTTTATTGGTCCATATTTACCAGAGTATGTTTTAAGTGAAAAGAAAACTTCGAACAACCCAGTAGAGAAGATAGCAGATGATGGATATCTGAAAAAGAACAAAGAGAGGATCCTGCTGCAATTTAAGAATTTAAGTAGAAAAGATCCAAAGAAAGCAGAGAAGATCGAAAGGATGTCTAAAATATTTATGAAAAAGCAGGCGCGCGCTCTACTAAATGTTCTTATGCGTAATGTACGCACCAAAATGGTGAGCGATCAAGACGCAGAAGTAGTAGACTTGTCAACAAAGAGCCCACCACCAGCTACACAAAATCCCGCCGAACCCACCCAGAGGAGAGCGGCAGAAAACAAACTTAATGAATCTAAAACAATCGGCCGCTGGAAAGCGCTCGCAGGAATAAAATGAAAAAAACAGACTTAAAACAATTAATCAAGCCACTTGTCAAGGAATGCATTCACGAGGTCCTTATTGAGGAAGGGCTTTTATCAAGTGTGGTCTCTGAGGTGGCAAAAGGAATGCAGGGTAATATGGTGACTGAGGCCCGGCCAAGGTCATTTGAAGACAAACCATTTAGAGAAAACAAAACCAAAGAAACCAACAAGCGTATGTCTGAGCAGCGCAAAAAAATGATGGATGCGATCGGTAACGATAGTTATAACGGAGTGAATCTGTTCGAAGGCACCACTCCAATGGATGCCGGCGCGCCAGCCCCTGGAACCCCAGACATGGGTAGTTCTAGAGATGCTGGCGTCGACATTAGCTCTCTTGTGGGTGGCGCTAGCGCTGTCTGGAAGGCAATGAAGTAGGAATATTGATGGCTAAAAAATACAATTTTAAAGTGACTGCTCGCGAGTGCCGCGGCAACCACGAAAAAATGATAAGAAAATTTATCAAAAAAACAAAGCGCGAGCGTCTAATTGAGGAAATGCGCGACCGAAAGCACTATACGAAACCTTCCGTCGCCAAGCGAGAGAAGAGTGAGCGCGCCCGAAGACAGCGCGCCCGTGAAGAAAGAAAACGAGAACGTGCCAAAGAAAGGCGCAATAGAACAAATAAGTGACTATTTATAATGAATACAACAAATTTCAGAGGATTTAAAACATGGCAAAAGGATTAGCACCAATCAGAGTACCGGAAGTTGGACTCAACAACGTTGGCTCATATCAAGTAAGCGGCCGCCCCTACGCTAGCACGCATACTGCCGGCTCGGCAGCAGAGATAGCATTTCCAATGGTTAGCACATGGTTTCAAGTGATCAACCGCGGAGCTAACCCTGTCAAGGTTGGTTTTTCGGCGGTGGGAGTTTCTGGGTCTAATCACTTTGTGGTGCCCAATTCGGGAAGCGTAACTGGTTTCGGAAAGTCCGACATTTATCATATGAAGGTCTCCGGAATTTGGATTTATGGTGACGCCGGCGCCTCCGCCGTTGACGTTGTTGCTGGTCTCACATGTATTGACCGTAAAAAGACAGCAGGACGCCTCGGTCCGAACTGGTCAGGTTCTGCTGGAGTTGGATAATGGCTACCGGATGGGCATATATAAACTGTACTGCTAGCACCGGTGGCGCATCAGCCACGGGACCTACTGGTTCTATACAGTTTCATACAAGCGGATCGAATCAGACAGGTTCGCAATCGCTTATGTATTATACTGCGTCTTATCCCGCGGGCGGAAGCCCCTATTATCAAGCAAGAACGCTTGTTATGTCGGGTGTCCTTATTGTGAAGGGGGCTATCACAGCTAGCTCTTACAAGATCATTGATACAGAAATTATGTCCGGCTCAACCATTTTTGGTAATGACGCTCCCGACATCCATCTTCGAACTGGTAGTTTGAACGTTGTATCGGGTGCAGTCGGAGCAGCTTGGAACACAGGCACAGAACCAATTTTAAGCGCATCTGCAAAGAATAGAAGAGTGTATGTTCGCTCACTTCAAGGCAGATATCAAGCCATCACTACGGATACGACTGCATCTTTTGCGACGATGATTGGAGCTAGCAAAACTGATAACCAAGCGCTCATTTACGGATTTACCGCCGGTGCTGGTACTGGTAAGACAGGTTTACGTTTATTAGCACCAAGTGTTGTTGGTGCGGGTACTGTGCTTGTGGTTAAAGATCAGATTTCTGGTCGACCAATAGGTGATAAATTAACAATATCTGGATCCGGTGGTGGAGATACCATCGACGGCTCTTCATATTACCAGCTAACTGGCAATATGCCGGCAATTAACTTGTATTCGGATGGAAGCAACTGGTTTGTCTTCTAATTAGTTTTAGGAGGAACTGGTAAATGGCTCATAATTCACTGACGGGCACAGTAATTGCGCCGGCATATTTCGGACCAGGCATTGATGCTGGGACCAACATCCTCTCGGGCAACTTAAGCACGTCCGATGGCGCGAGCATTATTAATGTCCCTCGCGTACAAAACGCGACTGATAATGGTATTGTAACCAATGTAGGCGGCAATGCGAATTCTTTAAATTGTGAAACCAACCTGACGTTTGATGGTTCTTCGCTTGGAATTGTTGGTGGGATGAGCGCTAGCGCACCCGTTTCTGCATCGTTTTTCTATGGGGATGGCAGTCAACTAACGGGCGTGAGTAATGTGAGCCCATCGGGCCCCAATTATTCGGTTCAGTTTAAAAATGATAGCGGAAACTTAACAGGTTCTTTCGGGCTAAGGTTTAACAACAACCGCCTGGCTTTAGCGGGAGGGTTCCAATTACAACGGACGTTTACAAACTCCACTATCACCGCATCGACTACAAGTTACTACATTGGTGTAGATTCCACCAATAGTCCGATAAGTGTACGCCTACCAAGCGCGTCACTTATGCTAGATGGTCAAACGTACGTGGTAAAGGATGAGGGAGGCAATGCTATCAACAACAATATCACAATTTTAGCCTCTGGTGCCGAAACAATCGACGGTCAAAATTCGATAGTTTTGGAGTCGCCCTATGCGTCCGTGCAGCTTTATTGTAACGGCGCAAATAAATACTTCATCTGTTAAGATTTTTTAGCTGTGAGCCTTCTAATTATAAGCGACACGTGAAGGGATTCACGGATCAAATCTGGATAGGTGTATTCCTAAACAGATAACCATTATAAAACTATAAAATGGAGGGTTTTTAAACATGGCTTATAAATTTCAATTCGGACCCAGTGTTATGTCTGGTACTCTTGAGCAAGAGGGTACTTTAGATATTACAGATGCTGGAGTTCTTAAATTAGCGGGCGTCCAACTTTCGGATGCTAACCGCAACTTGACAGCGGTTTCGTTGTCAGGTTCTTCTGTTCTTAACGTCGTAGGGCGCGCAGAACTTAAAAACGAATTACACGTTAGTGGAGCAGCTGTCTTCAAGCTTGGCGCCTCAATGGGTGATGCAAACGTTACAAATGTTGGCGACATTGCTTTAGATAGCATCTCTGCCGATGGTACTAGCTTCTCGTTCGGTTCTAACTGGACTGCAGCCGGCCGCACTTGTGCTGATCTCGGCACAGTCACCACTGCTGATATCAACGGCGGTTCTGTCGATGGTGCCACAATTGGTGCTGCAGCGCAATCTTCTGGTCGATTCACAAGCCTTTCGGCTTCTGGCGACTTAAGCATTGCTGACAACGCTGTTATCAATGGTACAGCTGGTGTGTTCGGTCTGCTGACTGCTCACGCTGGTGCATCAATGGGCGATGCAAACATCACAAACGTTGGTGACATCGCTTTAGATAGCATTTCTGCTGACGGTTCTAGCTTCTCGTTCGGTTCTAACTGGACAGCTGCTGGTCGCACTTGTGCTGATCTTGGTACCGTGACAACTGCTGATATTAATGGTGGCTCTGTCGATGGTGCTGCTATTGGTGCCGCGGCCCAGTCTACTGGTCAATTCACAACTCTTTCTGCTTCTAGTACGTTAGACGTTGTTGGCATCAGTCGCTACCACGGTCTCGCCACTTATGCTGCTGGTGTTGCTTCTACAACTCTTTCGGCTTCTAGCACGTTAGATGTTGTCGGCAACGTAACCTCACATGGTACCGTTAAACTTGCTGGTGTTGCTGCAGCTGCCGCTGCTGTCGCTAACGATGACTTGTACTTCCTTGATTCCGATGGTCTCATGAAGAAGGAAAGCTTCGCCGACTACGCTACTGCAATTGCCGGTGACGGTCTCGCCGCGTCCGCTGGTGTCCTCTCAGTCTCCTTGACAGAGCTTACCGAAGCTGCCGTTAACGTTGCTGCTGACTCGTTGATTTTCATCGATGCAGACGGAACCGTTACACGTCGCGATACATTCGTTGACTATGCTGCTGCACTTGTCGCTTCGGAGCCTGGCTTCGCATCTACTGGTGGTAAACTTCAGTTCGATCCTAACAGCTTACAAGCTGCTTCGATTGCTTCTGGCGACTCAATGATTCTTATCGACGCTGACGGAAGTAACATTCCAAAGAAAGAGACTATCGACGATATCGCTACTCTTTTCGCTGGTGTTGGTCTGTCTGCTGCTTCAGCAGTCTTAGCTCTCGACCTTAACGAGTTGACCGCTGCGGTTGTTAATGTTGGTGCTGATAGCATCGCTATCATCGACGCTGACGACAGTAACAACTCTAAGAAAGAAAGCATTGCTGACCTTGTTAGCGCGATGGCTGGTGGTGGTCTTTCCGCCTCTAACGGTGTTCTTTCGACACAAGCCGGTGCAGTTGCAATCGTTGGGGATGCAAACGCAACCCTTACAGAAGGTATGAACGCTGGTAACGTCAACTTTACCGCAGATCGCACCTGGACACTTCCAGCTGCCCCATCTGAAGGTGATGTTGTACAAGTCAAAGCTCCAGGAAGCCTTGGTGGAAACGAGCTTATCATCCTCAAGGGTTCTGCTGCTCATCGCATCGATGGTGCTGAACAAATCGAGGTTGAGTCAAACGGCGGTGCTGTTTCGATGATGTACGTTGGTTCTAACAGCTGGGTTATCTTCTAGGATTTGCTTTTGCACTCCGGAAGATTATTCTTCTATATTGGGCGCCCTCCTTTTGGGGGGCGTCCTCTTTTTTATAAACTACTTATAGAGTGAAGGGAATAAAATAACTATCTATTTATAGATCTAAGGGAGATACACTTTAATGGCATATAACACTTTAAGCGGTACTGTAGAGTTCGCCGGCGCAAACGGATCGCTAGAAAATACCGTACGTACGGATGACTCCATCCAAACCATCGATGGTAGGAAAACATTTCTCCAAAGAATAACTGCAAGCGCAATTACACTTAATGGTACAGTATTGGCACCGCCTGTTATTAGTAGCGTCACAAACGCCGCCGCCACTCGGGTAACATATTTTGATGGAGCTTCAGGTGTCGCTGGAAATACTAATTTTACATTTGCCGCAGGTAGCGGGCTTTTGAGCGCTACACTTTATTCAGGATCAGCAGCCGGCCTTACGAATATTCGCACAGATAAATTCCAGGGCTTCATCAGTGCATCTAACCTGGTGCTCGGCAATGGTGTAAAAAGTGATTCAGGTACTCTTGTTGTTTCTGGCGGGGCAGGCATCACCGTGACGGCCACCGGAGTTAAGCCGAACCTCGACACATACGGTGGCTTAAACCTTAATACAACCGCCCTGATGTTAGATGCCGGCCAGACCTACGATATTTCTAATGGCGGCCAGTCATTGGCAACTGGCGACAAGCTCTTTGTGCAAGACGTCGCCGGCGCAAGCCCAGCAGCACCAGCGCTCCGCAGCATGACTGTCGGCACTCTCGCAACTTATTTGCAAAGCAATCTTACATTTAGCCCAATTACAGCATACACCAACCAAGCTAATCATCGCATCATCGCCGGCACCGCTACCGGCGGGACAGTGAATGGGTTAGCAGCCCTCACGTTTGATGGAAGCAAGCTTGCTGTTATAGGAGATGTATCTGGCTCGGGCACCGTCTATACCAAAAAGCTTACCTCAAGTTTTGGTGCGGTAGTATCAAATTCAGTGGGTGTCAATACTAACGCTCCTGCATACGAGATCCATGCTAAGGGTAATGACGCGAGTGTTTTTGCTGACGGAACCAATAACGCTTACTTCCGCTTAGGAATTGGTGGCGCCGCTAAGGGATATCTCCAAGTGATAGGTGCCACCAGCGACATGGTTCTTGGCAATACCACTTCCAATGCTGATGTGATACTGGGTGCGAAAGTAGCCGCTGCACAAACCACTATGTTGCGTTTAGATGGTGGCCGCGGCGCCATGACAGCTTCAGTACCGTTAAGCTGTTCCTTATCAGTCTCAGCTTCTTATTTTTATGGTGATGGAAGCCAGCTAACCAATGTTGGTGATGGTGGCGGAATTTCTTTTAACGGATCCACTGCGAACGGACTTGTAACCTACGCCAATGCATCCACAGCGGATGTGGAAGCAAATTTACGCTTTTCCGGCACCAAACTCTCGTTATACAATAGTTCATTGGAGCAGTTCTACGTAACAGGTTCTGGATTGCTCGGCACCTCAAGTGAGTTATTTATGTCCGGTAACGTGGTGATTCGAAATACTGATCCCACTATTAACTTTAGCTCAAGCGCCGGCGCAAGCCTAGGCCAGATTGGGATGAATTCATCGGACAATATTTTAATTCAAAACGACACAATCAACAAGCATATCGTATTTAAAGTCAATGACAACGGAACAACCAGAGAAGGCTTCAGACTTAACGGCGCTGTGCCGGAAGTTGTTGTCAACGAGGGTTCCGAATCTTTGGTTGACTTCCGTGTCGAAGGGGATACAAATACCCACACGTTGTTTGTCAAAGGCTCCACGAACCGAGTAGGAATAGGTACAGGAGATCCCCAAGCGATCGCTCACATAACAAGTGATACCAGCGGGGGAACTGTCCTTGCTATACAACAAAGCAATGACGGCACTGACGCTCCAAATATTGACTTTAAAAAATCCCGCGGCGACTTTGGGTCCCCCGCAGAAGTCCAGCCAAACGACTTTCTCTCTCAGGTTTCCTTCAAGGGGTGGGATGGCTCTGCATACGCATCGCATGCGGATATATATGTGCAAGCAGGAACACCTATTGGGGGTAGCTCTCATCCGGGTAAGATTGTTATCAGAACGGTCCCTGCAAACAGCACGACACTTACAACTGCTGTTACTATTGATGAAAATCAAAAGACAACCATTAACGGTAGTCTTCGAGCAAAACAATTACACGCCACTGTACACAACTTCGCCAACAGCGGTGTAGCTGCATTCTATATACCCTTCATGTCTACAGTAGAAAATACGAGCCCGGGCTACTTGCAGCAATATATCGCTCCTGCGAACGGACGCCTTGTCAAAGCGATAGTAAGAACGTCCAATGGACAGAGTGGCTCTATTAATATGGATGTAATGATAGCAGGCGATGGAGTTACTAACTTTACAACAGGTCCTTCATCTATTGCTGAGCGTGTGACTACTACGATGACAGCGCGCGATACAGCTTATACGTTTGCGACAAGTGGCTCGAACCACTTTGCATCAGTCGACATTGTGGGTGTCAAAATTACTCCTCAAAGCGCCGTCGGCAGCGTCAACATGACTTGCATTTGGGAATATGACTTCACGACTACTTAAGCGCCCCACAAAAAAGGGTTTTTCGTTGTCTCCTTACTATTTATTTTGTACAATTGCCTTTTAGGAGCACAATGCATGTCTAGTTTACTTAAAGAAGCCATCGTGGATGCTAACGCACTTCGCGACTCCGCACTCAAAAATGCGGAAACCACCATTATCGAGAAATATTCTGACGAGGTCCGCGAAGCTGTGAATCAGTTATTAGAGCAGGATGAACTTGGAATGGAAGAGCCTGCTGGCTCCACCGAAGAGGTCGTCCCCAACATTCCTTTGGCGGCTACCGACAACCTCGATGAGGAAGATGGCGACGTTCCCCCCGGTATTGCTACTGAGGGTGAAGATATTCCCGTAAACATTTCGCTCGATGCGCTCCAAGAAGCTGTCGCTGCATTAGAGGCAGATTTAGAAGAGTCGGAAGAAATTGAGATCAACGAAGAAGAACTCACCAACATCCTCGCTGAAGATGAAGAAGAACTTGAGGAGATTGCTATCACTGGAGGCCCCGGTGAAGTTACTGCTGAAGAAGACAAAGATGATATGGATCAAATGGAAGAGGAACTTAATGAAGAAGAGGAAGACGACACCGATGACGACGTTGCCGCACGCACTCCTCCTAAAGATAAGAAAAATAAAGCAGATTTTCTTCCTAAAGATGTTAGAGATAAGATTAACGCCACAAACGAAGAACTTGATGCTGACGCCCTTGTAGACGCCATCATGGAAAAACTTACCGTTGATATGGGCGCGGATCTTTCTGGCTGGGCCGGAAGATCGTCTGACAGTGTTAAACACGAGATGGAGAAAGAGCTAGCACATCGCCGCTCTACCGACCTCGAACAAGATTTAAAAGATTTGAAGAAGGCTCATGAAGACTTAGTTTTCGAAAATAAACAAGCCAATGAGCAAAACTCACAATATAAGCAAGCATTTAATGAGCTACGGGAAAACTTACAAACTGTAAACCTTTCCAACGCTCGTTTGCTTTATACGAACCGTGTACTTAGAAATACCTCCCTGAATGAGCGACAAAAAGAAAAGATTGTCGAAGCGATTTCAAAGGCTGGTTCAGTAACAGAAGCAAAGACTATCTTTAATACGCTTCAGAGCACAGTGGAGTCTACGCCAAAACGTGGACCACAATCACTGAGCGAAGCTATTGGACGTCGTTCCTCTGTTATGCGTGCTTCTCGTCAAGAGAACACACCCTCTGACCCTCTCCAAGAGAGGATGAAGAGACTAGCTGGTATCAAATAGATACAAATACAATTAAACAGGAGGTATTTTAAAATGGCTGGAATAGTAGAAAGGTTAACCGAAGGTGTTGTTAACCGTGATATGCGCGCCGAAGGTCACGCTTTGTTATCAAAGTGGGAGCGCACAGGTCTTCTCGAAGGACTTGGAAATGATCGTAAAAAGAACTCAATGGCAAGGTTGTTAGAAAACCAAGCTAAAGAGCTTCTTCGTGAGAGCAGCAGCATGAGTGCTGGTGATGTTGAGGGCTTTGCTGCCGTCGCCTTCCCCATCGTTCGTCGTGTTTTCGCAGGACTGATCGCAAACGATCTCGTTAGTGTTCAGCCCATGAGTCTGCCAAGTGGACTCATCTTCTTCCTCGACTTTACGTTCTCACCGGATATTGCTGGTGTTGCGAACGGACAAGCCGACGGAAGATTTGGTAACCCCGCCGGAAAATCGATTTACGGTGGTGACGAGGTTGGTATGCAGATTACTGGTGGTGTCGACCTACTCGGCAACCTTGAGGGCGACCTCGGTGGTGCACGTACAGTCGGTGCTCGTGGTTATGCTTATGCATCTCCATCTGCGTCTTTCCACGTTGGTGATGGTTTCTCTCAAGTCTGGGGTATCACTGGTTCGTCCGAGCTTCAAAAGAAGCACGTTTCGTTCGATCCGGATGTTCTCGCACTTTCCTCTAGTACAGCTACTGCTACTTGGGTTGTTCGCGTTTCCATCAACAAGGCGAAGCTTTCTGCTTCTGCTCCGACTGTTGGAACCTTTGACTTCGATAACTTGTCGACACTCTCTGCAAGTATTCGTTCACTGGACTACGCTGCAACTCTTGATGGTGCGCCTGTGGAAGCAGACACGAATCAACTTCGTCGCCTGACGAACTTGAGCACGTCTGCTGGAGACGGTGTAACATATGTTAACTTGTACTTCTTGACTACTGTTGCACAAGGCAACTCGGCTGCTCTGACCACTGATGGTCTCTGCCTGTCTGGTGCTATCGTTGATAGATTCCAAGCTGCTGGTCCTCTCGGTGCTATCGAGGGTGCTACTGCATGGGGCCTTGAAGGCAATGCTGCCATCCCAGAAATCGACATCAAGGTCGACTCTGTGGCTGTCACCGCTCAAACCAAGAAGCTTAAGGCTAAGTGGACACCGGAGTTAGGTCAAGACCTTAACGCCTACCACAACCTTGATGCTGAGGTTGAGCTTACTTCGATTCTCTCTGAGCAAGTTGCTCTTGAAATCGATCGTGAGATTCTCGGTGACTTGGTGAACGGTGCTAAGGCTGCTACCTATTACTGGTCGCGCTCCCCTGGCCTGTTCCTTAACAAGGCAACTGGTACTGAGATCGGTGCTGCTTCTGCTGCTCCCGACTTCACCGGTACTGTTTCCGAGTGGTACGAGACACTCATTGAGACAATCAATGATGTTTCTGCACAAATTCACCGCAAGACTCTGCGTGGTGGTGCTAACTTTATCGTCTGCGGACCTGAAGTTGCCAACATCCTTGAGTTTACTGCTGGCTTCCGTGCTTCCGTCACACATGACGATGAGACCGGTTCTGTCGGTGCAGTGAATGTTGGTTCGCTGAGCAAGAAGTTCGACGTTATTGTTGATCCTTACTTCCTCCGCAACGTGATCCTTATTGGTCGCCGCGGATCCTCTTTCCTTGAAAGCGGATACGTGTACGCCCCATACGTCCCACTGCAAACCACACCAACCATCTTTGGACCAGAGGACTTCGTGCCTCGTAAGGGCGTGATGACACGTTACGCCAAGAAGATGGTACGTCCCGATATGTACGGTCTTGTTATCGTCCGTGGACTCCTTGGTGAGGCAGGCGCTACTAGCTAAACACTAGTAATTCCTTAAAAGAAACCCGCTCTCTTCGGAGGGCGGGTTTTTTGCTTTTAGCAGACTATATATTATAGCATTCAAAAGGAGCCCTCAAACATGGCTGTCACAGTTACCAATCAATCAAACCCTATCGGTTCACGCCTCGTCAACGATACTGACGTTACCAGCACCGCTGCTGATAATACAACCGGAACAACCGGAACACTTTACATGGTTGAGGTAGATAATACAGCCAACTCCAGTATCGTTTATTTTAAAATGGCAGACTCAACAAACGCTACTGGTGGAACTACTGCAGCAAACCTTGTTTTAATGGTACCTGCGTCCACCAAAATGAGCTATGTATTTCCAACAGGGATCGCGTTTTCGGCCGGATTTAGTCATTGGTGTGTAACCGGCGCCGCCGAAGCCAATACAACATCACCCAGTAACGATGTACTCGCGCGCTACGTCACTAGCTAATTTAGCATTTATTAATCACAAGAGCCTCTCTTTAACGGGAGGCTTTCGTGCGTGG
>UEXM01001249.1_pt1 | contig 22421 bp, 11 predicted proteins | sample 1796661 | NCBI WGS metagenome assembly UEXM01 (sample SAMEA4772469, study PRJEB27181) | metagenome | reverse complement strand
TTGTAGCAACGAGTTCTCCACTAGGAGAAAAATACTCACTAGCAGCTACATTGACATTATAGCCTTCTTGTAGTGCTAGGTAAGTGTAATGTATATTGCCATTGCCTAGCATCCACTCTGCTAAGGGGTCATATCCGTACGGTTCGGATAACCTTTGAGCAAGCCCAGCATTAAAGGACAATTTGTCATTAACTTTATATCTATATCTTTCCGATGTTTCGAAGTATTTAATATCAGCAAAACCATCCTCTAGGTATTCACCTTTTAGTATGTAATTATCATCTACAAATCTTATAAAGTGATGCTGATCTAAATATTCATTACCTTGTTGTCTCTTATAATCTACTTCAAATAAAAATTCTAATCCACGTACTTTACCTACGTTAGCACCATCTGACCAAGACTCTTCTGTGCCGTCGTAAAAAGTGTTAGCTCTGTTTTCATAACCAAACCTAGCAATCTTACGTATACCAAGAGCTAAGTTATAATCATATGGTGTTTGCACTGTTGACGTTTCTAAACCGTTAGTTACAGAAAACACATCTACATCAGATATAGAAGTACCACCGTTGGCTGCAGCGTAAAACGTAGCAAACTTAAAGTACTTTTTTAAATCTACTTGCGAACAACATTTTTTTGGAGCTGCACAAGCTACCAATGCTATACACATTGTTATAATTAGTTTTTTCATTCTTTTATTTTAATTGTTATATCATGTGGTGCATATTCATTGCCACCAAAATATGGGTATAAATAGTATCTACGCAATAAACCCCAGTTACCCTCAGGTCTTCTACGCACAAGTGTGGTATCATTATCTATTACTATTACATAATAAAATGTTTTTATATCAATACTAGCGTTATAAATTACATCTGTATCTATAGTTCTTATTGTTGCGGCGCTATGTCTACCTTCTTCATGTCTTAACCAGCAAAGCTCTAACTCACCATCTATATATCTCCAACCAAGGCGTATTGAATACTTTTGATGCCTAACACCAAAATCACTCATACCATATATTTTGTTTACATCGTGTTGGTTTTCTGCTATTTCAGTTTCGTATATAGCAGATTCATCTAGTTTAAACTGAAAACTTATCCTAGAGTTGTCTGGGTGGTTTATAAAACTACCTGAGCTATGCTCACCAGCTGGTATTGTATAAACCCTAAAGCCAAGATCATCAACTTCTTTTGCGCATGAAACTAATAAAAGAAGTGTCAGAAGTTTTTTCATTACCTGTATTTTGATTTATATTTTGATTTGTATTTTGGTTTGTATTTAGTTTTTTTATTTTGCTTCGTGTTTTCTTTAATCTTATCCATTTTTTCATTTTCAAGATTAAGGTTATATTGACTCCAACCAAGAAATAATAACATTCTTTCCCAAGCACTATGATCGTTGTTAAAGCCTTGCCTAATGTTTTGAGTTTTTTGATACAATCTGTTAAGAGGTAGGTTAGTAAAACCTTCTATATAGTTTGTTACTGCTGACCACTGCGGATTGTCAATATCAGTATTTTCCATTTCTTTAATTACTTTTTTGTTGTAATTTAAAGTTTTTTCAGCGTTTACTACCTTTCTAGCTTTAATACCTATTACAGGTGAAAAGTTTAAAGCTTCTACTATAACAGCACTTTCGTCTGGATTATAGTTAACATCTCTTTGTCTAGCAAATGCAATAGCAACGTTTTTTAGTGTAGATATAACGCCGCCTAAAATTCCAGAACCTCTTAGCACAGAGTCAATACTACCGTTTATTAACCTTTCACGTTTCTTTAAAAACAAATTATTATTATCTTCTTCATCATCATCAAACATCATAGCAAATAAAGCTGTTTGCAACGTATAAAATATAGCATTTTGTACGGCAAAATAATATGTTATTCTAGCAGCGTTAGAAATATCACTTTGCATTTGCGTAGTGTTAGGTTTTGTTATTCTTCTATTTTTAATATCTAAAAATGCTTTTTTACCTAATCTATTAAACTGTGATGTTACGTTTTGAAAGTTTAGTATAATTTTACCAATAATAGAGGCTTGTTGTTGCGACACCATATCAGGTCTTGCTGACTGCTGCGTTGACTGTGTTATATCTTGAAAATCTGTAAATGCTTTTGCTTCGGCTTCAGCCTTGCTTAAACCTTGTCTTAAATATGCATTAATTCTATTTCTATAATATGTAGCACCACCAGTTGCAATTGCAATGTTATCACCAATTTGTGTAGGTAAAAAACCTAACTCTAGTAATTTAGATATTAAAAATCTGTGAGGATTTTTAGACTTACGCATTTCAGCGGCAAGCTCAGCACCGTTTACATCAGTCATAATACCACCTCTTCTTTGCTTAAGCATGTCAGAGTTAAATATAAATGCCCAGTCAGCCCAGTATTGTTTTTGATTTGCAAAAGCTTTAGCGGCTGCAAATATATTGTTGTCAGCAAAGTTTATATAGTTTACTATAGACATTTGCTGTAGTAAAGCAGATCGAATATTAAAAAACATGACAGATCCAACAGAGCCGTTAACCCAGTTCATAAGCCTATTTACCATACCGCTTTGACCAGTAGGTTTATTTCTACCAGTTTTAATTCTATAAAGCATGTCTTCTAAAGCTTCTCTCATGCCTTTACCATAACCAGCTTCTATTTTATTTAAGTTTTCTTTAGAAAATATTATGTCAGCGTTTTCAACAAACTCTGCAAAAAACTGAGCTCTACCAATTCTACCTGTAGCATCGTCTAAATCCATACGAATATCACCACTATCCCAACCATCTGTAGGGTCAACGTATTTTTCTTGTTTAGATATTGCGTTTATACTTTCAGCATAACTTTTTAAACTTGGATCAGAGTTAACTAAATCTACTAAATTTTTCTGGTCAATAGGACTTAATCCAGGTATGTTATAACCGTGTTTGTCCCACAAATACACTCTTATAGCGTCCTGATATACAAAATCACCGTCAGGAGTTTTGTTATTAAGTATTTTTTTAACATCTGGCATTTGCTTGTTTAAATTTTTATAATCAGTTGCAACTGACTGCCTAGCTGTATCGTATTCTTTATTAGCTCTATTTAAAGGTCTAACCAAAGCTTGTTCAAAAAAGTCTCTATGTTTATTACCTTCAACACCTTTGCCCATGAAATTATATAGTAAGCCTACAAAATCTTCATGTGATGGTGGTATAAAAAATCTAAACTTACCTTTACTTGCGCCACGTTTTCTAGCTTTTATAAAGTCAAACTTTTTCTTAGACTCAATACCAGTTAACGTTTCTAATATATCATTAAAATTATCGCTCATTGAGTTGCTAAACTTAACTCTAGCTTGTTGCACTTTTGACTTTACATCAAACTGATCTAACATGTTTTTAACAGCTTGTACGTTTTGCAAAGCATCATCAGCAAAATAAAAATCGTTAAAGCCTTCGCCAACTTTGTTAGCTATCCAAAGTGCTTTAGCTTCAGATGTAGAGTTTGCTAAACCTGTTATGTTTTCTAAAGGTATGTTTAAACCATTAGCTTTTAAAAACTCAAATATAGCTGGGGCAGATTCAGCAGGCCTTGCCGTTAATACAAACATATTTTTAGAGCCAAACTTACCTTGTAGTTTTAAAGCTTTTTGAAATAATGGCGCTGTTTTACCATCTACAACTTTATTAAACTCTGAAAAATCAAACTCATACCCTAAACCTAGTAAATCTTGGTATGTGCTAGCATACTGCTCTGGTGTTAATGTTCCTTTTTCACCCTCTAAAGTTGTGTATCTAATTAAAGATTTGCTTGTAGCTAGCGTGTCATCAAAATCTAATATAGTAATACCTTTTGTAGGGTTTTTAGCAGATCTTGAATTGTTAACAGCGCTGTTTAAATCTCTCGTAGCTTTAGGTGATTTAGAAAGAACAGTTACTTGTCCTGAAGCAGCTTGTTTAAAACCTACATCATCTGTAATATCTACTGCTGTTTTAGGATTATTATTAAGCTTTGTTATTTTAAATTGAACGCCAAGACTTACCGCTATCATTTCTTCACCATTAACTATTTTAGTTCCACCGTTTCTAAAAGTAAAATTAGTGACTGTTTCAGCGTCTAACATGTCAAGATCTAATAAAGACTCGTCGTTAAGTCGAAATGACATCTCTCCAGCGCCATTTATTCCAGTGTTAACAAAGCTAATTGAGTTAACGCCTTTACCTTTATAATGTCTTGTTATAACGCTAGCGTCTCCAGGCATAGCATAAAAAACTTTTACAGGAAAATCTTTGTCGTTGTAAACTTCTTTTGGAAAATATTGAGGCTCACCACTTGTAACGTTTGGATCTATTTCGTCGTATTGGTTATTTTCATCTCTTGTTAAGTTTAACTCTCTAATACGTTTGTTTGCAAAGTCTATTGATTTCATGTAGCCTTCTTTAAACTTATCCATATTAAAAAGAGGATCGTCTAGCATTTCGTTGTGAATATCTGTTGCAAAATCTATTTTTCCGTTAATAAAGTTTGAGATAGAAACACTACCCATAAAGGCGGTCATTGAAGCTTTTATTTCGTGGTTTTCAATAGCATCACTAAAACTCATAATAAAATCAGCCATACCACCTTTTTCACTTGCCATAAAAGATTCTACCTTAAAACCTTTAATATTTAATCTTTCTGCCATTTTAACAAAATAATCAGCAAAAGCTTGCTCGTATATTATACCCTTGTTAGGAAATGATTTTATTTTTCCTTTACTGTCAACTAATCCTCTTTCTATAGCTTCTTTTTCAAATTCTTTTTTAAAATACCAAGTACCACCTTTTTTACGTTGCTCTAATTTTCTAAATAACATGTTAAACTCTTGTTCAAATCCTTTGCTAAATTTAACAGTGTCAAAACTTTTCTTTTCAACTTGAACATCTTCAATCGCCCTTGATAAAATTCTTAACTTAGCTTCAGCAACTTTACCTAGATCTTTAGAATTAGCCTCAATGTAATTGTCTATAGCTATTTTTGTTTTTCTTCTAGCTATACGTCTTATTAAAGCAGTTCTTCTTTCTGTTAAAACATCTGGCTTGTTTTCTAAAAACCATCTTATGTATTCACGTTTATTTGTAGTGTTTATTTGCGTAGGCTTTACGTAATTAGTTTTTTCACCTGTTTTTTTACTAATACCCGAATAATCTTTTTTGCCAGTTATCTCTTGTTTAAACCAAGGCTTGTAGGCTTTTCTTATAGTAGCCATGCCTAAGCTTTGTACTACCTCTAAATATTCGTTTCTAATAAAAGCTTCGTATTCAGGTGTTGGTTGTCTCTTTTTTGTTTTTTTATCTTTAGCTATTTTACCAATAACACCATTAAGCGATTTACGTATATCACCTAGTATTAACTTTTCCATTTGAAGCTCAATATCGTCTGGGTTTTTTTCTAACAGAGCTTCTACTTCAGCTTCTATTGTAGCGTCAACTAAACCATCTTCTATTTCAATATTAAAATCTTTTAAGTTTCTTGGTTTTGTTTTGTCTTCTATTTCTGTTGTAGATGTAGGCGTGGCTTCAAGCTCTTTAGCCTCTTCAGCATCTATGCTTGTAGTTTTCTTTTCTTTTTCAGCTTTAATAGCTAAATTTTTAGCAGCATCTAGCTTACCAAACCTAGCATTAGCAAATATAAACTCACCAAATTCTTGCCCAACAACTGAGCCGTCTTCTCTTATTTCTTCTGGATCAAAGTTAGCTAATCTTTTTTTAACAGATTTTATATTTTCATTAGCCATATCAGACGAAGTAGATCTACTTCTTATATATGCCTCTATAACAGGTGCTAAATTTCCCTTATTATCTAAAATTCTATCAACACCTGCATTTCTAGCTATTCTAGGATCGTTAAGAACTTTGTAATAATCTTCTTGTGTTTTAATGTTACCTGGTAAAAGGTTGTTTATAGCTTCAAGTGGTGTTGATCTTGATGCTTGAGTACCCATAGCATAAGTACCACCATCAGCTAATGATTTAGCTCTTGAACTTATCTCTCCTCCAGCAGCAATGCTTTTTTGATAATCTTTTAAAAAGTTGTAAACTTGTCTACCGTTAGCAAACTCTTTTCTATAACCAACTTTTCTAAGTATTTCTTCTATAATGTTTTTTAGTTTACTAAAAACACCTTCATCAAAAGTAATTTCATCTTTTGTTATAGCATCTGAAAAAGCCGTAAATATTTCCTCAGAAGAAAAAATAGCATCACCTTCTAGTTTGTAATCTTCTTTTAATCTTTTTCTTACAGCATCACTTTGATCTTTTGTTAAAGTGTCCATGAAACTTTTACCTAATTCTATTTTGCCTGCCGAGTCTAAACTTTTCATGTGCTTACCAACTATAGCATGTAATAGTTCGTGTGCACCTACGTTTATTGCGCCTGTTTTACCAGCAACATCTTTATTTACAACAATAACATCACCTAAAATAAAACCGTCAGTAGAAGAGTATTCTTCAACAATTTTTTTACCTTTAATCTCTCCACTATCTATTTTAGCGTTATACTCTTCAACAGCCTTGTCATAAGCAATTTTTGCATCAACATCGTTTTCTGCTATAATAACATCTTTACCTACAAACTTTTTATTTTTTTGCAAAAACTCAATGGTTTTACTAAGCGAAATATCTCTTATAGTTTTAGCAACTTCTTTGGCCTCTGTTGTTTGTCCAAAACCAACAGCACCCTCGTATTTATTTAAAAGAGCTTTAATTTCTAATTCAATTTCTAATAAATTTGCCGCAGCATCTACAACTTCAAATGCACCGTCTTTTTTTACATCAGCTTGTGCTTTTCTTCTTTTAAGCTCTAATTCAACTAATTTTTTTCTATCAGCTTTGTCAGTAATTCTTGCATCTATTTGAGTATCTATAGCAGCGTTGTTTTGTCTAACTTTTACAAAATTATCAAAAGTGTTATCTCCAGTTATTTCTATATTCATCTTAGCTAAATCAGCGCTAGATGTGTTTGGGTTTTCTATAATTTTTCTTATTTTATCAGCGCTTACTTCTTCTTTGTTTAACTTGTAAGAAGTTTTAGTTAATGCAGACCTAACAAAATCAGAGGTGTTAAAAACACCTTTACCCTCACCTATTGCTTCTAAAAATATTTCTTCACCTTTTAGTTCTTGCCCAGCCGCTAACATACCTAAAGCTTCACCACCACCACCACCTACAGCTTCTACAGCTGTTGTTCCAGCAGCTACTTTAGCACCTGTTTTTAAACCGGCTTTCGATAATCCAATAGCACCTTTAGTTGCTGCAGATGCAAGTATTTTACCACCAACACCTCTAGACAAGCCAAACGTTAAGCCTTCTACAGCACCAATAGTAAGCCCTCTGGCTAAAGATCTAGACGTAACTCTGTCCATAACATCTTTATCGTTTAATAAAGCTCTAATATTTTCTTGATTAAACTCTTTGTCTCCTAATTCGTCTCTTAATAAATCTGTTAAAGTTAATCCGGTTTCCATAGCACCAACCAGCCCAGCCATACCTCCACCTATAGCTCCAGCGCCAGCACCAGCAATATAACCTAAGCCAGTACCAATTGGACCACCAACAGAACCAGCTAATGCACCAACGCCTTTACCTATAAGAGCACCACTACCAGCTCCAGCCGCTGTAAAAGCAGCAACTTCTTCCGAGTCAAACAATGAAGAGCCCATTGTGGCTAGTGAAGACGCAATAAATTGCGGTGCGTAACCAGGGTTTTCTAACAAACCCATAAGTCCACCTAAAAACCCACCACCATGTTTTTTTGTATCTTTTCTCCAAGATGCAGATTCATTAGTTTCTGGATTATTTTCTATGGCTTGAGCAGCTTTGATAAAATTTTGTAAGTCTTCGTCTGATATATTTCGCCCTTGCCTATAAACATCAAAAGCCTCGCCTACGCTACTACCGGCAGCACCACCACCTCTAATAGCAGTTAACATATCTTCAAACCAACCTTTATCTTCTGGTAATTCTTGTTGATTTAACCCAGCTAATTCAAGTTTTAAACCTGTATTAGCAAGGTAATCTTCAAGAGTAACACCTAGCTTAGCAGCTTGATCTACAACTTGCTTTTCAGTAAAAGTTTTATTATTTACAGTGTAATTAGGCATTTATTAAATTTTTATTGTCCTGGAAGAGGCATTGTAGACTTAGGTTTAATATTGTTTTTTTCAAGCCATTTCTTAAATCTTTCTGCTTCAGCAATTCTTTTGCTTGTTTTGCTAATGTTAGTTCTAAAAGTTTCTAACTCATTACCGTTTTTATCATATATTGTAATTGCTTCATAAGCACTGTCAAAAACACCAAGCGTTGACCTAGCGTTATCAACAACATAATTACTCATGTCGTAATTATTTTTAAAATCAGTAACAAAGTCTTCTTCGTTTCCTTTGAAAAAAGATTCGTCAGTTCCAAATAAAACTTGAGGTTTACTAACTTGACCGAAAATCTCTTCAGTTTCGTTAGGCCTAGCAACACCTTCTCTTTTAGAGACTTCAAATGGTGTTAACACTTCTATATTGTCACCTTCGCCAGTTATATAAACATCTTTTCTTCCTTCATATTCTGGTCTATACTTATACGTACCATAAAGCCCTTCAAAATCACCGTAAGTTGCTCTGTTATCTATTTTAAGTCTGTTTTGATCAAAAACTTCTCCAGGAACAGAACCTATACCCGGCATCGGTCTTGTAACAAAACCACCAGTCTCTTTACCATCTTTTTTACTTTTAGGTCCTTTTTGATTATTATAATTGTTTTCAAGAGTTTGTAACATGTGTTGTTTGTAACCAGCAATAGCATCGTTAGGATTTTCTAATATACCATTAATAGCATTTTCATATTCATCTGTTCCAGATTTAAATCCTGTAACTTTTTCTAAATAACCAATATCACCCATCATCATGTCTTTCTGTCCTGCTGGTTTTAGTTTTTGGAATAAAGCATTTATTGTAACTTCAGCTTCACCAGCATGCATACTCCATTGGTCAGACTTGCCAGAGTATTTTGCATTAGTAAATTTATCATTTAAAGCTAAGAAAGTATTTTGACCTTCAAAACTTTGAGGTGTAACATTAAAATCAGCAAAAGACTTAGACTCACCTTGACTATTAGTATAGTTTACAGTTCCGTCATCGTTAAACGTCATGCCGGAGTATAGGTCGCCATTACTTAAATTACCCCAAGTAAGTCTATCTTCTTTACTTGTGCTTGGCGAGTAGCCATTAGGATCATCTAAAGCAGCTTTTCTTTTTAATGCAACACCTTCTAAAGATGTGCTTAAGTTTTCAAACTTAGTGTTAACGCCGTTTATAGTTTCAATAGCATCTCTATATCTTTGACTTTGTGGGTTTATACCAGAAGCAATAACTTTACTAGCATCTGTATATGCTTTTTTATTTTGAGTTAAAAACGCGGTTGCTTTAGCCCTTAGTTCTTCTGGGACTTTATCTATAGCTATACCTTGAGGCATTGCAGCTTGTAATGTTGCTGTCTTAAGCTGACTAGCTTTTATCATGTCATCAATGGTGTTAGTTAATCCACCAGTCAAAGCTTCAAAATTACTTTTTTGACCTTCAGTTGTTTTAGCCCCTGTTTTTCTTCCTAATTCGTAAAAATCTATTGCCATATTTTTATATTTTTTTATTAATCTGTTACGTCAATAGCATTTAGTGAATCTAAATACTCATCTGATGTGTAATAATCTGAGCCTCTAAGCTCTCCATATCCTTCTTCATTTACAACATCATTTGAGCTAGAAGGTAACACTGCTTGGTAATCAACAGCTTCTACACCACCACCACCACTTGTTAAGTCAACTCCAAATCCACCAGTTGTTATTCCATTTTTTGTTTTTTTATTAAACACCTTTTCTGTTAAATCTATTAACTTTTGATCACCTGATTCTCTACCTAAAAACGTGTCCATTTTAAAACCACCTTTTGTAAAACCACCACCCGCAGCAAAGCCTTGTAGTCCAGCGCCTAGTATATCTCCAACACCACCTAGCATTTTTTGGTTTGCACCTTGCATAGAAGCTCTAAATTCTCTGTTAGCTTGTTGTCTACCAGCTTTTAGATTCATTAAGTCTAACTGTCTTTGGTTTTCATTTTGCTGTCTTGTAAACTCTCCAGCCATTACTGTTTTCTTAGCCCTTTGTTCTGCTTGTTGAACGTTTGCAGCTCCTTGTGCTTTGTATATTTGATTTCTAGACTCTTGTTGCCCTATGTTTGCAGATATTTGAGCTGTTTGTTGTTGTTGTTGATTTGCCATTGCCTGAGCTAAACCTGCAATACCACTAGCACCCGCAGCGCTTTGTAAGTTTTGCAACATGTTTGCTCTTGCTTGCTGTCCTTGCCTAGCTTGAAACTGCGCTTGTTTTTGATTAACAGTCATGTCTTCGTACGTATTTTCAAAACTAGTATTTAAATCTTTATAAGGATTAGTTATTTTTAATTTGTTAATATCATCTCTAAAACCCTCGTATTGTTTTTGAGCTCTTTCGTTTTCTTTTCTAAGTCTTTTCTTTTCTTGTACACCACCAATAATAGATGTAGCACCTTTTATCACTCCTAATCCAAGTGATACAGCGCCTATAAATTTAGCCGGACTTTTCTTCTTACCTATTGGCATAGTACTTTATTTTTTAAATTCATGTTCATTTATTTATAATTACACTTTTTATGCATTATTTACTACTTTCTGATATTTCAGACCCTACTGAAAACAACTCTGCTTTCTTCGTAGAATTGTTTACAAAATTAACTTTTGCATAGTAACCTAACAAACTGGTTGAATTAACTTCGTTATTTTTAGAAAACATAAAAAAACTATCGTTTACATCAAGACCTACTTGGCTATGGCCTAGTGTTAGTTGGTGATCTACAACCACAACATATCTACTACTGCTTGATCCAGTGTCTTTTGTAATTGATTTTATAATACCTAGCTGTTTAATGCTTTCTAAATCACTAGTGTTAAAAGCTCCAACACCAACTGGGTTTGTATAATACATTGCGTCACGAACTTGTGCAGAGCTGTTTAAATGTGTAAATTTTAGTGTTATATCCATATTATCCTACAGTTAAAATGTTATCTAAAGCTAAAGTTAATGTTAGGTTGTCTGTCCCGTACTCTACAACTGTTACATCAGCTGTTATTGTTGCTGACCTACTACTACCGGTGAAAGTAACTGTTTGCCCGTTTTCTATTGTCTGCGCGCTACTAGCTGTAATATTAACACCAGCGCTTACAGCATCTACATGCGGTGTTCCTGCTACGCCAACTCCAGACATTATAACACCTTCAGCTGCTTTTATACCATTTGTGCTTGTAATTGGAATTGTAGTACTACTAGAAACAGCAGCGTCAGTTGTTGTAGTTACAGGGTCTATTGTAAGTAGCAAGTTTCTAACTTCACACACAGTATTGTTAAAAGCCTCTGTGTGGTTAAAATTTCCTGTAAAAGTTAAAGTTACTCCACTTGACCAAGTAGATGCATTGCTTATTACTATTGTACCGCCTGTACTATCTGTTATTACTTCTTTGCCTTGATCGTCTGTTGTTATTGCTTTTGGTATATAATAAACGTCTTCTAAGTCAGAAGATTTATTATAATCTTTATAACCAGGTATAACTTGTCTAACTACAGAGTTTGAAGCTATGCCAGTACCAGAAACATCCATACGCGGTGAAATACCAGTTATATCATCTATTTCAATATAAAGTGTTTCGCCAGTACTGGTATTGCTAGAGCTTGTTGTTTTAGTTGTTGTAAATTGAAAATCTGTTAATAAAGGCTGTCTAGCTATTACAAATTGACTGTCGTTTAAAGTAACATTCCAAGATATTGATTTTTTTATAGCTATTGGTATTTCGCTAGTTACAGAACTACTAACACCAACAGCTGTAACATTACTAGGCATGCTGTTGTAGCTACTACCACCTGTTGATAAAGAAAAAGTTACAGTAGTATCGTGGTATTTATATATTTTTGGTAAAACATAAGCATTGTTGTTTGATAAGCTTTTATCTAAAATTGTATTACTAGCAGAGTCAGCAAGTAAAACAATAGTATATTCATCATCATCTGTAATAGCAGGAAATTGAATGCTTCCAGTGTAAACACCTGTTGCACCTATTGTCTTTAAAGGTAAACTAGCAGCTGTTGATGTAAAAGCTAATGCTACTTTTAAATCTCCATTTTTATCTAATTCTTCAGAAAAATTATAAAAATGACTATCCTCGTTAATAACGGTCATTGTAAATTTAGCTCCAGGATCTCCAGTAACAGTAAAGTTTCTAAAAGTTAATTTAGAAGACATTGGATTTAAATTTATATTTATATTTGTTATCTTTTTCATGTTATATTGTTATGTCGTTAGCTTTGCCTATACCTTGAAAAGAGAATTGATTTGTATTTATATCTTGAACTTGCTCTATTTTTTTACCTCTAATATAATTAAACCATTTACCTTCTTTTTCTATAAACTCTACAATATTACCTTTTTGTTTGTCTGTTTCAATATAATTTACTTTCCAACCGTCTTTGTTTTCTAAATTATAGTAATCAGAACTGTCTACTAACAAGTTAGGACCAACTATATTTGACTGTGAACCTTCGTAGTTTAGTGTTTTAAAAGACTTTACAACGCCAGGTGCTTGGTTTAACAAAAACTCTATAGAAGAATCTGTGTGAGCGTAAGCAACACCATCCCAGTAAAAAGTATTTCTATTTATTTCTCTACCATCAGCGTCAAATTGCTCTACGTGGTGCTCATAAGAAAAACCACCAAACATTGTGTAGTAATTACCAAAAACACTAACGCCGTTTTCTGGAACAAAAGACTTAAAGCTAGACCAACCTTTTGCTTTTTCATCAAACGACAAAGTTGTATTTATAACTGGACCTTTACCTCCACCTCTGTTTTTTAAACTTAAATTATACTCTCTTTTTTTATCATCATAAGTACCTAATATTAATAAATCTGCATTTTTTAAATTGTCTTTAAAGTAATCAGACATACCATAGTCAGATATAGGTGTTATACCATCCATTGACAATCTAAGTACAGTGCCTCTTTGTCTGTCTGCAAAATAAGCTCTATAATTTTCTGAAGCAAATGATTCTGGATTTTTTGATATACCATAATCACCAGCAAAAGGTTGTGCTTCGCCTAAAACTCTGTTTGTAGCTGTTAAGTTTACATTACCATCAGCGTTGAATAAAGCATCTTTGTTTGACAATATCTTAATTACACGATCTTCACAAAAAGCTATTAAATGAATTCTTCTTTGAAATAATTTTTGTATACTACCGTATGTAGGATTTAAATCTTTTGTAATTTTTTCAGCTTGTATAAATTGATTTAAATTATTTACACCACTATTACTATTATATATACCAGAGTATATTAAACCACTGCTTCTTCTTTCTTCTTTGTAAACTTCGTCTAATACAGTGCTAGCCTTTACGCCTTTACTAATCATTTTTTGATTAAAATCATCTCTTATTCTATTTGACTCTACGCCATTGTTAAAAGTGTAGCAATTAAACCACGAGAGAGCAAAAGGATTATTAGATACATCTCTTTTTACAATGTATCTTGCTGCTCCCGGTGGAATAATACCATCTGCAATAGCTGTATTAGTTGCGTCAACGTCAATAACTATAGTTCTATAACTACCATCAGGTCTTGTAAATATTAATCTAACATCAAGAGACTGTGGTAAAGGTCTATATTCAAGTAAATCTATTTCAACGTTAAAAAATATTAGATCATCAGAAAATTGTTGAACATATGTAAGGTCATTTTTTATTGTTTTAGGCCTAGCAGGACAAGTAACAACACTTCCACGAGGTATAAAAAGCTCACCATTTGTTTGTGTAATACGCAAAGGTATTGCCTCGCTAGCCTCGTAATAAATATCTAAATCGGCAGAGTCTTTTGGCTCTGTTTCCCATATAGCTGGATTTTTACTTACTTTTTGCTTTTCATCTATAGAGCTTTTTGGTTCTACAAAATTTATTGTAATTGGAAGTACAGCACTTATGTTATTAGTATCTAGTAATTCATCACCGTTTATTTGAACGTCTGTTAAAGGCTTGTCTATTTCTATTTTATAAGTAATTCTTCTGTTGTGTCTTTTTGAAAAAGCTTTCCACACTACTCCAAGAGCTGTTAAAGTAGTAGTGTTAGAATTATTACTATAATCACGCCATGCAGCGTATACATCTGCCCAATTAGTATGGTTGTACCTTTTAATTAATTCAACATTTTTTATAGTATATACGTTTGCATTATCATCTGACTTAACTCTAAACTTAGAATCTTTAGCTATTCTATCTGTTAAAGACCTTAATTCATTAGGAACTCCACCATAATTTAATTGATAAATTTCTAAATCTAATTCGTTGTTACCAGGCTCCCATAATTCAGCGTCATTAAAATCATCGTAATTCAAACCAAAACTACCATCATATTGATACGCAACTTCTCCTTCCCCATGCTTGTGCCTACCAACAGTTGAAAAAGAAAGTTCAACGTAGTGCTTACCACCTTGTGTATAAACACCTTTACCAAACCTAACAGTAGAATTGTCAGTAGAATCAAAACTTTCCATTCGCCAAACGTGATTAGGATTATCAACATCTATTTTTCCACAACTACCTTTCGGATGTATTCCAACGTAACAAGCTTGATCTATAAAAAACCCGTTAATCATACCGTGTTCCGGAGTTTGGTTTAAAATAGGATTTGTTGTACCAGGTCCAGCGCCATATTCTACTAAAGCTTTCCACTCTTCTTTACTGTTTGTTCTACCAATACTAGTAGCTCCATTGCTTTGATTAGAAGTTTGCGTAGTACCTGTACCACCGTCTAAAGCAGCTGTATCAGAAAAATAATATGAAAACAAAGCGTTTTTCACCTCGTAGGAAGGAGTTCCTTCTACTTCTGGAATAACATATTTTTCTGAAACTTCGTCAGAGTTTATTTTAACAAAAAAAACGCCTCTAAATTCTGGTAGCTCTAAAACTTTGCTTTTATAAATAACAGCAGTTAAAGTACTATCTGTAGTAGTATTGTCAGGGTAATCAGTGTAAAAAAAGTTTGAGTCAGTAACTGAAAAAGTTTCAGCTAAAGCAACATTGTAATAATTACCTGAAACAAATGATATTTCAGCAATATCGTATTTTTTTGTAAAAGTATTTGCACTGTCTTTAAACGCAATAAATAAATCTTCACCTTTTAAATGCAAATCTTTAATATTTGTAGAGTCTACAGCATTAACTTCTAAATCAAATGTTCTATCATCTGGTTGAGGGTTCTGAGCTCCAAAAACTTGTGTTATATCACTGCAGTTAAACTCTGAAATTACTTGCAACTCTGTTTTTAAATACTCTGGAACTTCGTTTTTTATAGATAAAACTTTGTATTTAGCTTCTTCTTCAACTAAAGTATTACTATCAATAGATTTTTTTAATATTAAAAATGTTTCTTCATCAATTTTATTTCTTTCTGAAGAAGGAAACGCTAACCATAAATTACCATCTTCAGCCCTATAAGATCTACTCATAGCTAAATTGTAATACTCTGTAGATGTTTCTTTTACATAAGCTTTAAAATATGCTGCCCAAGATGGTTTGTCGGATAATATTTTTCCTTGTATTTTTAGTTTATTTCTAGCAAATTTTTTTGGAATTTTAAAGGTAGATTCAACGCTGGTAAACACAGGTGTTTCCCTGTTGTAATCGTCTAAGTATGTTACGCCTAGCTGGTATGTTCTTTGTGATTTTAAAGACTGTTGGCCAAAACCCGCTATGACAGGATCTTCAAAAGGCTGTGGCTGGTTTGTCATGTTGGCAAAATAATTAAATCCGTAAGAAGTATTGTTAACATATCTAGGTATATAATCGCCTCTTATTATTGGTTTTTTCTTAGTACTATAATTTTGTAGGTAATTACCATAAACAATTCTACTTCCAGTAACTTCTTGCGCTAAAGCTCTTCTAGGAACATTATCCCAAGGTCTTATTAATTGATTGCTTGAAACAGCAGCATATATAAGTTCGTTTGAAATTTCGTAAAAATTTGCGTCCCAAAAATTTTTATTTTGATTAGCAACTCTAACTTTAGTTGGGTCTTTCTTTTTTATTTTATCAACAATATATACTATTGGCGAGTCAGACTCTTTGTAAAGTATATCAATTTGTACTACATCGAGTGGTGTTTGAAAATTTAAAAAGTTTCTTAAGTTTAAAGAAACTAAATTATTTTCCATAGCCGTGTTGTGGGCTTTTAAAGAATTATATTCAAAGTCTCCAGGTTTAAAAATAGGCTCTGTAAAAGGAGAAAAAGTAGAATATTCGTTGTCTCTGTATTTGTATCTGTAACCAAACCTTACAAACTTTCGAGAAAATATTAAATCAACCACTTGTTTTTGACAAAGGTAAATAGCAGGATTAAAACTTACACCTTCTGAAATTGTAATTATTTTAAAAACAAAAGAATTAGTTCCAGCTATATAAGATAAAAGTTTAATTTTAACAGTATAGTCTTCAGGTAAATTTCCATCGCTACTTGAGTCTAACAAAAGTATTATATCACCTTCTTTGTAGCTAGAATTATCTGGATTAAAATCATAAAATGCTATATTACCAGTTTCTCCATTGATCATTAACTCGCCGTCGCCGTCTTCGTCAAAATCATATTGAGTTTTTGCGGTTGGTGCTTGTTCAAACCTAGCATCTATAATAAGCTTAGATGTTGGTGATTTTTTAATAACAGTAATGTTTTCTTCTTCTACGTCAATGTTACTACTTAAATCAATATCTCTTTCAGGTACTATTAGTTTTGTATGCGTAGTAGAACTTTGGTTTGTTCCTTGAAAACAAAAATCAACATTTATTTTTTTAGGCTCATAAAGATTATCTGTCCAAAATAATAAATTATCAATAATATTTATACCAGTTATTATTTTATCTGTAAACCCTAAAACATTTTTTCTATCTACAAAAACAAGCTCTGTTTTTTGCAAAGAATCGTCATTGTTAGGAAAATGTCTTATGATTAAGTTTTTTGTAGAGTGATGAGTAAACCAATAGAAACAATTGTTTTTTTCATCGGCAATAGCGCCTACACAAATAGAGTCTTTTGGAATTATAGATGGAGAAGCGGGGTCATCAAAAACAACTTTGTTACCTAATATATTTTGAACAGCGCCAACATCAGAACCCTCTGAAGTAGACACCTGTATATTCATTGCATTTCTATATTGACCATTTTCTACTAGTCTTTCATCAAGGTCTTTGTTCATCTTACCTTGATTAAAAGTGTTTTTAATCTCCGGCATGTATTAGTGTTTTATATGCTTAGATTTACCTCTAAGTATTTGAGTTAATTCTTCTAATTTTAAATTTGACAGTCTTAGTTTTGCTTTTCTTACAGCGGCAAACTTATCTTTTTGAAATCTACGAACTACGTATTCTTGCACATTAGCCCTAGTAGAAAGTATTGCATGTGCTATAGACATATACATGGCTTGCTCAGCAAACTTATGTACTCTCATTTCTTCATCAGTACCTAGGCTATCACTTATATATTTTAACACTAAAGTTTTACCAGATAAAAAAGAGCTAAGATAAACTCTTCCTTGTGTGTTGTCAATAAAATAAGAACCATTATTTTGTGCGTGTTGAGGATCTATCCCGTATCTTTGACCTTCAGCAAACCACTGCGTGTTATCTTCGTAATCATCTGTTGTTGTTGAAGGAGTATGACTTTTATATTTTGACAAAGTATCAGATGTTTCAAGAAGGTTTGTAGAAAATATAACTTCTTGTGAAGTAATAGTTACAATAACATCATTTGTACTAGCAGTGTCTAAAGTAATAGTACCACCATCAGTACCAGTTCCAGGTGTTATAGCTGTTATTTTAGTGCCATTAGGAAAATATTCACTAAATATGTTCATACCAACTTCTAGATCAAATGTATTGTCAACAATACTACCAGGTGTAATAGTTGAATTTAAAGAGCTAGCAGCGTCATTAGAAAGATTTATTGTTGTTGTGTTTGCTGCTAAAGAACCTACTAATAAAGATTTGTATATTGTATCTTCATGACTTAACTCAGGTGTATCAAGAACTCCATCGTTGTTTAAATCAAAATCATAAGTACCATCACTATTTTGTTTTATTGGAAAAGGATTAGATGTTTTGCTTACAGGATATATTATGTGCTCTATACCTGCAGAATCACTCCAGGCGAGCTTTACATAATTTACATAGTCTTGAGGTAAAACAACAGACAGATTTGGTGGGACTTCAACTTCAATTGATTTTACAGACTTTAAAGTATCAAAAGAAAGTTCTTGCAATGCTCTTTGTGCGTGAAAAGAAATATCTACTTTGCTTATTTTACTTATTAATTTGTTTTCACCAACGTAAGCTATAATAAATTGATTTATTATTTCATCTAGAGATATAAACTGATAACCACCGTAACTTTGTAAGCTTGAAGAATCGTAATAACTTTGTGCAGTTTGATTGTCTAGTAGTCCCATTTTTTATTGTTTTTCTTGTTGAATATTTTTATTGTCTTCTGCAGCGCTTGCTTGGTAAATAGAAGTGTCTTTGATAGATATACCAGCTAGTGTTAATATTTTTATAACTAAATTAGTTTCTTCTGATGGATGCAGCTCAAAATTTGTAGAGTTAGGATCATCATAAACAGCCTTACCATCAACAACAATATAGTTCCAATAAACTTTTTCAGGTCTTTTTATGTAATTAACTTTAACATTATCCATGTTCGTACTTATTACAAAAGTATTGCTAGGATATAATGTTATTCCATTAAAACCTAAAACACCTAAATTATTTTTAACATAAACAGGGTTATTTATTGATGGTTTTAATATTTTAGATTTAAAAATATATGTTAAATCTTTTGAATATACTTTTTCAACAACAATAGATGTTTCTAAATTAGCGCCAAACATAACCTGTTCTAATCTGTAAGTTTCTTCAGGTAACAGACCATTGTTATCGGTGTAAGTTGCTAATTGTTGATTAGTTTTTTTGAACAAATTAACTTTTTCATTTAACAAATCAATCATATCAGCATACTTTGTACTATTGCCTGGCACTCTATTAAATTGATTTATATCATAAAAATATTGCTCAAAAATATCCATTTGAGCTTGATCAGCAAATAAATTAAACTCTTGTGGAGTTATATAACCTCTTTGTTCTTTATTAGCTATTGCTAATACTTTTTGATATACGTCGTCTATATTTACCATATTTCTTTATTGTAGTTTGCAGTCGCCCCGTAGAGCGACCGCTTCTACAGTTTGATTAATTTAATCGTTTTTCTATATTTGAATAGATTTCCATACCTTCATCAGTTTTAAACCAATGTGCTAAAGCAGTGTATGGGTGTTCATCAAAAGGTACATTCATTAGTTTTCTATTGTTAGAACCCCATGAAAAAGTTCTTTGATCTGAAGATAGTTTTAATAATCCCATTTCAGTAGCTCTAATACCAAAATTTCTAAGCTGAACATTTTCATCTGTAGCTAGTTCTAAGAACAAGTTAGGATTGTTTCTAGCAAATATAAGTAAATCTCTTTTGAGCTCTTTAGAACTCATTCTAGACACTTCAGAACCTCTTTCTGCTCTCATTATGGCTTCAGCCATATCTACATCCATATCTCTAGCGGCTAATATCGCGTCAGCTTCTAATTCTAATATTTCTATGTCACTAGCAGCTTCTTCAACAGGCTTGTACTCAGAATATATTTTTTCTCTATGAGGGTGGTATAAAGATAGTAATTTTTGTAAAACTGTTTTTTCTTTTTCTACAAACAAAGTACCATTTCTAAATATAACATGAGCTAGTCTTTGGTCACCTTTCATTTCGTCTACAAAAGGAGTTCTTTGATTTTCGCAATATTTTAACTCTCTTTCAAACCCTTTTTCCTCATCAAACCAATATACATTTGAAGACTTTAGCATATATGATATAGGTGTTTTATTACCTTTCAAGTTATAAACTCTATCTTTTACTTCCCAAGTTGGTTTTTTAGGTTCAACTTTTTTAGGTTTTGGTGTTTCAACTACTGGAGTTTCAACAACAGGTACCTCTACCTCTTGTGTTTTTTGTTTTTTTGCCATAATATAATATATAATAAAATTAATAAATAAAAGGACCGAGGCCGAAGCCCCGGTTCTTTAGTGTAAACAGTGCTTATTTCATTAACATGAAATTGTTAGCACCTTGTGTAATTAAACATCTTTCAGTTAAGAAGTGTAGTTGCATTGCATCTAAAGCTGTAGTTGCAGCACCAACAGAACCAGTAACCCAAGACTTCATTCTTCGGTCATCAGTTTGTGAAGCTCTGTAACGTACATGTAAGAAAGGTCTCTTCATACTTTGTCCAACAGTTTGATCATAAACTGAAGAAGTACCAGCAGGAATCATAACCCCTCTAATTGCATTAGCAGAACTAGCAGCGTTAATACCACCTCTTGTAGCTAAGTCATTTAAATATCTGAAATCAGATTTGTAAAAGTCATAAGAACCTCTTCTGAAACCAGTGAAACCTAAATTTAATGCCATGTCTTCAGAGTTGTTGAATACACCGTAAGATGTACCACCAGCACCGTAAGAATTCATTGAAGCTAACATATCGTCCATAGCTAAGCTAGTAGATCTGTTAACAAACATCATGTATTCTTCAATAGCACCTTGCTTGTCAAATTCAGCTAAGATAGCGTCAAATTCAGCTAAATCAGTAGAAGCGTTAACACCAGTTACACCAGTAGTTACGTTACCTCTTGATTCGATAGCAGCAAATAAACCTTCAGTACCTGCAGTATTAGCAGTGTTTAAAGTAGATGAAGGAGCAATATCAGCGCCAGGAACTTCAGAAGTAGCAGCAGCAAACTCAGACTCTAGCATTGACATTTCAATATAGTCATTGAAACGAGCTCTAGTATCAGACTCAGCTTTTAAGTACCATAAATAACCTGATTGTCCTAACTCAGTAGATACTTCAACCCAACCAATTCTTGAAGCATCAGATCCTGAAACTTCGTAGTAATCTTTCATAATAATTGGCTTATTTTGGAAAGATTTAAAAGTTGGCTCGTTAGCACCTCTTGCATCAGTAGTGTTTGTAGTACCAGCAGCAGTAATATAGCTCATTGCTTTTCCATACTCAGAACCATAAACTAATATAGTTGTTCCTTTTGAAGTAGTGTTTGCAGACAAAGCAGACTGTCCATAAGGTAGTACATCAATAACCGCGCTATTAACAACAGCAACTAAACATTTGAAAACACCGTCAGAGTTAGATACAATAATAGTATCGTTAACTCTAATACCGTGACTTGCAGCAGTAAATCCAGAAGTCTCATCAATATCAGACTCAATTGTTATCTGCGCGATGTTTGATACACCAGTACCAGGATCAGCACCACCAGTAGCAGATGATACGTTACCTTTGTAAGATAAATGTAATCTTGATTGTTCAGACCATACAACTTGATCAGCTGTCATAGCCTCTTCAGCCCCAACTTGTGAAAGAAATCCTGAAATAGTTCTCGGTCCGAAAACTTCAGCTTCTTTTTCCATTAGGTCTGGTAAATATTGCTGTGCCCAACCTTCATTGGCTGTACCAGCAAGATCTAAATAGTTTGTTTGTAGTGTTTGCTTTTGTGAAGCAGGTACACTATTCAACAAATTACCTCCTTGAATACTCATAATTTTGTTTTTTTAAATTAATTATTTATTTTTGATTTTAAATTTAAAAGTTGGAGAAGTGTCATCGTTAAGCACTCTTACTTTAGGACCACTTGTGTTATCGTTAGAAAATGATTGCCTAGGGTCCATACTTACGTTTTTAGCCTTAGCAACACTATCTTTCATAGCATCAGCTTTTCCTTGTTCGTAAAAGTGATTAGCAATAGCGTCGGGATTCATTGCTGTAAATAAAGATTTATGATAACCTTTAGCATCTGACATTTCATTATTTTGATTCAAGAACTTCTTGACAAAATTATTAATATCACCTTGGGTTTCTTTAACTTCATTAGCATTTTTCACATTAAACCTATACCTCTTATCTCCGACGTTGTATTCAAAACCTTTGAATTTATCGTTAAAAACTTCTTTGGTTTTTAATTTAAAAGTGTTAGTTTGTTTTTCCGCTATTTTATTAGTCTCTTCCGACTCTTTGTTGTATCTATTAAAGAAGTTTACAGCTTTTTGTTGTTCGGTAGTTAACCTAGAACCAGCTTTAATTTCTTCATAGTACTTAGACTTTTGCCCGTCTAAGTGGCTTTTAGCGTTGGCAACTTGCTCTTTTAACGCTATCTTTTTCTTTTTAATCTCTCTTTCCTCATCAACTTC
>UEXM01001007.1_pt1 | contig 22421 bp, 17 predicted proteins | sample 1796661 | NCBI WGS metagenome assembly UEXM01 (sample SAMEA4772469, study PRJEB27181) | metagenome | reverse complement strand
GAAGGTGGTGATCCAATAGTTTTTCATGCGGATTCTTTCTTGGACATGGTTTCTGGAACGAACGCTATTCTGAAGGACAGGTGTTTAGTTGAAGGGAACATTGAGTCTATTAAGATAAACAGTGTAACGCTGGCCGAGTTAAACGGGAAATTAGCTCTCGTCTAACCTTTGAGCTTCTAGCGTGCGGTCTTCTTTCCACTCGCTAAAAATCTTGCGTAGTTGACCGCTGATCGTGCGGTCTTCTACCTGCGCGATCTCTTTGATTTGCTTGTATACCGGAACCGGCACAAGCACTGACTTCCATTTAGTTGTATCCATACGCGAAATTATAGGCTTGTCCTATACCCCTTGCAATGAAAGATTTCAATCTAATTCTTTTGTTTCACCCCAGCTTGGGCCTATGTCTATGTCGCATTTGCTGGGTACTCGTAGGGTTATGGCAGCTTCCATCACTTCTTTGATCCGCCGTGCGTGATCCGCGTCCCGCACGCTGCAACCCAGTTCGTCATGTACTTGGAGCAGGGGCCGCTCACCAGCCTCGTACAGATCTACCATTGCCTGTTTAGTCATGTCGGCGGCAGATGCTTGTATCAAACGGTTTAGTGCCTTGTAGGTATATGCGCGGCGCAGTGGGGTGGTCGCCCCGTATGTCGCCTTGGCTTCTTCCAAAGGCATGGCCTTCTTGAGATCGTAGCCCAGTGGCTCGAACATGTTGAACCGGCACTTCCTACCTTTTAAAGATCGGAGGGAGCCGTCTGCTTTTTGGTCCACGGACCGTGATACGCCATTCATTAGTTCTTTAACGAAGGGGACGCGGTTGTGGTACTGCTTCGTCAGGTCTTTGGCTTCGTCAATGTCTAGATCTAGCTCGTTCGCGAGTTTGTTCACGCCCATGCCGTACATCATGCCAAGGTTAATGGTCTTGGCCTGCTTGCGGCTAATCTTAGCCATGTCTGCCACCATTGTGTGGAAGTCCATGTCCGGATCATTGGTGTAGCCGTCTACAAACTCTTGAGCACCGCCCAAAGATTTTTTCTTCCACTCGCCAAAGACGGAGGCGTAGTGGGTCAAGATCCGCGGTTCTTGCTGCGAGTAGTCTATTGCAGCCCACAGTTCGTTTTCTTCGGGCAGGAACAGGCTACGGATCAGTGGCCCTAGCTCTGGGTCGCGTGCCGGAATCTGCTGTAGGTTGGGGTTGGACATCGACAAACGTCCCGACACCGTACCGCCACCGTCACTGCGTAGCTGGTTGATGTGGCCGTGGATGCGTTGATCGGGTCCGACAAACTTCAATATGTTGCTAATGAAGGTGCCTTGGATTTTGTTTAGGTTGCGTGCTTCTACTACCGTTTTGGCAAACGGGTGCGGGCACTCGTTAAGGAACGCTTTGGTAAAAGACGGTGCGCCTTTGCCGGTACGTGGATATGCAACTTTTAGCTTGTCGAATGCTTTGGCTAAAGAAGTTGCAGCCCAGACCTCGACGTTGAACCCTGCTTCGTTGTTTAAAGTTCGGTACGCAGCCTTCTCTCTTTTTAAAAGTGCCTGCTTGGTCACTTCGCATTTTTCTAGATCTACGCGAATGCCTCGGTACGTCATGTCAATAAGTGCAGGCGTGAGCCGCGTTTCGAGGTCAAAGATCGTTTCTAGATCCTGCTTGTTGATCTCTACGCGGAAGAATTTGTACAGGTCGTAGGTAAGCCTAGCGTCTTGCTCTGCATATGGCCCGACAAACTGTGCGGGTAGCTTCCAAAGTTCGCCCTTGGGATCTACACCGAAGTCTACGGCGGCTTGGGTAAGCAGCTTCTCTGACTTGGCAAGGCCAAGATAGTCGTAGGACAGGGCGTTGAGTGAGTAGCTAAATCTGTTTTCGTCTAGTAGCGCAGCCATGACCATCGTATCGATGATCTTGCCGTTCACGGGCACGTCTAATGCTTTGAGCCACCCAAGGTCGTAGGGTGCGTTGTGCATAATCTTGGGACAACCTGTGGATAACTGCTTGCCTAGCCACCTAAGTACTTGTTTTTTATCAAGGTTTCCGCCGCCTTGGTGAGCGATAGGGTAGTAGGCTTCAAAGCCTTCTGTCGCAACGGCAATGCCTACCACGTCCCCGTCTTTGCGAGGCCACCCTGCGCCCATTGCCTTGAGGTTTGGGTCGCGTGTCTCAAGGTCGATGGAGATTTCTTTTGCACCAGTAAGATCTACCAGTTCAAAAGGTGCCGTCCATTCGGACTCTGGCGTAAACAGTGGGAATTGCAATTTATTTTCCTTTTGCATTTTCGTATTCCATCAAGATTTCGGTGTAGTGCTTAACCTTCTTTAGGTCTTGGATGCCACCTTTGTCGCGCCATCTGCTGATGTACTTAACGATGTTACCTTCTATGAACGGCATGTCGTTTGCCAGTATGTACTCCAGAGGCTGGATCTTTTGATTCTTGTAGTGCTCTCCAGCAATTTGTTCTTCGAGGGACTTCATAAAGCATAGCTCCTGTAAAAATTCTGAGGTTCGATGGTGTATAAATTTTGCCGCGTTCTTGTGACGGCCACATAAAAGACGCGGTGCATGGAGTCAGGGTCTTGTTCCATGCTGGCTTCGGCTGCGGCGGTAATATCTGTGAACAGAACTACGTTGTCGGCTTCGCCGCCCTTTGCGCCGTGGATCGTGGACAGGCGGATGCGCGGATTTTTTGTAAGATCTTCTCCGCGACTGACCAGCGCGTTCAAGTATGCAACGTCCACGCTAGGTAATTTGTCCAAGGCTTCTTGCCAACCCATGTCAGGAGTAGCCAGTAACCCATTGAAATCCCTAAGATATTCGTAGTCCAACATGACTTCCGGATCGCCTATCACCTTCTTGTGCCCACGTGTTACTCGCACACCATTGCCGTTCATAAACGAATACATGGCTTTGGCTGCGTCTAGTGACAGCGGCAACCCTTGTTGTATACATGCCCAAGCGCCGAGGGCCATGCGGATCTTCTCGCGAACACTGCGCACACCACCACCATGCTCGTAGAAGTAGCCTTGGGATTTTAAAAAGTTCTGTACGGGTGACAGGAAGTAGTTGGCCTGTGCCAAGAACAGCCATGTCCCTTCGTCCATGTCCAAACCGCTAAAGTCGGTTAGCTGCTGAAAGATACCTTCGGCCTTGCGTGGCAAGTACTTCTTAGGAAACCTTCTCTTGATGCGGTTACAGATACGCTCTGCGATGGTATGGATGTTAGAGGGCACGCGGTAGCTCTGCTCAAGCACCTCGCTGCCGCCATCTAAATTAATAAAGTGTTCAACGTCTGCGCCAGACCATTTGTAAATGGCTTGGTCATCGTCCCCTGCGCAGTACATGCGGTCAGACTTGTTGTCGATGGCGTGGGCTATCTTCCATTGTAGGGGAGACAGATCCTGCGCTTCGTCTAGCATTGCCAGTTTAAACTCGGGGCACACCGTTGATGCGGAGTCTGCAAAAAGCTCTAGCATGTCGGTGTAGTCAAACAGGCCGTGAGTCTTCTTGTACTCAACCAAGGCCCGCGCAGCGTAATCCACTTCTAGCCACGGGTTGTTCAGTCCGCTTTCGTTGTACTCAGACTGTAGAGGCTGCTGCTTTAGCCGCGCTAGGGTAATCAAGCGAAGCAGTGGGGATTCTTTCTTTAAGCTGTTACTTAGGTCTTCTTCCACCTGATCCATTCGGGACAGGCTACCTTCGATTAGTTCTATGCCTATGCGGCGCTCTACCTCACGGTAGTGCTGCGCAGTCATAAGCTGCTCGGACTTCAGCCCCGTCAAGTTAAACGCAAGGCTGTGCATAGTGCGAAAGAACGGTAGGTCCTGCTTGGGATCTAGCCCAAACCTTGTGGCAGCACGCTCTTTGGCTTCGTTTGCTGCCTTGCGCGTAAAAGCAAAGAACGCGATCTTGCTTGGATGTGTGCCTTTAGCCAGTTCTTTCTCCACCAAGTTTAATAACGTGGTGGTCTTTCCCGTTCCGGGCGGTCCAAAGATACGTTGCATTAGTGGATTTCCCCATCCAAATCCTCAAGCACGTTGATTTCGGCAGGGTATAAGAATACCGGCGTATCTTTGCCAAAGTAAGCACAGATGACGTTGTAGCCCATCCAATCGACGGCATCTTCTTCACTCCAGTTGTTGTCCTTCATCAAAATTTCTACGCATTTCCCGTAGTCATAAATTAGAAAAGGGTTTTCTTCACCGGCTTTTTCACCCACCCCCAGAATGGCATCGTTAAAACCATCTAATAGCTTCAAAACGCTGGCCCTTTGCTTTGTTGGTTGTCGGGCTTCCAGTTGTCTACCGAGCAGTACCAAGATGTTTTTGGCGGCTTTGCCGACTTGATGTCTAGGCGTATTTCTTCATCGGGCTGCGCTTGTAGCCATGCGATCATCTCATCGCGATTGATCAGCATTGCGCCTTTTATAAAATCGGGGGCCTTAGCCCTTGGTGGGAATACTCGTAGGCCATCTACAAAAATTAGTTCGGACATTTTATTCTCCTAAAATGGTATTTCTTCGTCTGCCGAAAACTTCGGCGTGGTGATTCGGCTGGTTAGCTGCTCATGTGCAGGGATCTTCCATAGCCGTACTACCTTGCTTTGAATGCGAAGCTGAGTAGCCTCGCCGTTAATATCACGCAATCGCTGCGCAATCTGGTGGGTCTTGTAAGTTTTAAAGTTAGCCTTAACCAAGTGTGCTTCCAAGTCTTTCAATCGGAAGTAAGTAAAATCTGCCGATTCATCCGTCCACGGGCGCTTGAGCAAGATCTGCTCTTTCTCATCCGCCGCTTGGTGTCCGGTACAGAATTCTTCTAAGTGGTCTTGGAACTGCCCGTTCACACTTACATCTTGACTAACCTCTATAACGTGGCCTTCTGTGTCAGACATCTCGTTGAGCAAAGCATTGATCCGCTGCTCCCACTGCGCCTTTTGTACGGTACGGGGGAAAAAGTTTAGCTGTTCTACACACGCTCGTTGAAAATCAGCTTGGTTCATAAGGTCGTTGGTGCCTAGTTCTAGTGGCTGACCCTGCACGTCTAAGAACCACACCGGCGGAACAGAGTTGTACTTGCGTAGGTTGGCGATCTGAACGCCAGACACTGCCCCGTCGATCCCAAACTTACGTGTCTTACATAGCTCTGGGTTGCAGTAAGCATTGATGGGCGCGTCCTTACACTTGTATGCGTAGTCCTTGCGCTCAATTTGCTTCGCTACGGTGTTTACCTCGCCCAAGGGCAGCGGAGGGTGGATAAAGTTCATGTTGTGCGTGAGGATCTCTGTCTCCCACGTATCGGGGTACGCCTTTCTAAGGTAGACCCCAATGTTAAACAGGCCGTTGTTCCGCGCACCTTCGCCTATGCCTTCTTTGCATAAAGTCTGTAAGCACGGTGGCCCGTCTTGGATCGGTAGGGATTCGTCTTGTTCAATGACCAGCGACAGAGACTGCTCGTATGTTTGAACGTTCTCTTCTACCAAAGCCAAAAATTCGTCAAACGTAGCGGCAGTACCGTCTAAGTTAAACGCATACCGCAAACCGTCCTCATGGTCAAAGTAAGGCATGTTTAAAAAGTTGCCCACATCGCCACGTTCTAGGTTCAAGCTTATCTGCTTGGGAAAGATCTCACTGCCACCGTACCCCAGACCCGCGCACAGTTGTGTCAGGACGTTTTGCATGTCCTTGGCAGGTATAAATGCATCAGTAAATAAGAAGACGTGAGCGCCCCCAGATTTGCTCCTACAGACCACTAGCGGCAGCTTGGCCGCTTGTATTTTGTCGATAAGAGCCTTGTGATCAAAGTTGTACTGATCAATGTCAATACAGCCCCAGCGGCATTCATTGTTTTCGTTGATTGGGATGATGCCAATAGACTGCTGGCCGGATAGGTGATGCTCCCAATGCTCCGTGGTCCGCTCACCGCGAACTACGGTAGCCTTGCCTTGGGTCTTGCCACTGCTAGATTTGGACTCAATTTTAAAAGTGCCGTAAGCCTGACGCAGACCATCAAATATTTCTGAAAACTTCGCTATATTCATAAATTCCTTGGTCCGTAGACGGCGGTAGATCAGAGAGGAACCAATCTACCGCCTATCGACGCTACGGAACGCCGAGGTGGCTTTTAGAAAGGATCGGCATCCGAAGTTTCTTGAGATTTTGCAGCGGCAGCATTTTGCTCATGCTTCACCTTAACGTCTCCAGCACTAATTGCCGAATGAAACGCTTTAGCCGCTTGATATTGTACTGCGTCTTCAATGACATCGTTCAACTCAATCTTCCAGCCATGCCAAACACCTTTGGAGTTTTCTTCCTTGTTGGTGCTCAAGTTGTAGACATGCGAGAACCGTGGTGGAGTAAAGGGAATACCTTCTGCATTCAACATGCTGCGCGTAGCAATCATGCTGTTCCACTGACGTGACTTCTTCAACTGCGTAGACTTCATTGAAATCAAAGCATTAGAGACAGTGCCATCTTCTTGGAGGATCAACACGTAATGCTGATGTGTTTCGTCGATGTATTCTCCGGCACCGCCTACAACGTACTCACGGTTATCGCCGTCATCGCGCTTGGTTTCGGGCCGTTCGTCTTCTGGTCCAAAGATCTTCATTGGCGCACCGTTGCCGGAACCCCGCGGTGCCCACATTAAAAACTCGCGCTTGTAATGGCACGGTATGACGCGCATCGGCTTTTTACCGCTGTAAACTTCTTTGGTGACTGAGTTGATCATATCGCCTAACTTTGCATCAATGGTTTCGTCTTGATTTAATAGTTCTGAAGATACAATCTTTAGGAATGGCAACGCTAAATCGTCGGTGCTCATGTCCATACCTAACCCAGCATCTGCTTCAAACATTGCTGGTCCTGCTACGGCTACTGCCGATCCTTTCTTTTCCGCTACTTCTTTATCGCTCATTTTTGTGCTCTCTTTATTGTTGCTCTGTTTCCGATCCACACGCCAAACAAATCCATGTCTAGCTCCAAACCTTGCTCGGTACGATCTTTTACCCATGCCTTTAACGTGCTGGCATGTACTTCTTCTTTCTGCTCTGGCTCCATATCTTTTTGGCGAAGTTCGTCTAATAAAGCCATTGCTTCGTTATCTTCCTTCTTGCCAAACCGCACAGAGATAGTGTTTTTGATCAGGTCGCCTTCGCCTTTGGCGCGTAGCCATGCAAAAGCATTTGCCCGATTTTCTTCACTGATGCGTGCGCCGTAGGTCTGTTTGATTTCGATATGACTGCCGTCAGTTAAACGAAACTCAGATAGCCCCAATTCTTGCATCTTGCTGGGCAAGTCTTCGTCAGTAAGCTTGAGAAGTTTTTTCTTTGCTTCTTTTAGGTCGTACTCTAAACTCTTTACCCGCTTTTCGTAGGACACGATGCGGTCTGCAATAGCTTGCACGGAAGCAAGCCCTCTATCGTCCGGTAGGTTCAAAGCGGCATCGCTGTCCCCCGCCATCTGAGAAAGTAAATCACTCATAGTTTTTTCTCGTTTTTCTAGTTTTAAGCGGCGTTAGCCACTTCCCAAAGCAACAATAATCCCATACTATCGCATGTGTCAAATGATTTAGGACGATAATGCAATTTAATTTTAAAACGCAGCCATACGACCACCAAAGAGAAGTGTTCGACGCAAGCTGGGATAAGCACGCACATGCGTTGTTTCTAGAAATGGGTACAGGCAAAACCAAAGTAACCATCGACACAATGGCAAAGCTGTTCTGCGAAGGTGAGATAACGTCTGCCTTGGTCATTGCACCGAAAGGCGTGTACGGCAATTGGGTACACAAGGAGATCCCACAGCATCTCGCGGACGATATACCTGTAAAGGTTGTGCAGTGGCAACCCAGCTTTACCCAAGCGTTTAAAAAGCAGCTTAACGAAGTGGCCGACAAGAAAGACACTAAGCATCTGCGCATCTTGGTGATGAACGTCGAGTCGTTTTCTACTAAGAAAGGCACGGACGTTGCGGCAAAGTTTCTACGACTAAATCCTGCCAGCCTTGTTGCGGTAGACGAATCCACGTCTATAAAAAACCGTACCGCAAAGCGTACCAAGAGCATCATGGCGCTAGGTGAGCTAGCCAAGTACCGCCGCATCTTGACCGGCAGTCCGATTACCAAGAACCCTATGGATTTGTACGCACAGTGCGCCTTCTTGGGGCCTCGTATGCTGCAACAGCCCAGCTACTATGCCTTCCAAGGCCGCTACGCGGTCATGCAGACACGTAAGTTTGGTAACCGTAGCTTTCAACAGATCACTGGATACCGCAACCTTGGCGAACTGAACGTCCTTCTAGACGGGTTCTCTAGCCGAGTTTTAAAAGAAGACTGCTTGGATTTGCCCGAAAAGATCTACACGCAGCGCAGTGTACCGCTGACCAAGGAGCAAGCCTCCGCCTACAAACAGATGCAGGACATGGCTCTGGCTATGCTTGAAAAGGGCGAACTGGCTACAACACAGAGCGTTCTGACACAGATCATGCGGCTACAAGAGATCTGCTGTGGGCACTTGAAGACTGACGATGGCGATATACAAGCCATACCCAGTAATCGAATGAATGAGATGCTGAACGTAGTCTCTGAGATGAACGGCAAGGTAATCATCTGGGCAAGTTGGGTGTATGACATAGAGCAGATAGAGAAAGAACTGAGCGCAGCCTATGGCCCGAGCACCGTGCGTACTTTCTATGGAGCCACGGCTCCTGATGCTCGGGATCAGATCGTGGCAGATTTTCAAGATCCGGACAGTGACGTTAGGTTCTTTGTGGCTAACCCGCGCACAGGGGGCTACGGACTGACGCTGACGGCGGCTACCAACATGATCTACTACAACAACCAGTACGACTTGGAGATACGCCTGCAGTCCGAGGACCGTGCGCATAGGATAGGGCAAACGCAGCATGTTCTGTATGTGGATCTGGTTAGCCCAGACACTGTGGACGAAAAAATAATAAAGGCTTTAAAGGACAAGATAGACATAGCCCAAGAAGTCTTGGGCGAGTCAGCTAAGAAGTGGCTTATTTAGGTTCTACGGCAGGGATTGGCACTCGAAGCATTAGATCTTCTTGTCTCTCCGGAGTAAAAAATTGCATGGCTACTTTTCCGGCAGCTTCTAGTTCTTGAATTTTTTCTTTATCCAACGTGTTTAACTTACCCACATCGCCGTTTGCTATCGATAGTTTATCTAACGCATCTAAATAAAAATGCTGACCATCTACGCTTTGCATTTTAGTAAAGACTTTTTTTGCTTTGTCCCCTTCGATGCGCACGTTAAATAAAGAACTTAGCGGGCTTTCGTAGTAATCTTCCTGCGCAAAATTTTCAAGTTCTGACAAAGGTAAAACATCTGTGGCACCGCGGTGAAACAGTTCATGGCTGAGTACGTTGGATACAGATTCTTTTCCTGTGCGATCTACGTTTTCTTGATCTTCAATTGCCTGCATGTACTCAGGAGAGTTGAACATCATAACGGCACCGGGTTTAGGAAGCCCTAAGTTAAAAAGGCTTAGTTCGCCGTATTCTTCTTCTAAATCTTGCGGTGTTTCGCTCTTTCGTTCGTAAAAGCCCGCGATTAATTTGTTTCCCCTAGACATGGACGGAAAATTTCCAAAACTACGGTCATAGCTTCCGGGCATACCGTAAGAAATAACTTCTGCATTTTGGCCGGTTTGCGGGTAATCTCCGGAATACCCCATGTCAGACACAAACGCCAGCGGCGTGCCTCTTCGCATGTTTTCGGGCAACAAGTTTTGTTGTTCCATCATATATTCAGCATCACCCATCTGCTCAGACGCTTTACGCGCAAGCTCTAAGTCTTTGGGATTAGCTAAACTTTCGATGCCTTCGGCCATTTTAATATTGCCCAAACGGGCTGTTTCCAGAGTTCTTTAAAAACCGTTGCCGTCCGGTCATAGGTTGTGGCGGAGGTGGCGCGTATTGCGGTTGTTGAAACGGCATATTGTTTCCGCTAAACGAACTCGAGTTATAACTATTTTGTCCGCCGCTGTTTTGCATTGCCCTTTGAAACATCTGAATCATTAGCCCCATCATGCCCTGCATATCTTGCTGGCTATACTGCGGTTGCTGCGGTTGCTGCATTTGCGGTTGCTGCATTTGCGGTTGCTGCATTTGCGGTTGCTGCATTTGCGGTTGCTGCATTTGCGGTTGCTGCATTTGCGGTTGCTGCATTTGCTGCAGTTGATTACCAAAAGGTTTAGGCATTTCTTGCTGAAGCGATGTAGTAGGAGACGGTTTGTCACCAAATTGTGTGGGATTGGTGTTGTACTGCTTTGCGATCTCCAGAGCCTCGGGGTTTTGACCGTAAAATTTACTCATGGCGTTAGCGTGGTTTGCCGCATGTTGGCCACCAGTTCTGTTTTCGCCCGTAACTGGGTCTTTGAACATCGATTGCATTGAATTTTGAAAACCTGTCGGCTTTTCGGGCATCTCAAAGCCGCGCTCCGCAAGCACTTGTTCCAAAGACTTAGAAGAGGCGTTGCCGTATTGCCCGCTACCCATTTGCCCAAATTGCCCGCTCATAGAACCTGAGCCAAGGCTACCAATGCCGCCTAGCAACGGCTCGGATTCGTTCTGCAACGTTTGTTTAGGAGCACCACCGCCAACGTTAAGAACGTTTTTAGGGGCTTGCTGTTGCGTTTGACCAATCAAACCGTTTTGCCGCATAGGCATAGGTTGTCTAACCATCAACTTGGAGCCTGTGGCAGAGATCCAATACCTTGCTGAGTGATCAGGCTTGATATCGGATCATTAGGGAACAGGGCCGCGAACTGCTGTCGCTGCTGCGGGTTTGGCGCTGCTGGCGGTAGTGCCGAAGCTTGCGGCGGGGCAACAGGCGGCGCTATAGGCTGTGGCGTAGGCTCTGCTTGACGTTCTTCTGTCGGAAACGGCCCTTCGCTTTGAAAACGCTCCATCCCTAATAGCTCAGAGGTTGTCAACGGATCTTCTGCCAACGTTTCACCCAGTGGAATACCCAAAGCATTTTTAAAATAAACGTTTAATTTACGGATGCCTAACAAGTTTTTGCCAAAACTTAGTTTACTTTTAGGAGCTTCTAGAAGTTCTTTGCTTAACAGTAAGTCTAGGTACTCAGGATCTTTAATAGCGTGCTCTAAAACACTGTTAATAGTAGTTACGGGCAGCGCATTCAACAAAGACATTGCGGCTTTAGAACCCGCAGAAGCTTCAATCAATCCGCCAGACCGACCTCCGGGCATAATGTTTCCAACTAAAGAGCCAGCCTTTGCGCCACTTACGCGAACCAAAAGCTGCGTCAACACGTCTCCCGGTGTTTCAACATCTTCTAAAATATCAAAAGCAGGGTTGTTGATTACTGCTTGAGCGCCTTCGCCTGCGGTTAAAAGTTTCTTTAAACGAACCCGTTCACCCGCAGTCAACAAACCGGTTTTCACCATTGTCTCTACTAGGGGCGGAACTTTTTCTCTAGTGTTAAAGAAGAATGTTTGCATCTTGCCGAAGTCTGGAATGCTAGAAAGCTTATCTTTATCGGCCTGCGAAAATTGTCGCGCAGCTTCAAATATAGCATCGCGTAATTCAGCGTCCACCGCGTCTACGGTTGTTCGTAAAGGCTTACCATCGGCACCGGTTATAGACGGGCCTTGATCGTTCTCACTTCGTCGCGCTGCATTTCTTGTTCTTTCAACTAAATCAATTAAACCTTGTCGGGGATTTTCTGATCTAAGTACAAAAGTCACTGCTCGAACAGGTCTTTCACCCGTAAGACGCTCAATTAATTGCTTAGATCCAAAAGCAGACTGTGCTAAACCCGAATCTTGCGCCGCCCGTGCTTGCTTGAGCAGCACTTGTGCTGTCGCGGCGTTGGTTAAATCTGCTCTAAGCTCCGGAAGTTTTTCAAAAACGCTTTCGTTGTCTGCAACAAATTTAGCGATTGCTCTAGTGTTAACTTCCCCTGTCTCAGGGTTAATTAGAGTGGTGTTATCTGCAATCTTGCGCACAATTACATCATAGGCCCCTTGTATGGAACCAACGCGCTCCATTGCCGTAGCTATTGCTTCCGGCTGCCCTGCTAAACCGCCCGGAGTCAAATCATCTACCAAAAAATTAACGGCGTTGTTAATTTCGTTCATACGAATATCGGTAGCATCATCAGATCCACGCAAGATATTTTGATACATCAACTCCGGGATAACTTTATCTGCGCCGGATGCTTGGTTTTGAAGCACTTCGTTTGGAAAAGCCCTCCGGAACGTGTCGTTTAATGCTTTTGAGTAAGAACGAGCCGTGTCTAACGCAAGTAAATCATCGGGGTTTACCGCAGGGTTTAAAGCTTGAATAGAATCTAGATCCGCAAGATCTTCTCGTATGGCTTCAGCTAACTGCCCGTAGACTCGCGCTTCGGCCATACCGGGATTTGCTCCGGAAGCCGCCGCCCGTGCTTCTTTTAACAAAAAAGACCGGTAGTTAACCATTTGTTGAACAGTTGGCGGCGCTATTTCTGCTTCGTCAAAATCTGCTCTTTGCGCTTGTAAAACAGCTAACTCTTGTTGTAGCGGGGGTATTTCAGTTTCAGCGTTAGGACCAAAGCTTTTCTGACGGATGGTCGCATTCATTTCTTCAATACGCGCATCTAATTGTCCCGCTTCCATTTGTTTCGCGAACCGCGCACCGGTAGCCGCAGCCACTCTTGGATAAACTTCTTTTGCAACTTCGGGAGTAAGCTCCGCCATTTGTTCTTGAATTTTGGCTACTAAGTTTTCTTGACCTACGGATAAATTCTGAGGAACTGCGCCATACAATACTTTTTCTTGATCACGAACGTCTTTAAACGTGGATTCTATAATCTCGTTTATCTTGGCACTGGCTGAGTTACGCGCTGTTCGATCATTTGGATTAATGGCAGCTACCGTTCTTTGTGACTGCTCTAAAGCATTTGCCACACGTCTTTCTAATAATTCTTCAAACCTTCGTTGACGAAGTAATCCGGCAGTTTGTATCGCATTGTTTCCGCCCGTGTAAGTAAGCGTTTCAATAATACTGTTCACAGCTTCGTTTTGTTGGTCCATCTGGTTTTGAATGTTTGTTCCAAAACGTCCGTTTAAAACCCTTAATCGACCTTCTATGAGCGCCAACGTAGTGCTGTTTGTAATAGCCCGTGAGGTAGGTGCTGGAACATTTTGAGCTTCAAGCAAAGGCCGAATCACGCCTGTATATTCTTCTTTGGCTCGTTCTTGTAGGTCTAAATACTCGGGAGATCTTAGCAACGCTTGAAGGGCCTCGGGATCTTCTCCACGCTCTTCTAACAAGACTCGTAACGCTTGACCAACACGTGTTTCTACCGCGCCTGTAGAAGTTGCCTCTCCCGCAGCATCCATCATTTGTTGCCCGTCTTTCATTAAGGCATCTTTTGCGCCAATCGCATAAGGAAGGGCGCTAGCAAAATTAAAGAACGAACCACCGGAGACTTCGAGCGCCATTCGGAGAGGAATAGATCCGGGAGCCATTTCTTCTGCTGCGCCTGCGCCTAACCCCGCACCTACAACAGCGGCTCCTTCGGATAACTGAAATGCGCGAGGGTTTTGTTGATATGTTCGTAAAAATTGAAACATTACCGGATCAGAGCGTTGCAAATATCGTAAAGATTCGCTGTTAAGTTTGGCGTTAAACAAAGGGTTTTTTTCAAGGTTAAAAGATCTAGCGCGAATGCTGTCCCCTAACGTGTTTAAGTAACCCGCTTGGCTATCCAAGGCTTTTTCACTAATTGCTTTGAACGCCCTTGGCGCACCCATACCCACGATGCCCTCACCAATGACCTTGGTGCCTTCCATCAAAGCTTGTATGCTGGGATCGTACAAAGGCTCTTCTGGAAAAATAGCTTCTTCAGCTTGCGTGCCTAATAAAGCGCCGCCAATTAAACCAAGACCTCCCCCAACAATTGTACCGAAAGGCGGAGCAAAAGGTGATCCAAGAGCAGCGCCTTTGACCATGAATCCAGTCGCAGGAGCGCCTACGGTCAAACCTCGGCCAAAACCTTCGGCAACTGCTTCACCGCTCGTAAGACTACGACCTTTGACAAAGGTCTGTAAAAAGTCTTCTGGCGAAATGCCCTTTCTTAGTAAGTCTTTATTAAGGTCTAAACCAAGGTCATCTAAAAACGTTTCTAGTATTTCGTCTTGAGTAAGCCCTTCAGATCGCATAGATCTTATGGGCAAATCAATTTGTTCAATGTTCATGTATTGTTTGGCAATATCTAGATCATTGAGGCCCGAACTTCTTAGTTCGTTATAAACACCTTCGCCATCAAAACTTTCTACTAAACCGTTAACCGCTGCGCCTAAACCATACTGACGAACATAGGGTGCAAAAGTATCTGCAAAACTAATCGTTTGAGCGGACATCAAAGGCGCTCTAGGACCTTCTACAGGTTCTGGTAAGGAAGCACTTGCGGGCCGAAGACCCAATTCATTCTCGGCCATTTATTCTTCTCCGCCAAATGCTCGTCGGACCGCCGCAACTCTTTCTTCATAAGATAATCCGGAAGCATCTTGAGTTGCGTCAGGGCCTTCGTCCGTAACCTCTCCAAGAGAAGCTTCCAAACCATTAATTAAATAATTGTATTCGTTTATTAAAAGTGTAGCGTCTAAAGCCGTTCCTTGAGCAAAGCCTATATCTTGAGGACTATACAAAGACCGATTCTCTAAAAGTTTCATATTAGCTATAAGACCTTGATTAAGCTTTTTCTTAATAGACTTAGCGGTTCGTAGTGCTTCGCGCCTTGTTTTAGCCATGCCGGGTCGTATCTTGTCAACTTCGCCAATAATAAGCTTAGTAATAGTAGCCAAAGGTCGTTGACCTTGTTCTGACTGCAAAGCTTTTACCGTTTCATCGGCCAGTGCCGTTGCATAACTTTGAACTTTTAACGTGTCTTGAAAAGAATCAAAAACGGCTTCACCTTCTTCAGTACCAAGCGTTGGTTTTGTTTTAAACAGTTCTTCTACTTGCTCTAAACTTCGCCCGGAAAATGCACTTAGAGAACTTCTAATACCAGAAAAAGCTTCTCCCATGTTAATTTTTTCTTGCTCCGAGCCGGGAATAATTCCTAAGTTTATCTCTCCGCGTTTAGCGGCATCTAGTGTTTCTTTAAATCTATCGATTGCCGTAGCGGTTGGGTTATCGACCTTGTACCTAGCTTTTGATATAAGTTCTGCACTAAGTGACAACGGGTTTTCTTCTCTATCGACAGCCGCAACAATTTGCCGAGCGTTTACCAAGCTTAACGGTTTAGCTACCTGATAACCTTCTCGATCAACCGAAGGCGCAAAATACGTTTCAGTGATGTTGGACAAATTAGCTTGATCAGTCTCACTTAACGTTCCTTGATTAAAAAGACGCAAGCCGCTAGAAACCGCCGGTGCCATTTGATTAATGTTGTCAAATATAGTCCTAACTTGTGCTTTTTCCTTTGTCGGTAACGCAGCGGCAGGAAGACTTGCACCGCCAACCGCGTCCTCCGAGCTTTGGAGTTTAGCCATAAGAGGCCCTAAACTATCTGCGGTAACGGTATAAGTTTCTCCGGTGTTAGTATTAAGAATACCGTATTGCGGAATTTCGTTTATGTCTTGACCAACTTGTTCTATTACAAAACGCCCTATTTGACTTTTGCCTTGATTTTTTAACTGCTGCTCCAAAAGCTTAGTTTGCCGGTCATATCTTTTTTCTGCCAAGCTTGCTTCAGCAGCACGTTTTGCTTGATCGGTACTAAAAGCAGATTGAAGCGCCAAAGTCTTAGTGCCTTGAGCTAGTTTACGCTGCTCACGATCTATCGCACCGATATCGTCGGTGAAGCCTGCGCCGGCACTAGCTAGGTTAGCTAGAAATCCAGACCCAGCAATGTTTTGACCTTTGGCATCACGGCCTGACGCAAATTGAAATCCGGCTTTGGCAAGGGCTAAAGCTCTGTCCTTCTCACGATCTTCGTTAGAAGACCCAATTAGGTTCTCATATACAGGCAGGTACTCATCAAAGTACGCCTGCAAAGCTAGTTGCTTTTTTGCGGGGTCTTCTCCTGTAGACATATATACTACTGGCCCGCCAGCCGCGAACTGCTGCGGTGGTGCCATAGGCGCTTGCGCCATTTGTGGAGGAGGTGCCATAGGCGGCATTTGTGGAGCCATTTCGGGTGCAGGCTGACCTTGAGCCATCAAAGCGCCTACGCCTTGGCCCATGTCCGCGGACATTTCAGTGTCGCCCATGACACCCTGCATTAGTTCACCAATGCCTGTGTCTATTGCGCCTTCGTCAGTCATCATAATGACCGGCTGAACCATTGTTAAAACAGACTCAGGTGTTCGCATAGCGTCTTCTTCGCCTACAAACGTAGCCAGTTCTTGAACCCTAGCTTCTAAAGGCTGCGATGTACCGCGGATAGAGTTAATTAGCTCTTCGGTGTTAGAAGCGTTGTCGATCCCGTCCATTGTCTGCGCCAAGTAGCCAAGGCCCATTTGTTCGCCTTCTTGAGTAGCACTTACTAAATCACCGGCAAACTCAGCTTCCGCAGGATTTAAAGGCCCGCCTTGCATCATGGCCGGATCTACCATCCCTTCTTCCATCATGGCGGCATCAGAAGCCGGCATTAACGCAGCCAAGCCACCTTCTTCCATGCCTCGCGGTATAACGCCGCGGCCCATTAGAATATCTTTTTGAGTAACTTTTCCATCACCGCTTAGATCCGGGAAAACTTCTCCACCACTAGCGCGAAACAAAGGTCTTTGCATTACGTTCATAATTTATCCTAAAAAGCTCTTGCTACGCCTGCCGCACCCATCGCTAACCCGCCCGCTGTTTGAGCAAGACCGGGCGAAGGAGACTGCTGCTGGAAAACGGCGCTTTGTGAAGAAGGTAACGCCTTAGTCATGTCACCAAGGAATGCCACGTCCGCCAGCGGTTGATTGTATGCACCCTGCTCGGCGGCGTACTGCGCGTTAAGCACGTTCTGAGCTTGCTGCTGTCCAACTCCGCCGTACTGCATCAATTGTTGAGCGTCGAAAGCACGTTGCTGTTGAGCTTGCGAACCAAGTTGGGCTTGTTGTGCGCCCATATTACTTAGCTGCCCCGCCAGTTGTCCGCTTTGTCCGGCTAGTCCAGCAATGCCTTGACCCATTGCGCCTTGCTGTTGTGCAAGGGCCGCGAGTTGATTGACGTTTTGCTGGCCGTACTGGCCGTACTGCAAGCCCATCTGACCGCCTTGTTGAGCAATATTGGCACGTTGACCGGCCATTTGAGCCAAAGCTTGTTGTGTGGAAAGACCTAGCTGTCCACCCGCTTGAGCACCGGCCTGCTGTTGTTGTGCGGCAGACAAACCTAGTTGCCCGCCGGCTTGTGAACCGGCTTGCTGCATTTGTGCTGCGTTCAAGCCTAGCTGACCGTATTGACTTGCGGCTTGCAAGCCTCGACCTTGCGATTGCTCAAAGGCTTGCTGCGCTTGTTGCGCGGCTTGTTGATAGCCTTGGGATCGAAGTTGTGCCCCGGTTCGCGCTTGTTGCTCCAAGGTATTTCTATTAATTTCTGCTTCTGCGATAGCGCCCCTAGAGCCGCCAAAAGCGCCGGCTTGTACCTGCTGCCCTCGGGCTTGCGTTTTTTGTTGCTCACCAAGACGTGCAATTTCCGCTTGTTCCGCTTCAATAACGCTTTGAGTGTACGGGTCCATGAATGCCGCAATGCCGCTAGGATCAAATTGACCGGTGTTTTGGCCCAGTTGTTGTTGAGCTTGTTGCGCCGATTGTTGACCTAGTTGCCCCGCTCCAGCTATACCTTGTTGAGCCGCGTAAGCTTGATTCGCTGCCCCTAATCCGGCTTGAGCTATGCCTTGTTGAGCAGCAAAAGCTTGGTTGCCCGCACCTTGCCCCGCACGGGCCAAGTCTAAATTAGCTTGCGACATACCCGCCAAAGCTTGATCTCTTAAAGCATAAGGCGCGTTCATTTGACCAATAGCTAATTTACGCGCTTGACCAAGTCCGGCAATACCTGCTTGCTGCTGTGCAAGGGATTCCGCCATCATCGGCATTGCCGTTTTGGATATCATGCCTTGACCGGCTTGATTTGCGGCTAAACCGCCTTTCAAATAATCTTCATACCCGCCAATACCTTCGCGAGTAAGCTTGCCCGCGGCCAGTTGTTCGCTGGTAAGACCCGCAACAGCCTGAGTGGGAGGTGCAACCCCTATTCTTCCTGCAATTAAATCTTTAGCGTCTCGGTAAAGACCTAGTTTGTATGCCTCAATATCCGGCGCTTCGCGTACATACTGAGTTGTTTGTGTGACATCAACCATTATGCTCTCGCCTCAAATTGTCTCATCATTTGGTACATGTTTTTCATTCCGTCTTCTCGGCTACCTTTGCCTGCGCCGCGAACCGCTTGCGCAGTAAATACAAACTCACCATCAGACAACATTGCTGGGATATCGTCAGATGTCTCTGTTCCCGGTCCCGCTATACCGCCGTTGCGGCGAGGAAAGTCAGAAACGTTCATTATGCCGCCGTCCGCTGCGGTTGCTACGGGCGTGGGCTGAAAAATAGGGTTATCCCCATAAATACCGCCGTACTGTCCCGCTACGTTTTGCACAGTAAAGTTTGGCTGCTGGTAAACGTAACCATCGGGGTAGATACGGTACTTACTAGGATCAGCGTCAATTAGGGTTTGGCCCGTGGTCATGGTGTCGAGGTCAATTAACTCGGGCTGCTCGGGCTTAGGTGCCAAGGCCATTACGCCAAGTCCCGCGCCTATGGCAGGGCCGTATTTCCGGGCAAAACCGCCAATACCTTGGAAAGCGTCTTTTGACATTTGTCTATACGCATCCGAGATAGTTTTATTTCCAAACGAAGCTGCATAAGCCTTGGGATTATTTGTTTTTAAGTTTTTTAAATATGTGTCTGCTTGACCTCTATCAATGCCGGGTAAGAAAAGATCTTTAACCGCACCTATCCGACTACTAAAACCTTCTCCTTCAACGCCTGACCCGGTAAAGATATCTTTAAAGCTGTCCATAGCGCCCGGTAATTCTGGAGCGGATACCAATGTTGCTGGGTCCCCCGTTACTGTAGCTGGACCGGGATCTACGCCCGTAGGAAGCGGAGCATTTGGATCAACTTGTGCGCTGGTATCAAGTTGTGCGCCGGTATCAAGCACTTGCGTTTGAGTAAGCGGATCAAACTTCATTGTCCCCGTTGGAACAACGCTGGTTCCAATATCCATTGAAGCAGTACCTGTTGGATCAAACACTTGCGTTTGAGTAAGCGGGTCAAACCTCATGGACCCCGTTGGAACAACGTCTACGGGATCTACCGTAATACCGGTTTGATTAACATCAATAGGTGCTGCTGTCGGTTCGCCCGCAAACCCACCATAGCCAGAAATGGAGCCGGTGCCATCAACAGGGCCTGTTGACGGTTGGCCCGCAAACCCACCATAGCCAGAAACCGCGCCTTCGCCTGTACCAAAATCTGCTTGAAGATCGGGAGTTTTAATCGCCGCGTTGTCCGCAACACTGTCTATAACTTCCGCTGTAACAGGCGCAGCGTCTGGATTAATTTTTCTGCCAAGGAAATCTACTTTATCTGCTTCTTCAATTTTACCGCCCGTTCCAGTAGCAAATTCAGCACCTTTACTAACGGCTCCGGCTATCGCAGCACCCTTCAACACGTCTCCAGTACTGCCGCCGCTAAGAGCCGTGTTAATACCGGATTGAATCATGGCTCTTCGGGCGGTGGTTCCGGCCCAATCGTAAGTATTACTTACTTTGTTGGCGATCCCCGCTGAAACACCGCTTATCGCCGCCGATTTAAGAACGTCTTTAAAGTCACCACCGGCTATAGCGGTTTGCGCACCGCTGACTATTGCAGAAGCAATTGGATAGGGAACACCTACCGCGGTCAAAGCAATCGTTGCAACAACAGGTAAAACTGCTTTTACGATCTTCTTCAGACCTTTAAACAGTTTCTTGAGGAAAAACTCAGGCTGACCCGTAACAGGGTTGATAGAGTTAAGCTCATTACCCACAACATAACGTTCTGGCTCAATGCCCATAAGGCGCATTTCAGCAAAAAGCTTGTTTCTTAGGGTGGGGTTTTTATCAAACACTTCCATCGGAATAACAGTCTCGCCTTCCGCAGCGTGAACCATGTATTCGTCTTCATTACGGCCATACTCGGCAAGCTTGTCAGCTATCTGATGAACTTGTGCAATACCTTTTTTTGGCATGACTTCGTCATCATCGGCCCAAGAGCCGGTTTCCGCCGTTAAAAAAGTAGCGATACCGCCTGCTGGAATAGGGACTTGATCCATTTGATCAAATTCATCGTATTTAAGTGCTGATTGTGCCATGTTACGAGTATACGCCTATTTTTATTGAAGAAAAACGTCCTTAGCCGTGAACGTTTACTACGATAGAACCTTTGTTAATCACTTGAACACTACCTACAAGCCCCGTAGCTTCTAAACCGTCTTGAGTATACGGCAATTCCGCCGATAAACTCACCCAGTTATCACCATCATAAACCTGTAGGTTTTCAATAGAAACGTTCCAAATAACGTCTCCTGCATTAAACTTTAATGTATCACGTTCCGCTCTTGTAAACTGCGGAGTAGCGTCTGGATTAAAAGAATCCAAACTAATCTCTAGCAGACGAATAGCCTTATTAAAGGTATTGCCGTCTACGTTCTGCGCCATTGGCGCAAACGGTAATCGCCCCTGTAAAAGCTTGCTCATCTTCTGCCGTTAGGTTGTAGGTCTAACCGAGTACCGCCGATCCTAAAACCTACCCCTGTTCGTACTCCAGTTGCGCCATCATCGTCCGATTCAAACCGCACCGCAGCCTGCCTACCCCGTGCCCGAGTGTCAATCTTGGTGGTAGTCCCCGTAAAGGCAGTCGTTTGATCCGTGGTCAGTGATTCGCCGGGATAGTTTCGCGCTTTTAGAACAAAGTTTATTGTTTGATCTGTACCACCGTTACCCGTGAATTTCACGTCTGGAATACACCTACGGATAAACTGAAAGTCTTCGCCTTCGCCTAAATCAAAATCTGCACTTTCAATAAACACGTTGTCCATTGGAGAGCCATCATCGTCAAAACCTGTTTCATGCGAATAGATGTAGTTGCTTGTCCCGTCATAGCCCGCGGCTCGGGGGACGCTTTCAATACCCTCATCTAGCCAAGCTGTTCTAGCCAACTGACCAATAGACCATGTCTGATCAACATAGTTGTAAGTAACATAACGATCAACAGTGCTTGAACTGCCCGAGCAGTAAAACCAGCCTACTTCGTTAAACTGCTTGTTTAAAAACCCAAACACTTGAAACGCTTGATCTTCATTAAAATCGTCAAATACATACGAATGAACACTGCATGGAACTGGTTGCACCGCACCTTGATATGCGTAAAAACCTTTTTTATCCATCCAGAAGATGCCAGTAGGCGTGTTTACTGGCGCGTTAGGCCCAATCAAACTTACGCCTTCATTGATAAGCGTTAAACCAAAAGTAAGCGGTGCGCCAATAAACTGTAGGCTGTACAGAGCAACGTCCGTCCAGATTAAAGTTTCTTGTCTTGCCCTAAGCCCACCAATTATTTGAGATCCGGCAGAACACCGCAGTGAACCGGCGGTATTGGTAGATAGAGGTTGCCACTCCGCAGCATTTTCTTGGTCAGAGAAGGCAACAAGAAGCGGGTCTATTGCGCCCGTTCGACCTGTACCCGGAGCGTCAATAGGATCTGCCCCAAGAACAAGAACGTGACGATCAACGTCTGAAACTAATACCTGCAAGCCCAGTGTGGGGGCAAGGTTTGCGCCAGCTAAATCGGCAAGAGCAACGGCCCTAGTGCTAGCATTTGTGTAATCCCAGTAGTAAATGCTTCCGCCCCGAGGACACGCAATCAAGTCTTCACCAAAGCTGTCTAAAGACCACAGTCTTAGCTGGTTATTAGAGCCAATTGCACTGCTAGAACCAAACGTGCCGTCACCCCATGAGCTTGCGCCCCAACCCGTGCCGTCTACATAAGTATCTAAGCCGGGGGATATTTGATACGCGCCGTCTATAGCAGAACCGCCGTTACCGCTGTCTGAAGAGTTGGCTGTAACAGTGTCGCCACTGGTGTCTTTAGCGGTAAATGTATAAGTATCCACGCTTGGAACAGTGGCAATCTCATATTCTTGATTAAGCACTGCCGCAGTGATGACACCGCCAAGAGACACAGCCTCTGAAAAAGTTACAAAGTCACCTTTACTTGCGCCATGAGCGTCATCAGTAGCCGTGATGGTAGAAGAACCATCAGTGGCTGCAAAAACAACACCATTGGTTGAAGTGGCGCGAATAGGTGTTATGTCATCAAAGTCTGCGCCTTCTTGAACATACAGCTTGGACCGCGTGCCGAGGCCCA
>UEXM01001248.1_pt1 | contig 22429 bp, 34 predicted proteins | sample 1796661 | NCBI WGS metagenome assembly UEXM01 (sample SAMEA4772469, study PRJEB27181) | metagenome | reverse complement strand
TTGCTGTTGATAGAGCAAAAGGAACTTTTCCAAAAATACAGGACACTTTAAAATCTATGAAAGCTCCAAAAGAAATATTAGATTTATTTGAAACAAAAGATTTAAACAAACTCGCAGCGATAGGATGCCCTGGTAAAATGATGGGTGGTCGTATTGGATTAAATCAAGGTCAAAATTTAACAGCATGTGCTACAAAAGGAATAGAAAAACTAAAAGGTGATCCAGTTAATTTATCACCAGGTGATCAATCAAATCTACGTGCAATTACAAAAACTGCAAAAACTGCAAGACTTTTAAAAAATTTTTTAGGTCCAGCGGCTATTGCTGGTGAAGTTTTGATAGAAGGTGGTGTTGCTGCAAATAAATTTATGGAAGGTATGCCGATTAAACAAGCGTTAGGTCAGTCTTACCTTAATTACGCTTTAGGACCTAAATTAAAAATAGATGTTGAGGCTGAACGTGCAAAAGAATTTGCAAAAGGTGAAGATTTTGCAATGGCAGAACGTGGTAGAAGAATGGCACCATTTATGGCACAAAGTAAAGAAGCTGATGCGAGAAGATTAAAAGAAAGACAAGAACAAATGGAACAAGTTTTTCCAACAACTTCCATATCAGATATACAAACAGGATTAAACTTAGCGGGTATAACACAACAAGATACAGGAATGACTTTTCCACAAATACAAGATTTTTTAAAAAGACAAGATCAAATGCAAGCTATAGCAGATGCAGGAGGAGTGGCTAATTTAGCAGGCGGTGGTATAGCTAAACTAGCTGGTGTAGATTCAGGACCCCCACCATCATCTGGTCCCAATTCACAAGGGTTGCAAGGTCTAATGAAACGTGTTAAAAGAATATAGGAGTATAAATGGCAGATATAGATAAAGGACTCCCTAACACTCGAACTAAAGTTGATATTCCTACAGAAGAGGAAATCAAAGAAGTTAGTGTTGAGGAAGAGATAGTAGATAAACCACCTGTAGAAGTGATACCAGAAGAAGATGGTGGTGCAACTTTAGACTTTGAACCGGGAGCTATAAATATACCGGGAACAGAATCACACTTTGATAACCTAGCAGATATTTTACCAGACGATGTTTTAGAACCAGTTGGAAATGAAATGGTTCAAAATTACATGGACTATAAATCTTCTAGAAAAGATTGGGAAAGAGGATACACAGAGGGGCTTGACTTACTAGGATTTAAATACGAAAACAGAACAGAACCTTTTCAAGGAGCATCTGGTGCAACGCACCCAGTCCTTGCAGAAGCAGTTACACAGTTCCAAGCACAAGCATACAAAGAATTATTACCAGCAGATGGACCAGTTAGAACACAAGTTATTGGTGTTAAAAACCCACAAACAGAACAACAGGCTAACCGTGTAAAAGATTTCATGAACTATTTAATTATGGATCAAATGAAAGAATACGAAGCAGAGTTTGATTCTATGTTATTTCATTTACCACTTGCAGGTTCTACATTTAAAAAAGTTTATTATGATGTACCACTTGGAAGAGTAGTATCTAAGTTTGTACCAGCAGATGAATTAATAGTTCCATATACAGCAACTAGTATTGATGATGCAGAATCAGTAATACATACAATAAAAATATCTGAAAACGAATTAAGAAAACAACAAGTATCTGGTTTCTACAGAGATGTAGAACTTGGAACACCGGGTAGTGTTGAAAGAAATGACTTAGAAAAAAAAGAACGTGAATTAGATGGCACTAAAAAAACTGGTAGACAAGAACCTGTTTATAGTTTGTTAGAGTGTCATGTAAATTTAGACTTAGAAGGTTTCGAAGAAGTTGGTGCCGATGGACAACCAACAGGAATAAAATTGCCCTACATTGTAACTGTAGAAGAAGGCAGCCGAGTAGTCCTCTCCATACGGAGAAACTATGCGCCCAATGATCTAAAGAAAAATAAGATCCAATATTTCGTCCACTTCAAATTTCTGCCAGGACTAGGATTTTATGGCTTTGGACTCATTCATATGATTGGCGGATTGAGTCGTACGGCAACGGCGGCTCTCCGTCAATTGTTAGACGCAGGAACATTATCTAATTTACCTGCAGGATTTAAACAAAGAGGCGTTAGAGTTAGAGACGAAGCATCACCAATACAACCGGGTGAATTTAAAGATGTAGATGCACCGGGTGGATCATTACGTGATGCATTCTTTCCATTACCATACAAAGAACCATCTCAAACATTATTACAATTAATGGGTGTAGTTGTTTCAGCAGGTCAAAGGTTCGCGAGTATTGCTGACATGCAAGTGGGTGATGGTAATCAAGCTGCAGCTGTTGGTACAACAATCGCATTATTAGAACGTGGATCAAGAGTTATGTCTGCTATTCACAAAAGATGTTATGCAGCGATGAAAGATGAATTTAAATTATTATCAAAAGTAGTTTCACAATACTTACCACCAGAATATCCATACGATGTTGTAGGTGGTGCAAGAAATATTAAACAAACAGACTTTGATGATAGAGTAGATGTAATACCAGTGGCTGATCCTAATATATTTTCTATGTCGCAAAGAATTACATTAGCACAAACACAATTACAAATAGCAACATCTAATCCACAGCTACACAACATGTATCAAATTTACAGAAATATGTATGAAGCAATAGGTGTTAAAAATTTAGACGCAGTATTACCACCACCAGCGCCAACTGCACCTATGGATCCAAGCCAAGAACACATTATGGCTTTAGCTGGTAAACCTTTTCAAGCTTTTAATGGTCAAGATCATAGAGCACACGTTACAGCTCACTTAAATTTTATGTCAACAAACATGGTTAGAAATAATCCTGCAGTAATGGCAGCTATACAAAAAAATATTTTAGAACATATTAGTCTAATGGCACAAGAACAAGTTGCATTAGAGTTCAGAGAACAAATGCAACAAATGATGATGATGCAACAGCAAGCTGCTATGAATCCACAAGTGCAAGCACAGCTACAAGCGCTTACAAATCAAGTTGAAGGTAGAAAAGCAGTGTTGATTGCAGAGATGACAGAAGAATATATGAAGGAAGAGAAGCAAATTACATCACAATTTGACAATGATCCTCTTCTAAAACTGAAATCACGTGAAGTTGACCTACGTGCGATGGAAAATGAGCGTAAAAAAGACAATGATGAGGCTCAACAGGACATTGCAAGATCAAGATTGATGCAACAAGGTGATATTGCAGAAGAAAAAATGGATCTAAACGAAAAATTAGCTAAATTAAGAGCTGGAGTTAGCCTTGCAAAGGCCGGAGCACAGCAAGCAACCATAGTTACAGAGGATAATTAATGCCACTGAACAAAAAAGGTAAAAAAATTATGAAATCTATGAAGAAACAGTATGGCAAGAAGCAGGGTGAAAAGATATTCTATGCATCTAAGAACAAAGGTGTTATAAAAGGGGTAAAAAAAGGAGCATAAATGCAAAAACTAGACAAAATCAAAGAAGTTAAAGTTGGTGAACAACAAGTTGAAATAGATCCTAGATCTAAAACAACTGCTGACCAAGCTTTTAACTTAATTGGCACTGGTGGACCTGAAGAAGAAGTACAGGGTCAAGGTGCTGTAAGACCAGACAAGAAAAGAAAATCTAAAGCTTACTAATATGTGGTTATCGGCGATTAAATTAGCCGTCTCTGCTGGTAGTAAGATTTATGAGAACAAGCAGAAGACGAAGATGGCGATGTCTGAAGCACAACTTATGCATGCTTCTCGTATGGCTGAAGGTAAAGAAGCTTACCAAGGTAAACTTTTAGAAGCTAGACAATCAGACTGGAAAGACGAGGCAGTTTTGATAATTCTCAGTTTGCCCGTGGTGGTGCTGGCTTGGGCAGTCGTATCGGACGATCCAAGTGCGATGGACAAAGTAAAATTGTTCTTCGAGATGTTTTCGCAGCTCCCGTCATGGTTCACAAATTTGTGGATCCTTGTGGTTGCGAGTATATATGGTATAAAAGGTACACAAATTTTTAGAAACGGCGGAGGAAAAAAATAATGGGTATATTTAGTTACGTTAAATTAGGAAAAAAAATTTTTGGTAAGCAGAAAACTACTGGGGAGACTATTAATCCGTTTAAACCCAATAAACAAACTTATTCATCAAAATTAAAAATAGACCTGGCTAAAACTCCCGGTAAAGTTCAAAGACAATTTATGCCAATTATGAGAGATATAGATAAAACAGGAAGATCACTTAGACAAACTAATCAAAAATTAAAACGTGAACCTGTTACAGAATCTGGATTTACAAAAGGTAAAAATTTAAGAGATAAAAAAATGGGCGGCGGAATGATGGGTCGTAGAATGGGTTACAGAATAGGAACTCCAAAACCAAAAACAAATGTTCAAAAAATAAAAGAAACTTTTGGTCCAAAGAAAAAATTATCACCAAAACAAATGAAGATAGCAAAACTAGCTGGAGATCCTAAAAGAATTGATGCTCCTGATTTTAAAAAATTAAGAGGTAAAGCATAATGACTAAACTTTGTCCTAGAGGAAAAGCAGCAGCAAAAAGAAAATTTAAGGTATACCCTTCGGCCTACGCGAATGCATATGCCAGCAGAATATGTGCAGGTAAAATTAAAGATCCATCTGGTGTAAAGAGAAAAGATTTTAAAGGACGTAAACCTGCTTCAATGGGAGGACCAATGGATGATAAAAGAGATGTAAGAAAAGTAGAACAAATGATTGGTAAAAGTCGAAGTTCTAAAAGAGAAAAAGGCAGAAAAAAAGCTATGGGTGGCGGATTAATGGAAGCAACTACAAGATTAAGAAAACAAGGTCTAAAAGGTGGTGGTATGTCATCACGAGGATTAGGTAGAGCTTTCATGAAAGGAGGACGAGTATAATGCCAAAAAAATTTAAAAATCCAAAAGAGGAAAGAGGAAAAAAAATACGAAAAAAAGATCAAGGCGATATTTTAGGAGAAAGATTTGATAAAAAGTTTATGAAACTCGCAGAATCAAAAGAGGCACAATTACAAGCTGATGATTTTGATGCAGGAGTTAATAGAGCTGAAAAAAGAGCAGCTAAAGAAGTAGCTCAAGAAGCAGCTATTCCTATGGCTAGAGGTGGAAGAGCCATGTATAAATCTGGAATGAGAGTTTGTAAGTTAGCCAAAAAAGGTAAAGGAAGAGCTTACGGAAAGAATTCGTAATGGCTAAGAACGGTTTAGATAAATGGTTCGCTCAGAAGTGGGTGGATATAGGAAGTAAAAAGAAGGATGGATCTTTTTCAAAATGTGGAAGATCAAAACAGAAAGCAGATGCAAAACGTAAGTATCCAAAATGTGTCCCACTTGCAAAAGCAAGAGGTATGTCAGAGGGTCAAAGACGTTCAGCTGTTTCTAGAAAAAGATCTGTAGCACAAGGTGTTGGTGGTAAACCAACTAATGTAAAAACATTTGCAAAAAGAAAACAAGCCATGATGGGTGGTTTCATGGGTAGAAGAATGGGAATAAGATAATGAGACGACAGGATAAAATGCCTGCAAAAAATAAAAAGAATTTCCGTCCAACGGAAAAAGGTGCAGGCATGACAAGAGCCGGTGTGGCTGCATATCGAAGAGCAAATCCCGGTTCCAAACTAAAAACAGCGGTCACTGGCAAAGTCAAACCAGGATCTAAAGCTGCTAAACGACGTAAATCATTCTGTGCAAGAAGCGCAGGCCAAATGAAAAAATTTCCAAAAGCTGCTAAAGATCCTAATTCAAGACTCCGTCAGGCTCGCAGAAGATGGAAGTGTTAATATGAAAAAAGCAAAAGCTAAAATAAAAAAAGTAATTAAGGGTTTGAAAAAAGCGTCTAAAACACATGCTGGTCAAGCTAAAACATTACAAGGAGTTATAGGTGGCAGATCCAAAAAAAGGAACGGGTAAAAAACCTAAAGGATCTGGTAGAAGACTTTATACAGATGAAAACCCTAGAGATACGGTTAAAATAAAATTTGCAACACCTGCAGATGCAAAAGCAACTGTTGCAAAAGTAAAACGTGTAAGTAAACCCTTTGCACGCAAAATACAAATACTAACAGTTATGGAACAACGGGCTAAAGTTATGGGTAAAAGCCAAGTTGCATCCATTGCTAAGAAAGGAAAAGATGCAATTAGAAGACGTCATAAAAAAATTAATTAGGTTTATTAATACTAGAATAGAGGCTTTATCCATAACAGTTACGTCAGGAGGTATTGACAATATGGAGAAGTATCAGTATATAATAGGACAAATAAATGCCTTAGAGGCAACAAGACAGGAACTCTCTAACCTGCTAAATTATAAGGAGCAAAATGAAGGAACAGTCATCGATATTAAAACCAAACAATAAACTTGTTGGTGTAAAACCCTCAAAAAAAGAACCAAAATTACCAAAACCAACTGGATGGAGACTTTTAGTTTTACCTTTTAAAATGAAGGAAAAAACTAAAGGTGGAGTAATACTAGCTGAAGATACTTTAGAGAGACAGCAAGTTGCATCACAGGTTGGTTTAGTGATGGCCATGGGTTCTCAATGTTATCAGGATAAAGAGAGATATCCTGAAGGTCCGTGGTGCAAAGAAAAAGATTGGATTATGTTTGCAAGATATGCAGGTAGTCGAATCAAAATAGATGGTGGAGAGATGCGTCTGCTAAACGACGATGAAGTGTTAGCAACAATTGATAGTCCAGAGGACATCTTGCATGAGTTTTAATCATAGGAAGGAGTAAGCTATGCCAGAAGAAGAAAAGAAAACAGTTGATATAGACACATCGGGTCCCGGTGCGAACATTGATATTGAAGAAAAGAAAGATGAAGCTGTTATTGAACAGCCGGAACAAGGAAAAGAAAATATAGAAGAAGGAACAGATAAAACATTTGAAAATGAAAGAGAAACAAAATTAGAAGAAAAAGAAACAAAGGATGATGATAAACTAGAGGAATACAGTAAAGGGGTACAATCTCGTATTGCGAAATTAACTCGTAAAATGAGAGAAGCAGAAAGAAGAGAACAAGCTGCTTTAGAATACGCCAAAGGTGTAGAACAATCTAGACAAGAATTAGAATCTAAATTTAAAAAAACAGATTCTGATTATCTTAAAAAATTTGAGACTAGTATTCAAACAGGATTAGAAGCAGCGCAGCAAGAACTTGCTACAGCTATTCAATCTGGTGATGCAGAAGCTCAAGTTAAAGCTAATAAAAGAATTGCAACACTCGCGTTTGAGAATGCAAAACTTGAACAAGCTAAATCAAATCAACCCGTTGCAGAGTCGAAACCTGTAACTAATCTTAATCAAGGTGGTAATGTTATAACACCTCAAACTGATGATCCTATTAATATGGATCCAAAAGCTGAAGCATGGGCTGCAAAAAACTCATGGTTTGGTACAGATAGAGCAATGACATACACTGCATTTGAGATACATAAGGATCTTACTGAAAAAGAAGGGTTTGATCCTAGTTCTGATGAGTATTATGCAGAAGTTGACAAAAGAATTAAAGTTGACTTTCCGCATAAATTTGGTAATACTGATAAAAAGCAATCGACCGAGCCCGTTCAGACGGTCGCTTCAGCGAAAAGAAGCGTAAAACCTGGTCGCAAAACTGTGAGACTCACATCATCACAGGTCGCAATAGCGAAAAAATTAGGTGTGCCACTCGAAGAATACGCAAAACAATTAAAAAACACGGAAGGAGCGTAAAATGGAAAAAGATAAAAACACTTCTCGTGCGAACCAAACACGGTCAAAGTCTGAAAGACCTAAAGTGTGGGTTCCACCATCATCTCTAGATGCACCCCCTGCACCTGATGGATTCAGGTATAGATGGATTAGAGCAGAAAGCGTCGGCTTTCAGGATACTAAAAACGTAACCGGACGAATTAGAGAAGGTTATGAATTAGTTAGATCCGAAGAAGTTGAAAATGCATCTGACTATCCAGTCGTCGAAGACGGCAAATACAAGGGAGTGATTGGGGTTGGCGGCCTTCTTCTTGCGAAGGTACCAGTCGAGATTGCGAAGCAACGTCAAGACTATATGACTAATCGTCATAAAGAACGAAGCGAAGCAGTAGAAAACGATCTTATGAAGGAGCAGGATAAGAGGATGCCTATCAATGTTGATAGACAGACTCGTGTAACCTTCGGTGGTACAAAAAAGTAATTTTTTAAATCACTGAATAATATAAACCGTACTGGAGGCCCTTCGGGGCAGGTACATAAGGAGAAACAACTATGGCAAATAGAAACACACAAGGTTTTGGTTTAGTTCCTGCAGGAACGCTTGGACAAACTCCAGCGACTTCTGGTCAGGGCAAATACAAAATCGATGCGGGTTACGCTACAACCATTTTTCAAAATGGTGCTGTGGCTTCTTCTGCTGGTTACATTATCGACGGTCAAACGACTGATGCACCTATCTTAGGTGTATTAAACGGAATATTCTATAACGCGGCTACGACTTTAAAACCGACGTTTTCGAATCATTACGTGCAGGTAACACCAGCAAACTCAGAAGATATCGATGCATTTGTATTCGATAACCCTCAACAACAATATGTAGTAGCGGCCGACGCGGCTGTGGCTCAATCTGGATATTTAGAAACGTATGACATGAACGCTTCTGCTGGTAGTACAACTACTGGTAAGTCTTCATCTACTCTAGATATCGGAGACACAAGTGCAGATGCTGCTTCTTTTAGATTATTGAGATCTGCTGAAGATCCTGAAAACGACGAAAATGGCGCTTTCAGATCTGTAGTAGTAGTTCCAAATCTAATTGAGTTACAATCGTAATAGGAGAATAGGAGATAAATTATGGCAATATCACGATCACAACTAGTCAAAGAACTAGAGCCAGGATTGAATGCACTATTCGGCCTGGAATATAAAAGGTATGAAAATCAGCATGCTGAGATTTATACTAACGAAAACAGTGACAGAGCTTTTGAAGAAGAAGTAATGTTATCTGGTTTCGGAAACGCACAAGTAAAAGGTGAAGGTGCTGGAGTATCATTTGATGATGCACAAGAAACTTTTACTGCTCGTTACACTCACGAGACTGTAGCTTTAGCATTTGCAATCACAGAAGAAGCTATCGAAGATAATCTCTACGATAGACTTGCTGCTAGATATACAAAAGCTTTAGCAAGATCTATGAGCAACGCAAAACAAGTAAAAGCTGTCGAGCCTCTAATAAATGGTCTACCAGGTGTAGATACATTTAAATCAGGTGATGGCGAGTCTTTATTTGGTGTGGCTCACCCTACAGTTAGTGGTTCTTTCAAGAACACATTAACTACGCAGGCGGATCTTAACGAAACATCATTGGAGCAATCTTTAATAGATATCGCTGCAATGACTGACGAAAGAGGTCTTAGAATCGCAGCGAGAGGGGTAAAAATGATTATCCCTTCAGAGCTTCAGTTTACAGCTGAGAGACTTATGAAGTCTCAAGGTAGAACTGGAACAGCTGATAATGATATCAACTCAATCGTATCAATGGGTATGATTCCTCAAGGTTATAGAGTGAATAATTACCTAACAGATACAGATGCGTTTTACATCATTACAGACGTACCAAATGGTATGAAAATGTTCACAAGAGCTCCGTTGACAACTGCAATGGAAGGTGATTTCGACACTGGCAACGTAAGATATAAAGCTAGAGAAAGATACTCGTTTGGAGTATCAGACCCTAGAGGTATCTTCGGTGTAGAAGGTGCGTAATTAATCTAATTTATGGGGCCGCCTTAAAACGGCCCCATTTATCAATATAAACGGTGAGAAAATGAAATTATTTAGAATTAAGATAAACGCTTACAAATACCACTCAGATTTTATAGTCAAAGCAGAGGATTCAGCTGAAAGCATTGAAAACGCAATAGTTGACACTCTGGGAAAAGATGATATAAAATGGGAGTATCTTGGAGAAATGATGGATCCAAGAGTAAATCGAATAACTTATGAGGAAGTTATAAATGGAGGCGATAATGCAACATCTGGAAAGCCTATATTCTCACAAGAGAGTGTTGGATCTAGAATGGGAGCAGGAGCATCTGAAAGAGGGTAAATATACTCTCAACATGGTTAAGATTGACAGAAAAGTCAGAGAAGTTCTTAGCCACATAAGAGCAGCGGAAGCAGAAAAAGCTCATATGAAAAATAGAATAGAAGATGCGGCTCCTCAAGTTTCTGTAGCTACTTAATAAAAAAGCTACATCGTTGAATAAATTCAATTCACACTACAGGCTCTCTTGCGCTCTACTCAAAACTAGTATATAATTTTATCACTATACATTAAATTGAATATCGACGCGTATAGTCGACGGCCTAGAGACGATATTCAAATAACTAGGAGGATAACACTATGGCAAACACTACGTTTTCAGGACCAGTCATTTCTAAAAATGGCTTTACAAGTACAGGTCCTGGTATGACTGTTAGCTTAACAGCTGACACAACATTAACAGTTGCTGCACATGCGGGTAGAATTTTACTTTGCAATGATGCTGACGGTAAATTTACTTTACCTTCAATCAATGTAAATGCAAATGGCGCATCAGCAGGTGATAATGACTTTAACAATCTAAACAACATCGGTGCAACTTTCACATTTTTTGTTGAAACAGCTGCAACTGATATGGACATCTTAACTGATGGTACTGATAAATTTAAAGGTGCTATCATGATTGGTGTTGATGACGGTTCGAAAAAAGCTTTCGTACCAGGTGCATCTAATGATGTTATAACTATGAATGGTTCTACAAAAGGTGGAATCGTTGGTAGCGTAGTATCTTTCACAGCGATTGATACTGCTACATACATGGTTCACAATTCTTTATTGATTGGATCAGGTACAATAGTAACACCATACGCAGACGCGTAATAAATAAACTCGGAGCGCCTGGTAATGCAGGCGCTCTTTAAAAGGAGGACAAAAACATGGCAGACACAGTATTAAATACAACTGTATTTGACGGAGCAAAAAAACTTATCACTCACTACAATGTGGTTTCTGATAACTCTGGAAGCACAACTAAAATAGTTGACGTTTCTGCATTAGCATCAAACAATGGTAAAACTTGCAAAACTGTAAGACTAAATAAAGTTAGTTTTAACGTTTCTGTAACAGCACCAGCAGATGCAATTAGAATGCAATGGGATGCAACAACAGATGTTGTATTTCAAACTTTAGCAGGTGAAATGGAATATGACTATTCATCTTTTGGTGGATTAAAAAACACTAGTGCTAGTGGATTCACTGGTGATGTAAATGTTGTTTTACCAGCTTGCGCCGCAGGAGATACAGGTACAATTGTTTGTGAGTGGATTAAAGTTTACGAATCGTAGGAGTTTAAATGGCTAATACTACTTCGGGAACAACAACGTTCGATAAAAGTTTTGCTATTGATGAAATAGTAGAGGAGGCTTTTGAAAGAATAGGCCAACAGAATGTTGCTGGTTATCAATTAAAAAACGCTAGAAGAACATTAAATATATTGTTTCAGGAATGGGGCAATAGAGGTATTCACTATTGGGAAATAGATGAACTTAATTTAGATTTAATTGAAGGACAATCAGACTATGATTTTTTTAGATCTAGCGATGATGGCACAAGTGCAACATCTACTCCAAATGGAGTATATGGAATGTCCGATGTTCTTGAAGCACAATTAAGGTCTAATAGAACCCAAACAACACAATCAGACAGTCCTATGACAAAAGTAGATAGATCTACTTATGCAGGTTTTTCTAATAAACTATCTAAAGGCACACCTAATCAATATTGGGTAGAAAGATTTATTGATAAAGTTAGAGTTCATGTTTATCCAACACCTGATTCTACAAATGCATCTAAAGATATGCATTTCTATTACATAAAAAGAATAAAAGATGCAGGTGATTATACTAATGCAACTGATGTTCCATTTAGATTTGTACCTTGTATGGTATCAGGATTAGCATATTATTTATCTATGAAGTATCAACCAAATTTAACCCAACAAACAAAACTAGTTTATGAGGATGAGTTTGCAAGAGCATTAGCAGAAGATGGTTCTGCATCTAGCACACACATTACTCCTAAAGCATATTACCCAGGATCGTAATGACTATTATAACTAAAGGAATGGGAAAAATATTAAAAGGAAGAGCAAATACTTTAAAAACTAAAGGAGATATGGAAACAGATCCTAATGTTAGACAAGGTATTGCTCAAGCAAAAAAAGATATGAAGAAAAAAGGATTTATAGGTTTAAAAGCAAAAAAAATACCTAAAGATTTAAGTTACTTGAAAGGTTATTTAGATTAATGGCAAAGTACGCAACAGGTAAATACGCAAAAGCAATATCAGACAGATCTGGTATGGAGTTTCCATACAAAGAAATGGTTAGAGAATGGAATGGTGCATTTGTACACGTATCTGAGTTTGAACCAAAGCAACCACAATTAGAACCAAAGCCCATGAATGGTGATTCTATATCTTTAAGACACGTAAGACCCGGTAGAATAGAGCCCACTGTAACTGTTAGAATAATTGAAAATGGTTTTGAAACATACGAATCAGGTTCAAGAATAATTAATGTTTCTTCACCAGGTCATGGTTTAACTAATGGAACAACTTATAGATTTAGAGGGGCTCCAACTATTTCACCTGGAACAGGTACTTCAACTAATCCAGTTTTTGCTTATGCTAGTATTCCTAATTTTGATGGGATTACAGGAACAAACATAGCGAAGGCAGCAGGTTATGCTATAACAACTGGTCTATACAAAAATGATGCCAGAGTTACGACAGACTATTCAACTTCTAATTTTTTTCATTTTACAGTTGATACGGATACTGCTACAGTTGGTGGTAAAAAAGGAGGAGGTTATGGGTGTTCAGTAGGACCTGTAACAATAGAAGGATGATTAAAAAAATTAAAAATTTTATTTGTAAATTACTTGGCATTAAACAATGTACGTGTCCAGAAGAAGAAATTTCAATCATAGAAGAAACAGCGAAACAAAAAAAGATACGAGAAAAGCATAAAGGAGAAACTAAATAATGGCTGGATTAAGTGCATCAGGATTAAAAACACAAATTAGAAGTTATACTGAAACAGACTCTAATGTTTTAACAGACGCTGTTTTAGAAAATATAATTTTAAATTCACAATATAGAATATTTAGAGATGTTCCTATCGATGCTGATAGAAAACAACAACTAGGTAACTTTGTTGCTGGACAAGAGTCTATAAACTGTCCTGCAGGAGCTGTTTTTATTAGAGGTATACAAGTTTACGATACAGCAGGATCTGAAATTACAGGAGCTAACAGATGGCTAGAAAAAAAAGATGTAACTTATTTACAAGAGTATCAGGATGTAACCGGAACCTCCGCTGCTCAAGGTCAACCTAAATATTATGCTATGTTTGGTGGAGGAACAGGGGAATCTGATACTACATCAGGTAGAATAATTGTGGCTCCCACACCAAATACAACATATAGATTTAGAGTTCATTTTAATAAAATGCCTGCTCTTTTAGAAAATAATGATACTAATTATATTAGTCTTAACTTTCCAAATGGGCTATTATATTGTTGTCTATCAGAGGCATATGGCTTTTTAAAAGGTCCAATAGATATGTTGACTTTATATGAAAATAAATATAAACAAGAAGTACAGAAGTTTGCTAACGAGCAAGTCGGTAGACGAAGAAGAGATGACTACACAGATGGCACTGTTCGAATACCGGTAAACTCAGTAAACCCGTAGGAGAAAAATTATGGCAATAACATCAGCAATATGTTCAAGTTTTAAACAAGAACTTTTACAAGGTAAACACAGTTTTGAATCTTCAGGTGGACACACTTTTAAATTAGCATTATTCGATAGTGATGCTTCTTTAGGAGCTGCAACAACAGATTATTCAACTTCTGAAGAAATAACAAATACATCTGGAACAGCTTACACAGCAGGTGGTGCAACTCTTACAAACTCTGGAGTTTCTTTATCTTCAACAACAGCATTTACAGATTTTTCTGATGTAACTTATTCATCAGCTTCTTTCACTGCAAATGGTGCAATACTTTATAACACGACAACTAACGGTGGTTCAGGCACAACTGACGCTGTTTGTGTAATTGCATTTGGCGGTGACAAAACAGCAAGTAATGGAACTTTCAAAATCGAGTTTCCAGCAGCAGCAGCTACAACAGCAATCATCAGACTAGCTTAGGAGGTCGACCATGTCGACTACTTCAGGATGGGGCAGGTTTACCTGGGGCCAAGCGTATTGGAACGCAGACACAACTCTTAAAACAGGTTGGGGTGCAAAATCTTGGGGTGAAGATGAATGGGGTGAGTTAAAAGACGCTGTTGCTCAACCATCTGGTCTTTCTATAACATCAAGTGTTGGATCTGTTGATATACCTGATGTAATACTTACACTCACTGGTCAAGAAATTACAGCTTCACAAGGTGAAGGTTTTGTTCCTGTTGTATTAGAAACAACTTTATCTGCATCTTTCTCTGTTGGAGCTATAACTCCAAATGATCAAACACAAGGTTTAAGTGCAGACGCAATCACTGCATCTTTAGGAGCACCTACAGTAGCCGACATGGTTGTTGGTATGACAGGTGTATCTTTTACTGCCTCTCAAGGAACTGCATTTGCACCAAACGATACTGTTCAACCATCTGGGCTTTCATTCACTGCAAGTCAAGGAACTGCAATTGGATCATCTTCACAAGAAGCAGATTTAACCGGTCAATCAGCTACTGTAAGTTTAGGAACAGTAACAATACCAAATGATGCAGCTTTAATTTCTGGTGTATCAGCTTCATTTAGTTTAGGCTCTATTGTAGGTTTAGGTGGAGCTGTAGCTCTACCAACTGGTTTATCATCAACGGCTAGTGTTGGCTCACTAACAGCTCCAGACGTAGCTCTAGGATTAACAGGTCAATCTTTTAGTGCTAGTGTTGGTTCAGTATCTGTTGTAGATATGCAAGTAGGATTAACTGGTCAATCAGCAACATTTAGTATAGGAGCAGTTGATATATTTGCTTACGGCGATGTTGACACTGGCTCAAATACGTCTTATAGTAATGTTTCAACGGGTTCGAACGATACATATTCGGATGTTGCAACTGGATCAAATACAAGTTATAACGATGTAGCAGCGTAGGAGAATTTTTATGGCATCAACATACACCCCACTGGGTATAGAAAAACAAGCAACTGGTGAAAACGCAGGAACTTGGGGTACAAAAACAAATACAAATTTAGAAATCGTAGAACAAATATCTGGCGGTTATACAACTCAAGCAGTTTCTGATTCAGGAGATACAACTCTTTCAGTATCTGATGGTTCAACTGGTGCAACTCTTGCACACAGAGTTTTAGAATTTACAGGATCTCTTACAGCTTCAAGAAACGTTACAATACCTTTAGATGTTCAAAACTTTTATTTCTTAAAAAATGCAACTTCTGGATCACAGAACGTTGTATTTAAATATGTAACTGGTACAGGAACTTCTGCTACAGTTGCAAACGGTAAAACTGTAATTGCATATGCAAAAGCAGACGATGGCACTAATCCAAATATTTCTACAATTTCACTAGCAAGCGATCTAGTTGATGACACTACACCACAATTAGGTGGCAATTTAGATACTAACAGTTTCAATATAGCATTTGATGATGCACACGGAATTAATGATGAAAATGGAAATGAACAAATTATATTTCAAACAACATCATCTGCAGTAAACCAGTTTGATGTTACAAACGCAGCAACAGGCAATGCACCTAGCATATCTGCAACAGGTGGAGATTCTAATATTGATATCGCTTTAATTCCAAAAGGAACTGGTGAAACTAAAATTGGAACAGGAGCTGCAGCAGCATCTCTTACATCAAGTGGTGCGTATGATCTTAAATTAGATACAAACTCAGGAACAAATTCAAGTTACATCAACATTGTTGATGCAGCTAATGGTAATGTACAGTTATATCCAAACGGAACAGGTTTAACTGAAATCGGTGGTGGAACAAACGCTGGAACAATTCAACTTAATTGTGAGTCTAACTCCCACGGTATTAAACTTCAGTCACCTGCACACTCTGCTTCACAAAGCTACACACTTATTTATCCTACTGGAAACGTAACAGCAGGAACATTTTTAAAAGTAGCTTCAATAACTGGTTCAGGAACTACGGCTGTTGGTCAATTATCATTTGCAGCAGCAGGTACTTCTTGGCAAGCAGTAAAAACTTCTTCTTTCACAGCAGCAGCTGGAGAAGGATATTTTGTTAACACTACAAGTGGTGTAATTACTATGACTTTACCTTCAGGAACAATAGGCGATGAAATTGCGTTTATTGATTATGCGGGCACGTTTGATTCTAACACATTTACTGTGACAGCAGATGGTTCAGAAAAGATTCATGGTTCTACAGATGATTTAACAATTTCAACAGAAAGAGCAGCAAACACACTTGTCTTTACAGATTCTACACAAGGTTGGTTGCTGAAGAATAATTAATCATGGCAGATTATAAAGATATTGTTGGGACGGCAGTCCGAAATAATGCAGGTAATTTATCTGCAGATCAAAAAGATCAAATATTTTATGATTCTACTAATGTAGATTTTAAATATCAGTTTGCAGCAACAGCTACGGCTTGGAGAACTAGTGCTCCTGCTAACTCAGGTAGAAGTTATCTTGGAAGTTCTGGAACACCAATTTCTTTTTTATTTTTTGGTGGAGAAACTTCTTCTCCAGGAACACAACATGCGCAAAAGACAGAATCATTTAATGGTTCAGCTTTCACCGAAGTAAACGATATGAATACTGCTAGAATATTTGCTAGAGGATCAGCAGGAGTATCTAACACAGCTGCTTTAGTATTTAGTGGTTGGCAACCTCCACACACAACTAATTGTGAACAATGGGATGGAAGTTCTTGGACAGAAACAACAAACGTAAATACACAAAGATATTTAGGAGTAGGAACAGGTTCATCAACACAAGCTTTATTTTATGGTGGTTATTCAGGAACAGCTAACTTAGCAATTACTGAATCTTGGAATGGCTCCGCTTGGACTGAAGTCGCAGATTTAAATACTGCAAGATATGCACACGGAGGTTCAGGATCTTACACATCAGCTTTATCAATAGGTGGTTATATAACTCCTTCTCCAGGAACAGTGGGAATTACTGAATCTTGGAATGGCTCCGCTTGGACTGAAGTCGCAGATTTAAATACTGCAAGATATCAAATGGGTGCTTCGGGTGGTGGTTCATCGGATAATACAACAGCTTTACTTTTTGGTGGTCAACCAGGTAAAGTAACAAACACAGAAACATGGAACGGATCAGCATGGACTGAGATAGCAGATTTATCAAAAGGTAGAGAGGGCCCAGCGGGAGGAGGAACTAATAATACTGCAGCCATAGCGTCAGTTGGAGTTACACCTCCTGGTAATACTTTTACAACAGACACAGAAGAATTAACAGTAGACGCTCCTGTTGGAGCATGGACAACTGGTACAAGTATGAACACAGCAAAAACAATTACAGGTGGCGCAGGTATATCAACAGCAGCTTTAAACTTTGGTGGGTTTCCAGGAGTAGCAAACACAGAATCTTGGAACGGATCAGCTTGGACTGAAGTAAATGATTTAAACACTGCTAGAGGTCAAATGGCAAGTATAGGTATATTATACACTGCTGCTATATGTTCAGGAGGAGACATAGGCACTGTAGGAAATGTAAGTGAAGAATGGAATGGTTCTAACTGGACAGAAATATCAGATTTGAATACTGGAAGAGAACAATTAGCTGGCGCAGGAACTAATACAGCAGGGGTAGTTGCTGGAGGAAGAACTCCTGGTGGAACTGTTAGATCAGAAGCTGAAACATGGAATGGTTCTTCGTGGACTGAAGTTGGAGATTTAAACACAGGTAGAAGAGTTCTTGGAGGAGCTGGCCATACTAACACAAATGCAATAGTTGCAGGAGGAGTTGATGGTCCCGCTGCCGTTAGAGGTTATACAGAGTCATGGAATGGTTCTTCTTGGACTGAAGTAAATGACCTAAATACTGCTGGATATTCTTTTCCAATGGCAGGTTCAGGAACTAATGCTTTAGCAATTGGTAGAACTTCACCATCATTAACTGGTAAAACAGAAGATTGGAATGGAAATAATTGGACTGAAGTAAATGATTTAAATGAAGCTAGACAAGCTGGAGGGGCTAGTTTAGGAGGAACAGATGCTAGTGCTTTAATGTTTGGCGGAACTAATGCAACAGTAAATGTAGCATCTACAGAAGAATGGAGTAGCAGTTCGAACACAATTAAGGTATTAACAGATTAAGGAGGAAACTATGGCAAAAACATATCAATACTGCGTAGCAGAAAACTGGGGAAAAGGATTTATCGATCACGATGAATCTTTTAGAATCACGTTTAAAGGCTTACCAGCTAATGTTTGGCAAGTTCCTGCATACAACAAACATGCTAATCTTTGGATTGCTAAAGTAGCGGGTGTCGTTAAAACAAGAGACGAAGCTCAAGCATTAGTTGATGCAGAGGTTCAAGCAGCACAAGCTGCATGGGACGCTCAGACAGATGAACAAAAAGCTGATGAGATGAACCAAAGACCTGCAGACATAACATTGGAGGACTAAAAATTATATGTCAACGTATCAAGGCATAAGAGGACTTAAAGTTCGGGATTATACAACTAACCCTGATAATCCCGTAGAGGGACAGCTATGGTATAATAAAACCGATCAAGTAGGTAAGTATCAAGTACCTATTGTTACAACTGTAGGTGCTTGGAGAACAGCTAATCCTGCTAATACTGCAAGAGCACTAGGAAGTATGGTTGGAGCTCAAACTTCTGCTTTATTTTTTGGAGGTTGGGTTAATCCACCATCAGTTAGACAAGGAGTAACTGAAAGTTATAATGGTTTAACTTTTACTGAAGTTAATGATTTAAATACAGCAAGAAGCGGTCTAGGAGGAGCAGGTACTGCTAATACGGCAGCACTAGCTATAGCGGGACAAACAGGAGGAGATCCTGGAGCTAACTCAGCAAACGTAGAATCCTGGAATGGTTCTGCTTGGACTGAAATAACAGATGTAAACCAAGGGCGATATGGAGGTGGAAGTGCTGGAACAACAACTTCCGCATTAGCTTTTGCTGGTTATCAAATTCCTACTGGTTATGTTGGTATTACAGAATCTTGGAACGGATCAGCATGGACTGAAGTTGCAGATCTTAATGATGCAAGAGGTTTTTTTTCATCCTCGGGAGCTTCTAATACACTTGCACTTGGTTTTGGTGGAGATTCACCAGGAAACGATGCTGACACAGAAAGCTGGAATGGAACAGCTTGGACTGAAGTAAATAATTTAAACACCGCAAGATTTGGTTCTCACCTTGGAATTATAGGAACTTACATAGATACACTATGTGTTGGTGGATATGATGAAAAAGCAATATGTGAACAATGGAATGGAACAAGTTGGACTGAAGTGGCTGATATAGCAACTGGAAGACAATCGGCTAGTGGTTCAGGTTCTAATACCAATGGTGCAATATTGACTTCAGGAAGAACAAGTCCTACAGCGTACGTTTCAATATCAGAGGAATGGAATAATGCACTTCCTGTTGGAGCATGGTCGACTGGTGGAAGTTTAAACACAGGAAGATCTAATTCAGCAGGTGCAGCAGCAAATAGTACAGCTGCGTTAGTATCTGGTGGTCAGCCTAATGTTGCAATTACAGAATTATATAATGGTTCAAGCTGGACGGAAGTTAATGATTTAAATACTGGAAGAGATTATTTATGTGGAACAGGAACTTCAACATCAGCGTTAGATTGGGGTGGAAACCCAGCCGTAGCTATAACAGAATCTTGGAATGGATCCAGTTGGACAGAAGTTAATGATTTAAACACTGCTAGAGGACAATTGGCAGGGTCTGGAATTAGTAATACTTCTGCCTTAGCTTTTGGTGGTTCTGCAGTTGTAGCAAATACAGAATCTTGGAATGGATCTAGTTGGACAGAAGTTAATGATTTAAACACTGCTAGAGATTATCTAGGAGGTGCTGGAACTCAAACATCAGCTTTAGCTTTTGGTGGAGAACCTACATCTCCTGCTGTGCAAGCTTTTACAGAAAGTTGGAATGGATCTAGTTGGACAGAGGTAAATGATATGAATACTGGTAAATCAGGTCCTTTTGGAGCTGGTGAAAGTAACGCCGCAGCATTAGCTTCGGGTGGTGAAATACCTTCAGGCGCTGGAGGAGGAATTGCGGCCATAACAGAAGAATGGAATGGAGCATCTTGGGTAGAGGTCGCTGATTTAAACACTGCTAGATTTATGGGAGCAGCAACAAATACAGGGACAATATCATCAGCTATTAATATTGGTGGAGGTCCAAGCGACAAAGCAGATACAGAACATTGGAGTGGAAGCACAAATTCAACTAAAACAATAGACACAGATTAATTATGACAACATATAAAACAATACGAGGAACACACATAGTATCAGTAACATCTGATCCACCAGCACCTGTTAATGGACAGATGTGGTATAACTCAACAACTAGAACTTTAAAAGGATTGAAGTCTAATCCTGTGGGGTCTTGGGCAACTGTAACAGCTGTAAACACTGCTAGATATGACGGAGCAGGGACTGGGACACGAGAGGCTGCTATGTTTATTGGTGGTAATAATAGTGGTGCAAATGCGTTAAATGAAATTTGGAGTGGAAGTTCTTGGACAGAGTCTGCTGATATAAATACAGCAAGATGGGAAATAGCAGGTATTGGAACTACAACAGCTTCAATAGTTGCTGGAGGTAGAACTCCTGCTAGTCCAAATGTATCAGGTGATACAGAAATTTGGAACGGATCATCATGGAGTGAAACTACAAATTTAGGAACAATAAGAAAAAATGGTAATATGGCAGGAACAGATACTGAAGCTGCTTTATATTTTGGTGGGATAGACGACGCACCAAATTCAAGAGTCGCTTTAACTGAATCTTGGAATGGCAGTTCATGGACTGAAGTAGCAGATTTAAATACTGCAAGATCTGCTTTTGGATCAGCAGGAACCGAAACATCTGCTTTAGGTTTTGGTGGTTATACGGGAACAGCTTATACTGGAGTTACAGAACTATATAATGGATCAAGTTGGACAGAATTAAATGATTTAAACACTGCTAGAGCACAATTGGGTGGTATAGGTGCTACATCAACTGCAGCTTTATACGGAGGAGGTAATAATAATAATAATGTAGGTAATACAGAAGATTGGAATGGCTCTGCATGGACAGAAACAACAGATTTAAATACCACAAGAGGTAATCTTGCAGGAGCAGGAACAAATACAGCAGGTTTAGCTATTAGTGGTTATGGGGCCACGGCTGTATCAACAGCAGTCGAAGAATGGACAGCACCTACAACTAGCACGGTAACATTTACAGTTTCTTAATACTTGATATTATTTTAAAATAGAGTATATAGGACTGAATAGAAGGATATAAAGATATGAAAAAAGATGTAAGAGAAGTAATACAAGGTGAAGAACCTCACTTAAATAATTTATTAACACAAGATGATTTGTCATCATTTAAAGGTATGGTGGACGAGCTTCGTGACACATGGACCAAGAAACAAATGTTTCGAACAGAAACAGAAGCAAGGTTTTCTGTGTTACAAGATAATAGATACCCAACTAAAGCTGCAAAATATTGGCAGTGTGTAAGAGAACAATCTAGTTATCTAGATAACCTTATGGCTTTGTCATTTGATTACAGAAGAAATGAAGCAAAGATAAAATGGTTGGAGAAAAAAATAGATAAAGAAGAAGACGAATACAAAGCAACCAAATATCAAATAGATTTAGATGAATCTAGATTTGGTAAAGCATCTATGGAAAAAGTCGCTAAACATAGAATGCGTGAAATTAAAATGTGGTCTAAATTAAAATCAGAATTTAATGATGGATCATTTAATGACAAAGATGTTAACCAACACCAACTAGAGTCTTATACTAGGATGTATTCAGGTAAAGCTAAGGGAATCACTGACGGCACATCAGAAGCAGAAGTGTTTAATATTATAGGACAGTTAAGATCTTTAGAAAGAATCAAAGCTAGTGGAGAACTAGAAAACAAAACAGAAAAGAAAGAACAAATAACAAATGACCTTGGAGCAAAACCCAAAGTTTAATTTTGTATTTTTAGGACAATCTATTTTAAGATATGAAGTTCCTTTAGATATATTTTCAGCAATAAATTCTTTGTATGAAAAAAATAGATCTACTTTGGACCCAGCTAATAAACAATTAGTAGGTAAAATAGAAAATGAACATTCTTTGTTTTATGGTGGTAAGGATGAATCTAAAAT
>UEXM01001247.1_pt1 | contig 22431 bp, 22 predicted proteins | sample 1796661 | NCBI WGS metagenome assembly UEXM01 (sample SAMEA4772469, study PRJEB27181) | metagenome | reverse complement strand
GCAAGAAACCCTGCGTGCTCCATCACCGCACCAAAGGTCATCGCACAGATAATCAGCCACACGGTATTGAGCATGGACGCCATGCCGCCGCCAGACAGCAGGTTATTCAACGTCGCATCGCCGGTTTCCACGGTGATGCCCTGGTAAAAGGTCTGCCAAACCACTTTCAAAGACACCACCCAGCCGGGTGCCGGCTCGCCAGCTTGCACCGCAATCGCCTGCGGCTGAAACATCAGAGCCCAGATCCCACCCAATAACGCGCCCAGAAAAATCGCCGGTAAGGCCGGCATCCGCTTGAGCGCCAGCACCAACAACACCAGCAATGGAATCAGGTGCAGCAAGGAAATATCAAACTGGCTTTCCAGCCCCTGTAGCAGCGGGGTAATTCGGTCCACTGTGTCGCCGGCAACGTCCGTATTCAGCCCCATCACCAAAAAAATCAGCAAGGCGATGACAATGGAGGGCACCGTGGTCCACAACATCAGGCGAATATGCTCAAACAGTTCCGAACCCGCCACCGCCGGAGCTAGGTTAGTGGTCTCAGACAACGGAGAAATCTTGTCACCAAAGTAGGCACCGGAGACCACCGCACCGGCCGCCACCGGCAACGACAACCCCAGCCCGCTGGCCACCCCGATCAACGCCACCCCCACGGTGGCCGCCACAGTCCAACTGGAGCCGATACTCAGGGCGATAATCGCGCAGATCAAACAGGCGGCCGCATAAAACAGGGCCGGATTCATCAACTCAAGACCAAAATAAATGAGCGAAGGCACGATGCCTGCCAACCGCCAGGTACCGATCAGGGCCCCCACACTGAGTAGAATCAGCACCGCACCCAACGCCACCGAAATACCCTTAATCATGGCGGTTTCGATTTCCCGCCAAGTCAGGCCATTTTTAAATGCGATTAATGAGGCAAGGCCGGCACAGATCAGCAAGGCAATCTGGTTGGGACCGGAGGAGGCACTATCGCCGTACAAATAAACCGCCGACGCCAGTAACACCACCAGTACTACGATCGGCAGCAGAGCATCCAGCAAGGAGGGGCGGCGGTATCGGGATTCGGTCATAGCGGCAACATTCAGCGGCTGAGCTTTCCGTTATACCCGACAGGCCACCAGTAAGCACATATCATCGAGGCAGAAAGCGGCGCTAGCCGGCGATGCTGGCCAGCGCTTTCAGCGCTTCACCGTCCAACCGGTAGCGAACCCATTCTGCTTGAGGTTGCGCCCCTAGGCTTTGATAGAACTCCATGGCCGGGGTATTCCAGTCCAGCACGCTCCATTCGAAGCGGCCGCAGTCACTGTCCACGGCAAGGGCCGCCAGTTTCGCCAACAGAGCCTTACCAACCCCTGCCCCGCGCGCTTGCGGTTCCACGAACAGGTCTTCCAAGTACAGGCCATTGCGGCCCTGCCACGTGGAGTAGTTAAAGAAATAGATGGCTAGCCCGACAATACGGCCGCCCTGTTCCGCGACCATGGCATGGGCCGTGGCGTCATCACTAAACAGAGTGGCCGCCAGCTGTGCTTCGTCAGTGGTCACCTGCTCTTCGGCTTGCTCATAACGCGCTAAATCGCGAATCAGGCGCAGCAGATCTCCCACGTCCTCACGGCCGGCCTGGCGCAGGGTGACGGTCATTGCGGGTTTTCGCCGGTCAGCATTTTCACCGTGGTATGGCCATTGGCATCGCACAGCGCCTCTTTCAACAGCGGCATAGCCTGTGCCATGTGCTGGGCCAACGTGTAAGGCGGGTTAATGATCAGCATGCCGGTGCCGGTCATGCCACGGCCAGAGGCATCCGGGCGCACACAACATTCCACTCGTAGCAGGTTGGGAATCCCCGCCTTTACGAAACGGCGGATAAAGCTCTCGGTGCGGTTGCGATCCAACACCGGATACCAGATGGCATAGGTCGCCGTAGCAAACCGCTCCATGGCCATTTGCACGGCAGGCAATACACCGTTGTAATCCGCCTCCATTTCATAGGAAGGATCAATCAACACCAACCCTCGTCGATGACGCGGCGGCAACAGGGCTTTGAGCCCGTGCCAGGCATCATCCTTGAGGACTTGCACGCGCTTATCGTCAGCGAACTCGCGCTTGAGCAGCGTAAAATCGGTGCTATGCAGCTCAGTACATTGCAGCACGTCCTGCTCACGCAGCAGGCTGGCACTGATTTGCGGCGAGCCGGGATAATCCATCAGCCGTCCCACCGGATTCAGCTTTTCCACCAGTGACACATATTGATCAATCACACCCACTCCGGTGCGCTTACCAAATAGCTTGGCAATGCCATCCTGGTACTCACCGGTCTTTTGCATGTGCTCGCTGGCAATGGCATAGCTGCCCGCCCCCGCGTGAGTATCGTGGACAGTGAAGGGCTTATCCTTCTTTTTCAGGTATTCAATGATGGCCACCTGCACAATGTGCTTGAGCACATCCGCAAAATTCCCGGCGTGGTAACTGTGACGATAGGAAAGCATGTTTGCTGCCTGCAAGAGTGTGAGGCCGCATTGTACACCTGACGAGCGGGCTCGCGCATAGGCAAGGCACTTCATTGGGAGCGAGAGCGTAGAAAGTTCAAAGTGCAAAACGCGAGATGATGACGCAGCGCGTTAATGCCTTTCTCGCACACCCGAGTTTGAGCACGAAGGTTACGTATGTAACGGATGGCACCAGGCTAAATCGCGCTTGACCTTTCAACTCACCTGATCGCGCAACCAACACGCCCAGCACCAGGCACTGACGTCACAGCCATGGCAGAGTACAATGGCCTTTTACCCTGTAGCGGACACTGGTGATGAACCTTCGCTTTACCAAAATGCATGGCTTGGGCAACGATTTCATGGTCATCGACGGCATTCGCCAGTCATTGCCGGAAACCGGCCTGCCTTTGCCTGCGGATGAAATACGCCGGCTGGGCGACCGCAAGTTTGGCGTGGGTTTTGACCAGATGCTAATCGTGCAGCCCGCCCAGGGCGATGCGGACTTCCGCTACCGGATCCTGAATGCCGATGGCTCCGAAGTGAGCCAATGCGGTAATGGTGCCCGCTGCTTCGCCCGTTTTGTGCGCGAACAGGGACTCACCGACAAAAAATCTATTCGCGTGGAAACCGCTGCAGGGCAAATGACCCTGTCTGTGACCGACGATGATCAGATCACCGTAGACATGGGCGCCCCTCGCTGGGCGCCAGACGCCATCCCCATGACCGCCAAAGCCGAAGCAGACAACTATTTTCTGGTGTCCGGCACCCAGGCCTGGGACGTAGGCGCCGTCGGCCTGGGCAACCCACACTGCACCCTGCTGGTGGAAAATGTGGATACTGCCCCGGTGGATACCGTCGGCCCGCTACTGGAAAGCCACGAACAATTTCCGGAACGGGCGAACGTGGGCTTTATGCAGATCGTCAGCCGCAACGAAATCCGCCTGCGCGTCTATGAACGTGGCGCGGGAGAAACCCTTGCCTGCGGCTCAGGGGCTTGTGCCGCCGTAGTAATCGGCCAGAGACGAGGCCTGCTTGATGCCGCTGTTACCGTGCACCTGCCCGGCGGGGCTCTGCACGTCTGCTACGATGGGCAAGGCGGCATCCAGATGACAGGCCCCGCCAGCCATGTCTATGATGGCGCTATTGAGATCGCTCTTTAGCAAACGATTGAAAGCTCGGTGATGTCAGTGCCCACTGACCGGAACGAAAAACAAAGGACAGGATTGATGACGGATCAAACTCCAGCCAGCCCCGACCAGGTTGCCGCCTATCTGCGTGACCATGCCGATTTCTTTCAGCATCGCCCGGAGCTACTGGAATTGTTACGCCTCCCGGACCCCAAAGGCGAGGCGGTTTCCCTGCTGGAACGTCAGGCCTCCATTCTACGTGAGCGCAACACCGAGCTGCGCGACCGCCTCAATGGCCTGCTGGATGTGGCCCGGGAAAACGATCATCTGTTCGACAAGACCCGCCGCCTGACACTGGCCCTGCTGGAAGCCCGCGGCCCCGAGAAGCTGTTTCGCAATTTGCTCACCAGCCTGAGCAGCGACTTCCATTGTGACCAGGTAGCCCTAATGCTGTACGACCGGGAAGTACCCATTCTCGGCGACCTGCGCAACCAGATCCGCTGCGTGGACAGCGATGCCCTGCCCAGCGCCCTGAACCACCTGCTGCGCAGCGGCAAAGCCGTGTGCGGCGCCATGCGCACAGAAGAAATGGACGCCCTGTTCCAAGATAACGCCACCGATATCCGCTCCGCCGCCATGGTGCCACTGGAATACCAGGGCCGCTTGGGCCTGCTGGCCATTGGCAGTAAAAGTGCCATGCACTTCCGCAGTTCCTTGGGCACCTTATTTATTAGCCATATCGGCCAGGTACTCAGCCGCAGGCTCCATGAAGTGGTACGTCAATACCCCCACCAAGCGGCCAAAAAAACCAGCGACATTAGCTAATAAAGGACCGGTAGCCGTGGACAGAGATAGCCATAACACAGTGCAAACGGTTAACGCCTTCCTAACCCACTTGGCCAGCGAGCGTCGTCTCTCACCGCACACCGTGAAAAGCTATCAACGGGACCTGAGCGAAGCCCGAACATTACTCGGCAGCCAACCCTGGGATACCCTGACCGTCCACGACATGCGCAGCCTCGCCGCCTCGCTGCACCGCCAAGGTAAAAGCGGCAAAACCATCCAGCGCATGCTTTCCACCCTGCGTACGTTTTTCCGTTACCTGATGCGTGAAGGGCTTGCCCGCGACAACCCGACCATGGACATTCGCGCCCCGAAAAGCGGTAAACGCCTGCCCAAAGCACTGGATGTAGATCAAGTCAGCCATTTGCTGGATGTGGGCGCCAGCAACAGTGAACCCCTGGCCCTGCGCGATCAGGCCATAATGGAACTGCTCTATGCCTGCGGCCTGCGTTTGGCCGAATTGCTTAGCCTAAACCTGGACAGCATTGATCTGCATGAAAGCCAACTGCTGGTCACCGGTAAAGGTAACAAGACCCGGCAACTGCCAGTGGGGAAACCCGCCCTCACCGCCGTGCGCCGCTGGCTGAAAGTGCGTCCCATGCTGATCAAAAGCAGCGACCAGAACGCTCTTTTTATCAGCAAAAACGGCCGGCGGCTGTCTCCTTCCAGCGTGCAGCAGAGACTTAAACGCCATGCTCTGGAGAGGGGGCTCGATGACCATCTACATCCGCACAAATTACGCCACTCCTTCGCCACGCACCTGCTGGAATCCTCCGGCGACTTGCGGGCAGTGCAGGAACTGCTCGGCCACGCAGACTTGGCCACCACCCAGGTTTACACTCACCTGGATTTCCAACACTTGGCTCAGGTCTACGACGGAGCGCACCCAAGAGCCCAGCGCCGCAAGGACGATGATAAATAAACCTTGGTATCTAACGCTGGGCACACAATGCTTGGCGCCAGTGAACCTGTATGCTGCCATTAAGCGTTTTACGGTAAACTACCCACCATGAGCATGCTCAAGCTGATCACTTTTGATCTAGATAATACTTTGTGGCCCGTGGATGAAGTGATTCGTCACGCTGAAAAAACCTGCAGTGACTGGATCGCCGCCAACCACCCGGATGCCGCCGCTGCGCTGAGTGCCGAACGGGTACGTGCGGTGCGCACGGCGCTGCTTAAGGAAAAACCCGAGTATCTGGATAACCTAACCGCCCTGCGCCAGGACGCCATGAGTCGCGCCTTCACCGACCACGGTTTCCAGCAAAAACAAGCCCGCCGCATCGCCATGGATGCCTTCAAGGTATTCCATGAAGCGCGCAACCAAGTGAGCTTCTTTCCCGGTGCCCGGGAGGTATTAGAGCAGCTCGCCGACAGCTACACCCTAGGTGCACTCACCAACGGCAATGCCGACCTGAAGATGATTGGTATTGCCGACCTGTTCGCTTTTCATCATTCAGCAGAGACCATAGGCAAGCGCAAGCCGGCGCCGGACATGTTCGCCGCCGCCCTGAGTTCCGCCGGGGTCCACGCACACCAAGCCGTACATGTTGGCGACCACCCCTTGGAAGATGTGCACGCGGCCCGTGAGCACGGCATGCATTCGGTCTGGGCCAACCTAATCAACCTGCCCTGGCCGGTTGAACTGGACCGGCCCCGCCACCATATTCATAACCTGCATGAGCTGCCGGATCTGGTGCCGCTCTTTGATGACTGACTGCGGAAACCCCAATGCCCCAACGCCAACAACTCGTTGCCCTGCTTGATGACCTGCAAGTAGAACTGGATCAGCAAGGCCTGTGGGCCGCACAGCCACCGGCACCGTCGGCCTTCAACAGCAGCACACCGTTTTTTGCCGACACCATGAATTTCAGCGAATGGCTGCAATGGGTTTTTGTGTCGCGCTTCCGAGCGATTCTAGATGGAGACCACCCCTTACCTGGGCAATGCGACATCGCCCCCATGGCAGAGGAGGCCCTGAAAGGCCTGGAGCAGGACGTAACGGAGGTCATCAGCCTGCTCAAACGCTTCGACGACCATTTCTGAAAACGTCACAGGCAGCCCCTATCGTAGAACCGCCCAGCCGGGCTCCTCCCCTGCAACGCTTCAACCTATTATACCTTCAATGATAGTAGCCGCTTTCAGAATGCGAACTGAGTGCTGCGATGCGACTGAAGAGAAATTCATTCGCTCCGCTCGCCATTCAGCCGCCCGGAACCGCGTCGTTACCCCGCTTCGCTACGTGCCTACAGGGGCTTCGTAGAAAGCGCTAACACCAGGGAGATTTAGCGCCTTTCCCAATCCAGTCGAGCGTGGCGTTAACGAATAACGCTGTCTTTCAATAACGCTCGCCAGCCGCTTTCATTACTATCGCCGGCGGATAAGGTCCACAACCATTCGCCGCGGGAATCCAGCGCTTCCAGAGCAGTCACTACCTGCCCATCCCCAGGTCTACGCAGCCGCCATAGGCTGTCCATTTTCGCCATATCCAGCGACACCAGCGCGCCGTTGTGGGCTAAATGACAATGACTACCTTGCCAAAGCGGCGACGACCAAGGGGCAGTCATGCACAAACGCACGCCCTGATTACCCACACAAAGAGTGGTTGTCGTATCCCTGCTAGCCGCTTCTGCCAACACCGCCGGCAATGTTTCGGGGCGTACCTGGCAAGCAAAGCTGTCACGCACCGATCGGTATAGCACTTCGCGCTGCTGCTGGCACCGCTGCAACAATCCGGCGAAATCGTCGTCGTCAGCACTGCGTGCCCAGTCACTTTCCAGCTGGCTCAACGACCCCAGATCGCGGTTAGCAGTGCGCGGCAACAATGTCGGCAGACTCAACGTCTGCTGGTCGGGATGAAGCATGGCGCACACCAACTCTTCAAAAGCCAGCCCACCGCTGGCCGGCGCCACCGCTATCTGCTGTAACGGCTGACCGTTACGATCAAAGAACACCAAACTGCGAGCTGGGAGTGCACCGGTAGGTTCCAGCACCGCCAGCACCGAATGCCACTGGCCAACCTGCAAGCTCTGCCGTAAACGACAGCGCTCACCCACGGATTCCAGCCACCATTCACCGGCAACGTCGGATTGCCCATCCTTGAGTGCAGGATAGTGCATGTTCTGGGAAATCCTTGAACCGCTGGAAAAGGTGGTGACTACCAATGAGCCCAGCCGATACAATGCCTTTAGTATGGCCAGAGGTTCATCCTGTAACCGCAATACTCGATCACCGAGGGCCGCACCGCACTGGCGTAGTAGTGGCGATGTCGCTGGAGCCGAGGGCCACGTCATAACAGACATACTGCCTCCAAAAAATAGCGCAGCAAACAACACGCTTTACGCCATAACGCGCCGACAGGATTCAGACGATTGATTGCCTTTTGGCCGCACCGAACGGTTAGGATCGACTGCAGCCATGACACTCACACAGATCCTGTGTGCGTTGTAGTAGCGGCATGTTGCCGTGCGAAGAGCCTTAAATTAGGTGTGGAACGCTGGCTGCGGCTGGCTGATCCACGTCAGGGAGAACGATAAATAAACGCAACAACACAAAGAAAACGTTTCTCGTGTCTAGGCCCAGATCACGCGATGAAAGGGATTATCACGGGCGCAAGGCGTTAAACCCGACAACGCAACCGTCGCATTATTGACGCGTTAGTGATGTCACGAGCCACATCACTTTGTCAGAATCAGTTTGTTGTTAGACGTACGACGCAACTGGTAACGCTCACCGGCATGTTCAATCCACAATTTGCCCTGGTGGTTGAGCAGCAGGCTGCTTGCCACAGCACTTTCAGCATTAATGGCGACCTGTCGCGTAGTGGTAGTAACATTCTTTTTTAGCTGAGACATACTGACCTCCGTTTCGTATATGAGAATCATTATCATTATTGATTGAATGTTCGTCAACGCCTTATTCTCATTTTCTAACCACGCGCTCATTCCAATGGCCAACCTTGGCACTGCGCCGCCCCCCACGCCCTATTTCCCCCTTTAAAACCACAATCCAAAAGACCGCCGGTGCATTCATTGCTGCATTACATCAAAAACCACAAATCGCTACCCAACCCCCTATCGAAAGCCAACGACAATGGCGTTAGACTGAAATTATGAATATTGCGACGACACACTCCATGACCGAATCTCCGCAGGAACGTTTGGCCGCTATTCTCGATAGCCACCAACCCTCCTCCATTTTGACTGTCAGCCTCAACCCCATTCCTGTCGTTGCCCAATGGTGTGCAGATCACGACTGCACTCTGGTGGAAATTCAGGAACAGAACCCCTTCCCTGCATTGGATGACATTGACCGGGTGGATATCGCCATTGTTGCGGACCAGCTGGAATACATGACACACCATGACGGCGAAGCACTAATGGGCTTGTTGCGTAACCTGCATACCGATTCCATGGTGGCGGTATACCAGCCCACCTTGGCCCCACAAAAACTACGCTGGCCAACCAACGGCTTTCTGGCACTAGGCTGCCGGGAACAGGGGCACTTCGCTGAAGACGGTCGCGAACTGAATATCTATAGCTACGACCTGGACAACTACAATTTCGAGCGCAAGTGGAACAATCCCCGTTTCTGGGCCAACCCGGAAAATTGGGGAAAATACTGGTGGTAACCTTTGTGCCGCGCTGCATTGTGGAAATGGGCGCGGCGCTGTCGTATGGTTGCGCCGTCGACTGAATTGATGGCTCACCATGATTGGACACCGTTTTCGCGAAATTCTTATTTTCTGGTGGCGGCACCTTGGCCCGCTGTTTCTGGTCACCGCACCCTTCGCCCTGATTACTGAAGCCACACAGTGGATCTTCGGCCCCTCGTTCGTATTGCCAGACACCGAAGAAGCCGCCCTGCAATTCAGCGGCATCAGCTTGGCGATCATTTTGTTGGTGAGGCCTTTGGCGGAAGGGGCGCTTTATGTGCAGCTCTCTGCTACCAGCAACAGCAAACCCCGTGGGCTGCTAGCCTGTATCGCACCCGCACTGCTGGTTTACCCGCCCCTGCTGCTCACCTACGCACTGCTGGCCATTGGCGTATCGCTGGGCTGGATGGCGCTATTTTTTCCAGCGGTGTGGGTATATACCCGCCTGTGCTATGCGCCTCTACTCGTGATCTTGAAACAACAAAGCCCGATCGAAGCATTGCGCCAGTCATTCCAAATGACACAGCCCCAGCAATGGCCGTTGCTGTTAACTCTGGTTCTGGTGTTCTTGACCTATCTGGTAATGAGTAGCGTGGTCGCCAGCGCCATTCTGGGTGTTGTTAGCCATACCACCGCCGCGTCACTACTGGCTGCACTGCCCATTTCGCTGATGAGTGCACTGGTCAATATTGCCGTGTTCCGTTATTGGTCATTGAGCCAACAAAGCGGCCCGGGCCAGGCTGACTAACCGCACTCGCGGCGGCCGGCTTCGCCAGAGATAAAGACATCCGCCCCGGGTCATCATGGCAAGCGCTCATTTTGGTGGCATACTGGTTCTAGCAGGTGTGCAAAAACCCTGCTAACGAGGCACTAACCGGGGATATTCCGTGCAACAACACACCATGCATCTCAGCTGGACCGCCCACGGCAACCAAGAGCATTACCTCTGGCACCTTGCAGACGGCAATGAGGTGCGCGTGGTCGATGGCCACCATGGTCATCAGGAATTCATGGAACCGGAAGAAGCTTTTCTCGCCGCATTGGCCAGCTGTCACCTGCTATCGTTTCTCACCGAAGCTGCCCGTGAAGGGCTGGCGGTGACAAGCTATGATGACGATCCACAGGGCATACTGGGGCAGAACGATCAGACAAAAATTTATATGCAGACCATGGTACTGCAGCCGCTGGTCACGTTTAGTGGCGAACAACCCAGCATCGCTACGATTCAGGCTTTACACCAGCGCGCCCATGAAAAGTGTTTTATTGCCCAATCGGTGAGAAGCGAAGTGCGGATAGAACCGCGAAAATAGGATCAAGCGGCAACGCGGGCTGGCCCAAACGCCACACGATCATCGATGTCTCCGCAGAGACATGCGCTGAAAATGGAAAAGTTGGACGCGTTTAAACTTTCAACTCATTTGCGTTCGTATACCACAAAGGAATAATCGTAGGGGTTGGGCCCTTCAGCGGGAAAATCTTCGCGGGCCATTTCTTTCCATTCACCCTTGTCGTATTCCGGAAAAAAAGTATCCCCATCGACCTCAGCGTGTACCTCAGTGAGGTAGAGCCGCTGGGTCTGCGCCAGCGCCAGCGCGTAGATTTCCGCACCGCCCATGATCACCGCCTCTTCCTGGCCTTCAATGAAGGCCACGTTCTCTGCCATGGTAATGGCGTCATCCACCGTGGCCACCACCTTGGCGCCCTCAGCTTGATACGCTGGCTGGCGGGTAATCACGATATTTGTGCGCCCCGGCAGGGGGCCTTTCAGTGATTCCCAAGTCTTGCGGCCCATGATCACCGGCTTGCCGAAGGTCACCTGCTTGAAGTACTTCAAGTCGTTGGGCAAATACCAGGGCAGCTTGTTATTCCGCCCGATCACATTATTACTGGCCTTGGCGACCATCATGGAAAGTCGAATGGACATGAACATACCTACGCTTGATACCAACCCCCTGACGCCGGACAAAGACGCTGTTGCATCGAGTATCAGACTTCAGGGATGAGTCGTTAGATTGCCACCGGCGCCTTGATGTGCGCGTCGGGGTCGTAGTTGCTGACGGTGAAATCGTCAAAGGTGAAGGCAAACAGATCCTTTACCGCCGGGTTCAACGTCATTGTCGGCAGCGGGCCAGGCGTACGCGCCAGTTGAGTATCCGCCTGCTCCAGATGGTTGGAGTAGAGATGCGCATCGCCCAAGGTATGCACAAAATCACCTGGCAGCAGATCACACACCTGCGCCATCATCAGCGTCAGCAAGGCATAGGACGCAATATTGAATGGCACGCCAAGAAAAATATCGCCACTGCGCTGATATAGCTGGCAACTAAGTTTGCCGTCCGCCACATAGAACTGGAACAAGCAGTGGCAGGGTGGCAACGCTTGCTTGCCTGCTGCTGCGTTGGCATCCGGTGAAATGGACGGATCCGGCAGCACCGCGGGGTTCCAGGCGCTGACCACCAGGCGCCGGGAATCCGGATTGCGCTTGATCTCTTCCAGCACCTCGGTGATCTGGTCAATCACTCCGCCATCCGCCGTTTTCCAGCTGCGCCACTGTTCACCATAGACAGGCCCCAGCTCACCCTCCGGTGTCGCCCAGCCATCCCAGATGGACACGCCGTTTTCCTTTAGATAACGGATATTGGTGTCACCAGACAAGAACCACAGTAACTCGTGAATAATCGAGCGCAGATGCAATTTCTTGGTGGTGAGCATAGGGAAGCCCTGGCTCAGGTCATAGCGCATCTGGTAACCAAACACCGCATAGGTGCCGGTGCCGGTGCGGTCTTCCTTATAGGTTCCGTGCTCGCGAACGTGGCGAAGCAAATCAAGGTATTGCTTCATGTCTTCACTCCTCGCTCATCGTTTCGATATGCCCACACCAACATAGCGATACCGAGAACAATCATCGGAATGCTCAACAGCATGCCCATGGTCAACCAGCCGCCGGTGAGATAACCAATATGGGCATCCGGCTCGCGGAAGAACTCCACAAAGGTCCGCGCGCTGCCATAACCGATACCGAACAAGGCCGTCACCGCGCCCGCCGGACGCGGCTTGGCCGAGTACACCCATAACACCAGAAACAGCAGCACACCTTCCAACACCATCTCGTAAAGCTGGGAGGGATGACGCGCAATCTGCAACGGGTCGGTGGGAAACACCATGGCCCAGGGCTCATCACTGGCACGGCCCCACAACTCCGCATTCATGAAATTACCAAAGCGCCCGGTCGCCAAGCCAATCGGCACCATAGGCACCATGAAATCTGCTACCTGCAAGTAGCGCTTGCCTGTTTTACGGGCAAACAGCCAGAAAGCCACTAACACGCCGATCGCGCCACCGTGGAAACTCATGCCCCCGGTCCACACCTGGAACAGCCACAGTGGATCCTGCAGGAATTTATCAACGTTGTAGAAGAACACGTAACCTAAACGGCCACCAATGATCACACCCAGGGCCCCATAAAACACCAAATCGCCCACCTGGTCTTTGGTCCAGCCAGAGCCAGGCTGTTTGGCCCGGTACACACCCAACAGCCAGGCAGCAGCAAAGCCAAACATGTACATCAGGCCATACCAGTGCACTTTCAGGGGGCCAATGGCGAACGCCACCGGATCGATATGCGGGAATTCCATAGGTTGTTATCCAAAAGCCAGTTTGAGGCCAAGCACAAAAAGCACCAGAGCGAAAACCTTCTTCAAGGTGGCGGACGGCAGCCGATGGCTGAGCCGCGCACTCAGGCGCGCAAACGGGAAACTGGTGAGCACTATACCGACTGAGGCGGGCAAAAACACATAGCCTAAGGCCCCCTCTGGCAGATGCTGCTCATTCCAGCCGGCCACCGCAAACCCCAGCGTGCCCGCAACGGCAATGGGCAGGCCGCAGGCGGAAGAAATTGCTACCGCTTCCTGCATCTTCAACCGGCACCAACTCAAGAACGGCACCGTCAACGAACCGCCACCGATACCAAAAATCGACGACCCTGTGCCGATGAACAGTCCCGCCAGTGCCAACCCTGGAGTACCAGGCACCCGTTGCGGCAAACTTTCATTCAGCGCCTTGCGCCCCACCAGCAACATCTGCACAGCAATCAACATGGCAAACAGGCCAAACAAACGGGTCAACAGCTCCCCTTTCATCGCATCGGCGATGAACGCCCCGGCAAAGGCGCCTAATACAATACCCACTCCCAAGCGCACGGCTACTGGCCAGCGCACAAACCCGGCCTTGTGATGGGCGCGTACCGCACTGATGGAGGTAATGATGATGGTACTGAGGGATGTGGCCACCGCCATCTTGGCAACCAACTCATCAGGAAAACCCAGGCCGCGGAACAGAAAAATCAGCGCGGGCACGATAACCACACCACCGCCCAAGCCTAGCGCTCCAGCCAACAGGCCAGCCCCCACACCCACGCCCAAACAAATCAAAAACAGTTCCAGCACAGCCACTCCAACACAACTCGGGGTAAGGCGAGTATGCTAGCACGGCTAAACGCTTTGCGTAGGGGGCTCAATGACGGACACTGAAAGCTTCCTGGGCCTCAGCGCTGGAGCGATTTTGTAGCGGCGTGGATAACGGCAGATGAGTGAGACAAAGAAAGGAAAAATCAATGTGCATTGTACTGCTTGACTGGCAACCAGGCTCTGCCACGCCCCTTAGAGTGGCGGCGAATCGGGATGAGTTTCACGCGCGACCCGCAGAACCTGCCCGCTGGCGTGACGGTATTTTTTGTGGTCTAGACCTCACTGCCGGGGGCACGTGGCTGGGCATTCACCGTAACGGCCGCTTTGCGGGGGTCACCAACTATCGCGAACCCATCACCGACCGCCAACCCGGCGAACGGTCTCGCGGGCTATTACCCTTTGCTTTTCTAAAAGGGGAACAGACACCAGAACAGTTCAGCCATCACCTCGCCAAGGAACAGCATCACTACGGTGCCTTCAATCTTCTGGTGGGCACAGTCAACGCGGACCCTGAACAGGATAGCCTCTGGTATTTAGGCAACCGGGGCGCAACGCCAAGGGCGGTCCGCCCCGGCATCCATGGTCTCAGCAACGGCCTGCTGGACGACCCCTGGCCCAAAGTAGAGCGGGCCAAACAGAACCTGGCCGCCGCCGTTACTGCCGGTGGGGATCTACAACAGCTCCTGCAGGTGGTTAACGACCGTTATCAACCCAATGACAGCGAGCTGCCAGACACCGGTGTCGGCATCGACTTTGAAAGGCTGATCGCCCCCATTTTTATCCAGTCAGAAACCTACGGCACCCGCGCCAGCAGCGCCGTGAGCCTGGACCGAAAACAAGGACCGCAAATGCTAGAACAAGTGTGGCAACCGGACGGCAATGTCGCCGGTAATCCGAGTCAGAGCTTTACCCGCGTATAACACGCTATTTGACACGCTCCCGGCATGGTCAATCTTTAAGGCTGGTCGCAGCAATCTATATTCTTCTGGCCATAGAGGGCTCGATTTTGAAGGTACCTCCTCAAGCGAGACCGAGATTGCTTATGCTCGAAACAATCAACAACGCGTGCGAATCAGCCTGACAGGGAGCGTCTGAACAACCGGTGCAACAATAGCGCTGACAACAACGAAAACGCCGCCACCAGGATCAACAAGAAGGCGTATTTCTTGCCTCTCTGCCGGTTAAGTGTATTCATCAAAACGACGATACGCTCTGTGCTCCCGTCAGGACAAAACCTTGCGGTTTCGCAGCAGGTCGCCCAAGCCAGCCTTATCCAGCTGAAGCCCCACGTAAGAAGCAATCACTTCACCGTTATCCATTGCCAGCACCTCATTGAGCAGGCGGCGGACGAAACTGATATTCACTTGCCGGATGGCCGCTTTCACCTTCAACAGGTTAGAGGCATTCATGGACAGTACATCCACCCCCATGGCCATTAACAGCAGGGCTGCACTAGGCTCCCCTGCCATCTCACCACAGACCGACACGGGAGTGTGTTCTTCCCGAGCCTGTTCTACCACATGCATCAACGCATGCAGGACCGCCGGGTGATAGGAGTTATAGAGTGATGCCACCTGCCGGTTGTTGCGGTCCACCGCCAACAGGTATTGGGTTAGGTCATTGGTGCCAACAGATAAAAAATCCACCCGTTGGGCCAGCGCCCGAGCCTGGTACACTGAGGCAGGCACTTCGATCATCACCCCCACTGGCGGCATGGGGACATCCAGCCCCTCGTCGCGAACCTCCAGCCAAGCACGGTGAATGAGGTGCTGCGCTTCTTCCGCCTCAATCACGCTGGTGATCATCGGTAACATAATGCGCAGGTTGTTCAGACCTTCACTGGCCTTGATCATGGCGCGCACCTGCACCATGAAAATTTCCGGGTGATCCAGGGTGACACGGATTCCGCGCCAGCCTAAGAACGGGTTTTCATCTTCTATAGGGAAATAACTCAGTGACTTATCGCCCCCGATATCCAGGGTGCGCATGGTCACCGAATGCGGAGCAAATGCGGCCAGCTGTTCGCGATAAATCACCCGTTGCTCTTCTTCGGACGGAAACCGGTCACGGACCATAAACGGAATTTCCGTCCGGTACAGGCCCACACCTTCCGCGCCCCGTTCCAATGACCGGTTAATATCCGTCATCAAACCTGTATTCACTTGCAACTTGATGCGCGTACCGTCCAAGGTTTGCGCTGGTTCGTCGCGCAGCTTCTCCAGGCCAGCCTGGAGACTCTCTTCCTCGGCGATAATTTCCTGGAACTGCTGCTTGAGCTCCGGCGAGGCATTGGCCACCACCCGCCCACGGAAACCATCAACAATGATTTCCTTGTCATCCATTTGCTTCAGCGGCAAATTCTGCGCGCCCACCACAGTGGGGATGCCCATGGCTCGTGCCACAATGGCCATATGCGAATTGCGCGAGCCTCGGGTAGTGACAATGCCACGCACCCGTTCACGGGGTACTTCCATTAGCATGGGGGCGGAGATGTCTTCGCCAAGCAGAATGCACTCATCCGGAAAAATCACATGGCGGCGCGTCTGGCTCTGCAGCTGAGCCAGCACCCGACGCCCCAAATCACGCACATCCGCGGCCCGCTCACGCAGGTACGGATCGTCCATCATTTCGAAATTACGCACGTGGGCATCGACCACTGTACGTAAGGCACCTTGGGCCCACTGCCCTTCACGAATGGCAGCAATAACTTCCGCTGGCAGAGCATGACGGTCCAGCATTCGCAGGTACACATCAAACAGCGCCTGCTCTTCGGTCCCCAGAGATCGGGACGCCCGCTCGGCTAAATCACGGATTTCCTGACGCACCCGCACCAGGGCATCGTCCAGACGGGAGATTTCTTCGCTCACATCCTCAACTGCTCGGTCCGGCACTGACGCCAAATCCGCCTCAGGGAACAGCAGTACACCGTAACCGATAGCCGCGCCGGGGCAACCGGGCAGCCCCTCGTAAAAACTGGGGAGATCTGCGCTGCCACCCAATTGGTCGAACAGCACACCCGAGGCGTGGGCATGGGCAATCACCGCCGACAACTGCGCGGAGATGGTCACCAAAAAAGCTTCTTCACTCTGGTCAAAACGACGCACATCGCGCTGCTGGACCACCATGATCCCCAGCACCTTGCCCTGGTGCATCACCGGCACGCCCAAGAAAGCATGGAACACATCTTCCCCGGTTTCCGCCAGATAATGGAATTTAGGATGGGTAAAGGCGTCTTCCAGGTTGATTGGCTCTTCACGTAACCCAACCTGCCCCACCAGGCCCTCCGATAAGCCCAAGCTCACCTTGCCCACCGCCTCGCGCTTCAACCCTTCCGAGGCCATCAGCACATAGCGCTGCTCTGCCTCATCACGCAGGTAGATTGAGCACACTTCTGTGCCCATGGCATCGCGTACCCGCTTGGCCATCAAATCCAGCGCGCTGGGAATATCCGCCGCGTTGTTCACTTCCTGAACAATGCGTCGAAGGGTATCAAGCATCGGACGAGTCTCCAGGCACAGCCTGATTGCTATTAAGGGAACGCTTTCCTTTCTTCATGGCCGGCGCCAGTTCCCGCAATGCGCGGGCGTACACCCCGCGTTTGAAGTGCACCACCTTGCGGATCGGGTACCAGTAGCTCACCCACCGCCAGTCTTTGAACTCCGGGCTATCGCTGGCAAACAGGTCAATGGCCTCCTCTTTCGCGGTCAGCTGCAGCAAAAACCATTTCTGCCGTTGCCCAATGCAGTGGGGGCGATTGCGGGCCCGGCGCAGAAAGCGGCGCGGCAACCGGTAAGTCAGCCAGCCTTCGGTGCTGGCGACGACATCCACATGCTCGGGGAGCAGGCCCACTTCCTCTTCCAGTTCGCGAAACAGCGTTTCTTCCGGGGTTTCCCCCGGCATCATGCCGCCTTGAGGAAATTGCCAGGCATCGCGGTTTCCGACCCGTCGACCCCAGAACACGCGGCCATCCTGGCCGGCGATAATGATCCCGACATTTAAGCGGAATCCCTTGTCATCAATAATGCCTGTCATGTTGTCTCTTCAAGCCCACGCGCAATCGTGGACTCTGGCTCCTTGTCAGTCCATTAAACCTTGCCGGGCAACCTGCGATCAATGCACAACCGTGCAACAAACACACCAAAACAAACCTGGAGCGCGATGAATCCACCGGTATGACTTGCCTCCGGCTTCGCATAAAATGGCTGCTTCACGTAAGGAGAGGCCATGACACTCGCGATTTTCGACCTGGACAACACTCTGATCGGCTGCGATTCCGACCACCTGTGGGGAGACTGGCTGGTAGAGAAAGGCATCGTTGACCAGCAGCTCTACAAGCACACTAACGACCAGTTCTACATTGACTACCAGCATGGCCGCCTGGACATCATGGCCTATCTGCGCTTTTCCCTGAAAGTGCTGGCCGATAATGATATGGCCCAACTGCATTTCTGGCGTGAACAGTTTCTGGCCGAAAAGCTGGACAGCATGTGGTTGCCCAAGGCCGAAACCCTGCTGCAGAAACACCGCGATCAGGGCCACACTCTGATGATCATTACCGCCACCAATGACTTCGTCACCGCCCCGCTGGCAGACCGTCTTGGCGTAGATCACCTGATTGCCACGGTGGCAGAGTGCCGCCGGGAGCGCTATACCGGGGAAGTGGCTGGCACCCCCAGTTACCGCGAAGGCAAGGTAGAGCGACTGGGCGAATGGCTGAAAGCCAACGATGAAACGCTGGAAAACAGCTGGTTCTACAGCGACTCTCACAACGACCTGCCACTGCTGCGCAAGGTCGATAATCCGGTGGCCGTGGACCCGGACAGCACTCTGGACCGCGAAGCCCGGGAACAAGGTTGGCCCATAATCAGCCTGCGTTAATCTGGATTGCTTATGCGTTTTTTCTTGATGACATTACTGGCTGGCCTGTTACTGGCCTGCGACAGCAGCACCGATAACCGTACTGACGTATCCCCCAAGCCAACCAGCATCGCCACCCTGACAGAAATTTCTGCCGCGCAGTGGCAGCAGCAGGCAGACGAACGCTTCAGTGCCGACGCCGACGCATGGCGACAGGCGCTGACCCGGTTTGAACAAACCCCGGACGCACAACATCTGACCGCCCTGCGCGAAGCCCTGTCACAGTGGTATCAGCGCTTTGCCAGCGACTATCTGCTGCTGGCCAGCCGCGCCTGCCAACAAGAGGGCAGCGTCAACCGCCAGGCCATTCTCTCCCGGCTCGACAGCTGGCCCCTGTACCCGGGCTACTTGGATGCCCTGCCAGAGTGGCCAGAATCCGGCCTGATCAGCGACCCGTACCTGGAACTAACCCGCCAGAACCTGCGCCGCCAACACGGTGCCACCGATCCGGGAGAAGCCAGCCTCGGCTTTGCCGCTCTGGCCGTGACCCTTAACGGCACCACCGACACGCCCAAAGCGCTGTCTGCATTCACCGGTGAAGAAGGCCCTGCGGCCCGCCGCCGGCAGTACCTGAAACTCGCCGGCGAGCAGCTAGTGGCCGATCACCAGCTGCTGTCACTGAACCGACCGCTGAATGGGCTGGCCCTGCAATGCGGCCTGATGGGAGCCCTGGCTCACTGGCAACAACTGAGTGATTCGGCCAATGAGCAGGAACAAGGGCTGCTGATTCCAGAACTCAGCACCTCCGTCAATGAAAGCGCCCTGCTCGACGGCGTACAGACCATGGACCCGGATGTCATCGCCCGCTGGGACCAGATCAACCCCGGCATTGCCGGCTCGATCAAACAAAGCGAGGAGGAAGGCTGGGCCCCGATTAAAGCCTGGCTCACCACAGTGAGCATCACCCGCCAAATCCCCGACCGGTGAAGGTAGAAAGTAGGTCGAATTAGCCTGAAAGGCGTAATCCGACATCCAACGCCAATACAACCGATGCGATAGACGATAGACACAAAAAAGCCCCGCCGGATTCTCACCCGGCGGGGCTTTTTCCTTCCAGACAATCTGCCTAGAAGTTATAGCGACCGAAGACGCCGTAGGTATCACGATCGCCACCAACAATGACGCGCGCACCCAGATCCACCGCTTGGCTCGCCTTGAACAGGCCTTGGCCGTAAACGCCCAAGTCATCATCATAGAGATCATGGTAGGCCAGACCACCGGACAGCTCCAGCTTCTCGGTAGTCGCATGACGCACACCACCGCGCAGCTCGAAACCCACTTCATCATCGGAGGGGCCCGGATCATAATCACGGTCATCGTAAATAATATCGGCGCTACCGACGAAATCCAGACCACGCTGCAGCGGTGTATGGAAACCGACACCACCGGACAGACGGGTGCCGTCTAGATCGCCATTGTGACCGTAATCACCATCGAAGAAGCCTAAAGCGCCCCGCAGAAACAGATGCTCATCCAACGCAAAAGAACCTTCAGCGCTCAGCGCATCCACGTCCACATCGTTATCCAGATCCCAGCGGTCATAGGCCAATTGCCCGTAGCTATAGGAGAAACCGTTATCACGGACGGCGGTCGTTTGTTGCGCCGCCATGACCGGGGCAGAAACAGCCAGAGCAATAGCTGACACAAGCAATGTTTTTTTATACATAAATCGTCCTCACTGATATCGAAAAGTTCAGCATCCAAGATGGGGCACACTATGTGCTCTTATTGAGTGGCCTGCGTGGTTATGGTTCCCTCTTTATGACAGTTTTATAAAGATTTTCAATGTCACCAGCAATTTATAGCATGCGGTTGACCTTGGGGTTACCCACAGGTATCACAATAACAACCTGACACAACACTCTGGTATCACACCGTTTCACAGGAGCCTCCATGTCGACGCAAGCGCGCACCCAAACTCTGCCCATCCGCGGCGCGACCTGCAAAGGATGCAGCCGCACTATCACCGCTGCGCTGGAACCGCTTGCCGGCGTGGAACGTGTGACCGTGGATCTGGAATCCCAACAGGTATCTGTCACCGGCACCGCCAAGCGCAGCGCACTTCAAGAGGCGCTGGTGCAAACAGGCTACGGCGCTCACCAGGATGGTTCTGATCACCAACACGATAATCACGGCAACGATGGCAGCACCACGAATGAATCGGCCTCCCAAGCCACGCAATCGATACAGCTGAACATCAGCGGCGCTACTTGCGCGTCCTGCGTGCGCACCATCGAAAGCGCCCTGCGTGACACACCCGGGGTCGACAGCGCTGACATGAATTTTGCCGACCGCACCGCTCAGGTGAGCGGCTCTGCCAGCACCGCCTCCCTCATTAAAGCGGTAGAAGACGCGGGTTATGGTGCCAGCGAAGCCCGCGAGGAGGATAACGGAGAGCAGGAAGCCAAAGAGCGGGCACACTACCACCAGTTACTGCGGCACATGGGGCTAGGGCTTGGGCTGGGCGTGCCATTAATGGCCTGGGGCCTGCTCGGTGGCGACATGATGGTTCGCCCCGGTGAAACCAGCCAATGGGTATGGCTGGGTATCGGCATTGCCACCCTCGCGGTGCTGGCCACCGCCGGCCGGCACTTTTTCGTTGGTGCCTGGAAAGCCTTTCGCAACCATAACGCCAACATGGACACCCTGATCGCTCTGGGCACCGGGGCCGCCTGGCTGTATTCCATGGTGGTGGTATTACTGCCCAGCGCCCTGCCGGAAGCCGCCCGCCATGTGTATTTTGAGGCCAGCGCCATGATTATCGGCCTGATCAATCTTGGCCAGGCACTGGAGGTTCGCGCTCGCGGCAAGACCAGCGCCGCGGTAAAACGGTTGCTGGATCTGGGCGCCAAAACCGCACGGGTCATCCGCGATGGCGAGGAACAGGATATCCCGGTGGAGCAGGTTCAGGCCGGTGATCAATTGCGCGTTCGCCCTGGCGAAAAAATTGCCGTGGACGGCACCGTGGAAGAAGGCGAAAGCCGCATTGATGAATCCATGCTCACCGGTGAACCCATGCCGGTGAATAAAGCTCCAGGCGATAAGGTCAGCGCCGGCACGCTGAACGAAGCCGGCACGCTACTTTATACCGCCACCGCCGTCGGCAAAGACACCGCCCTTTCACACATCGTCGCACTGGTAAAAAAAGCCCAAGGCAGCAAGCCCCCCATCGGGCGACTTGCCGATCAGGTGTCGGCCATTTTTGTCCCGACCATTATGCTGATCGCCATCGCGGCGGCACTGGTGTGGTTCAACGTGGGCCCGGAACCGCGGCTAACCCATATGCTGATCAGCGCCACCACTGTATTGATTATCGCCTGCCCCTGCGCACTGGGCCTGGCCACGCCCATGTCGGTGATGGTGGGCGTCGGCAAGGCCGCCGAATACGGCATCCTGATTCGCCAGGGCGAAGCGCTACAAACTAGCAGCCAGCTGGACACCATTGTCCTCGACAAAACCGGCACCATCACCGAAGGCAAACCTGCCGTTACTGATATCGTCTGCACTGAGGGCCAGCAGGAAGACACCGTGCTAACCCTTGCCGCCAGCGTGGAAAGCGGCTCGGAGCACCCGCTGGCCACGGCGATTCTCAACGAGAGTAAGCAGCGAGAGCTATCACTGGATAGCGCCAGTGAATTCCAGGCTTTAAACGGCAAGGGTGTTACCGCCACCATCAATGGCAAAACCTATCGACTAGGAAACCGCCGCTGGCTAGAAAGCGAAGGGGTAAGCATCAAACTCGATAGCACGTCTCTCACCGACAAGGGCGCCACGCCGCTGTTTTTGTCTGAAGCGAACACCCTGCTCGGCATCATCGGCGTCGCGGATCGTATCAAGGACGATTCCAAAGCCGCCATCGCCCGCCTGAAAGATCAGGGATTAGAGGTCATCATGATTACCGGCGACATTGCCGCCAGCGCCAACGCCATTGCCGA